>JAABUX010002020.1_pt1 | contig 29489 bp, 25 predicted proteins | sample 5561851 | NCBI WGS metagenome assembly JAABUX01 (sample SAMN10711883, study PRJNA513361) | rock metagenome | isolation source: Antarctica rocks | place: Antarctica: Victoria Land, Richard Nunatak red sandstone | collected 2016-01-03 | reverse complement strand
TTGATGATCTTGCCCATGCGAAGCTGCGTCAGCTCCTCCGGCACCAGCTCGGGGTCGAACATCCCGCGCTCGACCGTGCTTTTGTCCTGGACGAAGGTGGCGATGACCTCGGTCAGATCTTGTTGGCAGATACGCTGCGCCTGCTCGCTCCTGGGCGTAACGAGGCCCTTGATCTCGATCTCAAACCGCCCTTGCTCCTCGCGGAAGCCGACGTTGCAGCGTGCCGGGTCGTAGCCGCCTTCGCCGTAATCGAAGCCGGGCGTTGGCCCGCTGCCCGGGTTCTTCGGCTTGAACTCGAAGCGGGGCGCCAGCCCCTGCTCCATCAGCAAGCTTGCCGCAATCGCCTTCAGCGTGTCGTTGACGGCTTCGGTCACCGCCTCGTTGGAGGCATCGGGTTCGGCAATCAGATTGCTGAACCGCGCCCGCGTCTTGCCGGGCGCATCCCTCGTGGCGCGGCCGATGATCTGCACGATTTCCGTCAGGCTCGAGCGGTAGCCGATCGTCAGTGCGTGCTCGCACCAGATCCAGTCGAAGCCCTCCTTCGCCATGCCGAGGGCAATGATAATGTCCACATGGTTGCGGTTGTTCTTCTGCGCCGGGTCTTTCAGCGCGGCGGAGACGCGGTCGCGCACAGCACCCCCAGCAACGTCCCCCACACCCGGCCCTTGCCGCCGAACAGGCCGGTGCCGCCGATGATGGTGGCCGCGATCACGTCGAGCTCCATGCCGGTCGCCGTCGTGCCGACGCCCGAGCCGATCTGCGACGCGATCAGCGTGCCGCTGACCGCCGTCAGCACGCCGGTGATGACCAGCGTCGCGGTCTTCACGCCGAACACGTCGATGCCCGACAGCCGCGCCGCCTCGGCGTTGCCGCCCACCGCGTAAACCGAGCGGCCAAAGCTCGTATACGTCATCAGCAGGTGCATCAGCGCGAACACTGAAACAAAAGTGTAAAATAGTTTTAACTCAGTTTGGCCGTTCGCCCGGGACCCGCAATGGCCTCAAAAATCCCACCAGGGCGTTACATAAGCTATTCTGGATGCCGCAGATCGAAACTGTGTGGACCGGAGTTAAGCCATCGGACAGGGAAAGCCTGGATGGGTGGGTGCGTTGATATCCTGATGCGTCGCGCGCAAGCTGCCGTGCACGGATTGTAGCCACCGTGCGGGTGACGCAAATCCTGGTTAAAGGGCTCGGTGTCGCCGAGAGCAGAAGTCGCCCAGACTGAACCCGCATTTGAAAGCGCCTCTGGTGGGGCACAGTATACCTCAACCGGAACCCTCGTAAGGAACTCATCTCGAACGACATGATGTATGACAAAACCAACACCGCCACCTTCGACATGGAGGGGAAGTGCCCGTTCGGCGGTGATCGCATTGGTGGCGCCCTGGGCACGCCGCCCGCTCTGTCCGACTGGTATCCGGATCGGCTGAAGGTCGAGCTGCTTCACCACAACGGGCCGCGGGCCAATCCGCTCGGCGACGACTTCGACTACGCGCAGGCGTTCAACGCCATCGACTACGATGCGCTGAAGCAGGACATCAAGGCGTTCCTGACCTCCACGGTCGCCTGGTGGCCGTCAGACTACGGCAACTACGGCCCCCAGATGATCCGCATGGCGTGGCACGCGGCCGGCACCTACCGCATCGCCGACGGGCGGGGTGGCGCCGGCGAGGCGCTGCAACGCTTCGCGCCGGTCAGCAGCTGGTGGGACAACGGCAACACCGACAAGTCGCGCCGGCTGATCTGGCCGATCAAGCAGAAATACGGCAGCGCGCTCTCCTGGGGCGACTTGATGATCCTGACGGGCAACTGCGCGCTCGAGATCATGGGATTCCCGACCTACGGCTTTGGCGGTGGTCGCCGCGACGCCTGGGAGGCCGACACCAGCACGTATTGGGGGCCCGAGGTGTGGGACGCCAAGAAGGTGTCGTCGTTCGACAGCATGGTGACCCGCGACAAGCGGTGGCGTGGCCGCAACGGCGACGCGGACTACGACCTCGAGAACCCGCTGGGGGCGAGCCATCAGGCGCTCATCTACGTCAATCCCGAGGGCCCGTACGCCAACGGCGACCCGATGGGCTCTGCGCGCGACATTCGCGTGACCTTTTCCCGCATGGCCATGAACAACGAGGAAACCGTGGCGCTGATCGCCGGCGGCCACGCGTTCGGCAAGAGCCACGGCATGGTCAAGGCGGACCGGATCGGCGCGCCGCCCGAGATCGCGCCGATCGAGGCGATGGGCCTTGGTTGGCACAACCCCGAAGGCACCGGCTTCGGCGAATACACGATGACCAACGGCATCGAGGGGAGCTGGACGGCCAACCCGACCGAGTGGGACAACAGCTATCTCGAGAGCCTGTTCAAATACGATTGGGAGCAGACCAAGAGCCCGGCCGGCGCGTCGCAGTGGACGCCGACGGACCCGGACGCACCCAGGACGCCGGACGCGCATATCCCCGGCAAGACGCATCCGCTGATGATGATGACCAGCGACATCGCTCTGAAGGTGGATCCCGACTACCGCAGGGTCTGCGAGAAGTTCCTCACCGATTTCGACGCGTTTACGCAGGCGTTCTCCAAGGCGTGGTACAAGCTGACGCATCGCGACATGGGGCCGCGCGAACGCTACCTCGGCCCCGAGAAGAAGAACGAGAACGATCTGCTGTGGCAGGATCCCATCCCGCCCCGGGATCACGATATGATCGACCAATCGGACGTCGCCGCGCTGAAGCGATCGATCCTGGCGACCGGTGTCTCTCCGTCCGACCTGGTGTTCACGGCGTTCTCCGCCGCCGCAGTGACGCATCGCAGCAGCGACAAGCGAGGTGGAGCCAACGGCGGGCGGCTTGCACTTGCCCCGCAACGGGATTGGGCGATCAATCGCCGGACCGTGCCGGTGATCACGGCGCTGCACACTGTCATGGCGGCGTTCAACGGCCAGCAGACGAATGGCAAGAAGGTGTCGGTTGCCGACCTCATCGTGCCCGGCGGCTGTGCCGCGCTCGAAAAAGCGGCGGTCGATGCCGGCGTCGAGATCGAGGTTCCGTTCACGCCGGGCCGTCGCGACACGACGCAGGAGCTTACCGACATCGAGATGTTCGAGTGGCTGAAGCCCGTGGCCGATGGCTTCCGCAACTACCTCGACGACGGGTTCGAGGAGATCGCGCAGGGCGTCGCGCCGGAGGAGCTGTTCCTGGACAAGGCACAGCTGTTGTCGCTGACGGCGCCGGAGTGGGTTGCGCTGGTGGGTGGGCTCAGGGCCATGAACGTCAATCACGACGGCTCCCGCCACGGCGTCTTCACGGACCGGGTCGGCGTGCTGACCAACGACTTCTTCACCGTGCTGACGAGCATGGACTACGAGTGGAGGAAGGTGGACGAGCAAGGCATGACTTTCGCGCTCGACGACCGCACGACGGGGCAGCAACGCTTCACGGCGACCCGGTGCGACCTCGTGTTCGGAGCCAACAGCCAGTTGCGTGCGGTAGCCGAGGTCTATGGCAGCCGCGACGGCCACCCGCGCTTCGTGAAGGACTTCGTCAAAGCGTGGGACAAGGTCATGATGCTTGACCGCTACGACGTGAGCCTCTGACGTTCGCGGAGCCGGTAATCGGGAAGGGAGTTCGCCCACGGGCGAGCTCCTTTCGCTTCGACCGACTTGGAGCGAGGGATCAGTATCTAAACAAAACCACTAGCGCGCATCCTCGATAATCTGGTTCAGCAGCACCGCCCCCAGGATGATCGCGCCCCGCACCACGTATTGCCAGTATTCGGACACGTCGAGCAGCGTCATCCCGTTGGTGATGCAGCCGAGGAACAGCACCCCCAGCAGCGTGCCCCACACCCGCCCCTTGCCGCCGAACAGGCTGGTGCCGCCGATGATGGTGGCCGCGATCACGTCGAGCTCCATCCCGGTCGCGGTCGTGCCGACGCCCGAGCCGATCTGCGACGCGATCAGCGTGCCGCTGACCGCCGTCAGCACGCCGGTGATGACCAGCGTCGCGGTTTTCACGCCGAACACGTCGATGCCCGACAGCCGCGCCGCCTCGGCGTTGCCGCCCACCGCGTACACCGACCGGCCAAAGCTCGTATACGTCATCAGCAGGTGCATCAGCGCGAACACCAATACGAAAATGTAGACCGGGAACGGGATGCGGAACAGGTCGCCGGCGCCCAGGAAGCCGAACCAGTCCGGCAGGTCGGTCAGCGGAAAGCCGCCGGTGATCAGGTTGGCGAACCCGCGCAACGCGGTGAACAGCGCCAGCGTGGTGATGAACGTCGGTACCCGGAACCACTGCCGCATCCGCCCGGTGAACACGCCGGTGGCGCCGCCGGCGGCCATCGCCAGCATGACGCCGACCACCACCGCAACCACCGAGCCGACCCGCGGCGTCAACGCGCCCGCGCACCACGCGACGATGCAGCCGGCCAATGCGACACCCGCGCCGACCGACAGGTCGATCTCGCCCGAGATGATCACCGCCGTCATGCCAAACGCGATGATGCCGAGCATGGCGACGGTGCGCAGCACGTTCAGCAGATTGCCGACGGTCGCGAACCCGGGCGCGAACGCCACCAGGATCGCGACCAGCACGATCAGGATCGCCTCCATCGTGTAGATCTTCAGCGTTGTCGTGCCGACCCGGCGGATCACGCGGCGACGCCCATGCAGAGCCGGTACAGTGCAGCCAGGCTGGTGTCGGCCGGCGTCACCTCGGCCACGATCCGGCCCTGGCGCAACACCAGGATGCGGTCGGCGACGTCGAGCAGCTCCTCCGGCTCGCTCGAGACGAACACGCACGACAGGCCGCGATCCGCCTCGCGCCAGATGATGTCGAACACCTGCTGTTTGGCCTGCACGTCGATGCCGCGGCTCGGCTCGTCGAAGAACATCACGCGCGGCTGCGTGTTGAGCCAGTTGCCGATCACCACCTTCTGCTGGTTGCCACCGGACAGCGAGGCGACCGGCAGCATCGGGTCCGACACCTTGATCGCCAGGTCGGCGACCTGACGCGCCACATACGGGCGCTCGCGGGCGCGGGTGATGACGCCGTGGCTGGCGATCCGGCCGAGGCTCGCGAGGCACAGATTATCCTGCACCGACAAGGCCTGCACCAGCCCGACCTCCTTGCGGTTCTCCGGCGTGTAGCCGAGGCCGAGGCGCTTCATCCGGTGCGGCGTCGGATGGGCGACCGCCTGCCCGCGCATGACGATAGTACCGGCGTCGAGCGGGTCGGCGCCGAAGATGGCGCGCAACACCTCGGTCCGGCCGGCGCCGAGCAGGCCCGCCAAGCCGAGCACCTCGCCGGGGTAGAGGTCGAACGAGATGTTTTCGAACACGTCGCGGCGGGACAGGCCGGCGACGCGCAGCACCGGCTCACCGCCGTTGCTGCGGCGGCGCGCCGGGCGGGTGGCGCGGGCGACGTCGCCGAACATCAGTTCCACGATGCCGTCCGGCGTCGCGTCGGCCATCTCGATGTCGCCCACCGCCGCGCCGTCGCGCAACACGACGCAGGTGTCGGCGATCTCGAACAGCTCGTTCATGCGGTGGGTGATGTAGACCATGGTGACGCCGCGCGCCCGCAGCCGCCGCAGCAGGCCGAACAGCAGGTCCACCTCGCGCGCGGCCAACGCCGAGGTCGGCTCGTCGAGCAGCAGGATCGACGGGTCGAACGACATCGCCTTGACGATCTCGACTACCTGCTGCCGCCCGACGCTGAGCCGCCCAACCGGCGTGCGCGGGTCGATGTCCAGGCCCATGTCGTGCAGCAACGCGCCGGCGTCGCGGTGCACGCGCGCCCAGTCGACCACGTCGCGGCCGAACGCGCGGCGCTGCGGCAGCCGGCCAAGATAGATGTTCTCGCCGACCGACAGCGCCGGCACCAGCGACAGCTCCTGGTGGACGGTGACGATGCCGGCGGCGAGCGCGGCGGCCGGGCCGGCGAACTGCACGGCCGCCCCGCCGACCCGCAACTCGCCGCCGCTCGGTCGCACCGCCCCGGCCAGGATTTTTACCAATGTCGACTTGCCCGAGCCGTTCTTGCCCATCAGCGCGTGGATGCGGCCCGGCGCGAAGACGTGGCTGAAGTTGGACAGCGCCAGGGTTGGCCCGTAGGCCCGCGAAACCCCCAAAAGTTCGATGGTTCCGCGAGCCACCGGCGTTACGGCTGCTTGACGGAGGCCAGGAAGCTCTCGACCGCCGCCTTGTCGGCGCGCGCCAGCGGCAGGGCGGGCACCATGATCGCCTTCTCGACCGGCTTGCCGGCGATCGCGGCCAACGCCGTCTCGACCGCGTCCTGCCCGACCTTCACCGGCTGCTGCGCGGTGGTCGCGATCAGCACGCCGTCCGGGTCAAGCAGGAAGTTGGCCAGCTGCTCCGACCCGTCGGTGCCGAACACGAACACCTTGCCGGCCAGCCCGGCGCGGCGCACCGCCTGCACGGCGCCGACCGTGCCGCCCTCGTTGGCGGCGTAGATCACGTTGACGTCGGGGTGCGCGGTCAGGATGTCGCTGGCGACGGCGACCGCCTTCTCAGCCAGGAAGCCGTCCTGGCGCGCGACCACTTTGACGTCGTTGCCGAGCTTGGCGTTGTCGAGGAAGCCGTTGGTACGCGCGTCGCTCTGCTCGGGCACCTGCGAGCGGAATTCCAGGATCGCGACGTTCGCGTGGCCGCCGAGCTTGTCCTTGATGAACCCGTCCGCGATCTTGCCGGTGCCGGCGCCGATGTCGGCGTCGGACGTGCCGATGAACGACACCGGGAAGTCGGCGTCCAGGTGCGTGCCGTACAGTACGATCGTCACCCCCTTGTCGTGGGCGCGTTGCAGGGCGCGGACCGACGCCTTGCCGCTGATCGGCGCGATGACGATGGCCTTTGCCCCGCGCGCGGCGAACGTCTCGATCAGCGAGGCCTCCTTCTCCGCCTTGGACTCCGAGTTGCCCTGCAGCAGTGTCGCGCCGCCCTGCTTGGCCCCGGCCTCCATGCCGAGCTGGATGCCGCGGAAATACTGGTCCTGCTGGAACACGATGCCGCCGAGCGTCGGGGCGTCGGCGGCGTGGGCGGTGGCAATGCCGGCCGCGAACAGGGCGGCGGCGATGATGAGCTTCATAATGGTTCCTCCGTGTTTTTATGGTTGGCCGGGCGCTCGATGAACCGCGCGCCGAATTCCAGGTGGCGGCTCATGAGGTAGGCGTAGGCGACGCGGTCACGCCGTCGTAGCGCGTCCAGGATCGTCGCGTGGTCGTCGTAGGTGTCGCCGAGCGTCGGGCGGCGGGTCTTGCCGAGCAGCATCAGCCGCAGGATCACCGGCTTTAAGAACCGCCAGATGTCGGTCAGCGTGCGGTTGCCGACCAAGCCCACCAGTGCGGCGTGGAACGCGAAATCCTGCTCGGCGGCGTCGTTCGCGTCGGCGGCGTCGCGCATCGCCGCGTTGATCGCGGCAAGCCGGGCCAGGTCGGGCGCGGTCGCGTCCATGATCACTTGCTCGCCGATGCCGACTTCGACCAGTCGTCGGAACCCTTGGACGTCGCTAAAAGTCTCGCGCGAGACGTCCATGTTGAAGGCGAACAGGTCGAACGCCGCCTCGATCGAGCGGTCGATCACGATCGCGCCCACCTTCGGCCGCACCTCGATCAGCCCGTACGCCTTTAGCGTCCGCAGCGCCTCGCGCACCGTGTTGCGGCCGGCGGCGAAATGCTCGCCCAGCTCGCGCTCGGTCGGCAGGTGGTCGCCGACGCCAAGGTTGCGCTCGCGCATCAGGGTGCGAATCGATTGCACCAGCGTGTCGACCGTGGTGGCGCGCGGGCGCGCCTCGATGTGCATCACATCAGGCCGAACTTGGCGAACGCTGCTTCGGTGGTCATGCCGGCCTGCAACGCGCGCAACACCTCGCCCTCGCCGCGCGCCTTTTCGAACGCGGCGGCGAAGGCCTCGGCGACCGCCGCCTGCGGCACCACCAGCACGCCGTCGCGGTCGCCATAGACGACGTCGCCCGGCATCACCCGCACGCCGTCGAGCGCGATGGGCACGCGGAAGTCGACCACCTTGCCGCGCGGCGCCTGGTCCTGCGCGTAGCCGCCGAACGAGGCGACCGGGAAGCCGAGCCGCAGGATCTCGTTCGTGTCGCGGTGCCAGCCATGCAACACGGCGCCGGCGGCCCCGCAGGCGATCGCGCGGGTCGACATCAGTCCGCCCCACAGCGCGTAGCGGGGGCTGCCGCCGGCGCAGATGTAGACTTCGCCCGGCTTGAGGTCGTCGAGCGCCTGGAACAACAAGCCAAACGGCTTCGACCCGAACGGCCCGCGCGCGTCGTCGCTGTCGCCGAACCAGTCCGCCTCCAGCACCGGCATGGCGCGGCCGAGCACCACCATGCCGGGGTCGACCGGTTTCACCTGTGGCGGCAGGAACTGTTGCCGAAACCCCATCGTATCGAGCACGTCGCCGACCAGCGCCACGAACAACGTTTTTCGGACTGCCGCGAACAGCTCGGCGTCTCCGGTCATTAGGACCGCACCGACTGTACCAGGGCCCCGATGTAGCCCATCGCGAACGCCATGCCGGCGTGCCAGGGGGCGGCACAGGTCATTCCCGGCGCGTGGTCCGGGACCAGCACGCCCCGAAAATTCGCGTCGTGCAGGATGCGGACGATGCGGGCCACGTCGACGTCGCCCTCGTCGATGAACGTCTCGTGGTAGTGCGGCACGCGCCCCCGCACGTTGCGCAAGTGCATGTAGGCGATGTCGCCCCGTGCGGCATGACGCGCGACGGTCTCGTACACGTCGCCATCGGCCATCTCGGCCACCGTGCCGAGGCAGAATTCCAGGCCGTTCGCCCGTGACGGATGCGCGTCGAGCAGGCGCTGATAGAGCTCCGGCCGGTAGACCAGGCGCGGCTGGCCCCGCACGGTGTCGAGCGGCGGGTCGTCCGGGTGCGCCGCCATCGTGACGCCCGCCGCCTCGGCCACCGGCACGACGCGGTCCAGGAACCATTGCAGCCGTTCCCACAGCTGCTCGCGCGACACCGGAGGGCGCAGGCCGGTGGCGGCCTCGTCGACCACCATGTTCCACGCCATGCTGGCCGGCATCGGGCTGTCGGTCACCGCGTTGCGCCCGTCGAGGCCGACCGACGCGGCGCCTCCCCGGGCCTGCTGCGACGTCACCCGGCCGGCGACCCCGACGAGGCTGAAATTGTATCCGAACACTTTTATGCCGGCGGCTCCGACGTCGCGAATCAGCTGGCTGATCGCCGCCATCTGCGCATCGCGTCGCGGGCCGTCCCAGAGAATGTGGTCCCACATGGCGGGGTCGAAGTTCTCGATCGCGAAGAACGTCAGCCCGTGCCGGCCCATCGCGTCGCGGATGGCTTCGAGCTCGGCGCGGGTCCACATGCGGCCGTCGGCGATACCCCAGCCGGAGCCGTCGCCGACCGGCTGATCGGCGCGCGACGTGCGTTCGTTGCCCCGGAAGTAGTCGCACATGTGGACTACTACGTGGGTTGCCCCGCACTGCCGCGCGAACGCGTAGTGCGCGTCGTCCAGCATGTGTCGATACAGGCCGAAGCCGATATGCAACGGATGTTCCCCGGTCTTTTGTTGGACCAGAATCTCGCCTAGGTGGCTCGTGGTGTCAACCTCGTGACGAGGACGGGTGGCGCACGACGGAGTGGTGGCGGCCGTAGCAGCCGTAGACCAGCAGCCCGGCCGCCATCCAGCCGATCAGCCGCAGCCAGGTGAATAGCGGCAGCCCGGCCGTCAGCAGCAGGCAGAACAGGATGCCGCAGACCGGGACCAGCGGCACCGCCGGCGCGCGGAACGGTCGCGGCATCCCGGGCTCGCTGCGGCGCAGGTAGAGGACGGCGCCGCACACCAGCATGAACGCGAACAGCGTGCCGATGCTGACCATCTCGCCCAGCACCTCGATCGGCACCAGGGCCGCGACGACCGCGACGACGCAGCCGATCGTGACCTGGCTCAGGAACGGGGTTTGCAGCCTCGGGTGGACGCGGGCGAACAGCGCGGGCAGCAGCCCGTCCTCGGACATCGCGAAGAAGATGCGGCTCTGCCCGTAGAGCAGCACCAGGATCACCGTGGTCAGCCCGGCCAGCGCGCCCACCTTGACCAGCGGCCCGAACCACGCGATCCCGATTACGTCGACGCCCTTGGCGATCGGGCTCGCGACGTCGAGTTGGCCGTATGGCACGAGACCGGTCAGCACCGCCGCTACCGCGACATACAGCGCGGTGCAGATCACGAGCGACCCCAGGATGCCGATCGGCATGTCGCGTTGCGGGTTCCTCGCCTCCTGCGCCGAGGTGGAGACGGCGTCGAAGCCGATGAACGCGAAGAACACCACGGCGGCGCCCCGCAGGATGCCGCTCAGGCCGAAATGGCCGAACTCGCCCGTGGCGGCCGGGATGAACGGACGCCAGTGCGCCGGGTCCACATGGAACGCGCCGACGCCGATGAACGCCGCCACGACCGCGAGTTTTACGACTACCATCACCGTGTTCAGCCGCACCGACTCCGACGTCCCGGACACCAGCAGCAGCGTCAGGACCGCGACGACCAGGGCGGCGGGCAGATTGACGACGGTGGTAAGACTGGGCGGCACGACGACGCCGACGTCGCGCAAGACGCTGACGGCGTAGCTGGACCAGCCGACTGCGACGGTCGCCGCTCCCATCGCGTATTCCAGAATCAGGTCCCAGCCGATCAGCCACGCGAATAGCTCGCCCAGCGTCACGTAGGTGTACGCGTAGGCGCTGCCGCTGACCGGCAGCATCGCCGCGAGCTCCGCGTAGCAGAGGCCGACGAAGCCGCAGACGATGCCGGCCAGCACGAACGACAGCATGATCGCGGGCCCGGCGTAGCGGGCGGCGGCGGTGCCGGTCAGCACGAAGATGCCGGCGCCGATGACCGCGCCGATCCCCATGCCGGTGATCCCGACCGCCCCGAGCGTCTTGGCAAGCCCCGCGCCGGTGTCCGGGTTGATCGGTTTGCGGGTCATCAGGCCGTTTGCCATGGTCATCCCTCGATGTCGGGCGCGAGATCGGTTGACCGGAAAACCGGCCAAGTTACGGTGGCTCCGACGCACCACGCGGCGACTGTGCCGGTTTTCCTGCCCGAAAGGACCGCCCCTCGATGCACCATTTCTTGAAACTCGCCGCCATCGCCCTGTTAGCCGGGACCGTGACGTGGCCCGCCGCCGCCGAGACGATCGGCGCCTGCGAGCTGTATGGACCGGCGGCGACCGCGTCGATCACCCCGGCCAAGCCGGGACAGCTCACGGTCGAGGTCAACCTGCCCGGCCCCGGCTGGTGGAACGGCGACACGCCGGAGACGGTCAAGGACGGCTACGAATACTGCCTCGCGGCCAACATCGCCCACCGCCTCGGGCTGCCCGCGGTCGGCGTCGTCCAAGTCGCCTGGGACGGGCTGGTCGCCGGGCAGACCAAGGCATTCGACCTCGCGCTGTCGCAGATCTCGATCACCGACGAGCGCAAGAAGGTGGTCGACTTCTCGGTGCCGTACTTCTCGTCCGACATCGGCATCATGGCCAAGGCGGGCACGGCGGTGACGCAGGAGACGGTCAAGGGAATGCGGATCGGCGTGCAGCAGGGGACGACGGCGGCGGACTTCGTGGCCGACAAGCTCAAGCCGACGACGCCGCCCAAAGTGTTTCCGGACACGCCGTCGATGTTCACCGCGTTGCAGGCCGGCCAGGTCGACGTCGCCATGACCGACACCGCGATCGTGCTGGGGCAGGCGTCCGCGTCGGGCGGCCTGTTTACCGTGTTCGGCCAGTACGCGACCGGCGAGGAGTATGGCGCGCTGTATCCCAAGGGTGCCGCCGGCAACGCCGCGATCGACAAGGTGATCCAGTCGCTGATCGACGACGGCTCGACCAAGAAGCTCGCGGCCAAGTATCTCGCGGCCTCGTGGGGCGTGGACCCGACGACCATTCCCTACCTCAAGCCCTGATGGGCTGAGTGCCGCCCGAACCGACCGGCGAGTCGATCGGAGGCGTGCCGCGCGCCTCCCGCCGCTGGGCGGCCACAACCCCGAAATCCGGTAACGGCATCGCTGTCGCGGCGCTGGTCGTGGTCGGCGTCGTGGTGGCCTCGACGGTCGCGACCCTGTTCGCGGTGCGCTCGGCGCTGGCGACCATCAGCGGCGGAGGTGTGGGCGCCGCCGCCGTGCTGACCCTGCTCGGGATCGCCAGCCTTGGCCTATTTCGCCCGGCCGTGGCGAGTTACGCTGCCGCGAAACGCTCGGCGGGCGTCGCGTCGGCCGACGTCGCGGCGGCTCGCGTGGAGGCGGCGCGGGCGCGGGCGTCGGCCGCCTCGGCATTCGGGTTCGCGGCGGCGCTGCTGATCGTGGACCTGCTGGCGCTGTTCCTGATCGCCAATCATCTGGCGGTCGGGCGGACGTTCTTCTTCTGGCCGGTAATATCGTCGACGTTCCCGCTGATCCTCGGCGCGTTCTGGCTCAACGTCCAAATCTTCGTCGTGGCCGAAATCCTGGTCCTGGGCTGGGGCCTGCTGATCGCCGTCGCGCGCCTGACGCCGGGCGCCGCTGGCCTGCCGGTGCGGCTGATCGCCACCACCTACGTTGACGTGTTCCGCGGGCTGCCGGCGATCATCTCTATTTATCTGATCGGCTTCGGCCTACCGCTGACCGGGCTGCCGGTGGTGCGCGACCTGGAACCCGGCACGCTCGCCATCATGGCGCTGACGCTGACCTATGGCGCCTACGTGTCGGAAGTCTACCGCGCCGGCATCGACAGCGTGGTGTGGAGCCAGACCGCGGCGGCCCGCTCGCTCGGCCTGTCGCACCCGCAGACGCTGCGGTTCGTGGTGATCCCGCAGGCGGTGCGCCGCATCGTCCCGCCGCTGCTGAACGATTTCATCAGCCTGCAGAAGGATACGGCACTGGTGAACGTGATCGGCGCGATCGACGCGTTCAACCAAGCCAAGATCGTCGCCAGCAATCGGTTCAACCTGTCCTCGGTCACCACGGTCGCGATCCTGTTCGTCGTCATCACCATTCCGCAGGCGCGGCTGGTCGACCGGATGATCGCGCGCGACCAGCGACGCACACGGGCGGGCTAATGGCGCTGTTGGAATTGCGCGACGTCGGCAAGCGCTACGGCCAAGCCGACGTGCTGCGCGGCCTGAACCTGACCGTGAACGAGCACGAGGTGGTCTGCCTGATCGGGCCGTCGGGCTGCGGCAAGTCCACCCTGCTGCGCTGCGTCAACGGCCTCGAGGCGATCGACGCCGGTGAAATCCGCCTGCACGACGACCGGGTGAGCGGGCCCGGTGTGGACGTCGACGCGCTGCGGCGCGACGTCGGCATCGTCTTCCAGAGTTTTAACTTATTCCCGCACATGACGGTGCTGCAGAACGTCATGCTGGCGCCGGTCCGGGTGCTGCGGCTGCGCCGCCGCGAGGCCGAGTCCCGCGCGATGGCCCTGCTGACGCGGATCGGCCTCGACCACAAGGCGCGCGAGTATCCGGACCGGCTGTCGGGCGGCCAGCAGCAGCGGGTGGCGATCGTACGCGCGCTGGCGATGAACCCGATCGTGCTGCTGCTCGACGAGATCACCTCCGCACTCGACCCCGAGCTGGTGGCGGAAGTGCTGGCGATCGTGCGCGGCCTGGTGGACGAGGGCATGACGATGGTGCTCGCCACCCACGAGATGGGGTTCGCGCGCGAGGTCGCGACGAAGGTGTGCTTCCTGTACGGCGGCGTGGTGCTCGAGGAGGGTCCGCCGGACCGGATGTTCTCGGCGCCGGCGGAGGAGCGGACGCGGGCCTTCCTCAACCGCATCATCGAGGCGGGACGACTATGACCGCCTGGCGCACCCAGTCGAGCCTGGCGCGCGGAATGAGGCCGTAGTTGTAGAAGTTGATGCCCTCGGCACCGCCCAGCAACGCCGCCCGCGCGCGGGCCACTAGGTCGGCCGGGCCAGACATCTCGGGATAAAATACTCTGAAGCCGGCACCGAGATACTTGCCCGGTCCGATCGTCGCGCGCGCCCGCTCCATCAGCTGTCGCACCGCGTCGGGCGCCATGTCGTAGGCGCACAGGATCACGCCGTCGCAGCACGCGGCGACGGCGGCCAGATCGACGCCGTCGAGCCAGCCATGTGAAGCGGCGATCAGATGGATCGCGGTGCTGGAATGGGCCGCCTCACGGATGGCGCGGATGAGGCTCGTGACCGGCGTGAACCGCCACCGCACGTAGTCGTCGACCTCCGGAAATGGCGCAAACACGCTGAAGTCGAAATCCGGCCAGCGGGGGGCCGGGGTGGCGCGCTCGCAGTCCTCGGCGATCCAGCGCCGCACCGTTTGCCGCGCCCGCTCGCCGTCCACGCCCGCCGCGGCGGCGGCGGCGAGGCAGGCGTCGCAGAAGCAGAGCGACAGCAGGAAGTCGCCCTCCGCCGTCAGGCCCACGCCGTCCTTCTCGTGGTGGAAGCCGTGCGCGAAGCCCATGAACGACGGGCTCTCCAGCTCGATCGCGTCGGGGCGGTAGCGGGCGCTGACATCGGCCACCAGCGTCGTGACATACGCGCGGGCGGCGGGGTGCGACGGGCAGAGGCTGTAGTGGTTCGGGTCGCCGAACGCGTTGCGGGTCACGGCACCGGGGTGCAGCAGGCCGAGCCGGGTGTTGTGCAGGCAGACCGTCCAACAGGACACGCGCAGGTTTCGCCGGGCGCACAGGTCAGCCAAGACGTCGCCCTCGGCGAGCAGGCCAGCGACCAGCGGCCGGATCGTGTGGTCGACCCATCGGGAAGGTGTCGGCTTGAAATAGATCGTGCCGTCCTGCGGGTAGTAGGACTTTCGCACCGGGCTGCGCGCCTGCAGGAACCGGCCGGCGTGGTAGGACGTGGCGAGGCTGATCGTGTCGAGGCCGGCGTCGGACAACTCGCGCTCGACCGTGTCGGCCGACAGGTCCAGCACGTCCCACGGATAGGTCCACATCGAAAATGCCATTGCGTGTTTTCACCGCCTCGCTCTCCACTGAAACCAACACCTTCTCGCCGGTCCCGACCGACCGGACTAGCTTCGAGTCGGCCTTTTACGCGCTGCCCGGCATGCACCCCGACACGCCGACGCTGTGCTCGGCGCCGATGGTCGTGTTGCGTCGCCGCGCCCGCGCCGAGGGTTTTGCCCTCATCGAAGGCACCGCGACCTGGGCCGAGCCGGGCGGGCTGCTGCAGCGCGCCGCCTACGAGGGGTTGCGCGACGAGATCCTCGGGCAGTTGCGTGACGCGTTGCCGATCGATCTGGTGGTGCTCGGCCTGCACGGCGCGATGGTGGCGCAGGGCTATGACGATTGCGAGGGCGACCTGCTGGAGCGGGTGCGGGCGATCCTCGGGCCGGGTATGACGGTCGCCACCGGGCTCGACCCGCACAGCCACCTGACGGCCAAACGGGTCGCCAACGCCGATATCCTGGCCGCTTTCCTGGAGTTTCCGCACACCGACTTCGTCGAGCGCGCCGAGCACGTCGTCGACCTCGCGCTCAGGACGGCGCGGGGCGAGATCAGGCCGGTGATGGCGGCCTTCGACTGCCGCATGATCGACATCTACCCGACCAGTCGGGAGCCGGTCCGCTCGTTCGTCGATCGGCTTAAGGCGCTGCACGGGCGCGACGGCGTGCTGTCGGTGTCGCTCATCCATGGCTTCATGGCCGGCGACGTGCCGGAGATGGGAACGCAGATCCTGGTCGTGACCGACGGCGGCTCCGGCGCGGCACTGGCGGAGCGGCTGGGCCTGGAGCTGTTCGCCCTGCGCGGCGAAACGGCGATGCCGATGCTGGGGATCGACGCGGGACTGGACGCGGCGCTGATCGCGCGACGTCCGGGGCGGCCGGTGGTGGTGGCCGACGTGTGGGACAACCCCGGCGGCGGGGTGGCGGGCGACGGCACGCTGATCCTGCGCCGCATCATCGAGCGCGGCATCGGCTCGGTCGCGGTCGCCACCATCTGGGACCCCGTCGCGGTCGCGTTCTGCCGCGCCGCGGGCGAGGGTGCGGAGATCGTGCTGCGGTTCGGCGGCAAGGCGGGGCCGGACGGGGGCGCGCCGATCGACGCCACCGTCCAGGTCGTGCGGGCGGTCGATCAGGCATGGCAGAGCTTTGGCGCGAGCCGCGTCCCGCTCGGCCCGGCGGCGCTGGTGCGGCTGGCCGGCACGTCGATCCACGTCATCCTGAACACCAACCGCACGCAGGCGTTCGAGCCGGACATCTTTTCGAACCTCGGGCTGGACCCGCTCGGCCAGGAGCTGCTGGTGGTCAAATCGACCAACCATTTCCACGCCGGCTTCGCGCCGATCGCGGCCGCAGTGATCTACGTCGACGCGGGCGCGCCCTATCCATCCGACCCGCGCCGGACCGCGTATCGAAAGCTAACCCGGCCGATCTGGCCGCGCGTCGAGCACCCGCATGGCCCTTAGTCGCACCTTGCCTTGCGGGCGATCACCGTTGCTTAATCCGAGCGCCGGGTGGCGACGACGCAACGCCGGCGAGCGCTCGCCGCAAACGGAGTAACAAGATGAACAAGTTGGCCCTACTGGGCGCCGCGTCGGCCGTGGCGCTGCTCACCGCCGTCCCCGCCCGCGCCGCCGACACGACGCTGACCATCGAAAGCTGGCGCACCGACGACCTCGCGATCTGGCAACAGAAGATCATCCCGGCGTTCGAGCAGAGCCACCCTGGGATCAAGCTCAACTACCAGCCGACGGCGCCAAAGGAGTTCAACGCGGCGCTGAACTCCAAGCTCGACGCCGGCACCGCCGGCGACATCATCGCCTGCCGCCCGTTCGACGCGTCGTTAGAGCTGTTCAAGAAGGGCAAGCTCGCCGCCGTCACCGACCTGCCCGGCATGACGAACTTCGGGCCGGTCGCCAAGGCCGCGTGGAGCACCGACGACGGCAAGACCACGTTCTGCGTGCCGGTAGCGGCCGTGCTGCACGGGTTCATCTACAACAAGGACGCGTTCGCCAAGGTCGGCATCACGTTGCCGCCGAAGACGACCGACGAGTTCTTCGCCGACCTCGACAAGATCAAGGCCGACGGCACCTACGTGCCGATGGCGATGGGCACGCCCGACCAGTGGGAAGCCGCCACCATGGGCTACCAGAACATCGGCCCGAACTACTGGCACGGCGAGGACGGCCGCAAGGCGCTGATCGCGGGCACCGAAAAGCTGACCGACCCGGAGTGGGTCGAGCCGCTAAAACAGCTCGCCAAGTGGGCACCGTATTTGGGTGACGGATACAAGGCGCAGTCGTATCCCGACAGCCAGAACCTGTTCACGCTCGGGCGCGCGGCGATCTATCCCGCCGGCTCGTGGGAGATCTCGCAATTCGAGAGCCAGGCGCAGTTCAAGATGGGGGCGTTCGCGCCGCCGGTGCCCAAGGCCGGCGACCAATGCTACCTGTCCGACCACGTCGACATCGCGTTCGGCATGAACGCCGCCAGCAAGAACGCGGACGCGGCCAAGACATTCCTCGCGTGGACCGCCGGGCCGGAGTTCGCGAAGATCTATTCGAACGCGCTTCCCGGTTTCTTCAGCCTGCAGAACGGCACCATCGAGCAGACCAACGCGCTGGCCAAAGAGTTCCTGGCGTTCCGCGACACCTGCAAGTCGACCATCCGCTCGACCTACCAGATCCTGTCGCGCGGCACGCCGAACCTCGAGAATGAGACGTGGGTCGAGTCGGCCAACGTGATCAACGGCACCGACACGCCGGAGGCTGCGGCCAAGAAGCTGCAGACCGGCCTCGACAGCTGGTACAAGCCGAGCAAGTAGCGGGCTCGCGCGCGCCGTGGACCAGACCGTTCTACGGCGCGTCGAGGTCGCCGCTCCCCCGGCGCGCACCCGGCGCTGGCACATCCTGGTGTTCTTGGCGCCGGCGCTGCTGGTCTACACCGCGATCATGGTGGTGCCGCTGTTCGAGACGCTGCGGCTGTCGCTGTTCCGCAGCGTCGACCGGGTGCCGGCGTTCGTCGGATTGGCCAACTTCGACACGCTGTTCAACGACGACCGCTGGTCGGGCCATTTCTGGTTGGCGCTGCGGAACAACGCCTATTTCTTCGCCTTCCACATGCTGCTGCAGAACCCGATCGGCATCGGCCTTGCGGCCTTGCTGTCGCTGCCCCGGCTGCGGTTCCAGGCGTTCTACCGGACGGCGTTCTTCCTGCCCACGATGCTGTCGTTCGTCATCGTGGGCTTCACCTGGAAGATCATCCTGAGCCCGCTGTGGGGTGTGGCCCCGACGCTGCTGGGCGCGGTGGGCTTGCGCGGCTGGTTCCACCCATGGCTGGGGCAGGAGACCACGGCGCTGACCGCACTCGCGCTGATCTCGGTCTGGCAGTACGTCGGCATCCCGACCATGCTGATCTACGCCGCACTTTTGGCGATCCCGGGCGAGATGATTGAGGCGGCCAACCTCGACGGCGTCACCGGGTTCGCGCAGTTCCGCAAGATCAAGCTGCCGCTGATCCTGCCGACGATCGGCATCTGCTCGATCCTCACCTTCGTCGGCAATTTCAACGCGTTCGACCTGATCTATACCGTCAACGGCGCGCTCGCGGGGCCGAACTATTCGACCGACATCCTGGGCACGTTCCTGTTCCGCACGTTCTTCGGCAACCAGCTGCAGCTCGGCGACCCGAACATGGGTGCCACGATCGCGACGATGATGTTCTTCATCATCCTGGCCGGCGTGTCCGTCTACCTGTTCGGCGTCCAGACGCGCATCCGAAGGTATCAGCTGTGAACGCCATGGCACGGGTGAACCGGGCCGGCGTGCATGTCGTGCTGATCCTCTACACCGTGCTGTGCCTGGCACCTGTCCTGCTGGTGGTGGTGAACTCGTTCAAATCGCGCGCCAGCATCTTCGGCGCCCCTATGAGCCTGCCGGGGCCGACCACGTTCAGCCTGATCGGCTACACGACGGTGCTGGGCCAGGGCGTGTTCGTCCGGTATTTCGCAAACAGCCTGATTGTCACCGGCGGCTCGCTGATCGCCGTGCTGCTGTTCGGCGCGATGGCCGCGTTCGCACTGAGCGAGTACCGGTTCTTCGGCAACAAGCTGTTAGGGCTGTTCCTGGCACTCGGGATCATGGTGCCGATCCGGCTCGGCACGGTCGCGATCCTGAACATGATGGTGGCCGCGAACCTGGTCGACACGCACTTGGCGTTGATCCTGATCTACACGGCGCAGGGCCTGCCGATCGCAGTGTTCATCCTCGGCGAGTTCATGCAGGGCGTGTCGATGGAGCTGAAGGACGCCGGCCGCATCGACGGACTTTCGGAATACACGATCTTCTTCCGCCTCGTGTTGCCGCTGGTGCGGCCGGCGGTGGCGACCGTGGCCGTGTTCACCATGATCCCGATCTGGAACGACCTCTGGTTCCCGCTGATCGTCGCACCCGGCGAGGCGACCCGCACGGTGACGCTCGGCGCGCAGGTCTTCATCGGTCAGTTCGTCACCAACTGGAACGCCGTGCTGTCGGCGCTCACCCTGGCGATCGTGCCGGTGCTGGTGCTCTACTTGATGTTCTCGCGGCAACTGATCCGCGGTATCACCGCCGGAGCCGTGAAATGATCCGCACCCTGGTAATCGGCCTCGGCCAGATGGGCCTGAGCCACGCGCTTGCATACCACCGGAATCTCGGGTTCGAGATCGTAGGCTTGGTTAATCGCTCGACCGTCGACCTGCCTCGGGAGCTCGCAGGCTACGACGTGCTGGACGATTTTGAGGCGGGGCTGGCGCTGCGGCCCGATCTCGTCTCGGTCAACACCTACACCGACAGCCACGCCGACTACGCGATCACGGCGATGGAGGCCGGGGCGCACGTGTTCGTCGAAAAGCCGTTGGCGCCGACGCTGGCCGACGCCAAGCGGATCGTCGCCACCGCGCGTCGCACCGGCCGCAAACTGGTGATCGGCTACATCCTGCGCCACCACCCGAGCTGGGTCGAATTCATACGCCGCGCCCGGGCACTCGGGCCGCCGTTCGTGATGCGAATGAACCTCAACCAGCAATCGTCCGGGTCCGCGTGGGAAATCCACAAACGGCTGCTGCGGAGCACCAGCCCGGTGATCGACTGCGGCGTGCACTACCTCGACGTCATGCTGCAGATCACCGACGCGAAGCCGGTGCAGGTGCGCGGCATGGGCGTGCGGCTGTCGGCGGAAATCGCCGAGGACCAAGTCAACTACGGCCACCTGCAGGTCGTGTTCGCGGATGGCTCGGTAGGCTGGTACGAGGCCGGTTGGGGGCCGATGATCTCCGAGACGGCGTTTTTCGTCAAAGACGTGATGGGACCGCATGGTTCGGTGTCGATCGTGATGGACGAGGGTGCCGCGTCGGCCTCCGTCGACACGCACACCAAGACGGCGCGCATTCGCGTCCACTCCGCCGCGCGCGGTCCGGATGGCGCGTTCCTCGCACCGGACGAGGTCACGTCGATGGCCGACGAGCCTGGCCACCAGGACCTTTGCGAGCGCGAGCAAGCGTTCGTGCTGGATGCCATCCTGCGCGACCGCGACCTCGGCGCGCATATGGACGACGCGCTGCGTTCGCTCGCGATCGTGCTGGCCGCCGACGTCTCGATGCGAGAGATGCGGGCGGTCGACCTCTGATGGGTTCGCTGAACCTACGCGGCGTGTGCAAAAGCTTTGGCCCCGTCGACGTCCTGCGTGGCATCGAGCTGGACGTGGATACGGGAGAATTCGTGGTGTTCGTCGGCCCATCCGGCTGCGGCAAGTCGACGTTGCTGCGGATTATCGCCGGCCTCGACGAGCCCACCTCGGGCGAGCTGCGCATCGACGGCCGGCTGATGAACGGCGTGCCGCCCGCCAAGCGCGGCATTGCCATGGTGTTCCAGAGCTACGCGCTGTACCCGCACCTCACGGTCGCCAAGAACATGAGCCTCGCGCTGACCCAGGAGGGTGTCGCGCAACCCGTCATAAATCAACGGGTCGCGGCGGCGTCGGGCATGTTGCGGCTCGACACGCTGCTGGATCGCCGCCCGGCCGAGCTGTCGGGCGGGCAGCGGCAGCGTGTCGCGATCGGCCGCGCGATCGTGCGCCAGCCGAGCCTGTTCCTGTTCGACGAGCCGCTGTCCAACCTCGACGCGGCGTTGCGCGTCGGCACCCGCATCGAAATCGCCAAGCTGCACCGCGAACTCGGGGCGACGATGATCTACGTCACCCACGACCAGATCGAGGCGATGACGCTGGCCGACCGCATCGTCATCATGCACGGCGGCATCGTCGAGCAGGTCGGCCGCCCGCTGGAGTTGTATGCAAAACCGGCCAACGTGTTCGTCGCCGGCTTCATTGGCTCGCCCAAGATGAATTTCATCAACGGCGGCAATGCCGCCCGCGCCAACGCGGCCACGATCGGCGTGCGGCCGGAACACCTGACGGTCGCATTGGACGGTGCCTGGACCGGCATCGTCTCCCACGCCGAACATTTAGGCGCCGACACGATGCTGTACGTCGAGGTGCCGGAGGCCGGGTTGCTGACCGCCCGCATCCTGGGCGACGTCAACCACGACGTCGGCGACCGGGTCGGGCTCACGCCGCAGGATGGCAAGGTGTATCGCTTCGACGCCAACGATCAGGCGCTCTGAGCCTTCGCCAGCACGCTTCGCAACATGTCGAGCGACGTGACCGCGCGCGAAAACTCCGGTGCCCTTAGCTCGCCGCCCATGAAGACGTGACCACGGCGAAACAGCATGCCGCCATCGACGTCGTGCAGCGCAGCGAAATGGCATTCTGTGGCCCCACTCCCCCGCACGATGCGGTCGGCGTTGCGGGCGGTGATTCCTGCCCCCGGCATGACGACGATCCGCCCCGCCGCCCGCCGCACCAGCTCGGCGATCAGCGGCAGGCCATCCAATGCGCTGGCCTCCTGGCCCGACGTCAGCACGCGCTCGATGCCGAGTTCGATCAGCGTCTCCAGCGCTGCGAACGGGTCGGCCGCCATGTCGATCGCGCGGTGGCAGGTGACCGCCATTGGCCGGGCGTGCGCCACCAGTTGCGCCATGCGATCGCGGTCGAGGCTGCCGTCGGGCATCAACATGCCGATCACCACACCGTCGACCTGCTCGGCCTTCGCCGCCTCGATATCGTCCCGCATCTGCGCGAACTCGTCGTCGTCGTAGAGGAAGTCGCCACCGCGCGGCCGGATCATGACGTGCAGCACGATCCCGGTGACGGCGCGCGCGCGGCGGATCAGGCCGAGGCTCGGCGTGGTGCCACCTTCCAGCAGGTTGGCGCATAGCTCCACCCGGTTGGCGCCGGCGGCGACGGCGGCACGGACGCCCGCGACGGAGTCGAGACAGATTTCGAACTTCATTCCAACACTCCCTGCTTGGTTTGACAGCCAACATCGGCGTGCCACAGTAACCGTGTTGCGCAAGGGGCGTCGTTGCACCTCTTTTTCACTCCGGTCTTGCAGCGCGCCGGCGCCCTGGTCGCGGGTGCCGAAACCACGGCGGCGATCTCGCTCGCTGCAATGGCATTGAGCATGTTGCTCGGCTTGCCGCTGATGCTGGCCCGCATCTCTAGCCGGCGGCCGCTACGCTGGACCGCGTCGGCGTATCTCGACCTGTTTCGCAACACGCCGTTCGTCGTGCAGCTGTTCTTCTTCTACTACGGCCTGCCGGAGGTCGGCGTGACCCTCGACGAGCTGTCGACCGGCGTCCTGGCACTTGGCCTTGCGACCGCCACCAACACCGCCGAAATCCTCCGCGCCGGCGTCGAAGGTGTCGATCGCGGGGTGATCGAGGCCGGCCGTTCGTTGGCACTCAACCGCGTGCGGATGTACCGCCTCGTCATCTTGCCGATCGCGCTCCGGATGGCGATCCGCCCGCTCACCAGCGTATTCGTGAACCTCGTGCTGACGACGTCGGTGTTGTCCACCATCACCGTCAACGAGCTGATGGCGAACGCCGAGAACATCGCGTCCGAGACGTTTCGCCCATTCGAGACCTACGTGGTCGTGCTGGTGTTCTACTGCGCCGTCACGTTCGCCGTTTCGGCCGCGATGAACGCCGTGTCGCGGCGGTGGATCCGCAAGTCGGCCATGGCGCGCTGATGTACCAGGACACCGCTCTGACGGGGACCGACGGCGTGCTGTTGCTGCGCGGCCTTGCCATGACGCTGTTCGTGTTCGCCACGCGCTTCCTGGCCGGTTCGCTGATCGGCTTCGCACTCGCCCTGGTCAGGCAGGCGCGCATTCGGGTACTCGCACCGCTGGCCGCCGTCTACGTCGAGCTGTTCCGCGACAGCCCGCTGCTGGTGCAGCTGTTCCTGGTCTACTTCGGCGTGCCCATGCTGGCCGGCATCCAGTTCTCGCCGCTGGCCGCCGGGCTGCTCACGTTATCGGTCAACACCAGCGCCTTCATGGCCGTCATCCTCCAGTCGGCGATCGAAGAGGTGCCGCACGGCCAGTGGGAGGCGGCGCGCGCCTCCGCGCTGGGCTACCTGCGCATCATGCGTCACGTCGTGCTGCCGCAGGCGATGCGGTCGGCCATCCCACCCACCATCTCGCTCGCGGTCGGGCAGTTGCAGGTGTCGTCGCTGGTGTCGATCATCGGCGTGCTCGACCTGACCAAGGCGGGGACCATCCTCAACCTGCGCACGCTGGCGCCGTTCGCGGTTTGGCCGCTGGTCGGCGTGGGCTACTTCGCGATATCCAAGCCGCTGTCGATGCTGGCCGACCACGCCGAGCGGCGGCTCGCATCCAACTCGGGAGATCGCCGATGAAATCATTCCTCCTCGCCGCCGTGCTGACCACCGCCGTGTCGCTGTCCGCCTGGGCCGGCCGGCTCGAGGACATCCAAACTGCCGGTGTGCTCCGCGTCGGCATCGCGCTGACCGGCGAGCCGATCGGCTTCCGCGACGCGCAGAACCAGCCGGTCGGCTACGACGTCGAGGTCGCAAACCGGCTCGCGTCCGCACTTGGCGTGAAACTCGAAATCACCGAGGTCAGTGGTTCCGCGCGCATCACCATGTTGCAGGCCAGGCAGATCGACGTGGTGATCGCCAACCTGACGGCGACGCTGGAGCGCGCGAAGGCGATCGACTTCACCATTCCCTACCTCAAGACGGGCCTTAAACTGCTGACCCGCGACGGCAGCGGCGTGAAGACCCTGAAGGACCTCGCCGGCAAGAAGGTCATCGTCGGCCGCGGCACCACCGGCGAGACGATGGTCAAGCGCGAGGTGCCGACCGCGCAACTCGTCTACACCGACACCTTCGCGCCACAGGCGATACTGCTGTTGCGCCAGTCTCGCGCGGACGCGGCGATCGAGGACAGTTCGCTGATCGACTACGCCGCCAAGCAGAACTCGGGCCTGGTCAGCCTGCCCGACAGCTACACCGCCGACGCCGAGGCGCTGGGCGTTCGCAAGGGCGACCCGGAGTTCCTGCGGTTCCTCGACATGTTCGTGTCAATGTACATCTCGTCCGGCACATACCAGGAGAACTACCAGCACTGGTTCGGCACGCCGGGTCCGCCGCTGACCTCGCTCTGGTAGCGATCACCGCCTGGCGAGTATGCGGCTGCTCACGGCGACCGCGAGCAGCATCGCGGCCAGGATCAGGAACGCGACCGTCAGGCTGGACAGGTGCGCGACCAGGCCGATGGCGGCCGGCCCCACCAGGATGCCGGCATAGCCGAGCGTCATCGTGGCCGGGACCGCGACGCTCTCGGCCATCACGGTCTGCCGGCCGACCGCGCTGAACAGCACCGGGACGATGTTGGCCGCACCGGCGCCGACCAGCGCGTAACCAACCAGCGCCGCCCCCCATGACGGGATGGTGGTCGCGACGACGAAGCCGAACGCGGCAAGCAGCCCGCCGATCAACACGACCCGGCGTTGGCCCAGGCGGTCCACGATACGGTCGCCGGTCAGCCGGCCGATCGTCATGGTGGTCGCGAACGCGGCATAGCCGAGCCCGGCGTACGAGGCGGCCATGTGCCGGATCGAGGTCAGGAACACCGCACTCCAATCGAGTACCGCGCCCTCGGCCAGGAACAGCACGAAGCACAGCAGGCCGATCACCAGCACGATGCCGTGCGGGATCGCGAACGCCGGCCCGTCGTTGCGCGCGCCATAGGGCAGCAGGCGCGGGGCCGCGACGGCCAGGGTGACGACGATGCCGGCCGCCACGCACAGGGTCGCCAGCAGGGGCGAGAGGCCGATGGTCAGCAACGCCGCCATGCCGCCCGCGCCGGCGATGCCGCCGAGGCTGAACAGGCCGTGGAAGCCCGACATCATCGCGCGTCCGCTGGCGCGCTCGACGATGATCGCCTGGATGTTCATCGCAACGTCGACCGCGCCGATGCCCGCGCCGAACAGCATCAGTGCGGCCAGCAGCGCCGGGAACGACGATAGCGTCGCGAGCAACGGCAGCGTCGCCGCGACCACCAGGGCGGCGACGACCATCACGCGGCGACAGCCGAACTTGGCCGCGCACGCGCCGGATAGCGGCATCGTGACGATCGAGCCGATGCCGAGGCCCAGCAGTAGCAGCCCGAGCGCCCCGTCGCTGATGTCCGCGCGCGACTTTGCGAACGGCACCAGCGCCGCCCACGCCGAGTTGCCGAAGCCGGCGATGAAGAACACGAGGCGGGTGGCCCGTTGCTCGGCGGCGCCCGGAACGTGTCGCGAGGTGATCTCCGTGGTCGTGCTCATGGCCGTGTCGCTTCGTCGTTAGTCACGATGCGTTAGCACGTTTTTCGCCGAACGACGTCGGCGCGGATCAACCAGAAGTTGCATAACCGATTATTGTTTGCTTTCGTTGGCGTTCTCAGCCTTTATCGCGGTATTGACGAGGATCAGGCCCATGGCATCGACGTACACGTGGAAGGCCGGCTCGGGCCTCTGGGGCGACGGCGCCGACTGGACGGATGTGACCGTCCCCGGTGACGGCACCGCGCCGGGGCCGGGTGACACCGCCACGATCGCCGGTCCGACGACGGGCGTCGACGTCGTCTACGGCCCGGGTAGCGCCGCAACGCTGACGACCACGGGAAGCGTCGCGTTCGCGGGCGCCGTCACGGTGGGCCACCTGGCCACGACGTTCGGGCACACGTTCGGGCAGACGGATTTCGTCGCCGGCTCGACGGTGGTCGCCGCGAGCTCCGACTTGACCGGCGTCGTGCAGGTCAGCGGTCCCGGCGCGTCGTTCGACGGCGGCGCCGTCTCGCTCGGCGCGCAAGCCCTGATCGTGCAGGACCACGGCTCGTTCCGGGCCGCGAGCCTGCTCGGCAAGGCCGGCCAGATCGCCCTGATCGTGGTCGATGCGACCGCCAGTGCGGAGATCGGCGGCGGCATGCTCGCCACCGCCGGCACGCTGGCGATCGACGCCGGGGCCACGCTGTCGATGAGCGGCACGATCAACGCCGCCATCCTCGACGACGGCACGCTCGAGACGACCGGCAACCTGACGCTGGGCGGAATCGTCACCGGCACCGGGCAGATGCTGATCGAGGGGCAGTTTTCGTCGCTGACCATGGGCGTGGTCGGCGCGGGCCTGACGATCGGCTTCGGCGGCGCGGACCAGACGTTGGTGCAGCTTGGCAGCGACCACGCGACGATCACCGGCTTCGCGGTCGGCGACCGCATCCAGACGGGCGCGGTCGCGGCCGACGCGGCGGTCTACACGTTCGGCGGCAACGGCCTTGGCACGCTCGTGCTCACCAGCGGCGGCGTCGCGGTCGAGACCATCGTGCTGGCCGGCGACTACACCGGGGCGACGTTCCTGGTGGTGCCCGGCGTCACCTCGCGCGGCGAGCCCACCGGCGAGGTCGTGCTTGCCGCGAACGGCGTCGTGGCACCCACCGCCGCCCCGAGCGGCACGGGAAATCACAATTTCGAGTTGCAGCTTCCGCAAGGCGGCAACTGGAGCGACGCGGCGAGCTGGACCGATCTCGCGACCTTTAGAAAAGCGGGCGTCGCGCCGGGTGCCAACGACTCCGCGACCCTGAACGCGGTGGGCGACGTCGTGCCCAGCGCCGTTGGCCCGATCGGCATCGTCAACGGGAACGGCAACTCGGCGACCCTGACCGTGCACGGCGTCGTCGCCCTGAACGGCATCTTCGCCACGCAGGGCCTGATCGTGAACGAGGGGTTCACCGGTCAACCGAGCACGCTCGATCTGCTCGCAGGCACGGTGCTGACGGCGGCGGGTGGCACGATATCCGGCGCGCTGCTGGTCAACGACGCGCGCCTGTCGGTCGTCGGCCAGCTTGCCGTCGCCACGCAAGCCGAACTGACCAATCTCGACGTGGTCGATGGTGGCAACGTGACGGCGGGCAGCCTCGTTCTCGACGGCTGGGTGGCCACGGTCGACGCGGCCTCGGCGGTCGAGGTCGGCGGCATCGGCCATGCCGTGAAAGGCGCGATCGTGGTCGACGCCGGCGGCCTGCTCACCCTTAGCGGCGAGACCGTCGAGGCCGCGATCGTGAACAACGGCACGATGCTGGCCGGCGCCGGTTCGGGGAGGTCGCTCACCGAGGTCACCGGCGCGGTGTCCGGCAACGGCACCATCGAAGTCGGGTCCCGCTACCTGATGCTGACCAGCCATGTGGCGGCCTCGCAGACGCTCGGCTTCGTCGGCGCCGGCGGAGTGCTGGACATCACCAACGCGGGGTCGATCGGCTCGCAGATTACCGGGCTCGCGGTGACCGACGGCTTCGAGGTCGGCAGCGAGGTGACCGGCGTGCGGTTCGTCCGCACCGGCGTCGGCACCGGCGTCCTGACCATGACGGACGCGAGCGGTGCCGCAGTGCAGACGCTCGGCGTCGCCGGCGCGCTGGACGGCAACAGCTTCGTGTTGCTGCCGCAGGTCGGTCAGTACAATTCGACTTTTGCGGCCGGTCAGCGGCTAGGCGCGTCCGAGGTGATCCTGGCCGGCGGGGCGTTGCAGCTCGGACCGCCGCCGCCACCGCCCGCGCCGGGCACGGCGACCGGGCAGGCTTTTAGCTGGGCGGCAACCTCGGGCGGTGCCTGGAACGTGGCGGCGAACTGGGGATCGGCGACCGCTCCGGGGAGTGCCGATTCGGTCACGTTCGCCTATGCGACACCGAACGGTGGCGTCGTCAGCGGTTAGGGGAACGCCGCTTCGGTCGTAACAGCGGTGCCCATCGAGTTCTCCGGCGTGTTCAATTTCGGCTCGTTAAACGTCTACAACGGCGTCGTCGACGTCACCGCCGGGAGCACTTTGCATGTCGGCAGCCTGCAAGGCGGCTCGCTCGACGTGACCGGCGGAGGGGCTTCGCTCGACGTCTCGGGTCTGGCCTATTTCAGTCAAGGGAACGCGGCGCTGGTGCTGACCCACGGGGCGCACGGGCAGATCGCGAAACTCAACCTTTCGTATGATCCGCGGGTCGGCGAGAGCGGCGACCTCGTCGCGGTCGACGCGACCTCGACCCTGGAGGTCGGCACCGTCGGCGGCATCCTTGCGAGCGGGTTGACGGTCGATCCGGGTCAGGCGACCGGCGGTGCCGGCGACTGGACACTCGATGGCGCGATCCACAACGGCGGGACGATCTCCGCCGCTTCGATGGACACGATCAGGGGCTCGGTCGACGGCACCGGCACGATCGAGGTCGGGTCGCACACCACCCTGACCATCGACGGATCGGTTGCCGCCAGCCAGACGATCAAGCTGACCGGCGGTTCGGCAACACTGATCCTGTCCGGGCCGATCGACGCGACCATCGTCGGCTTCGACGCCAGCGACACCATCGAGTTGCCGGGCTTCCTGACGCGGGCCAGCTACGTCGCGACCGGCGACGGCGTCGGCCGGCTTGTGCTGAGCGACGGCGTCGACCCGGTTGCCGGACTGACCCTGGTCGGCAACTACGGCGACCCGCGGTTTCTGACCCAGGCGCGGCCGCCGGCCGGGTTCCAACGAACCGAGGGCACCTCGATCGTGCTCGCCGCCGCCTGCTTCGCCGAGGGTACCCGGATCGGCGTCGCCGGCGGTGACCTGCCGATCGAGCGGCTGCAACCTGGCGACCTGGTCCGCACCCGCGACCACGGGTTGCGGCCGGTGCAATGGGTCGGCCATCGCCGCACCGACTGCCGCCGCCATCCGAGCCCGCGCGACGTCTGGCCGGTCGAAGTGGCGGCCGACGCGTTCGGCCCCGGCCGTCCGCACCGCGCGCTGCTCCTCTCGCCCGACCACGCGGTCCACATCGCGGGCCGAGGCGGGCCGGACGTATTGATCCCGGTGCGCCACCTGCTCAACGGCGCCACCGTTCGGCAGCACGCGGTCGACCACGTGACCTACTGGCACGTCGAGCTGCCGTCCCACGACGTCGTGCTGGCCGAGGGTTTAGCGTGCGAGAGCTACCTCGACACCGGCAACCGCGGCGCGTTCGACAACGGCGGCCCGGCGATCGCCCTACATCCGATGTTCGCCCGCGCCACCTGGGCCGAGCACGGGTGCGT
>JAABUX010002018.1_pt1 | contig 29510 bp, 39 predicted proteins | sample 5561851 | NCBI WGS metagenome assembly JAABUX01 (sample SAMN10711883, study PRJNA513361) | rock metagenome | isolation source: Antarctica rocks | place: Antarctica: Victoria Land, Richard Nunatak red sandstone | collected 2016-01-03 | reverse complement strand
AACGTGACGTGCAAAGCGGGAATCATCGATGCCTGCGTTATGGCGACCTTTAGGCTATGGCTTTCGAGTGTTGTCATAGAATTGAGACTCTGTGATGACTCTACTAACTGAATTCGTTTGAGTACATGTGCAATATACATATCTTGTTATTGCGGGTTTGATGCTCTATCACTATGGTCTCGAGCATTGGATCACAATGGCACAAACCAATCTGAATGATGACTATGGTAAGCCCTACCTATGTTGTAGATTTCCTCTCTAAAAACACATGGCCGCATCACAGACGAGAACCCATTGCTGAAATATTTTTCCTGTCAGCATATGATACCTCTTCATCATAGACGCGCCTTCGAGTACTTTCTCCGCCCGGGTCTCGCTAGCAGATAATGCTTACGATCAAGCAGAGCACGAACACGAAGACTTGAGGGATCCTTCGTGGGATGATCTGTGCCGTCTTGGGAACGGATTTCTCCAATATGAACAGATGATGGAGCTTAGGGGACTCCGCGTACCATAGCGGGAAGACACGGGCAACAGCAGTGTGGGAAGGGGGGATGGCGCTAAGACGACAACTGCAATGTTTCCGCTAAGCGAGACTGGGAATTGCACCTCCGGTGCTCTCTTGAGAGGGAGGGTGCGTGAGCATGAGACTCATCTTGAAGCCCGAGAGGCGTAAATGTAGAACTTATTTTCGTCATGCGTCCACGCTTTCGAAAATGCTGACGCAGACTGATTCGCCCCTTTCGATCCAAACATGCGTAACCGTGAAATGAGATTTGACGCCTGCATGGTCTGACTTCAGACATGTTGCATGGTTCAACCACTTCCTTCAAGGGATCTCTTTGGTGCCAAGAGATGGGATACTGGACCCCAGTGAGTACAGCCAAAGACAACCATGAACATGCAATAGCCCATGATAATTTGGACTTTCGGCAGGACGAACTGCGCCGCAGGTTTCGTTGTATAACAAAAGTTGGCCTGCAAAGCGGTACTTGGTGCCAACCAGTGCTGTAGGTCTATGTGTAAGAAGGCAACGGTGCATTCGCAGGCGCGATTGTGGCTCAGTCCTGAAACAAAACCCCATAAGGCGATAAGGATTTATAGGTCCGCCGTGCAGGTGGCCTACTCATCCCATTTCCGTCATCATCCATACTCGGCCTATAGGGCATATTGATTGGCGGTTTGTGTACTCCATCGCCATCCATACTAGGCTGCCCGGCAAATTTCACTTTTGGTTGCATGTAGGTTTGCAGAGGTATAACCGTGCTACTTGAACTTGTTGGCCTACTACCGTTGCCCCTGATGGAGCTCCCTTCATCGATGGACATACGCCCGTCGTTGGTCGATATGAATGAATAAGCCGTACCAGCAATTCTTGGTCCTGCCCGCGTCATGAAGTGTGACTGCTTTGATTCGCCGAAATCGGAGGGTTGCCGGAAAAATGGCTTTCTTCCCTGCGCCTTCGGCTCCTCTTCTTGATGGTGTCTCGAATCACTGTCGCTCCAGATCATGGTAGAGACTCCAGTAGATTGATTCTTATCGCTTTCATGATCCCAAGGAATTGCTGGAGCAGTGTGATTAGGACCCAGGTCGCTGTTGGTCTGTTGTGCAGGCGCCGCTGGCTCGGGATCGCTATCGCCTTCATCTTCATCATCTACAAGGATCACCATCCATACGCCGATGGTATCGTTGACCCCCAAAAGTGGTGTGCAATGTATCCACCGAGCTCGAGACTTCGGGGCAGTTTTGGATTTCCACTGCACCTTCGCAGTCACTTTCCTTCCCACCTCAAGAGCATGGGAAAGTTCATCACGAACCCTCGTGCTACCTCCGATCTTGCTCATAAGAGGCGATTGCAAGATCCCAGGCATTCGTAGATCGGGCGAGGCGAACAGAATGCGAAGGGAGGGAAACGGCCTGACGAGTAGATAAGTCTTGTAGTACCCAAGCGGCGGTGCGCTGCCCTCGCCGTTCAATTGAAATGTATTGTCGACGGTAACTAATGGTGTGCTGGAGGACGCACGAATTTCTCCTTGCTCCTCGACGTCGCCCTCGACAGCATTACGCTCGGACTCGAGTTGCTGCCGCTGCCGCAGCTGTATAAGTTTTTCAAGCTCCTGAGGATTGAACGTTTCACTCAATTGCTCAAATTCGTTCTGTTGAATGGTTTCCACTGGATCATCACTAGTTTTGATGAGGCTTCCGTGGTTTTCATGCCGACGCATCAATCTTCGGAGAGATGTGAAACCGGTGGAATTGATGACGAGATCAGTAATATCGAGTTGGGCTCCAAGGTAGTATCTTACTTTGCCAGACTGATCGCGTAATGGCACACACATAATTAGGTTTACGAAGGGTGTACCATCCTTTCGACTTTGAGTCATGACCAGTCAGCAAGCGACCAACCTTCCGATAATAGAACCTTACTAATTCAACAAGACTTCACAATGTTCGCGCTCAACGTCAAGCGACTCACGAAAGCGACTGATGCCGAAGGCACTTGTCCTAGGTCCTCCCAAACTACGGCAATTGCGACCTAAGAATTCATTCCTAGGGTAACCTGTCATTCGGTGGAACTCTTCGACCGATTAGCATGGTCTTAAACAAGCATAATTCGAAGGGGGAGCTACCTTCAGAGGTGAAAACTATAGGATTGTCTGGTCGAGCCGGATCCGAGAGTACGAATACTTCCGCCAAACCATCTGCAACGCTGCGTGATTTCGGATCTTCCCTTCCTGTTATACGATCTACCAATGCAATATCAACGGTTTGGACGTATATGAAGGCGATGAACGCCGGGAAGTCATCCTTCAAAAGTATGTCCAGTGCTCTGTCCGACTTGTCTTCCATCACCCACGCCATGGTGGCGCTGTTCACTTCTGACGTAAACTCGTGGCCTGGAATAGGCTCGAGACCATTGATGATAGATTCGGCGTATTTAATCGTCTTCAATGCTTTTACGGCATCAAGATAATAGGCAAGAATAGGGACCGAATCTGGTCGATACATACGCAGAAACTCTGCAAACTTCAAGGATAGTTTTAGGTCTGCAAGTATCAGTTTAAGGTGCTGTCGTGAAAAGAGTAGCTCGGAGCGCTGCTCCAGGGGGTCGAGGGTGTCATTGGCTTGGGTAATATCAATCTCCTTGTCGGGTTGAGCCAGGCTGAAGCTATCAGGCTTCGAACTCTCTGTCAGCAGAGGGGGAGGAAGGCCAGGATCTGAGCTGCGTCGCGGTGGGAGTAAAATCGAGTCGTCGTCAAGCTCTTCGATCGGGGACAAAGGAGGTGGGCTATCCTCCTCGTACGGGTCAGAATATGGCTGGTAATATGGACGTGAATCTTTAGGCGGGGGATAAGTCGGAAGGTGTTTCCTGCAACCGAATAAGCATACAATGTAGATACAGTTAGGCAAGATGGCGTATGTACTCGTCCAGGTGTACAACGAAGGCTTTGCCAGCAGTGGCTGACGAGGGATTATAAAAGTCGTATTTTGAAGGATCGAAGCCATCCCCATGTTTCATACCGTAATCCACTCCGGGCGAAGGTGTTTCGAGATCCTCCACATAGCCATACGTTCCCTCGTTATCGGAGACTTTGGCCATGAGTTTGACTTGGGATCTCTATTGAGCGCAGGCCATCAATTGCCCACGCGACCAGAATAGACGTAGAATCGCAATTGTACGATCGCGGCTTGTCCGAATTGAATTTCCCAACTTGCAGGAACTCAAACAATAGTAGAGACGGGAGTTGGTATTGTGCGGCCTGTGGAGTATATATTGTTGGGCGTCTATGGTGTGAGAATTGCATGTAAGGGCAGCAAATGTGAAGGACGAAGAGGGAAAAGAGAAGAAGTGGTGACGCAAAACTAGCGGACGAGGGTCCATAGATCTGTGGAGCGGACATGGGGGGAAGTGGCTTCTAGCTCAAGAGCATCGATGCTAGACTGGGTCGGGGTGTTTTGTGTGCCGTGTGGTAGATTGGCATTCGTCCGTTGCGTGGAGAAGGGTTAGGCATGTGCACCGGACAAGCCTCCTTCGACTTTCGAGCCGTCTTAAGGGTCTCTTTGGGACTCTCATTGAGTTTGAGATGGTTCCATCCCACGAGTGCAAGAGCAAGGTGATGAAAGCCTTGTTCCCTTTCACCCAGCGCGCCGAGGATCTATTATATTGTAGTATTACTAGAGTGTTGAACTAATAGTACTACTACATAAGGTAGTACCTAGTAGTAGACCATCTAACGGGCTACCACGGCTTTCCCGCCCAGATAGTTCTGCAATCTCCAAAGTCGATCGGCTAGCGCCTCATAAAATCACCGATCACGATCGATGGATCATCTGGCCGAACACCCTCTGATTGGTTGCCTCCAATATAATGTCAGCTAAAGTCAGCTACGACTATAGAATATTCGGCTAGGAGGCGTGTGGAGACTCGTCTACGCAACATCTACCGGGATGGGCCTGGAGCCGCCATGGCCGAATTCGGCATAATTGATAGATGCTTCTGCACCTTTTTTTCCCCTTTTAAAGTGACTTTAGATTGACTCGAGGCTTGACAGGCATCATGAACGGCTCGACTTGCTGCTCCAAACGGCATTTGCTCCACCAAGACTAAAGCTAGAAGGCAGTTGCGCCTCTTTACCTTTTCCACCGTGCGGGTGTTTGGATTTTGTCCACTCAGTCACACTTCAGACGCATGGAAATTGCTACCAAGGACGTACCTTACTGCTGAACATGTCGCTGATAACAAGGGAAATGGCCCTTGGTACAGGTCATACTGCTACGAATGGGGACGCGAGACCGACCAGCAGTCAACGGATGCAAGTTGCGCAACGCACCAACTCTTCCACCAACGGCGACGAAGTCTCGCGTGACTACAATGCACCTCCCTCCTCCTTCTCGGCCCCAAAGCAGAACGGCGGTATGGATAAGAGGGCTGAGGCCCTGGCCGACTTCTTCAGCTCCGAGGTTTTCCAGATCGTCCTGCACAATCCCACCACCGCCCATCGAATGCTGAAGTTCAGTCAAGCTCGAATGTGTGGCGAGAACATGGAATTCCTGGAGAAGGTGAGAGGCCATAGCTATCGAGCGCGTGTCTTCCACTGACGGCCCTTCGGTTACGTAGGTGGATCGGTACCATGCGCTCCTGGACGAATTGACTACGATCATGACCGACATTCACTACTCTTATACCGCTACCGAGGCATCCAAGCAAATTGGCATTCCTACCAACCTGTTAAAACGCATAAATCAAGATATCAAATCGTGCACCGCAAATACTTTACCTTCCATGGAATCGATCTTCATAGAAGCGCAGGACAATGTGGAGAACATCCTGAGGACAGCCGTATACCCACGCTTCGTCAAATATCAGATGACCAACAGCGCCTCGAAAGCTTTGTCGACCGATCGAAGCAAGTACCAGGGGCTAGGAGACTGCTTTTGTCTGACAGACCCAAAGTAAGGCAATATGTAGTCTTCAATGTTTAGCAGAAGGCTGATTCTATGATTTATAGCAAGGCAGACAATCCAATTGTGTTCGCATCAGACGGCTTCGTCAATGTTACCGGCTACTCGAGAACGGATGTCGTACCACGCAATTGCCGATTCCTTCAGGGTAATTATACTGACAAGACGGCCGTAAGGAGATTAAAGGCCTCGATCGATGCAAGAGAGGAGACCGTGGAACTTTTGCTGAATTATAAAAAGAACGGAGAGCCCTTTTGGAACCTACTCTATGTCGGTAAGTATCTTTGGGCTGGGATGCAATAGTACGTTCAGAGCACTGATGACAGAGCAGCACCACTGTATGACGCGAATGGCAATTTGAAATTCTTCATTGGCGGGCAAATAAACTGCTCGACCACCATACGCAGCAATACGGATGTCCTGAAAATTCTATCCATGTCGGACGATCCAGAAGATGACAAGGAGGCTGCACAATCGATCATGAGTGTGAAGCCGAAGAGAAAGATTTTTGGCTTTACCAGGAAAGAGAGCAGTGCTCAGCTTCCTCAGAGCACGAAACGTGTGGAAGTTCGTGGGGAGGGTATGGAGCAAGGGCTACTGAAGCAGATTGAGAAGATGAATTTTCGAAGTCAGATGGAGATCTTCTATACAGCTTACTCAAAGGTACGCCCCATAGGTCCCATGACGTACGTCCTCTATGGAAGAGCGCCATGCTAACAACCCATAGTATTTGGTGATCAAATACGACAAGTTCACCATCCAGCACTACTCGTTAGGCGTCGTGGAAATACTTGGCCTCACCAATAAGAACAGCCATGACTTTGTTGGGAGTGACATATTCAAATTCCTCGGCCAGCACACCGCATCCCTGCCACGAGAGTATAAATCGAAAGTCACATACTCATTGAAACATGGCCAGGCCATTTCCGCCAGCATCAACCTGTTCACGCTCCGCTCACTGGCACGCTCCAAAGGCGACGACAAGTTCTTCACCCACTGGACGCCATGCAAGGACGAACACGGTGCGATAGTATACGTGGTCGTGACACTGAGCTCTACATTATACGGTTGATATATTCATGCACACATATACCCACTCCTCGGAGCATTTTGTCGGCTTGTTAGGTGGGATGTTTGGCCACGGGCTGGTTCTTGTGGATATGACAAGTAGGCGACTGCATGCAATTCGGTGTTATTCGATAGGATATAATACGTAATTCTTGAATATGATTGAAGCTCTTCGACAAAAGGAGGGTATTCGACTGAGGGTTGGTACCACCGCAGTACAGGCTACCACCGAGAAGAAGTTTTGATGACTCGATAGCTCAAATACGTATGTAATATGCTTGGATGGGTGATGGACAGGACAGACTAACGGTGGCTCACCGTCAATAATATTTGTCGATACAAGATGAAGATCGAATATTACCAGGACTTTCTTTACCAACGTCCCGACTAGTCCCCAGTCCTTCCGCGTAAGATGCCCACGACCCCCCTGGATCTTTGGGGTCCCTTAAGGGTGAGCGTGGGCCAGGTGGTCCCTGCTTACACCAACTACGCGCCACCACGTGAACAGGCCCCCGCCTACCAGCCTCATATGTCCCATGTGCATTGCCTGGCGTGCGTGAGAGCCTTCCCCCTGAATTCATCTTGCAAACTCCAGCCAGATCGATCGACCGCGAGCCTACACATTCATAAAGTGGTGTTAGGGGTCGCTACGTGCTCCTTCAGTATAACTAGTGCGCAGCCTAGGTACCTTAGGTACTTGGCTAGGCGGGTGTTCCCCTCGGGGACGAAGCTATTACATACACGAATCATGTGGGGGAGGGGTAATCGTAGACAATTGGGGGTTGGAGCTGTAGTATCTCCAATAAGCAAACGTCCAGTCATCGCACGAACAGATCCGACTTTGAAATAGTTGCAGCCTTCAGGAAGTCTCGTCGTGCACAGCATGTTCCTCCCATTTGCAGCACACCTTCTCATCGTGGTCTGTGTTGTTTCGGCGCGAGATGTTGTTTTCCCTCCAGTCTTGAGCTTGGAGAGATTGCAACAACCGTTTGGACAGGATGATGGCATTGACATCAGCACGAGGAGCGACTTCCATGGCCTGACGACTATCGCCAATTTGCCCTACGCCAATTGCTTCACAGACAAGGATATAGATGCGTATGACATTGCTATTCTAGGCAGCCCTTTCGACACGGTCAGTACTGCCCCAATCACTAATATGAAATGGGCACCTGCAAAGTCATCACACTTTTGTTAGCCGTGTGAACAAGCCAAACTGTTGCACTAGAGACGACGCAATGGAGTGCAGCTGATATACGATCCAGTCAGTGACCGCACGTCCAGGTGCTCGGTTCGGCCCTACTGGCATTCGACTGGGCTCTCGACGGATATATGCAGCTGGTGCTTGGAATATCTATACTGGTGAGACCTTTTCCCTTGTTGTCCTCGATACATACTTGATCTATCTGGTATTGAATGAGTCTCTGATGCTAGGAGAAAACCCACTTCAAAGTTGGGCCAGAATCCTGGACTGTGGAGATGCGCCTTTGACTTTTCTTGATAACACCATTGCCCTCAAACAGCTCCAGAAGGCACATACTGTATGTTCTAGATTCCGCCCCCTCGGTCAGTCAGTTGTACGATAGCGAGGTTGAAGCAGCAAACAAGGTTTTAGCTACCTGCTTACACATCAAACCTTTTCAAAGGTGGTTTCAGGGCGGAAGGCGAAAGCGGAGACAAAATCATTGACACCTCGTATTATTGCCTTGGGAGGCGATCATACGACAACTCTTCCCGCCCTTCGTTCCGTAGCTTCACGATGGGGGAAAGTTTCCGTGATTCATTTTGACTCCCACATAGGTATGCAGCTCAACCTCCAAATCAGCCAGTGGGGTTAATCGTTCCTGTAGATACTTGGGACCCGAAAGTTCTAGGTAGTTTCTGTCTTTGGAAGACGCATCGATCATACTGATTAGAGCCATCAGGCGGCGGGCTGACACAGTATATGTAAGTTCGGAGCGATATAGATAGGCATGTGCTGGGACGAGGTGGATCTGACTGAACTCCGAGTGATCCAGGAGCGTCAACCATGGTGACTTAAGACATTCACTCCCTCTGTCAAGGTTGCCAGCTGAGACACATCAGGAACTTTCCTCCACCTTGCACACGAAGAAGGGTTGATACGAAACACATCGATTCACGCTGGCATTAGAGCACCGGTGCTCAGGTCCAAAGGAGACATGCGCAACGACGTCCGCTGTGGCTTCGACACCATTAAGGTTAGAGATATCGATCGCATTGGCGTGGATGGCGTGATCAAGAAGCTCAAGGACAGAGTTGGCGACACGAACGTTTACATCTCAGTAGATATTGATGTGCTCGATCCAGCATTTGCGCCGGCAACAGGAACGGCAGAAGTTGGGGGCTGGACGACAAGAGAGTTGCTGTCTATCCTGGATGGCCTTGAGGGTTTGAATGTTGTAGGTGCGGACGTCGTGGAGGTTGCCCCTATATACGATAATCCTGGGGAGACGACAGTCCTGGCTGCAGCTGAGGTTGTGCTCTCGTTGGTGACACTGATGGTTCAGCAGCCAGTAGGGACGAAATGATGACAATCCGTTCAACTTGAACGGCTGGTGGGCGACAAGCTGCATCATACTGAACGAGACAAGTGGAGGTGTAGCTTCTGATTCAGTGTGCTAAAGGTAGAATAAAGATTCTTGGAACATCCCCGACCGCGACAATGTTATTATCACCTGCGCTACCTTATGCTGTAGAACACCTAGCGCCGGGAAAGCGTGGGGCGCGGAACCCTGCCGTCGCTGAAGATGGACCTCGTTCATCCAGGTATCGACGACCTTTACGCAGATTCAACACCCGCATACCGCTCGCACTTCCTTAAAGTCCGCGTCCGAGCCTATCGACTAACTGCAGATCGACTTTTGAAGGAAGATCCACGCAATGGCTAGCAAGGAACCCAAGTCCTTCGCTCCCGAGGATCCACCCAAGCTCGATCCACCCAAGGATGATCCTATCAGCCGAGCTGACCTAGCAAAGTGCAACGGTACGATTATCCTATCAAGTTGACCTCACAGTCCTTGAGCAAAGGTGAAGAAAGTCTTGCTAATTTGGTTGCAATCCCATGAACTAGGCACCGACTCCACGCACCCAACCTACGTGGCCATCATGGGTACAGTCTTTGATGTATCCGGCAATACCGCCTATGCGCCCAAAAACCCGTACAATGGTGTGTGTGTCGATCACTCTCGCACAGAACATCAAATGCCGATGGCCTCAAGAATTGGCGAAGATCGCAGCCAGCTGACCTTCTCCTTTCTCGATTAGTCTTCGCCGGCAAAGACGCCTCACGCGCTCTCGCACAGTCCTCACTGAAGATCGAGGACTGCAGATCCGATTGGGAGGATTTACCGGACGATAAGAAAGCCGTTCTTCAGGATTGGTTCACATTTTTTAGCAAGCGGTATAACATCGTGGGGAAGGTGCAGGGCTAGACGTCGAAGAATTCGACATCTATGTGGATTTTGACGCCCTTTTTTGGCTGTGCTTCGACCGTTTGATGAGGCTACCCCGGTCTGATAATGCGTATTGGCTATCATTGCGGCCAGCGAATTCACCAGCCTGACTTGGGCTAGCCTTGACTGATGGCACCCTTTCACCCTCTCATATTCGGTCTTACTGCTATTGATAAGAGCGTTAAGTCCACCTCGGCGATCGGATGACCGTAATTGAAAACCGTTGCCATCGAGTCGGCCCGGCATCGCCAAACAATCGTACAATATTTGACACGCCAAGACCCTCACTCTCCGTGGTTTCGCGCTTAAGTCCAGCAGGTAGTAGGCCTCAACGATGCAGATTTCGGTATGTTAAGCGAACTCTTCGGACAGAGCAACGGTTCGAGAGGCGTTGGAATCGCTAGAAGCTTTACGTAGCTGAGGGAAACATACTGTCTTTTTAGTCGGAAGGATTTCGTGCCGAAGCGCTGCGTCGTGACCAACAACCCACCAGAACAAAAGAGGTGGAAGGCTGTGGCCCAATGTGACCATGCAATGGCATTTTGGCCAACGGGACCTGCTGTTATACCACATGTAGAATCTAGTTTGGTCGAGTTTTTCCTTTTAATGGCACTGCGCTGAAACACATAGCGCTTATAGACATTGCAGAGCCATTGTTGAGGAATGGTACGTTGTACCTGTTGAGATGCTTCGAGGCCTAGACCTGGCACTGGGCCCCTATTTGGCACGAAAATTTCATGGATTCACACAGCGTCCAATAGCTTGCCTTGTGGGGCTTTGGGACGCGAATAGCGTGTCCATTGCCCATCCCAAGAATCCCTGATGGCTTGACATTGTAGGCTGAGGTTGAGGCCCCAAGAGCCCACCAGCAAGGTGTGCTGCTCACTATCAGACAAGCAGAGGGAAACGACAAGGTTTCTCAGTAGGGGAAAGATGGCAATATCAATGAGGGCAGGTGTCATTGGGCGATGCAATTCATCGTAGGTGAATGTGCACAAGTGCAAGTTTCGACCTCCTCGCCCACGCTGGGCAAGAAAGATTACACTTAGAGTGCATCGAATGTTGGAAAAGGAGCCGGGGAAGCAGGTGATAGTCTGCAATAATTACCAAATGTTGCGTACTTGGGCACCATGCACTGAGAGATTCGAAAACAGACAGATCAGTGACCATTGACAATTGGCATATGCTAACCAGCTGACGCTTTACCCCTAGATTTCCGTATCATCCTCTTTCTTCCGATAATACGCTGTCGCTTGCTGCTTTCGTCGGAGTCTTTCGTAGTCATATTTGCCGCCGACGTGTCCCTTTGCCTTAAGGGGTCTGACCCGGGGCTTCGCTTCCTTTTCATACCTTTTCTCGTCTTTGCCATCAGCTGGTCCTTGCTCGGTGTCTTTGTGGAAGTAGCCAGCGAGATATCGCCATTCTGGCGTTTCTCTGAGACGAGCTTTGACCTTTCCCTAGCTTTTGCTTCTCTCTCATGCCGTCTATCAACGACCTGAGTATTTTCAACAGCAAATTCCACGATTAGTCGTTTCTTCCTCTCTTTGATCTCTGATCCAGCGGCTGTACCATTAGATACGCCTACTGCATGCCCGTTCAGCCATCGAAGTCCCTTCAAGGCCCATTGATGTGAGGTATACTCGACGAAACCATAGCCTCTGCTTCGACCAGCTCCATTTGTTTCTGCTACTTTACCGCCCTCGCGACCTTCAAAGTGGACCGTAGCTTGCTTGACAATCCCTTTCCCTTTTGCTTTACGAGCCTTCTCGGCCTCTCTCATCCCCTCACCGCCTCGTGAACGCTCTTCCTTTGACAGTGGCTTACGCGCTTCAGACTTGACGTCTTTGGCAAAGCCAACAACCGCTTCTCGAGCAAGAGCTTTGAGGTCCTTGGAGGTGATATGACGGGGTAGATTGCGAATTGATAAACGTGTCAGGCTTAGGTGAAGGGCGGGATTGCTTCTGATGAGTGACTGCCGCTGCCTCGCGCTGTCCTCTCGCATCTTGATGTCAGTCGCAGAAAGAAGACCGTATAGTGGAGTGTCGGCCGGCACAGTGCCCTCAGAAAGTAAGAAGAGCCGTCGCTTATCTTTATCTCTGACATCTCGTATATTGTTGCCCGCGAACGTGAGACGTGTGGCTTCTCCTCGATCCACGGCTCGAGATACCTGAAGGACTCTTCCATCAATAGTAAATCGACCAGAAAAATCCTTGCTTGTATCTTCTAATAAAGAATACTTGTTCGAAGAGGCATTAGCACTTCTGTTTAGGGAGCCTACTTGGCCAGACACAAGCTGCATCTGATGGGCCTCCCGAAGGCAAGTATCTGCGTCTTCTGCATTGACAAAGCATACGAAACCAGTGCCTTTGGACCTCTCGGTTGCTTGGTCAAGAACTATTCTTGCATATCTCACGGGACCAAAAAATTGAAAATGTTCTTTCAGCATCTCATCTGAGCAGCTAAACGGAACATTCCGTAAGAATAGAGTCGATGAGTCATTTCTCAAAGTCCGAAGAGTTGTCTCTTCCTCGGATGCTTTACCTGAATTAGACGTGTCTTCACTGCTATCATTGTCTGAGGCACTCGAGGCGCTCGCGTCAATCTGAGAGGTACCCGTCGAGTTTTCATTCCCAATCCTTTCCAGTCTTGAGGCTTTGCCGTCCCGGACCTTGGCCGATCCACCGTCTACTTCATGACTGAGTTCTGGCTTCTCATTCTCAATATTTAGGGTGTTCCAGACCTCCTTATCAACTGCCCAATCTACCGCAAGAGTCCGTCCCTCTATCTCTTTGCCATTGACTCCTTCCAATGCTTTCTCTGCATTCTTCCTTCCTCGAAGGACCACGAAGCCGAAGCCTGGTGATAAACCTGGCTCCTTCCTGGGTATAGCGGCGAGGATCACCTTGCCGTAGCTGCGAAACAGAGCCGCCAGCTCTGATTCCTTGGCCGTCCAAGGGAGATTCCGGACAATGAGCTTTGGGTGTGAAAGAGCCTCGGGCTTCTGCCGGTTTGGCCTGGGTGTTTTCTTGTTTGCGTTGACAGAGCCGTTCTCGTTCAGTCGGCGTTGTCGAGGCTCTGCTAGCTCGACTTTGATCTTCTGGCCCTCCAACACGGACCCACTGAAGGCCTTTATGGCACTTTGAGCATCTTCCACATCTGCGAAGGTGACGAAACCGTAACCTTTGGACTTCTTCGTCACCGGATCCACGACCACTGTAGCATGTTTGAGAGGAAAAGATTGAGAGAAAAGATTGGTCAAGCTCTCTGTAGTCACACTCACAGGTAGAGAGCGTACGTATAATGAGCGCCCTTGTTGCTCTGTCGCCTGCTTTGTCTTGGCTGGTTGAGATGCTACTTTTGTGTCTGAACGCTCAGCCTCATTATCGTTGAGTCCAACATGATCTGTATCAGGGGTAGTAAGACGCTGCCTTTTGAAACGAGACATGGTAGACATGGAGTACGATGGATTTAATTCGACGCATTCACTAAGATTCTTGAAGATGATGACTAAGCGGCTACCAAGCTATTCTGCTACAAGACTAGAACTAGTGGCTAAGGCAGTTCATCACAACCGGGCATTGACGATTACGATACTGATCAGAGCAGTCGTCAGAACAGTCGGACATAAAACAACGCACCTTGCGATTGCCGAAACGACTGGATGACCTCTAGTCGCGCATGATTGACTTCCCTAATGTAGGCTCTCAAGCTGGCTTGGAGCTGAATGGGAATCGACCAGGGTTCGAAGCCAACGAAACGTAGGATCAATACGAAACGACTAAGCTATCGGTACAGAATCCTGCATACACTGGCGGTGAGGAGGCATCAAAGGATCAGGATGCGATGTTAGAGGTATGGATCACAATGTCGATAAAGCCATGAATCCAACAATAGTGTTACAAGATGCTTTCAGGCATCGTAGGTATCATCATCATCGTTACAACACACGAGTTCCTCGGATACCGCAATGCATGGCGTGCGCCGTCCTTTAAAATCATGCCCTCCAAACTCCTGATAGATTACTAGCAACATGGCCCATCGCTGTCAAGCGCGGGTGCTACTATCGAATGATAAGCTGTGGTGAATCCGGTATCGACACTGGCGTGCTGGGGAAGATCATCGATGGCGATCCCGACCTTGAGTAGTCGAACGAATGTGAGTGTGAGAGTGGCGGTGTCTGGCCAAATGCCGTCAGTCATGGACTCATGTATCGATAACCAGGAAAGATGGTGAGAAAATTGAAAGGCTTTTTGAGTAAGGAGATAACAGTATTCATCAACTGAAAGAAGCTTTACTGAAAATGGAAGCTGTACTCGGGATGATTTACATGAACATTAGCGTCCGAATATGACTGCTGCTGCAATGGCAGATCTATGCTTCCAAACGGCGCATAGCCAGTATCGTACTGGTCGAGAACGTCGCCATCGAGATAGGCGTTGCTTTTGGATGGTCCAAGATCATAATGTATCATACTGGGTAAGGTGGTCGGTAATGGTGGAAGATACTGTGGCGGTCCGGAGTAGTCGGAATACCGAGCTGGGAGGGTATGGAATGGGGCGTGTTGCGGATAAGAAGGGTGGATAAGAGGCTCAGACAAGGTATGACAGTATCCATACGAAGGGGGAGGGGAAATTGAGAGTTCTCTGCCATACTGGTAGGTTGGAGAAGCTGACCGTTCCGTCTTCACAGGAGGGTATGGTTGCTGAAGTGGTTCTGGCGACCTTCGTCGATTTCGGGTTGAGGAGTCCTGCTTGGATCTTTGCCTCTTGACGCTGTCGACTTGTTTCTGGTGAATAGGCCTCGATTCGATTATGGGCGCGAGCTCCGGGTGTGATTGCTCAGGCGAGGCTGAAGATGAGCCTGCTCTTCGCTCGAGGTCCTCTAGACGTCTCTTTATCTTTTTGCCTGTTCTGTCATTAGCTTTCATGTTGGATATTGGACAGCAACGGCACTCACGATAATTGCGTTGGGCAATCCTGTTTTGTATTCTTCTTCTCTCCGCAAGATCTGATATCTTTGTCCAATCTTCATTTGGATTTGCACTTGCGCTGAAAGCACTGCTGGTGCTGTGAGATGAAGAATATTTTAAGGAGCTCTGGCCTCCTTGCGGGAGCGAATAACTATTGTGACGGTGCATGGTTTTTACTTGTAATGTGATAAGATGGAGGAAGTTGCGTGACGAGCAGTGAGACTGAAGAAGATAGTGTGAAGACTACAAGCAAGAGGTTCTAGGCGGCGTTGACTATGTTGAGGGGAGGGGGAGGGTGAGGGAACATCCTACCGTGGGAGGCGTATTAATATATATTGCGGCGGAGGAATAAAGGCGCCGTATTTAATATTCGTACACTGACCTCTGTGCAGTGCAGCTGGCCCTCCAAATACTACAATCCCTGTTCCCACATGGCAAGTACCGAGGCGGCGAGAGGGATTACAGGGTGCTCAACGTGGCACTTGCACCGCTTGGTCGACGCTTACAAATCCTCATCACCTGCAGCCTCTCTCGCTAGAAGAGGCTGCTCCGGAAGTAACAGGGACTACCAGGCTACGCCCTTTCGCTATTGGACGAGTCGGAAACGGAGGTTTGAGGTTCCAATTTTGGGCCTCACCTAGGGCCTTGCGTTAAGGTTACACCACACCACGGTCGTCGCTGGGAGCGAGTGGTACGGACTCCCTTACAGACTTGATAATTTAAGCTCGCGATGGGGAAAGTGGAAAAGGGCTGTACAGCTCGCCAGATGCATATCATATTCCGCCAATCGCAAACCAATCCTTCAATGGTTCTTGCGAGGTGGAATTACCACTACGAACCTCGGGGCTTGGCCTACGGATTGACGCGAGACTAAGATAACGCTATCCTGCATCAGCCTGAATTAACAATAGAAAGGCCATAGGGCTGCGTCGGCTTCCACGATAATGACCCAGTCACGGTTAGCGCTGGACTCTGGTCTAACTCTTTATAGGTCATTTCGCATCTTAGCCAGCATTCAAAGAGAGAAGGCTAACGCTCTGAACGTATCTATTAATGGCAAATTCTAATCATAAGGCCACCCATCTGCGTTCCTCTCTTCTCTTGCTACGTACACGGATGGGGCAGTGCACTCACGTATCTCGAGCAAGCCTTAACTGGCGGTCAGAGAAGCGAGAAGACCATTCAACCGGTACTATCGTGATGGGACCAAGGATCTCTCGTCGCCGGCTGCACCATGACGGTCAAAGATGCGAAATCATCAGGCTCGTTTTGCCTGTCCCTTTTTCTAGGTTCCATGCCACTTACGCTTAGTTATTCCTACACAGATCACGGACCGATCGCGATTTTGGGAGCAGCGGTGAAAACCTTGCGAGACGCCTGGGCTCGGACTACGTCGACAGTGCACCTCTCATTATCGTTCGTGACTCAGGTACGGGCTGTTTCTGCTGCAAGGCTCGTTGTAATCAGCCAAAAGGCGGTGGCAGGTACGTCGAACTACGTATCAGTGAATGCCTTCGTTTCATTCGCCGCTACATCGCTGATCTCGGAGACCTACACGGCCTCAATTCGGCATTAGCGCGTATGACCTCGTGGGTGCGGCTGAGAGCCCTTGGTTCTCCCCACACATTTGATCGGCATCGGCTTCGCACCAATCTTCAAGTTTCTTCCTTATTGAGGCACCAGTATATATGGCTTTCACTTATCGTGCTGTGATCGGACGAAGGCATGATGATGAGCCGTGCATATCCGGCCGAACTGACGCAGATAAGGTATCGCGAGACTGGGACACTGGAAGCTTTGATGCATCTTCAGAGCTGACACGGACTTGGCGTATCTCGATCACTGTACAGTCTCTACCTCCTTCCACAGGGGGTGATGCTCCAAGATTGGCCAGCCCGTATCAGGCGCAGGCAAGCTAGCTCTTGTCCGCAGCATGCCCAAAAGCCTGTCATTGGCTGTCGAAGCGTCGCTTAGCACCTCATGCATTAATAAGCATCGTTTGTGTTAGGCGAGACACTAGCCGTCTAAGGTGGCTCATCATCGTACCTTAGCCTGGTAAGGCCAGCCCTAAATGAATCAGCATGCCCCACACCCAAGGCGTCCAGCCACTCAAACCTTTCGCTAGACCGATGGACATTACGGAGCTGAAGAGTATACTCCTCTCCCTCCAAATGTTGGTGCACTCTTATCAATCAGATGTAGGGATAGCTTCAACTGCCAGAGCATCAAAAGAAGCCATTTGTTTCAAAGACCACAACGACGCCATTAGAAGTCGATTCATGCCACCTTCCCCTCTGAAGAGGTTTCTGTCAAGGCCAAAGACTGCCGATCAACCCTTTAGTGCTGCCTCAGAGTCGCGATCGAGCAAGCACTGGGAGCATTAACCCCAATCCTTGTGTCCATCTTGCACCATGGTGGCACAGTCTCGATGTTGTAGACCTGAGGCTATCGTTTCGGAACATAAGGTAGTGCTGACTCCTGTTTGCCATGTGGTTTCGACTTGTACCTGACGATCTCGCTCCCTTTCATGCAGGTCCTGTCACGGTTAGCCTCCCCGCCCCCAATATCCCAACGCGGTCGAAGCTACTTCGTATCGCCTTTCTACTCATAGTATGAATAGCTTCAGCAATCATGCTACCACATCTGAAACGTCTTCGCTGGTTCTTAGTAGTATGGCAGCTAGGATACCTCGCATACCACACCCATCCTCACCCAAGTGGGTCTATCTAGATCACTGTGTATTCGCTTGCGCATCCTTCGCTGTTCTGGAATCTAACAATATCATCATGTCCAACTGAGTCCAAATGGGGCAACGATTAGGTGCTGGACGATGTTTACTTAGCCATGTTATTCTACTAAAGTAAGTCATGTATAAAGTCCGTCAAAATGGAACAAGCGGATCCAGAAAGCACTTCAGGTAACAACCTGAAAATACAAAGAGTGATGTGCTCACATTGCGCTTCTCTTGATGTGATAGCTTGATGTTCTGCTGAATCAATTTCATTTCTGAACCAAAATACATACGGTCCGCAGTACCCGTCGCCGGTTGGTGTGCATGATTGGAGCAGGGAAGTCTAGCATCCATGCAACGAATGTAGAGACTAGGTATCTGATGAGCCCCTTTTCACTTTTGTGTTCGCCTATCAAAATTTGAGCTCAGGAGCTTGTAAAGATGGGTTCATGAGCCCATCGCAATTTGCCAATACCGATAGAAGACTAAACCCTAATCTTTTCTTACTGGTGGAGACGACGACCGGGCTGTAAGCCGAGATAACCATCGGCTGTGCACTGCCATACCTGCTCTGCTTTGCAGCGTTGATCAGGCCGCGACGTAGTATGCTCTGGTTCAGTTGGAGTGCGTCCGGAGCAATGGGACCTCGATCGTCGAAACAATATGTTGGTTGTCATTTTCCGTTGCTGCTAACATGCGAAGCAGCTCAATTTCCAGCTCATGAATATCCCCAGGATACTGAAATCTTCCCATATCCCAACGTGTCGCTTCTAGAAATTACCAGGCCGTTAGGCGGAAAGGTCGATGCCTCAGGCCATCGGACAGCCTCCTTTGCGAAGCTCTAGTGTGGCATGACACCCCTATTTGACTAGGAACGATTGCACCGCCAGCAACGCTCATCAACTCACAGCTGTGTGTCTCGAGGCTTTGTCTCTTTCACGTGCCCTGCTTCGCCTTTGAACTGACAACACGCTCGAGAAAGATTACCGGAGCTTTGCTCTTTGAAATACTGGATGCTCAAAGATCAAGTAATCTTTACGCGGTGCAATGACCTTGCTTTCCCAAGTCGAGCGATGCTCAAAGACGGTAGAAGATTGTCGTCTGCTCACCTCGAAAGACAATGATGCCAGACACAGACTGATCCCAATGTCGGCTTCACCATACAAGCCCTTAGATACATGCAGCCTCACGGCTCCAGCTGCTACTCAGTTAGATTACCAACGTTTGAGTACGTCTTGTGAATGTAGGGCTCCGTGAAGTTCTCCAGCAGCAACCTTTGCTTGACAACAGTGTCTTCGTGGAATATCATGAAAGAAGTACACGCAACGCTCATGAGGCATCGCTTTTCATATCGTAGCTACTGACTGATCTATATCTAGTGCTGTGCATCTGGTCGCCGGTCCGAATACAAACACGTACAGCCGTCGCTCCAGATTACGACCTGCAAGCGCCTGTGTTGCACATGATCTCGTTTTCAAACCTAGTGAGAGGGACTACAGTTTCTGCATTGCGGCCTGAGGGGAAGGGTGATGTTAGCACGAATAGGGGAAACACGGAGGAAAATTGACTCACCACGTCGGTGGACTGTACATAATCCTCAATACCCTCGATCTCTGCCTGCAAATCATCGATCGAGACCTTTTCATCTTCCACTACCTAAGACCAACAAATGAGCTAAGCGCGTGAATGAAAGTGCGCGGAAGCTTACCAAATTGACCTGCAATTTGCTGATGCCGTATCCGACGGGTACAAGCTTGGACGCTCCCCATGTGAGCCCATCCATAGATATTTGACGCATATTGGCTTCTAACTCTTTCATATTGGTCTCGTCATCTGTCGCGACACAGCATGAGTATCGGTGTGGACTCCCTCATATCATCTGGAACATACCCCAAGGCTTGACGTCCATTGTGACAATACTCTTGGCAGCTGGCTTGACTTTGCCCTCCTTCTTTTTCTTGTACGCCGCCAGGTTCGCCTCCTTCACCTTCTTGGCCTCCTCATCCTCCGATCCGTCGGATCCGAAGAGATCATCTTCGTCTTCTTCCGCAGCTGGAGCATCTTTGGGGTTTGTGCTGGTAGCTTCCTCGTTCTTTTCAGGGCCGTATGTTGTATATGCTTTCTATCGTCGTAGCACACATTAAGATGCAATTTTCTCCTAGAATAATCACTAGGCAAGACCTACCGAAGGGTCGCCGGGAAGGGATGAGAATTCAGGCTCGTATGAGGACATATGCTTGTACCAGCGATAGGCATGCGGGTACTTGGCCGCTTCAGGCGTGGCCTTCAGCGCTTTATAGCATTGGACATCAGCCTGCGAGGGGCCATAACTGATATACGATCAGCGTTCGCTTCGTGTTTGCTTCATTGGTGATAAACGCATAACATAACGCAAAGATCAGAGATGCGCACAAGGCGCTTTTGGGGGTGTATCCATTTTTGTACGGTGTCTTAAGCCGCTATTCATAAACACGGACCAATTGTGCTCATCATGTTGAAGTAGGGAACCTAGAATTCTGCTGGGCTCCTGAAGTGCTCACCCGGTAATGTAGGATCTAGTCCTGACCCACGAATTAAGACCTTTGCCATCTATTAGCAGAATACGGGTGGAAGTCAGCGTGAATTGACTACATACTCGAGAGGCCAGCATCGGTGAGAAAGTCTAAGAAGCCCATGGTTGCGATTTTCTGAGTGTAGTGTTGTGTGGTAGGAAGGCCTACTAGTTTGTGAAGTACAAAAAGTTTGTGCTTGGTGTAGAATAGAATAGTATTTTGCACCGACCAATGCCTCACCCGCAGGCCCTATTCTAGCCTTGGCACGCGTTGGCTACCCAGCGGGTTCATCGGCGGACGGCATCATCACATCTTTGAGGCTCAACTACATTTATTTGGAGCCTCGAATAAGGGCATGAGGCGGCATGGACATGTCCTCTACTCTCGACCATCGCTAACGCAGGCTTGTACTCGTCTTGCCACAAATATACTAATATGTTCTCGAGGGTGCGGTTGGCATCACGGGGTCTGCCACAACAATGGATTCCTTCCAGACCACATCCGCCGACCTTGAAATTGTCTGCTCAGCTACTCTCCACTCACTGTCTTCCTAGATCAGGGGATCTCCATGGGTTCGCATCATGGCTTCCGGCAGTGCCCCATATGTATGCCTGTCGACGCTATGCCAGTGGCCCGGGAGCGCACCCACCGGGTGGAACACATCGCATGAACCTCGGTGGTCAGGAGGACGACAAGCCCGCATTAGAGAAGTATGGGATGGACTTGACTGCAAAAGCAAAAGAGGGAAAGCTGGATCCAGTCATAGGTCGTGATAGCCAGATCCAGCGCCTTATACAGATTCTTTCAAGACGGACGAAAAATAATCCAGTCCTGGTTGGAAGTGCAGGGACAGGGAAGACAGCAGTGATGGAGGGTTTGGCCCAACGAATTATCCGGGGCGATGTGCCGGAAAGTATCAAAGAAAAGCGTGTGATAGCCCTGGATCTTGGACTCTTGATATCGGGTGCTAAAGTATGATAGCACAGAGCATAATGGGTGCAACTCATGTTTGGCTGACTGTTGGTCTTGCAGTTTCGGGGTGACTTTGAGGAGCGCCTGAAAGCAGTCTTGAAAGAGGTGGAGGATGCCAACGGTGGCGTCATACTCTTTGTTGATGAGATGCATTCTCTACTCGGTCTTGGGAAGGCTGAGGGCTCTATGGACGCAAGTAACATGCTAAAGCCTGCCCTTTCTCGCGGAGAAATCCAGATCAGTGGGGCAACCACCCTCAACGAGTATCGACAAATAGAGAAAGACGCTGCCCTGGCGCGTAGGTTTCAACCTATATTAGTCGGGGAGCCGACTGTACAAGAAACTATCAGTATACTGCGGGGATTGAAGGAGAAGTATGAGGTCCACCACGGAGTCCGAATTCTCGACAGCGCTCTCGTGGCTGCCGCGAACTTGTCCAGTAGATATATTAGTGAAAGGTTCCTGCCAGACAAAGCTATTGATCTCGTTGATGAAGCGGCATCAGCTCAAAGATTGCAGCAGGTACGTAGTAACAGAGAAATTTCCTTTCAAGGAACGATTCTGTTCATGCACCACGCGTTTCTCTGTATTGTTTGCACTCCGTGTGCTAGTATTGGGCTTGCTCTTGCAAAGCCAGGCATCAGCAACATCGCTAATATCAACTCTACGTAAAGGAGAGCAGGCCTGAAGCCATTCAAGACTTAGACCGCCAGATCATGACGGCTCAGATCGAACTAGAGAGTCTAAGGAAGGAAACTGACATTGCCAGCGTCGAGCGCAAAGAGAAGTTGGAGCGGTCTTTGACTTCAAAAGAGGATGAGATAGCAAAATTGACGGAAATTTGGGACAAAGAGAAGGCAGAAATAACCGCCATAAAGACCGCTAGATCAGACCTCGAGATAGCACGGCTTGGTCTCGAACAAGCTCAAAGGAACGGGGATTATGGCAAAGCATCCGAGCTTCGATACTCTACCATCCCGAGACTGCAAGCACTACTGCCACAAGAAGGTTCGGAGTCCTCCGCTACCGGCATTCTCCATGATTCGGTCACACCAGCCGACATCGAGGCTGTCGTGTCCCGTCAAACAGGGATCCCTGTTACGAAGTTGATGTCTGGTGAGATTGAGAGACTAGTGGCTATGGAAGATACACTACGCGAAAGCGTACGGGGCCAGGATGAAGCTCTCACGGCCGTGGCTAATGCTGTTAGATCTCAACGAGCAGGCCTGTCTGGGGACCACCGTCCAATAGCATCGTTCTTCATGCTCGGACCTACTGGAACTGGGAAAACCTTGTTGTGCAAGAAGCTCGCAAGTTTCTTGTTCTCGGCAGAATCTGCAATGATTCGATTTGACATGAGTGAATTTCAAGAGAAGCATACAGTCAGTCGATTGATAGGATCTCCTGCCGGTTATGTCGGCTACGAGGACGCAGGCCAATTGTCTGAGGCTGTAAGGCGGAAGCCATATGCTGTATTACTATTCGACGAGATCGAAAAGGCCCATCGTGACATTGCTGGACTCCTCCTACAGGTGCTTGATGAGGGTTTCCTCACAGATGCCCAGGGGCATAAGGTCGACTTTCGGAACACGATCATTGTCCTCACCTCTAACATCGGTGCGGAGTTACTGGTGAGCGGGGATACTTCGCACCAGGACTCAACAGAGCTTTCACCTAGCATCAAAGATGCAATAATGAAACAGGTAGCAGCGAACTTCCCACCCGAATTCATAAACCGAATCGATGATTTCATTTTCTTCCGACGTCTCTCGAAGTCTGCCTTACGGGACATTGTCGATATACGACTGAACGAATTACAGGCTCGCCTTGACGATCGTCGCATTATGTTGAACGTGGAAGATCAAGTCAAGGACTGGCTAACCGAGAACTCCTACGATCCGCGTTATGGTGCAAGGCCGCTCAACCGTCTTATCCAGAAAAGTATCACCACTGCTCTGGCTGATCGAATCATACGGGGCGAAATCCGGAGCGGTCAGGAGGCTCGCATTAATGTTGCGCAAGATGGGAAAACACTTGTGGTTCTACCAAATTCATAATGAGTATATCAGCCCCCCAAATATGATAAGTACGATATGGCATGGTAAAGTGGAGCATGGCATATGTAGGTTATTCCGCTCAATTGTAAAAAACACTCAACTTCTAGTGGCTACATGCCAGACAGGTAACCAAAAGGTTGTGAAGGTCACCAACTTCCCAACAGGACCTGTAGCTAGCATCACAATTCCAATTCTGTGATTGAAATGTGGGCTTGAGCCTTGGTTATCAGGATATCAGACCATCTACTGCAGACCTCGGCTTGTGACGAAGTTGATAATCCATATCTTCACATCCCTAAATTAACTTACCAATTCTTATTCGTTACCCCGGACTAACATCATGATTGGCTCCAAACGTCGCCACGAGCGTCCCGTGGCTGGTACGCCTTCTGATAGCAATAGCCACGGTTCACGCACACCTTCTATAGCTCGGTCATCTCCAGTCTTTCAGTCGCAGCAGGCAGGAGCTTCTCAGCGACAGCCAGCCAAACGAGTCAGTCTACATCCTTGGAGAAGTCAGCTCGATTCTCGGACCGCATCATCTCCGCGTCGTCTAATCCACGGGATTCCTCGTACCCAATCTACTACCCCTTCTGAGAGGGATTTACGTCCTGAAAATGCCGCAGCCATTGCAGAGAGGGAGAACGCTGACTCCCTTGACGAAGTCATTATGTGTGTAGATATGAGAGATAGAGGCACGGTTGGGTGCTGCTATTATGTTGCAAGGGACCAAAAAGTGTTCGTGATGGCAGACGTGACTTATGGTGTTATTGAGGTCGTCGATACATGTTCGCTGCATCTCATGGCCTGTTATCTTCCAGGCCATCACTAATGGCGAAAAGTGAAACTGCATATCCAACCCACCGTTGTTATACTCTCAACGCGAGTCGATGAAGCCGTGGAATTATGCTTCGACCCTGAAGGCCGAAGTAGAGCTTCTGAAGGTATACACTCTCTATGTGGCATGGTTATCTGGCTTAAAGTCACTATACACAGGCGACTACCTCGCACTGCCTTATATAATTGAGTCCCGACCGTCTCCAGAATTCAGCTACGAGGCTGGAAAGACCAAGCTGGTCAATTTGAATTTATCTACCGATGGTGGCCCCGAAGTCTTGTTTATCACTCCAGGATACGATGATGCTTGCGAGACCTATGGAGGGGCGAACGAAGCCGGTCTCACTGGCCGACAGGGAAAACTCTTGAGACTTTCAGCGTGGATCGACATGGAGAGTCGTCTGAGTGTTGGATGTGCCGGTGCGCTCCTCACGTACGTGGGAAGAAGAAAAGTAGTCGAATATCTTCCTAATGATACTGCTGCTGGCATCTTCGGTATAGCATCTGTGGAGATGTTCAGTCTCAAAGGCATGATGTGAGCCACTTAGCATACCCATCACAAAGTCACCTAATCGCTAAAGGGCATTCAGGTTCGTCAATGCGGACACGCTGGCGTCCCTCCAAATCGTACAATCCGAGTCAAGTCCCAACACTCATAATCAAGGGCCCACCAAGATGGCTTCTGGCTCGAAGGAAGGACTCTCAGTCTACGGTCTTTTCCATCACTTTGCCAGGACTCCACAGGGCAAGTCCCTTCTCCGACGATACTTTCTGCGCCCAAGCTTGGATATAGATGTGATCAACGAGAGGCTGGGCACTGCAAGTGTCTTTCTCCGACCAGAAAACAACAGCCTCATGGATGGAATAATGAAGAGCCTTGGACAGATCAAGAATATGCGGACTGTCATGGTTCATCTCAGGAAAGGTGTCAGCAATGCACTGAGCAAAACTGGTGGAATCAAGAGCGGTATCTGGTCAAGTCTTCGATCAGTACGGTGCCTTGACAGCACACAGGCGCTGCTGATGGTAATAGTTCGCATTCTACACGCTGCAGATCAGGAGTGCTGTCATGGAAGTCACCGGACTGGAGAGGACCGTGATAGGGGTTAAGGCAGGTACAATCCGGTCTGCAGTCCGAAAGTTACCTCTGAGCATATCATTCAGGTGCTTGAGAAATTCGACACCCATGAGATTGCAGTTATTGGTAGGGCCATTAGCGAAAAGGTTAGGTCGCTAGAGCTATGACATTACAAGGATTTCTGCAACCGAGCTGATAATCCTTCCCTAGGTTGACTTTACCTCTTCTGCAGAGATGCATCGAACAGTCATCAATGCCGGAGTTGATCTTGAGCTGGATGAAATGAAACGACACTACGACGGTCTCGAAGATCTGCTGAATCACACATCTGTTGAGATTGCGTCTACGGTTCCTGCCGTATATAATCTTGATCTCAATGTAATATTCTACCCACAAATCGGTTTTCTGATCGTAATAACGAATAATCCCGCCACTGGTCGAGGCGATTATGAAGGCGGTGAGGCTGAGGATCAACGTTGGGATCGTATCTTTTCTACGGCCCTCAGCGTATACTATAAAGATAATCGGATGCGAAAGTTGGACGAAGATGTTGGGGATATATATGCAGTGATCTGCGGTATAGTCTCACATGTCTCGACTGTGACGATGAATTCTGAAAAAGGTCAATGCAGATAAGGAGATCGAGATTGTACATGAGCTAGGCCAGCAAGTACTAGCTCGAGAAGAACTCCTGAATACGGCCTCGGACATATGTGGGGAGCTGGACAGGTAAGTCTGCCGGACATGTCTTACGACCGGTTGCTGATAGGTACAGCCTTCTCGCACTTGCTCAAGGTGCTAGAGTATACAAATTCTGCAGGCCACGGATCACAGAGAAGAACATCGTCCACATTGAGGGCGGTCGGTACGTCTAATCACCATTCGCATTACAGACCAAGGCCCTGAGGCTAACTCGGCTAGACATCCACTGCAAGAACTGACAGTCGCATCATTTGTTCCAAACGATACCTTTCTTGTCGGTGGCCCTGGTGGGAAACTACAAACCGAGGAGGTTGACGTAGATGATCGGAGATTCGCAGGAGCTTCCCAAGGACGCTCAGACCACGAAAGTCTTGAGGGACCCAGCATGCTGATGATGACTGGACCCAATTATTCGGGTAAAAGCGTCTACCTCAAACAAATCGCTCTCATCGTTTACATGGCTCACGTGGGCTGCTTTGTCCCAGCAGATAAAGCTACCATCGGATTGACGGACAAGATCCTGACCCGCATAGCCACCAGAGAGACTGTTTCAAAGTTTCAGAGTGCTTTCATGATCGATCTGCAGCAGGTCGCTCTCGCTATAACGCAGGCGAGTCACAGGAGTTTGGTCATAATCGATGAGTTTGGCAAGGGCACCGAGTCTAGCGGTATGCCGTACAAGATCGCTACGGCCTGTAACCATAGTTGACTCCATGATAGATGGTGCTGGGTTAGCCTGCGGAGTCTTTGAGTATTTCCTTGGCTTGCAAGAAGAAAGACCGAAGGTTCTGGGGTCGACACACTTTCATGAGATCTTCGAAAATGGATTTTTAGTACGACGGAAGTCTTTGACATTTGGTTATATGGAAGTGCGTTTGGCCCAAGAGGCCAAATACGTGGAGGATCAAATCACGTACCTCTACAAGTACGATGATTGACCACTGCGATGTTCTTGCTAATGATAGAATAGCTTCCGTACAGGACGCAGTACCACAAGCTATGGAGGATGGTACGCTTCCAAGTCAAATTAGCAGATCAAGCTGATGGGCTCGAAGTTGCGCTGCCTTGAATGGTGTCGACGCCACTGTCGTCGACCGAGCAAACGAATTGGTAGAGCTGAGCATAAAGGGTGAAGATCTTGTAACAGCATGCACAACAATGTCTTGGCAAGAGGAAGGAGATCTGAGGGAAGCGGTGAGTTCATTTCGTCCATCTTAGCAGGTTGAATCGAACTGAAAGCCCGATAGGAAGACATGGCAAGGGAATTTCTGGCTCGCGATTTTCGAGAGATCGTTTCGAGAGATGACGAGAGCGATACGCTTCAAGATCCGAGAAACCTCCTAAAAATATTGGTTGAGACAAGAGAGTCTGTGGAGTGAGCGTGACTGTGCAAGGAGAAGCCTATGTTGGCTCATTCGCATGCTCATGTAATGGCCATCTTGCTAGTTCGCTACTCTATGACCATGTATAGATTGAAGATACAATGAAATTTCCAAGCACATCCTTTGTTGCTAGTCGTAAGATTAAAGGTAAATCGGACAGTAGTCTGGAAGTACCTATACACAAACCTTTCGAGTTTTGGGCGCTTAGAAAATCGCCTTTACCTGAGTTGATGGTGATCGATTGGGTTTCAGACCTTGCCTTTGATAATGAGATTCATTCAAAAAGACTCGTAGTGAGACCCAGGAATTACTTTGCTGTCGCTACGCTCAAGATTCCGTACTCGATGTAGAATTTGTCTTCTAAAAAGGGGTAATATGACCGCCAAGGATACCAGAGTGTTTGACACTCGCTACCTATCTTGATTGGCTGCTTGGCAACGACATGCGGCGATTCTCGGCGCTGTTCAACTCGTTTCATTTCCAATGTCGCATTGATCAACGATACGGTCTTTAGACGATTGGATGAATGGCATCCTCCTTTTCAAGACCGACGACCATAATCGGCCTCGTCCTACTGGCTCATGCGTATGCAATTCCCACCTAACCACCATCTCTACCACCAAAACCCTGGATCAAATACTAATATTTCCTACGATCTCACAGATGTTACTCCGCCTACGAACATTCATCTCTCAACACCAACAACCCTCAGTCTTCTACCCTTAGCTCTACAGCATCGTCGCTATCAAACACGGCAGCTAGCCTTCCCCTTGACATCTCCTTGGAGACTATCATATCCGTCGCCTTGATTTGCGTCGGTTTAGTATTGGGAGCGGAGGAGCTGAAACCGATCACCTGGAGGGTATGGGCTGGGAAGGCGGAGCGAGAAAGTGGTGGGGGTGGACCATTTCAGGGATTGGAAGAGAGGCTGGGGTTTGTGGATATCAGGGTATGTGGTGCATAATTTTATATGATAGGCGATGATTGGGAGGCCGCTAACAATGGGCACTGCTATATAGGCCAAAAGGAAGGAGTTTGCGGATTGGGTTAGGAATCAAGATAACGATTCCAAGAGATGATAGCTGGATCAATGATGTTGTCGAGCATGTCTTTGCCTCTTTTGAAGACTTTTGCTCATGTGCCAATCTGGATGAAAGCTACCGCACACTGTGAAGATACTCTCATGTTCTGGACTCTTCATACCCCTCGCGTTTCCGAGCGACGCGCTCCAGGACATCAAGCCTTACTCTTCAAAGGAAGTATGTGCGCGCCGGACAGAGCCTCATGCTTGTACACGCTAAGGGCTTCTCGTATAGGCTGATGCTGGAAGTACCAGGACCGTCCATTTTGTTGGCTTATTACCTGCAAACAGTCGAACACAGAATATGTTCCTCGCTCAGTTGTTGGATTGAAGGAATGGGACGGATATTTGGAGAAAGGCTGCTGCGAGTCGAAGCTTTGTTATCCTTGCAATTTTCTCATGGCTAGAATTGAAGGACATACTGTGTGGGTTGGTGACCCTTTCGGAAGTTGTAGCTATCCAGCCAATCTTTCGAGCACATTCCACCATTAATCCTGGGGTTTGGCTAGTCTCTCCATTCTTTGTAGGCTTTCCGATAGCCGGACGTTCTCTCTTCGGACTCCACCGCTTATTACTTTTGGCACCCATGCCGTAGATCAGCTCCCTTCAAGTGTGCTTCACTCCTCCCACAACATTGCCCTTAACCTTCGCCCAGTCAATCTGCTTGTCCATTTCTTCATCCAGTAGCCCACATATTGCCACGTTCTCCCCGCGAATCAGATAAAGCCCATGAGGAACCTCTTCGCTTTCTTCGGGATCATCGTGAGGGCGTATCACGCGTTCGATGGTGTCTTGGAGGACGATATTGGTCAATTGATCGCAGGATAGCAGTGTGCCAACGAGGGTTCGGCCATCTGCAGTGAGCACAAGTACCTTCTCTGAGGATGGTTATAGCATTAGCATATGTTCTCACGGAGTATGCCGCTGGGTCCTTACTATTGACATAAGGCTGAAGCGACATGTCCTCTCGAGAAGCTCTTTGAAGCCTCGTGCCTGGTTTAACAACTGGGGTACGTTGGGACTGCCGATCTGTTTGAGTGCGGGTTGTAGAAGAGTTCACCTAGTAACCGTCCACACTTAGTAATCGTCCGGCCTTATAGGGTTAGTACCCTATAAGGCTACCCTAGAGCTTCAGATTTTATCAT
>JAABUX010002017.1_pt1 | contig 29513 bp, 7 predicted proteins | sample 5561851 | NCBI WGS metagenome assembly JAABUX01 (sample SAMN10711883, study PRJNA513361) | rock metagenome | isolation source: Antarctica rocks | place: Antarctica: Victoria Land, Richard Nunatak red sandstone | collected 2016-01-03 | reverse complement strand
ACTAGGAATTAAAAAAAGAAGGTAAGACTATTTATAAGACTTATATTATTTATCCCTTATAAGGTATTTATAATTTTAGTTTATAATTATAATAGGTAGGAGTTAGTAGTAGTAATCTTATTAAGACTTTAAATATCTACTACTACTCTTACCTTTCTTATAAGTAGAGCTACTAGCCCTCCTAAGATATTTTTCTATATAATAAATATAGGGAAGGTAAAAGGCGTAGGCCCCTCTATCTATCTTATATAACCTTATTTATAAAGCTTATTAAATTCTTTATTAATTACCTCTTAATCTATAATACCTACTAGGTATACCCTCTAGTTTAGCTTTAAGGTAGTAGAGGAGTTCTAGTTAATATTTATTAATACTATTATCTAGTCCTTTTCTAGGATATTAATAATATTACTATTATCCTTCTAGATATCTTAAAATTTATATACTAAGGCCTTTAACTTTTCTAGCTCCCCTTTATTACTAAATAGGGAGATACTATCTTAAATTTTAATCTCTTTACTTAATAGTAAGCTACTAACCTTAATATTAGTTTTTACTATAATATATATATAATCCTCTAGGTAAGTAGTATAATAAAAGTTAGTATTATATTTAATAATTATATTAAGGTAGGAATAGGTAGATATAATTCTATCTACCTTAATATTATTCTTAATATAAATAAAAGGTAGAGAAGTATTTATAATATAAGCGTATACTCCTAGTAAATAGGGGTTAAAAAGGTAATCCCTATTAAGTAAAGGTATAAAAGTCCTTAGTTATACTAGTACCTAAGCTATTAAATTTACTAGGATAATAACGCGTTTTTTATTATATATAATACGGCGGATAATAATATTATCCTTTACTAAAATTTAAATTAGGGTAATAAGCCTACTATAACTTTTAATAGTTAATTTCTAATTACTTAAGTTAAGTATTATCCTTTCTAGGCTTATAATATCTATCTTAATTAGTATTTTTACCTTAAGGTTATTAATTAAATATATATTATAATAAAAATATACTAGGACCATTTATTCTCCCTTCTAGCCTAAGATATATATATTAATTATTATATATTTATTAGTAGAATACCTAGTAGAACTTATACCCTAGATATTTATTAATTTTTTTTTAAATAATTATTATAAGTAGAATTTATACTAGAAACTTATAATTAATAGGTATTATTATATATCCTATATCTAGGTAAATTACTTTAGCGTTACTTATAACTTAAAATCTAGCGTAGATTATAGTAAAATACTATAATTAGAATAATAGGCTAGTATTAGGATATAATATAATATCTAAGTCTACTACTAGTTCTAGTATATCTTCCTAGTTAAAGTTTACCTTAGTAAAAAGGCGCTTATTATCTTAGCTACTCTTAGTACCTTAATATAGGGCTAGATACGCGTATAATAGGTTCCCTAAGCTAAAATCTTCCTTATAATAGCGGTAAGTCGTTAACCTTAGTAGAGGTATCTTAATAAAGTAGGAACCTACGTAGAGGATTTTAATATAAAAGTAATAAGTATCTATTATAAGATTATATACCTTACTATTTTCTAGGTCTAATAAGGATACTTCTTTCTAATAGATAGGAGCGTCTATTAAGGCTACTACTAGGAAATTATATTCCTCTAAATAAGCGGCGTACTTAAACTTACTAGTACTATATTCTACCTTAGGGAAGAACTTACTTAGTTTAATTATTATAATTATTTCTATATATCTATAATATATAGTAGCTTATAGCGTAGGTATTTAGTTTATCTAATTCTAATATTTATAACTATAATTTTACCTTATAAGCTATAAGGCGTACTAATATTAATTACTACCTCTCTCTTTATAAGGGTTATAGTTACCTTAGAAGTTATTATAACTACCGCGACTAGTATTAAATCTACCCTAATTAGGTTAGCCCTATACTTCTTAGCTAAGGGAGGTATAATTACTTACCTCTACTACTAAGGTAGTAATTATAAGTTATTTACCTAGTACTAGCTAAGGTATAAAGATTTATACCTAATTAGCTATCCTATCTTATAATAAGTTTTATTATAGATACCCTATTAGCTATAATAGGTAGCTATTATAACTAGCTTAAACTCCGCCTTAATAGCCCTAGTAGCCCTATAACTAATAATTATTATAGAATTACCTAGGTATTATATTTAATAGTAGTAGCTAATAACTAAGCTCTAACTACCTTCTATAATTACTATTATTTAAGTAATAGTAGTTATTTATAACTTTTTATAAGTTACGCTTAGCTTCTAGCTCTTTTATAAAATCTTAGAATATAATAGTCTTAGTAGGTAGGGTTATTATAAACTAGATATTAATATCTAATTAATTCTAGGCCTAAGTTAGCTAGGTATAAGTATTATCTACCCTAGTAGTTATAATATATAGCTAGATATTTTATAAATAGGCTTATAGATCCCTATCCTAGTATATATTAGTAATAGAGTACTTTTCCCTAGTTAACTAATTAAGTGCCTTAAATACTAATATTTTAAACCTTAGAGCGAGTTAATTAATAAAATCTACTAACGGTATTCCTTAGAAAGCTTATTATTTAAAATTATTAATCTCTTTTAGGTACTAATTTAAGGATATACCCCTAAGGTATATAGCGAGATTTTCTTTTATATTAGTTTCTCTAACTATATTATATAATTATATATATATTTATTAAAGGTATATACTTTATAAAAAATAGTTTCTTTATAAGTATATATTATATCCCCTAAACTATATAACTTAGGTAGGTCTAGGTAGAAAAATCCTATATCCTAAGTATTAAATCTTAGTTAGCTATTACCTCTAGTACTAACGCCTAGTAGACCGGATAGGCTAGGATTACCTTATAAGTTAGGATTACTAGGCGGCCTAGGCGGGCTAGCGTTACTACTAACTTCCTTATATATAATTCTCTAGAGATTATCTATATTAATAGTAACTAGGCGGTCTCTTATATTAGGTATATTAGGCCTTACCCTATACTTAGTAGTAGTACTTAACTCTAGGACTATAATAACTTATAATTTAATAGTCTCTAGGCGAGTAGCCTTAGCTTATACCTTAAGAACTTCCTCCTTATAAATTAATTAGATATTTTATATTAAAGCACCTAGCTTAATATTAATTACCTAAGGCTTAAGGTAATTACGCTATTTAAACTTTAGCGGTATAAGTAGATTTATCTTAAAATCCTAGTTAAGTAGATTTATCTTAGAGTCCTAGTTAGGTAGATTTATCTTAGAGTCCTAGTTAGGCAGATTTAACTTAGAGTCCTAAGGGGTTATCTTAATCTCTAATAAGCTTAAATTATATTTAGGCTCTTAGGAGCTATTTCCTACCTAAGTAGCCTTACTAGACTCTAACTTTATTAAGTAGCGGGGCTATCTTATTTTAACGGACCTTAAGGTACCTTATTAAATAGTTTCTAGTAACCTTAAGATATCTTTAGGCTCCTAGGAGGTATTTTCTATCTAAGTAGCCTTACTAGGCTTTAGTTCTATTAAGATTAGGGAGTAGCTAGGCTATTATAATATTAATAACTCCTAATTAAAGTATAAATATATCCTAAAAGAGATAGATATTAATATCTTAATAAAGGTAGTAATTAGAGGTACCTTCTATAGAGCTTAAATAAACGTAGGTAATAAAAAGCGAGGGGTAATAGGAGTATAAGCTAGTTCTAACTAAAAACTCTCCTTAAGAGCGAGTAGGGTAATTTCCTATATATCCCTAGTAAACCCTTTTATTATAAGTTAAAGGGCTAGCTTATTAATAACCTAATTTAAGGGCTAAATTAATAGCTCTATAAAATAAGTCCTAGAGTAAGTATAAGTACTCCTTATTAATAATTTATAATATTTAGTAGCTAATTATACTAGCTAGAGAGAGGTAGTTATAATTTTATATATAATTCTATAAATTCTCTCTAGTATTAAATTAATCTATAAATACCCTATTTTAATAAAAGTATTTAACTAGAAAGTAAAAAGGATAGTATTTTCTTATAAGGTATTTTCTTTTAAGGTAGCTTATAAAGACGCTATTATAAGAAGCTATTTATTAATCCTTTAAATAAAGCGAGTCTACTTCCTTAATAAGATAGAGTAAGCTTAGTAAATAATAGTAATAGACCATATTAGGGAAAACCGCGCTATAAACTAGTAAGTACGAAGGTAAGTAAAGTAAAAGTAAATAAAAAGTAGTAAAAGAATTAAGAATTAAGATAGAGGGGAAAAGTAGGTAGTTATTACTATTTTTAGAGTTATAATAGTTTCCCTACTAGGGAAACTACGGCCTTAACATCGGCAATTCGGGAACCCGGCCCTGGAAGCTCCAGCAGCTCAACCAGCCCGTGCGGGAGGACTTGTGCTCAGGAGTTATCGTGCTAGCCCGAATAGGAAATATTATAAGTATTACGTCATATATTACTAATTAAATAGTAAACTAGGCTAGTTTTAAAGTTTAAGCTAAGACGGACTAGTACTCGCTAAGATACTAGCTCCTAAAGCTGGAAGTTTTTTTTTCTTCGTTTTAAAAACTTCTAACTTTAGGAGCTAGTATCTTAGCGAGTACTAGTCCGTTTTAGCTTAAGCTTTAAAATTAGCCTAGTTTACTATTTTATTAGTAATATATGACGTAATACTGATAATATTTCCTATTCGGGCTAGCACGATAACTCCTGAGTACAAGTCCTCCCGTACGGGCTGGTTGAGCTGCTGGAGCTTCTAGGGCCGGGTTCCCGAATTGCCGATGAATCTTCTAAGAAGATTAATTTCTTAGTAAGGGGTAAAAGCTAAATATTAAATCTAGTAGTTAAGATATTAGATAGGCGTCTTACCTAATATTATAAAGAGGTAGGGATTTAGAGGTATTATAGTTATTCTATTTTTACCTCGTACTTATTAAGGTAAAATCTGCTCTAATTTAACTAGTATAGAATAGTAAACTTAGCGGCGGTCTACTACTAGGTTTATTAGTAGAGGACTCCTAGTCTATACTACCTATTAGGTTGTTTCTAACCTATTAGAACGTTATATATAGGTATTACTATTAAATATAATAGAATTACATCAGGAAAAGTAAAATATAAGGTAAAGGTACTATTAGGTAAAATAGGTATAAAGGCTTACCTTACTATCTAAGGAGGTAACCCCTTATATCTAACTAAGCTAAGCTATATAAGGCATAGCGCCTACTACGCTATAGTAGCTATATAAGGTATAGCGCCTACTACGCTATAGTAGTATTTCATAACAACTTATCTTATATAGTATTAATTTATTTAGCTATATCTTATCTCTATAGTACTTCTTTTTAATTATAAGGTTTAGGGTCTATAGCTATTTCTACTAAGTAAATAATATAATCCTTAGATAGTAGTAATTTCTTAGTAGGATTAATATTCTCCTTATTAGAACTATTATTATTAGGATCCTTATATTTATTATTAACTTCTCTATTTTCTAGGTTATTACTCTTCTTATCTTTCTTAATAAACTTTACCGGCGCTTATATAAAGGAGTAGACTTTATTTTCTAGATCTAGAAGAGATAACTTTTTATTTATATCTTTAGGGTTACTAATTCTATTATTATTCTTACTATTATTAGAGTTATTAATATAATATTAAGAGAGATCTTCTTTATCTTTAATTATATTATTATTAGCGTTTTTAAAATCTCCCTACTAGGTAGGTAAGATAAGCTAATTTTAATTATAAGAGAGATCTTCTTTATCTTTAGCTATATTATTATTAGTGTTTTTATAATCTCCCTATTAGGTAGGTAAGATAAGTAAGTTTTAATTATAATATTTAAAAGATTAACCCTAATTAGCTACTCTTCCTTATATAATATTATTAAGAGAGTATAAATTTTAATTAGAACCTATTATATTACCTAGTCTATATCCTACTCTATCTCTATATTTACTAGGATCTAGGTTTATTAAATTATTAGATACTCCTCCTTAATATATATAATTAGGCGCGTATAATTCTCTATTAGACTAATCTTAATTTTAATTAGATGATTATTCTTAATCTTAGTTATTATTATAATTATACTAGCTATTAGAATTATAGTTATTAGATTAATTTAAGTCGTTATTATAATTATACTAACTATTAGAATTATTATTATTAGACTAATCTAGATTATAATAAGACTCTCCCCTTTAATCTAGATTATTTATATAATTTATATTATAATTAAGAAGATCTTTATTAGTATAATCTTCCTTATTTAACGCGTTATTATTTTAAGCTATTATCTACTCTTTTTTACTCTATTATTCTTTTTCTCTTATCTTTTATAAATATTCTTTTCTAAATTTTCTAAATAATTAAGCCTCTTCCCCTTCTAACTTATAGCGTTATAATTTTTTATTCTTATAATAATAGGTATAATTACCTAGTATTATATCCTTCTTTTATTCTTCTATATAATAATTATAGGGGCTATTACTATTATAGTTTAACTTAGCGTTAAATAATTTACGGCTACGCTCTAGATATTTAAAATATTATTAAAAATCTTTAGTTACTATTACTTCCTTCTATTTTCTAGAGTTATATTAATATATCTAAGATTTATTATCCTTTTAATAGATATATATTCTATTTTTAGAAATATACCTATTATATAGTTTCCCTCTATTATACTATTATCCTCTTCTAATATATAATTAGTACTTCTCTAACGGCGGAACTACTTATAGTTTTTTTATATTTTAAGGGTAATATCTTAGTTATCCCTTTTTATAAGTAGTATATCTTTTATTACAAGGTAGGTTTCTATTATATAATAAGCGCCTTTAAGTATATAGCTAGTACTTTTAGTCTTTTAATATAAAGAACCCTTTAACTAGTACCTTAGTAGTATATAATTATTAAATTTAAACGTAGCTATTATAAGCTTCTATAAAGAGATATACCCTATTATATTTATATCTATTTTAATTATATAGGTAGTATTTTACTAGTTTTAATAGTTCTATATTTTAAGGAAAGTATCTACCTTTCCTCTTAATATAGATATTATATAGTTCTATAAAAGAGTACTTATTATTATATTTCCTTCTATCTTTTATATAATTATAGTATCTTTTATTAACTTTATATTTCTATATAATAGTAGGAGATAGGCTACGTTTTTATTTCGCTATCTATAATATAAGTCTTTACCTTTAGAAATAAGGAGAAACTTCCTCCTCTAATAACCTAACTTTACTATTACTATCAGTATTAATTATCTATATAATATCATTTTTAATATTAATTAGAGTAATATTATTCTAAATACTAGCTAGGGTAAATTAGCTCCTATTAGTATTATTTCCTTAGTAATTTTCAGAGTTATTATCTAACTAAAGGGCGCCTAATATATAGGTATTATCTCTTAAGGTTTCTAATATATTCCGTACTAGACTATATTTAATATCTGTAGCGTTAGATTTAATTTTATTACTATATAAATTATCCTTATTTATAATATTATTTCTTTTAAGTATAATCTTATCTAAAGCCTAATTCCCTTGATTTAGTCTATCTTAGGAGTTATCTAGACTTTTACTATTATTAACTTATATAACTAATACCTAAGAGATTTTATTTTTATTAGGGTTCTAGATATAGTAAATTGATTTACTTTTATAACTTATAAAATACCCTATCTAGCCTCTTAGTTAGTATAGTTTTTATCCTCTTAACTTAGGCGGTATTATAACGTATATTTAACTACCCTAAATATATTCTTAAGATAGATCTAGAACGTAGTTAGTTAATAATTCCTATAATATTTTTCAACTTTTAAGGGCCTATATTAGTAATCTATTCTTAATCTATATTATATATTTCTAGGCTTTAAGCTAGAGTTTTTCTAGTACTATACTTACTTTAAGGAATTTATTAGTATTTCCTAGTATTATATTTTAGATCCTTTAAGGAAGGAGATTTTCTTAAAGTATAGCTACTATCTATTTATATTTTATTTAAAAATTTCTTTCTATAACTCTATTTTAATAATAGGTATATAATATAATAGGCTCTATTAATATCCTAAGTTCTTTAAAGAAGTCTTAGGTTAGATAAGTAAAGTACTTATTATCTATTCTAACTTACTAAATTTTAATATTATATATCCTTTCTATCTTCTTTAATATATTAAGGAATAGGCTTATAATCTCTTTTTTATTTTTATATAGCTTATTCTAGATAAAATAAGTAGCTTTATTAGTAATTACTATAAATCCTTTAACTCCCCCTATATTAATAATAGTATAGGGTCCCTATCTATTAATATATAATAGGTCCTAAGATTTTAGTACCTACGCGTCGTTAGATCTTAAGGGATTATATATATAACTCTTAAAATTATATAAACTAGGTATATTACACCTAATTTAGCCTTAATCTCCTTATTAGTAATATCTATTCCTTTACTTACTTTTAAAAGTCTTTAAAGATTTTTAAGTCTAAGATATCTAAGATACTTATACTATTTCTAGACTTTTTTATAGAAGTTAATTATTATAACTATTTATAGTAGTTTAACTTCTCTAGGTATAGAGATTATACTATTACGTTATAATTACTCTACTTTTATTAGTAATAAAAAGTTTAAAATATATAGACTATCCTATTTAATAGCTAAGTAGACTTACTTATTCTTACTAATAACTATATCTATTTAATTAGTAGACTATTTCCTTTAGAGATTACTAACTTTACTAAGTAGTAATAGAGATAGTATATTATATTATAAGGCTAGTAAGTATACTAGCTTTAATAATTTAAGAGTTACTTTTTCTCTTATATTTATCTAGGTTAAAACCTTAACTATTCCTCCTCTAAGGATATTAAGGGTATTTATATTATCTATAATAGTAACTTTTATATTAAACTTATAAAAGTCTTTAAACTACTTTAAGCTATCTATAATATATATAGTTACTCTAGAATTAAGAATCTATTTATCTTATTTTATATTTATACTATCTTTTCCTAAAAGTATTATATAACTAGGTTTAAAAGAGTATAATAGAATATCTCTAAATAATCTAAATTTAGCGCTCTTTCTATAATAAAATAAAGGTATTAGGCTTAAAATAAGCTCCTATATTACAGTCCTTTATAGTCCTACTACTTTACTTTACCTACGGAAGCCTTCCGTAGCCTAACTAGGATAGGCCTAGCCCTTTAGTTTATAGGTAGGATTTCTGTACTTAGAGAATATATCTTTCTACTATATCTTAATACCTTTATAATAAAATAGTAGTAATACCTACTAGCTACTACTATATACTATTAATTATATAGTAAGCTAAGATCGTGTACTAGCTCTATAAGTACTAGTTCTTTAAAGTACTACTAGCTATCCTTAGTACTAGTTATTTAAGTCTTCCGCTCTATAAAAATCCTAGGCCTTTAACCTTATACTAAATCTTTACTAAGGAAGCCTTCTATAACCTTAGATATATATAAAGGTCCCCTTAGAAGATTTATTATTAATAAGAGCCTTCTTTATTACCTATTACTACCGTCTAATAGTATTAGGATTTCTCTAGAATTATTAGGATTCCTTAATATTTTACTAAGAAAACTTAACTTTTCCCCGTACCTTCCTAGTTTACTACTTATTTTAGCTACCTCTATACTATAAGAGATTATTATACTTACTTTCTAGCTATCTAATTTTATTAATACTAGGTATAAATACGCCGATACTATTAATAATATTAGCCGGTTCCTAATTTTACTTATTATTAAAGGAAATCTTAGGCCTTTAAGGATTAATTAGGTATTATCTTCTTCTTCTTCTTTATTATTATTATAAGATTAACGCCGCCGTACTTAGTTAATATCCCTTAAACTAGTTAGCCTTCTTAATATTAATAAACTACCTTAGCCCCCTAATTAGGCTATTAATTAGAGTTTAATATATACTATAAATTATTATTTTAAGTAAGCTACTTTATCCTTATAATAGTACTTAGAATAACTTCTATCTAACTTAAACTCCCTATTAAGGTCCTTATTATATAGCCCTAGATCTACCTTACTAAGTAGTATAGAATTAGTCCCTACTAGTACGTAAGTAATATTAGTAGAAGAGGCGATCTATAATTAACTAATAGGACTAAAACTACCTAATTAGCTATTAGAAGCTTTAGATATAGCGGATAATAGTTAGGCCGGTAATAATATTAAGAATAGAGCTACTAGGCCTACTAGAGGCTTCTTAACTAAATAATTAAATATAATAGTAACCCTTATCTAGATTATAATAGCTAGTAGTAGGGCCGGTAGTAGGGCTAGTAATAGAGCTAATAGATATTTAACTACTCCGCCTATTATAATAGCCCCCCTTATAAATAGTTAGTTTTACCTATATAATATTAAATATTTTAATTTAAACCCTAATATACTACTAATTAAAGTTAAGGATACTTATAATATCTATTATAATATTTTTAGCTTTACTAATAGGCTTTAAGTAAAGACTACTATTATAAATAAGGCCCTCCTTTAATAGAATATAGATTCCTACCTACTTAATAAGGCGGATAATTAGTTTACTAACTAGCTAAGCTAACTTAATTAAGTTAGGCTATATAATAATCCTACTAGCGTTACTAAGTAGTATAATACTTTATAAGTATACTTTTAAGATTTACCTAATAAATCTCTTAGCCTACTAAAAAATATTTATTATATAGTTAAAGATACTTATAATTAATAAGACCCTGCTAATTATATATCTAGTATTATCTTAAATATAAAGAATACTAGTATTATAATTATTAAGTAAGTATAAATACTCTTAGCTTATAAGTATCTTAATAATAATTTATAATATAACCTATTAAGGCCGACTACCTTATTAAATATACTAGATCTTCTAGAAGAGCTCTACTTTACTAAAGATAACTAGTTTAATATCTATAAAAATAAGGGCCTTTATTAAGAAAAAGGATATAAAATAAAGTTAGACTTAAGAAATTATAATAATTACTATAATTAAGACCCTTAATTAAGATAGTATACCCCTAATTTATTTTATAATTTTAGTAGTAGTCTAAGGCTATATTATAGTAGTATAAACCCTTATACTTAACTATTTATTTTATATTAAAATTTCTAAGATAATATTAATAATAATCCCTAATAGATATAGACTTAACCTATTAGTTAGTTCTAGATTATTAGGTAATAACCCTTATAAATAACTAGTGGAAATATAAACAGGTCTCCTAGGTAAGCCTAGTTATAAAACCAGCTACTACTAAATACTTTAAATAGCTAAAATCTATATTAATCCTTTAATAGGTTTCCTCTAGCTTTATAAGCCTATTAAGCTAGTATTAGGGAAGAAGGATATAATAAATAGGCTAAGTATAAGGTATATAAAGACGCTTTCTACTAGGGTAAATAGGTAAGGCTTAAAGAACTTAAAGACTAGTCAGGATTTTATTAAGACCTAGAAAACCCTATATTAGGTAACTATTAGTAGGAGGATACTATTAAAGCCTACTTTATTAAGACTACCTTAGTTATAAAAGCCTTCTATTATAAGTAATATTATTCTAAGTTCACTTTTAATAATAGTTTATATAAGTATATTTATTATAGTTATAAAGGATTAAGGTCTTTATTAGTAGTAATATCTTTTATTAAGGCTTAAGTAGGTAGTAACTACTAAAGCCTTCCGTAGATAGTTACCCCTACTATTATTAAGAGTATTTCTAAGAATACGGCATCTAGAAGCTATATATTCTAGGATTACTACTTTATAATAATTATAATTAGTCTTTTATAGGATAGACTACGTTATAAGCTATATACTAATATAGGTTATATAATAAGTCTTATTAATAGAGTATTTCTTATAAGATATACCTTAAAGGTAGAGATTAAAAGAATACCTACGCTTATAAATATTAGGTGTCTAGGAGATAAGAGATATAATACTAGCGAGTATATTAAATTAGAAATATACTTTCCTAGTAATAATAGTATAGCTCTAATTAAAAGAGAGCTTTATATTATTAATAATCTACTAGCTAGTATACTTATTAAGGTTAATATTCTTAAGCCTAAGGGAATAGTTATTAACCTTAATTAAAATATACTAATAATTTAATTTTATAAAGGACTTAGTATTCCTATTAATATTTCTAGTAGAGGTAGTTAAATAAACTTTACTATTTATAATAAGAAGGTTATAATTATTACCCCTTATATAAATAGGAAGGTTCTAATTATTAGACCTTATTATTAGGCCTTAGACCTTCTATATAATAGAGAGTTTCTATTTAAACTAGAGAAACTTAATAAGCTTTTAGCCTATATATATATAATAGACTATAATATATCTTATATTATTTATAATAACTTTAATAAGTAAATTAAGCTTCCTAGAAATATTAAACTTAGTAAGGTTACTAAATATAAAGTATTAAGATACTTCCCTATAAAAGCCTTCTATAACAACCTAGTAGTAAGACTATTAAAGAAGAATACTAACTAGGTAAAGTTAAATCTATAACGTTTAATAGCCGCCGCCGCTATATTTTTAGTAGTTATACTAAATACCCTAGCTCCTAATATTAAGGTGATTTATAGTTTTAGTATAATAATCTATAGCTTACCCTAATTAAGGTCTTTATTAGAATTAATTATAGATAAATTTCCTAGCTTATAATAAGATATAGGTAATATTATAAATATACCTAAGTCTTAGTAGATAGATATTCCTCTAGTAGATAACTAGTAGGAGTTATATAAACTAGGCTAGGCTAGGGTTTATCTAATTAGAAAGGCTAATAAGGAGGTAATTAATAAAGCCTTTAATAAGCTCTATAAATAGGGTTAGATAGAGTAGACTTCTAAGTTAACCCCATTTTCTTTCCTATATTTTATTATCTAGAAAGATAGGGAATCTAGTAGAAAGGGATAAGTAGTTATTAATATTAGGGCGCTAAATAAAATCACTATACCTAATATATATCTAGTTCCTTCCTAGGCTAAAATTCTCGCTTTATTAAAAGGTGTTATATATATTACTACTATTAACGTATTAAGCTTTTTCTACTAATAGTAGGTAAATAGGGACTATTACTACCGCTTAATAGTAGTTAGCTACTATAGGTAGGAATTATTTAATATTCTAGTAATAGGCTATTATAATTTACCTATATATATCTAGTATATAATTAATAGGATTCTTTATCTATTCTATTATTTTTATAAGGCATAAATAATATTATAATCTTTTCTAAGTCCCTAAAGGAATATTTATCCTAGTTAGACTAAGTCTTTTAGGTATTAATAGATATAAATATTTACCTTTCCCCTAAGAAATTATTCTTAGGATATCCTTCTATCTATCTACTTAGTTAGAAAGTTAATACTCTAGGCCTTACTACTACTAAAGAAAAGCTAGTAGCTATTACTAACCTATTATTCCCTAGAATATTAGCCTAGTTAGAGAAATATCTTAGTCTAACTAGCTACTTAAGATAATATATTACTTAATATACTATAATAATTAAACTACTATAAGTATATAAAACCTACCTTAATAAGGCCCTTTAAGGTAGAATAAAAAGTATTAGAGGTAATACTTATAAAAGGCTAGCCCGCCGTACCTACCTAGGTAAGCCTATACTAAAGGAAATTAATGCCTTTTACTAGCTTTAAAAGCTATTTACCTCCCTAACTATCTTATACTACTTTAATAAGCTAAGGTAGCTATTTATAGACCTTAATACTAGTAAGGAATTTAGATTTAATACTTATATCTACTATATTTTATTAAAGGCTTTTATAAATAATCTATTAGGATAAAAGTCTTCATAACCTATTATATTTCTTAGCCGTCTACTTATTAATATTAAGATATACTATTAGCTAACGGAGCTTAAAATTACTAGTATAATCTAGGTTATTAAGAAAATCTAGTATATAATAGAGGCGGCTAAGTTAATAACTATTATATATATTAACTACTTAGCTACTATCTCTATTATTTAATAGATTAGTCTAAATACTATATTAGTTAAGAAACTTAACTTATACCTTATTTAGGTATTAGAATATTTATAATATTTCTATCTTAATATATATTATAAACTAGGAAAATCTAATATTATTCTAGATATATTATCTAGGCTAGCTAGTTAGGAGTATTATCTAGCTAATATAAATAAGTCTAGCCTAGATATATTATCTATTTAGGTTTTTCTAGTTAGCTTAATTAAAATAAGTCCTAAGTTTTATTAATGACTTATTAAGGGCCTTATTAATAAACCCCGCTAGGTAAAGGTAATATCTATAGTTAAGAAGAATAAAGCCTTAGGTAGTAATACTACTAAGCTACTATATTATATTATTAATAAGATCCTATATTTTAATAATAATAAGAAGGGTCTTTAACTATATATACCTTTAGTACTAGAAAAGGAAGTTTTCTAGCTAGCTTATAATAAAATAGGGTATCCCGGATATACTTAAATATATAAGCGCCTTACTAATAGCCTATATATTTATAATATAGCTATTAAACTTTATAAGTTTATTTACTATTACTTATATTATTAACTTAACTAGATATTAAGGTATAGACCCTATAGGTTATTATAGCTTATCCTTTTACTTATAAACCCCTTTTATACTATTATAATTAACTTTATCCTCATACTTTTAGTCTTACTACTAGATTAATATAAATATATTATATTAATAATAGATAAGTTCTCTAAAGCTATTAACTTTATTCTAGGTAAGACTATATAGACTAGTAAGGAGTAGGTAATAAGGCTATTAAACTAATTAGCTAAACTAAACTAGGGAATACCTAGATTAATTATTTATAACTAGGATAGGAAATTTATAAGATAAATCTAGAGGCAAATCTTCTAAAGCCTTAAGGTTAGCCTACTCTACTTAATAGCCTAGTATCCTTAGATAGATAGTATATTAGAAAGGTCTAACTAGATAGTAGAAGTAACTCTCCGCTACTACCTTACTACCTTAGAAGATTCTAGGTAATAGCCTAGTATTCTAGCTAGGATATCTTCTACCTTAAATAATATAACTAAATATAGTACTATAAATTAAACCCCGACTTAAATTATATATAGGTTTTAGATATAAGAGGCCCTAGATCTATTATATATTAATAACCTATCTACTAAAGGCTTTAATAACCTAAATATTAAGGACCTTATTACTTATATATAGCTAGTATATCCTATCTTTATAGATAAATATCACCTATCTTATATTAATATTAAGGATATAATTACGTTTATAGCCCTTAAAATAAAGGAATATTATAATATTATATACGCCTTTATATTCTTTAAGGTAGGAGATATAATTAATCTACGCCTTTACTAGGGGTATAAGCTTCTAATAATTATATTAAGGAAAATTAGCTAATAATTAGCTAGGCCTTTTAGGATTAAGGAATATATAGGTTAATTAGTATATTATCTAGATCTACTAACTAATATAAAGATTTATAATATTATATTAGTAGCCTATCTTAAACTTACTACTAATCTTAAAGATAACCTATATTAATAACGTCGTCTAGCTATTCCCCTTATTATTAATAGGTAGAATAAATAGGAAGTAGAGAGGCTAATTTAAAAGCGGAGGATTTACTAGGGTTATAGTTAATTAACTTAGTTCCTAGTTAGGTAGAAGAATTATAGCCCTAAAGAAGATTAGTAGATATTAGAAAAAGAGCTATTACAGAATACTTTAGTATTAGTAAATAAGTATAATAATAATTTCGGTAAGGAATCTAGGATTCAGCCTTAATTATTAGTATTATTAGCGTTATTAGCGTTTTATATAGCTATTAGGATAATAGCTTTATTTATTAATAGTATTTATTACAGTCCTTTATAGTCCTACTACTTTACTTTACCTGCGGAAGCCTTCTATAGCCTAACTAGGATAGGCCTAGCCCTTTAGTTTATAGGTATGATTTCTATACTTAGAGAATATATCTTTCTACTACATCTTAATGCCTTCGCAACATCCTATATATACTTTCTATAATAAAGCGAAGGTATTAGGCTTAAAATAAGCTCTTATACGCCTAATATATCTTCTAAACTAGTATAGCTAATTCTACTACTATCTTATCCTTTCCTATTTACCTTAGATACTAATAATCATTTAACTAGTTATAAACTAAAATTAATTTTAATATTTATAGGCTTAGGGAAAGGAGTCTTATAATAATATCCTAGTTTATTAGTATTAAGGAGATAATTAAATATCTTTAAGTCTATTTCTATAACCGCGAGTACTCTTCTTATAACTTTAGACTTTAATTTACTTTAAGTAGCTAAGAGTACCTAGGGCTTTTAAAGTGCTTATAAAGACTTCTTAAGATATAAGAAAGTCTACTAGTAGTAATCCTTAATATAACCCTTTTTACTATACGTATTATATATTATTTTAGTTTAAGGTTTTCTTAAAGTAAATATTATAAGTATTCTAGAGGCTTTATATTACTCTAGGTCTAATTTAAAAGTAAGTAAGTAAGCCGTTATTTAGGTAAGCTCTAAGGTCCTAGGATTATTATTATAAAAGAAGTAATAATAATTAATAAAAGTATTAAATTCTAGAGTAAAAGAGTATATAATTTTAGATATAATTATACCTTTAAAATACATTCCTCTAGAGTTAAGAATATCTTAGTAAGCGGTTTTAATTTTATTTAAGAAGTCTTAAATATTCTTATATCTAAATAGATAAATATATTTAAAGGTATTTATAGCTACTTCCTAGAGTCTTACTTTACTTATCTTATACTAGCTTTTAAGATATTTAATAGCGGTATATAATTTAATAAAGGATTAGAGTTATTTATAAATAACTAGATCTACCTAGTAAATAAGTAGTATTATAACTTAGTAAAATCGCTTTTAACTTTTCTTAAAGGTATTAAGGTTAAACTTATATAAAGCTAATTAACTGGAGAAATTAAGTAGTTTATAAGTTAAGGATTTAATAACTCCTTCTTTACCTAATCTAGTAGATTCTTCCTTATTTATAAGGTCTATAATTTTATAAGGGGTAAGGGAGAATCTTAAGTAATAAGTAGTACTTTTCTTAGGTTTTCTAGATTTAGTGAATTTATTAGTCTCTATTAAGGGATACTCTTTATTAGGTTTAATAATTTTACTATTAATAATAGTAGTAGCTTTTAATACTTTAATTTAGCTAATATCTTTAATATTTTTAGCCTCTTTAACTTTATTAAAGCTAAAGTTAGATATACTTAATAGTATATAAATAATTTCCCTTCCTATTATAATATTAAAGAAACCTTTAGCTTAGGTAACTACCTAAAAGTCTTACTACTACTAGAGATAGTTTAATTATCCCTTAAGGACTTAAAGATTTACTCTAGTACCTTTAGTACTAAGAGATATTATTTCTCTATATAAATTATCTATTATAAAGGTTTTTAAGAGGGTATTAAAGGTAATAGTATATATAGTAGTAGTTTATATTTAATAGATAAAGGGAAGTAATTTATAATAATAGTAGGAATTAAACCTATTTCTTATAAAAACGGGCGTAGCGTTAGCGACCTAGGCTTATAACTAGTTAAAATACTAGAGGAGGATATCTTAGGAAGGATTAATTACTTAATATTCTACTTATAAGTAACTACCCTACTTATATATAAGTAGAATAAGGATAGAATAAAGGATATCCTACTTACTTATTTACGTATAGCCGTTTACGGAATATACCATAAACGGCTATTATAGTACTATAAACGTTAGAGGTTCTTTAAGTCCTTTATTCCAACACTTATCATCGCACAACTGCATATAGTCATGTTAATAAGCTTCCGCCTCTACTCTTACACCTGCACTTGAGTGTCCCAGGTCCACTTCACTGTGATACCCCCTTCTACTACCGGAAGCAGAATTTGCTCGGTTAGACGTTCATGGGCTTATAGCTAACGAGGTTCTCAGACTTCTAGGAAGGCGCGAACTTTGAGCCCTTGGTAAATTGCCTGTCAATGTGGCATTCACTGACATCTTCAGCTCGCATCTCGAGTAAATAGGACAAGATATCATTTCCAATGCGGAGTGCTGTCCCATGGCCTATCGAACATGAAGTGCAGCATTAAGGTGCTTCGAATGATCTTTCATTGTTTGGTCCTCGCTGGCGCTACGAGGGCCAAAGCAGGGCAAAACTGACCGCCTGCAGCGCCGGGAACCCCAACTATCTACGCGACAGGTACAGGGAGTGTAGATACATGAAGGGAGTGGAGGTTGGGTAAAGAGAAAATGTCTAAGCCTGAAGAAGGAGCCTCCAGCAAGCAAAGTCTGAAGTAATTGGCGAGGTGAGAGGCCGATCAGGCCTCCTTATATCTCTAGTCTTGCCATCAGACAATCAACTACCTGCCCTGCTAGAGTGTCCAGTGCATGAATGCACTGAAACATTGCAAGGGTCTCAGAACTTCATGCAAGCGCAGCAAGGAGATCCCTGTCCACGTCTTGCCCTGGTAGACACTCTCCTGCGGTCAAACTACACCCTGAAGGGATAAATGGACCTACACAGTGACTCTTCTACTAACGTTTCAGATGCTCTATGCTCTGCACAGTAATTGAATTCTGAGGTTAGTTTGATATATTATAGACGTAATGCCGTCAGGAGTAACACGTATATATGACATCGTCACTTCACTATGTCGTGAGAAGGATACATGAGTATACCGCTTCGTGATGCTGCTTGGCGAAATGCTAGAGTAAGATAGGCTTTCTACTCCAAGCCCCTTTGCTATTTCGCGTCTGGATCTGAGGATTCTGGTGCAATATTCTTTCCCTCGGCGGCGATGAGTCTCGGGAGCTCCTTTGCATTCAAAGCTTCCCTGCCAAGCATCTTGCTATACCAGAATGGTTCATCCGACAAATGTGGCTGTGAAATCAGACCACGTGTGCGTCTTCAGAAGCATACTTCTGTTTGGTTTTGAAAATCGATTCATTATCGTCTTTAAACAGCGCCATCCTACCAAACATGGACCCGCACAACTCACGTCTTCCCCGCGCCCAACCTCGTCCACCGCAGCGCGCGCGCCGCCAGCAGCAGCAGTAGCAATATCGTCACCTATCACCCTCACAGCACCATCAAGGTTATCCTCAGCCAAAACCATCAATGGCATACACGACCCCGCAATTAGCCCCGCAATTAGATACGACACCGCATTACCCTGTCCAGACGCGACTCGAAGCATATGATGACCGCAATCATGGTCGGTTTCACGAACGCAATCGGGGAAGTAAGAAGGTGGGGTTCTTGGGAATCCTCAAGACCTTGTTAAGTTGTGGGCAGGCTGCAGGGAATATCGCGGGCTCGTGCCTTGAGCCTTAGGTGGAATGGAGACGTGGACGAGGTCAGAGCTGAGATATGCCAGGATGTCAATGCCATGGAGGGAGTGGTAGAGCGCTGAGCCGATGGGCAAGCCTGGCGATAACTCATTGTCCGGCAAGGCACAATGTCCAGGGGACTTGGCCAGGGGGCCAAGCCGTATTGTGCCATAACTTGCTGAACCATGGGCTTGGTCACCTATCCAATGGGAGGGTTGGACTTAGGTAGGGTAGATGAGATGTGGAAGAATATCATAGGCATAGTGGAGATGGGAAGAACGTTGAGCTGATGATATGGATTCTGGCTTCAATGGAAGAGTCAATGATGCGAAAGAGGTACCGCGCTTGGCATCGAAGGCATAGCCATGGCTGCCTTGAACGATGTGATGCTGTAGCCCCTTTTTAAGAGGAGCTGCTAGATTGAATGCTAGAGATGTTCTGTGCTTGAATGTCATCGTGGACCAGAAGTCGTCTTTAATACAAGCAAACTGCTGATTAGAGTAGTCTCGACAGCATGAAGTGGGATCGAGAACGCCCAATGTGGGCTCAGCAAGCTTCAAGCGAGATCGACCGGGGCCATTTCCGAGGGACATAGTGGAGCTCTGCAGTCGTTCGAAGCCACATGGTGGCGTCTGGTTACTACCCGAAAGTCATGGGTTAAGGCCATGCCACAGTCGTCATCGGTAAGTGGTGTTGTGTAGCCAAAATGGCTCCCTGAGATTTGAGAGTTGATTCATCTTAGCGGTCCACATTGTTGATCCCACAACCACGCGATTGAGCACAAATTCCTACCCCCTCAATCAGAGGATCTGCGCCTACTTTAGAGATTTGCGAATCTGGTAATTGAAGGTCGCCCAATCTTCAGTCGCGGGCTCGTCCCCACGATACATATCAGTAGCTACGGAACGGGTTGAAGCCATTCCACCGATCTTCGGTAATTCTAAGAGACTGAAAGATGTTGGCTCCGATGTGACAAAGACTTTGACGATATCTTCACAGCAGTCCTGTCTTGAGTCTCTCAATTCGGCTGGAACGACTAGCTTCAATATCTTCTGCACTTCCCCTGTGAGACCGTCGGCGATCTTGCGTGGAGGAAGCGCCTGGTAGGTCGCACGGTAAATGTTGCTTATCTCCCATCTCGGTCCTAAGTTGTAGATATGTACGTAAAGTTTCTTGTGTCCTTTGTTCACCAGTTTCAACGTGAGTTTAGTTGATTCATTATGGGGTACTTCGAACCAGGACTCCGGATGCAAGACGTCTCCAGAGTTGTTTGTGACCTGGATGGTGAAAGAATCTGCATAAGTTTGCTCAACAGCGTCGTTTGCTAGCTCGTTGACTAGTTTGTATCTGGCTAATTGCTCTATTATGCTGCAAACTTGATTCATGTCAGTGCTATCCAATGGCAATGGAGGTAAATAATTTATCGCGTGCCTTGCGCCGTCGAGGACTACGTATTGGCCGCTGTTTGAGGTAAGATGAAAGGCAGAAGTGTTGGAGTCGTTATCAGGTTGGAAGTCTAACAACGAATCCTGAGAATTCTCACTCCAATCGTAGTGATGTCGCACGCTTTCATCAACCACAATATGCATTTTTCGAAGCATGTGTGATCTGTGGATAGTCGCTAAAGCTCCAGTTCGCGGGCAGGTCAGGGTCTTGTCTATGAGCTGCCCAATCGATGTGAATGCCCTAGTGCTTGTAATTCCAACATTGATGACGGTTTCGTGTTCCGGGGACTCAGGCGTAGCTGGGCTGAATGGATGCAGGCAGAATACGTCACCGATAGCTACACCATGTGCCCGGCCTGCATGCAACTCAATATAGCCAGCCTTATCTACTATAATAGGTGTGGACGCCGGTTCTGAACTGAAATTCACAGAGCCGAAGAAGCCAAGATTCGCATTGCCATAGAGTATTGGGTTTTGTGATCTGATGTTGAATCTTAGAAACGTAACCCGTAGATAATCAAAGATGTCTTTATGTCGTCTTCGCAATCCGTGGCATGCTTCCAGACTTCTGAGTAAACAGTAGGTGAGAGCGCCATACTTCTCCCCATTGAAGCTAGGCTCTCTTGCATCCTCGTCCGGACCACACGCCGCAAGTATTGTGTATCTATCAGGACTGACCAGCCAATTTGGCAGCATAGAAACGTCTCGGTTGCCGGCTTGCTTAATCTTCGCCGTGAGGCTTCGCTCCGCCTCTGAACTTTTTGCCGAAGCAAAGGCTGCAGGGTACGGGAGGAAACGTGTGTTGAGGTTATTCGCACGATAAACACTTGCGGAAAAACAACAATCCAGTACCAGCGTCACCCTCAGCCCATTGTCGGCCATTGCCTTCAGTAGTAGCGCCAACCGTGGGCCCCGAAGGTATCTCGTGCGAGTATCGTCTTCCGCATCAAGTAGCACAAGCGCAAGGTCCCCAGTAGATCTATCTGAGAATTCGCTCGATGGTGATTCCTTGGTACCGTGCCCGGAGAAGTGGATGTAGACATAGTCTCCTGGCTTGGCTCGTTTGATGATCTTCTCAAGTGCGATGACCACATTCGTGTAGGTTGGCTTATTGGCTGGATTTAGCGGAGGCTTTGTTGGATCCGGGCTGACTTTCCCATCGGCAGCGAGCATCTCCATCTTGAGAGGAGCTTTGATATTCTCGTAGAGATACTTTTGAATCGCTTGGACATCTCTTACACTGCCCTTCAAGGGTTTTTCTTTGTAAGCATTGATACCAATTAACACGGCATGATGGTTCGGCAAGGCATCCGAATTGCCTAATCCCCCTTGGTGCGCCTGTGTCATACTATGTTGTAGATGCTAGAAGTCTGGGAATGCTGCGATGGTGTAATGAAGTTCTTGTCGAGCTCGAGACCCATGCACGACAAGCGTTCAATTGCACCTGTGAGAGCGACAACTACTCAGGCAACCTCCAAGCAATCTTCATCTACCTCTTGGCCGTTTTTGACTGTTTCGCCGGTATTCTCGGAGCAAAGAGTGTATTTTGTCGCCGAGTTTACTGAAGCTACCTGGTACGGACCTTCACGAGATCCAGAAGAGTTCAAGAAGTAGACCTTGTCTCCAACACGGAACTTTGGATGCTAATCGAATGTCAACTTGTGATTCAGCACTGTCTTGGCGATTCAATACCTGAAAATAGGTCGCCACGTATGGACGCTTGTCATTTTCATCGAATGAGATCCTGGGACTTTCGCTGTTGACATCACCCCGTAAGCATAGAGCCAAGATCGATGAAGACGATAACTCACTCTGCGTTAGAGGCCATGTTTCAGGCCGATAGGGAAGGGACTTATGAGGGTTGAGAAAGATCCGTTACGATCTGCTGGCACGGCACTTGTATCTAGGCTCTCACATGCGGCTCTCGCCTCGTCCCACGCTTTGAGGAACAAGGAGCTTGGGACAACAAAGTGAGGCTTGCGTCAAGGGGTGAGGCTGCAGAGTGGGGCAGGATAGCCGGTAGAGGATTGGCTCGGGATCGGTCCCATGTCTGGTTAGTGTCAAAGTCGTACACATGCATGAACGGACATATTGGTGAGAGCTGCGTTGTACGCAGTTGAGGCATTGTGCATGCGTCAGCCACCGAGAGTCATAGCCTTGCAGTAAGAGGTGTAATTGTCAATCGAGCGCAGGTATTACGATCACCGTCATCGTTTAGTGTTTCGGGTCCTGTCAAGATCCCAAACCACTTCGACATGGAGTCATTCAAATCTTACCTGCCATTCAGTAGGTTTGATACCAAAGCGGCAATTGCGCAGGCAACTCTTCTTGAAGAAGAGCACCTACCAACAAGTTGTCCACCAAGTACTCGGAGAGATTGCTTGAGGCTGATGTGTAGTCCAGTCGAAGATCGCCCTCAGGGATACCCACAATTTACTGCACTTCTTTCGGCCTACGACCCGTTCCTGATCTGCCGGCGTTTCACAAGGCTTCGGGCTCGTTTGCTTCTCCTAAAGCAAGACAAATTGTCCGTGCTGGAGCAGAGGCTTGATGAAGTCGACCAGCAGGAGAAATCGCTTATTTTTCTGGGCAAGAGCCGGTGCGACCGAAACGCCGATCGAGCAGCCGTCTTGTCAGATATTGAATCGAGCCTTGTCGATTATGGTGGCGTACATGGCACATGTATGCTTTGACTATCGGGCTCATAGCGGACAGATAAATGGGTGTACGGGGCGAACCAAATGATGAGTCTCGGCCTTGCCCGTGACAGAGACGTTGAGAGTCTGCAGAACTGGCAAGCCGGGACAGGAAGCATGGCTAGAGAGGAAACGGCATACCTCTCCCATCATGAAGAGCTGATTTCTGTGGTTCCCGCAGGTGACAACGCAGTGTTGCAGCTTGAGACCTGGGTCGAGGACAAATTGATCCGCTATTTCAAAAGATCCAAAGATGTATGTGAAGAGCGATGCATGTGATTCTAGGGCTGATGGACTGGGCAGAGGCGCTTTCAGAAAGGGACAAAGGACACCAACGTGTTCTTGTATACCGGCCCTTTAGTCAAGCAAGCAGCGAAGGCGATACTATTCGCCCTCCTGACGCTCCTCTTACTGTTACCGGTCGTTATATGCAACGTGATCAGTGCCAGGTCTGTGCGAATAGTGATCGTTATGGCATCCACATTCCTGTATCTGTCCATATCGTCCTTATTGACCAAATCAAGAACCATGGACTTGATAATCGCGGCAGCGACGTGAGTATTCTTGTCTTTTGGCATTGATATGAAAGCATGACGGCGTAGAATTTTGTTCTAATCGATGGGCTCGACACAGATACGCCACCGTTCTCATCGTGTTCATTTCTGGGGCCAACGGGCTCCGAGCCTAGGTGCCAGTCAGTATCTTTGGATATGCGGGCAATGAGGATACGCTGGCAATGACAATTATGCAAGAGAACAAGTTGTTGATGAGGCTCACGAGGCTATGTGTACCACTGCTTGTTCTCGCGTAAGATGAGGACTGCGAATGTTACTCGGGTGATTGGACAAAACTTGGGACTCGTTGAAGTCAATATTCGAGGATCTTTATCCTTCTTCTATTAGAGGCTTCCCAATGCATGGTACAATTCACTGAACAGTACAAAGTCGTCCGTACACCCAATTAGGCCTCAGCTCACTCCGGCCGCTGAGTTAGAGTTGGTAACTACACCGCTTTTTGCTACACTAACATTTAGCGTGTACAGTTTTAATGCGATTGGCCTGCTGCAAGCCTGCACGCGGGTGACAAAAATATTGGATCACCTGACTTGGCGGAGATCCCCCACCAAATTTCTATGTAAATTATCTACTTTTCTTGATAATATATCATCCCCTAATACTTATATATCTTATAAGGATTAGAATACGCCTTATTATACTATTATTCTTTATAATCGCTTTATTAACTAGAAGTCGTACCGTTAAATTATTAAGGATATAGGAATCCCCTTCTCTATAACTTACTATTAGTATATAGAGTACTAGGACGACCTTATAATTAATAAATATTGTTATTATAATAATCCTATTAGACCTAAATACTAAGGTACTCTTCTAAAGATTACTAATTAGTAAGTATAGGAAATAGAGCTTATCCTAGAGGTAAGAGATAATAATTACCTAGTAGAAATAAAGGCTTTAATATAGGAGTAGCTAGGGTATAAAGTAGGCCTAAGTAATATTTTAAGATATATAATTAAAAGATAAATAGGGTTAATAGAATATTATAAATATATTATATATAGGAAGGACTAGTATAATAAAAGCTCTATCAAGAGAAGGGTAGATTTTACTAAGGTAAAATTATACTAATATCTAGCTTTAAAAGACTAGTTCTCTATCCGCTTTTCTAATAAATATTATTTTAGCTAGGAGTTATAAGGTAAATTATAAATAATCTAGAAGCTAGGCTAGAGATATTATTAAGACTATATATAATATATATAAAAGGAGCTTAAAAGTATTTAAGAAAAGAAAAGGTATTATATCTAGGTTATAATTAGTTATAATTTTTAGTTAGATCTAATAGTTTATAATATCCCTAGTAATACTAATAAGAAGATATTAAAGTAGGTATATAAGGATAAGATCTTAGAGCCCGTTATTAAGTTATAATATAAGTAAGTTAGTTAGAGACTAGCTAATCTATTTATACTAGAAGAAGATAGCAACTCTAGTTATAAGATAGCTACGGCGAGTTATATTATTTATAAATAGAAGTAATAATATAGCTTATAAATATATTATAATTATCTATTATTACTAGATCTAGTACTAATAGAAAATACCTAATAAGGACTTAAATAAATACTTTATAAGTACCCCTATTAGGATAATTATATTATAAGAGATTATATTATTTAGGGGTAGGAGGAATATATAACTATTAAGTATATAAATAAGTAGGTAGCTAGTATACCTTAATAACTCCAGGCTATTTTAGATAGTAACGGATAAATAACAGGGTTTTAATAGAGAAAAGTAGATAATTTATATAGAAATTTAGTAGGGAATCTCCGCTAAGTTATTAGTAATCTAATATTTTTATTACCTACGTAGCTTATAAGACCCCGACTATAACCCCGCGTTAAATCTACTTAATTTTATTAGTAAAACCCTACTAAACCTAAGTAACCCTTATATTAGTACTATATTCTTATTATAATATTACTTAAAACCCTTACTATTACCTAAGGCTTTTATATAGCCTATATATTTAGTTATTAGTATTTTTAATACCTTAAAGTACTTACTAGGTAGCCCCTACTACTAGTACCTCTTACTATATTACCTTCGCCGATAAATAGGGTAATACTATTACTACTACTACTATTAATAAAAAGGAGATTAAGAAGTAAAAGAAGGTTAAAGAGTAAGCTTATATTTAAATTTAAAAGAAGGTAGAGTAAAAGAAGTAAATAATTATATAATAACTATAAAAAGAAGAGGCTTATTATTATAAAAAAGAGGAATAATATATTATTAAAATAAAAGTTAAATTAACTTACTTATATTATAAAAAAGAGCCTTTTACTAAGCTTAAAAAAGAGATATAATATTATTAAATTAATAGAGATAAATATAAAGAGTAGTAGGTAAATATAATAATTAAAGAGCTTTTTAATAAGATTAATTTTATTTATAAGTTATACTTACTTTAAACCCTTAAGGTAATAAAGAGGGATAAAGAGTAAAAAAAGAATTTTTATAATTATTCTATTAACATTTATCTAAAAGTAGAGTCTAGTTTATATATTTAATATATATAAGCTAATAAAATTAATAAGTTATTTAAAAAAAAGGAAACTTTAATAGCTATCTATTAAATATTAAAATAATTAATATTTTAAATTAAACTAAATTAATATATTATAAAGTAACTTATTAATAATTAAACTTAAAAGACTTAACTATTAGTAAATAAGAGTTATATAGTTAAAGTAATAAAAGAAGTATTATAACTATTTTTAAATATATCTCTTATAATTATTAGCTAAGCTAGTTTAATAAAGAGTATTTGAAAGGTTAATAGCCTTATTTAATTACTATTTTATTATTATACTAAGACTATTAATTTAAAATAAGCTTATATTACTATTTATAATTATAATAGGTTCTTTAATAATAATAATAATAATAATAATAAAAAGGTTATTATAAGGTAGAAGTACTATAATATAATTTATAATTATAAGGGCTATTACTAAATTAATAATAATAATAAATATTATTAATTATATGCTATATAATATAAGAGGTAGATAAATATAATTATCTTTAATAAAATTATCAAATATAAACTATTATATCTTATTATTAAGTTACTACTTAATTAAAGTTAAAAGGAAAAGGATAAAAAGCCTAGTAAAAATAAATTAATAATAAAATAAATAAGAGAGATAATAACTTAATAAATAAAGTTTAATATTATAAAGAGTATAAAATTTTAAAAGTATTCTAATAATAAAAGAAGGATAGAATGATTTTAATAGGGACTCTTTTAATTTATATAGATTAACTAATTAAGAAAGCTATTAAAGATATTAAGAATAATAAAGTATTAGGGAAGTAGAACTTATTCTACTATTACTAAGCGAAACGTATAAAGTAGAGTATATTCTATATTAAAATTATTAAAATTAAAAGTATAAAGAATACTTTATTATATAATTATATATATTAAACTTCTTAATAGTATTATTTAAAAGCTAAAAAAGTAAATTAAGTTAATTTAAGAAGCTTTAAAAGAAGAAGTATTAATATATTTATAAGCTAGCTAATATAAGAAGAGGTTAATAATAAGGAGGTAAATAATAAAGAAGGATTAAATAATTAAAAAAGATTTTTAAGAATATAATATTTTTAATTATTTATTAATATAAATAGTAAAATTAAGATCTTTATTATTAAATTATTTCTTATTTAAATACTTCTACCTTATTATTAAATATATACTTAGTATTATTATATTTAAAGTACTCTTTTATAAATCTATTATATTTATTATATTTAATAATATACTTTAAGAAGCTCTTAAAATTATTTTAAAAGATAAGGTAAAAGCTTTTAAAATAATATCTTATTTAATCCTTAATAATACTAAATATAAGCTTAATAAAATTATAATTTAATAAGTAGGGAGGTAAGTATTTGATAAAATAACCCTTTTATTTAATAGCCTTAATAATTTAAGTATTAATATTATATAAAATAATAATACTTTACTTTTAAAGATATTTATTATATAATAATAATAGCTTATTAATAGACTAACTACAAGGAATTAAATTTAGAATTAAATTTATAAAGTTATATAACGCTAAATCTATATAAGGTATAAGCTAGCTGTAAGTAGTTTAGTAATTTAAGTTAATACTAAAAATAACCCCTAAGTACTAAAAAAAAGTTAGTCTACTTTAGACTAACCGCGTCAGGTCGGTACTTCGAACTCGAGTCGGGTTCCTAACTCGACTCTTAGCGAGTTAATATTAAATTCCTGGCCCGAGTATTCAGGTCGGTACTAATAGTTAGTACCGAGTATTCGAGTTAATACTAAGGGGTAGTACCGAGTATCAACCCGAAGTATTGACCCGACTCGCTAAGACTTTTTTCCCTAGTAATATTTTCTGTTTTTAGTAGTATTTCTTACTATATTTTCTATTTTTTTTTCTATTTATTATTATTATTATTACCTAGGGAATTCTTAAAAGTAAATAAAGTAATATAAAAAAGTAATATATATCCCTATAAAGATAAAGACTATTATTAGTTATATTTTCTATTTATAGTAGCGTTTCTTACTATATATAGGATTTACTACTATATTATTAATTATTATTATTATTATTATTACCTAGGTAATTCTAAAAAGTAAATAAGGTAATGTAAAAAGGTAGTGTATATCCCTAGGGAATCAAGGGGGGTATTTAAATTCTAATTTAAAAAAAATCTAAATTTAGAATAGGGGTAATTCTAGAAAAGAATTGGTGTCCCTTACTATTTTATTAGGGGCTTGGCGTCTTGGCGGTACCTTGGCGAGTCGGGTCGGTCTAACCCGACTCGCCAAGGTACCGAGGGCTTTTCGGGTCGGTACCGGAAGTAGGTACCGAGTATTCGAGTCGGTACCTAAACAGGTACCGAGTATTCGGGTCGGTACTAATCCATGGTACTGAAACCCGACTCGACGGTTAGTCTAGTCTACTTATTAATTAGTTAATTAATAATCTTCTTCTCTAAATACTAGCTCTACTAGCCGGAAAGATATGGGATATCCCACGGGATATCCCACGTGGGATGGTATGGGACCGTGGGATAGGATAGGTAAATCAGGTCCTGATCCCATATCTTTATAACGGTATAGGACGGGGATAGGATGGGATTTTTTAGTGGGATAGGTTATTCGTAGGACTAGTTTCTAGGATAGGATATTTTTAGAATATCCTATTATTAGTAAGCATATAACGTAGCATTTTTTAAAAAAATATTCTAGAAATCTTTACTATCTAGAAAGTTATAACTAGAAAGCTAACTAGAAAGCTAATATTTACCTTTCTAGTTAGCTTTCTAGTTATAGCATTCTATATAGT
>JAABUX010002016.1_pt1 | contig 29514 bp, 22 predicted proteins | sample 5561851 | NCBI WGS metagenome assembly JAABUX01 (sample SAMN10711883, study PRJNA513361) | rock metagenome | isolation source: Antarctica rocks | place: Antarctica: Victoria Land, Richard Nunatak red sandstone | collected 2016-01-03 | reverse complement strand
TTGTGGGCGAGCGGGAGGACGTGACGTTCTATCGCCAGGTCACCCGGAATTTGGGCGCCGTCGAGTACTTGTATAAGCCGCTCGCGCCGGAAATGGTGGCGCGGCACTTCGGCGCCCAGCTCAGCCGTATCGGCGTGGTCGCACCCGACGCCGGCGGGCGGATGGTCTGCCTCACCGGCGCGCGCGGGGGCGCGGGGGCGACCACGCTTGCCGTCAATCTTGCCTGGTACCTCGGAGAAGTTGGCCGGCGTCATACCGTCTTGCTGGACGCCAACCTGCATACCGGCACCGCCGCCATGCTGCTTGGTGGTCGCACTGGGCCAGGCTTGCGCTCCGCCTTGGAAACTCCGGACCGGGTGGACGACCTATTCGTCGAACGGTCGGCCATTCCAGTGTTCGACCGGCTCCACATGGTTGCCGCCGAGGAACCGCTGACCGAGCACCCCGGCTATCTGCCGGGTGCCGCCGAACGCCTGACGACCATGCTGCGGCGGCGCTTCAATTACGTCGTGGCAGACGTGCCGTTTCATGGCGGCGCATTGTCTCGTGACCTGCTGGCAGCAACCCAGCAGCGTGTGCTGGTGATGCTGCCGACGCTTGGCGCTATCCGCGACACGCTGCGCTTGCTGGCCCTGCCGGCTGGCCCTGGGCAGGTACGGCGGGCCGTGCTGGTGCTGAACCGTGCCGGCATGCCGGGTGGGTTGCCCCGGGCTGCCGTCGAGGAGGCACTAGGAACCAAAGTGGACGTGTGCATCCCCGACCTGCCGAAAACGGTCGGCGCGGCTGAGAGCCTGGGTGAACCGGCGGCGAAAGCCCACGGCGGCTTCCGCACTGGGATCGTGCAGCTGGCCCAGGAGGTCGCGTTCGTCCGTCCGGACACGGATGCTCGGCGTCGCTGGTGGCGTTCCGGGGCAGGTCGATGAGCGCCTTCGGACGTCGCTCCGTTAGCGAGCCGGTGTCGGCGCCAGCGCCGCCGCCGCTGCTGGTGCTGCCGGAAGCACCGTCGGCGTCACTAGCCCCGATGGCAGAGTTGCGCGCGCTCTGCCTCACCCGGCTCGATCCGGCTGCCGTCGCGGGCCTGGCGCCGGAACGCCTTGGAGTGGAGGTCGAGCGTCTGCTGGCGGACATCGCCACCGACCGGCGCATCCAGTTGAACCTGCGCGAGCAGCGTCAAGTCGCAGGCGAACTGGTCAACGACATGCTGGGCCTAGGGCCGCTCCAGCCGCTGCTGGACGACGAGTCGATCGCCGATATCATGGTCAACGGCTTCGACCGCGTATTCGTCGAGAAACGAGGCAAGGTTTATCAAACCAGCGTCCGCTTCCGCGATGCCGCGCACGTCACCAATGTTTGCCAGCGCATTGCCGCCAACGTCGGCCGCCGGGTCGACGAGAGCAGCCCGATGGTCGATGCGCGGCTGAAGGATGGCAGCCGGGTCAACATTGTGCTGCCGCCGCTGGCGCTGGACGGGCCCTACATCTCCATCCGCAAATTCGCTAAGAAGCGGATCGACTTTGCCAAGCTTCTCGAGTTCGGAGCGCTTACGGCTCCGGTCGCGCGTGTCCTGGAGATAGCCGGGCGATGCCGGCTGAACATCATCATCAGCGGCGGCACCGGCAGTGGCAAGACGACGCTGCTCAATGCAATCAGCCAGTTGATCGATCCGTCGGAGCGCATCGTGACTGTCGAGGACGCGGCGGAACTGCAGCTTCAGCAGCCCCACGTCGTCCGGATGGAAACTCGTCCGGCGTCGCTGGAGGGCCGCGGGGAAGTCACCCAGCGCGACCTGGTGCGCAACGCCCTGCGTATGCGGCCGGACCGTATCATCGTCGGCGAAGTCCGCGGCGGCGAGGCATTCGACATGCTGCAGGCGATGAACACCGGCCATGACGGCAGCATGTCCACCATCCACGCCAACACCAGCCGCGACGCGCTGACCCGGATCGAGAACATGGTGCAGATGGGCAATTTCGGCCTGCCGTCGAAATCCATTCGCCAACAGATCGTGAGTGCCGTCGATCTTATCGTTCAGGTCGAACGACAGCGCGACGGCGGACGCCGGATTATCCAGGTGACAGAAGTATGCGGCATGGAAGGCGACGTCGTAATCCTGAACGACGTCTTTGTCTTCGACATCGTCGGCGAAACAAATGATGGCCGGCTGCACGGCGCTTATCGCGTCAGCCGGGCACGGCCGGGTTTCCAGGACCGGCTCGCCTATTATGGCCTCGACCGCACTTGGGCCACCGCGCTTGAAGGAGCGGAGCGGTGAGTCGCATTGCTCTTCTGCTTCTGGCCGGCCTGCTGCTGCTGGCGTGTTTTGCAGGAAGCCTGCAACTGCTCCGCATCGATGAACGGCTACGGCGTGCGCGGGGGCGTAGGTTGACCGCAATCGCCCCATACAGCCGGGTCAAATCGATTATCCCGGTATCTGCCGTGCTTTCGCTGTCACTGCCGACGGCCTCGCTGGGCCGTAGCCTCCGGCGCTGCGTCGGCATGGACCCGAACCGGCCAGATCCCTATCCGCTTTCGCCCTGGCTGGTGCTGCCATTGGCGGTGCTGCCGAGTTGGGCGGTTCGCTGGCTTTTGCATGGGCTGCTCGGGCCGGTCGCCTGGCTGCTGCTGCCGGTGTGCTGGATCATATGCGTGCGCTCGGTTTATCGCGGCAGCGATGCCAAGCGCACAGCGACGTTGCTGAAGCAATTTCCGGATGCGCTAGGCACCATCGCTCGCGCCGTTCGGGTCGGCATCCCAATCGCGGAGGCAATGCGGGCCGTCGCCCGGGATGCGGCCGAACCGACCGCTGGCGAGTTCGCTCGGGTCCATGACCAGGTCACCATCGGCACTCCACTGGAGGACGCATTGCGCAAGCTCGCGGTCCGCAGCCGGCTTCCCGAGTACCGCTTTTTTGCCACCGCCCTCAGCCTGCAAAGCCAGACTGGTGGTGGGTTGACGGAAACGCTGGACAATCTCGCCGACGTCATCCGCAAGCGCGTTGCGCTGAAAGCCCGAGGCTACGCGCTTGCGTCGGAAGCCCGGACGAGTTCGGGCGTGCTGGCAGCGCTACCGGTGCTGTCAGGCTTAGCGTTGGCGGTGCTAAACCCGGCCTACATTGCCCCACTATTCCAAGAAGGTCCGGGGCAGAACCTATTCGGCATTGCGGTCGTATGGCTGAGCTTGGGGTTGCTGGTCATGCGCGGGCTGATCCGCAAGAGCCTGTCATGACGCCACTGCTGCCAACCGCCGCGGCGTTCAGCCTGCTGGCAAGTGCCGGCTCGCTGCTTCTGCTACGCGCGCTTCGGCGACACGATCGACTGGCGGCGCGGTTGCTTGCAGTCCGCTTGGGCGTCACAGCGCCAATCCAGCTGAGTCGTGGCGGCAATGGGCCGCTACAGCTGGTGGCGACGATCGGCACGGCGCTAGCTCGGAGCGGCTTGCTCTCCACCGGCACTCTCGCGCAGCTCGAGCAGACGCTGACATCGGCTGGGCTACGCGGGGCAAACGGACTGGGCCTGTTCGTGGGCTCCAAGCTGCTATTGCTGGCCTGTCTTCCTGCACTTGTCTGGTTCGGCCTCCGCGGGTTCGACCTCTCGCCCCTGGTGCGCAGCGGTGGCGTCGCCACGGCGGCGATCATTGGGATGCTGCTGCCGGACTACTTCGTCCGAAGCCGCCGCAACGCCTTCCTGCGTCGGGTCGAGGCCGGCATCCCGGACGCGCTCGACATGATGGTGATCTGCAGCGAGGCCGGGTTGGGCCTAGAGCCTGCAATCACACGTGTGGCAGCCGAAATCGGCCACGCCCATCCAGCCGTTGCCGACGAGTTGACGCACACCGCAAGTGAGCTGCGCGTGGTTTCGGACCGGCGGACGGCACTGCTGAACATGGGCGGACGGACGGGGTTGGACAGCCTCAAGCGCCTTGGCGCGACGCTGATCCAGACCCTGCAGTATGGCACTCCGTTGTCCCAAGCCTTGCGGACCCTATCGGCCGAAATGCGGGGTGAAATGTTGGTTCGCTTCGAGGAGAAGGCCGCGCGCCTACCAGTGCTGCTGACGGTGCCGATGATCGTCTTTATTCTTCCTACGGTGTTCATGATCGTCGGCGGCCCTGCAATGCTATCTGTGTTCGCCTCTCTTCATCACTGACGTTTCACTCATCACCGAAAGGATCGCAAAATGCGGTCAGTCCTGTTTGCTATACTGCTACTACCAGCCGCCTGCAGTGGAGGTCATAGCACTCTCAACTCGCAGCCCTCCAGTTTACGGGTCGGAGAAGCCGCGTTGGAAGGTGGAGTGCCGCAAGCAGCTCTTTCCGTTGCCCAACGACGACTCGCGACCAATCGTGATGACTTGGAAGCTCTGCTGATCCAGGGTAGGGCGCTTAGTGAATTAGGTGAAAACGACAAGGCCGTTGCAAGCTTTCTCCATGCTGCGGCGGTCGCGCCGAATTCGATCGGCACACAGTTCGGCTTGGGCCGCGCGCTGCTCGCTACGGGGCAGGCAGCTGAGGCGGAGTCGGCGTTCCGCCGGGCCCTGGCGGTGACGCACGATGACGCGCGCGCTTTAACCGATTTAGGTATTGCACTGGATCTGCAGGAAAAGCACGTAGACGCGCAAGTTGCATACCGCAGCGCGCTTGCATCGGCACCCGAGCTGGACGCAGCCCGGGTCAACCTTGGTCTCTCGCTAGCGTTGGCCGGTGATCCTGCCCAGGCTGTCGAAATTCTCCGGCCTTTGAGCGCCAGTCCAAATGCCCCTCGTCGCGTTCGGCATGACCTAGCTACAGCTTTGGCAATTGGGGGAGACTTGCCCGCTGCCGAGCGCTTGCTGCGTCCCGAGCTGACACAGGAGCAGGTGCACGTCGCATTGGCCGCATACACCGAATTGCAGGCGCCTGGCCACTAGACGTGTTATGGACCCGCAACCCGGTTTTGAATTGGGGACCGGCTATCTTTCCCAAGCTAGGACTGTGCACGGTTCTGCTGCGGACCGAGTGCATTCGGCGTTTGCAGCTGGATATTGTCCTTGGTACAAACGTTTTCGGCTCCATCAGCCTGTCGGGGTGAGGTTGCAAGCGTTTATGCGTGCCTGGGTTCATCATGGGTTGCTGGGCGACGCTGGGAGGGTTTGTGCCAGCCGAACGTAGGTTGAAGGACATGGTAGCCGAAACTGCACGGTTGCGTCCTCCAGCGGCGCCATTGCGGGCCTAGTTGGCGTGCTTGCGCCTCGGTGTGTGGCCGCAAGGACGAACATCCGCTTCATGTTCCAGGCCATGGTCGCGAGGCTGCACTCGCCGCGGACACGGTCGAGCCCGCGGAGCAGGAACTGGCGGAACCCAGTGCTGACTTGATGATGCCGAACACCGGCTCGGGCGTGTGCTTGCGCAAGCCGTAGAGCTTTTTGCCCTCGGGCGTCTTCAGGCGATGAGTCATTGTCTTGAAAGGTGTTGGAGCGTCCGGCGGGAGTGGCGCGTCGGCGAGTTGCTCGCGCCGTGCCAGTTCCTTAGGGATCGACATCCCATCCGGCACGCCCGCCTGATCCGCAGCTCCAACCTTCAATCAGGCTTCGATCTTGCCCGCATACTCATGCCACAGCGCGCCGTGACGGCGGGCGTTGGCGTGCATCTTGGTCCCGTCTAGCGCCACGATGCCCAGCTTCAGAACCCCCATCTCGCCGGCCAGGAGCAAGACCTGGACGAACAGCGTCTCAATCTGCTTGAGAAAACGCCGTCGAAACGCGGCAATCGTATCGTGGTCAAGGTGATCGTTGGCCGCAATGAAGCGGAACGCCACGAAGTTATAGGTCGCACGCCCCAGCTTACGGCTCGAAAACACTTCCGTCGCGTAGCGATAAACCACGATGGCCAGCAAAAACCTTGGATGGTAGCGCGCCTCTCCCAAGCCGCGATAGCTGCCGGTCATCGCCGGCAAATCCAGCCCCGCAATCACTTCCACAACGAACCGGGCCCAAAAAGCCAGTGTCGCGATCAATCAGGCGGAAGTTGCCCATGCGCGAAACATCCAAGGTGAAAGGCAGGCAAACCAGCGTTCCGATCATGTCGGAAGCTTCCGCGTCGCGTTAAGTCCGACAGGCTGCTGGAAGTTCTCTCGCGGGCTCGGGAGCGACGTTCGTCATCATTGCCCATTCCGCTTTTTCCCTCGCGCGCGAAACATAGCGGGTGGAACGAAATCTTGGGAGGATAAGGTGCGCTGTGGAGTTATGCCGGATTTATGCCACGATTAAACCAAGTTGGCTGTAACGTGTGTCCGAGAAAGTTAATCAAGAACGCCCAACCTCCGTTTGACAGCAGCCTCCGTCAGTGGCATGGGGCGCGCCCTTCGGCGCACCGCGCCTCCGCTGCATCAAAAGGCCCATGATGGCGAAGCCAGAACTCGGCACCAAACGCGTCTGCGTCTCCTGCAGCGCGCGATTCTACGACCTGCAAAAAATCCCCGCCGCCTGCCCGAAATGCGGCACCGAACAGCCGCAGGAAGTGCCAAAGCTGCGCCGGGCGGGGGGCAACGTCGGCGATGAAAAACGAGCGAAGAAGGTGGTGGTGGCCGATGACGCCGAGGCGGAAGTCGAGACCGCCGAGGACGAGGCGGAAGAGGGCGTGCTGGACGACGCCGCCGACCTCGAGGACGACGCAGACACCATTCCGGACGAAATCGAGGTCGAGCCGGAGGCGGACGAGACCGAACGCTGACCCTGCCCGGCCGCCTCGGGCGCTGGCTCCCGCTCTTGTTGCTCAGCGGCTGCATCCTGCGCCCAGTTCCGCCGGTGGAGCCTAGGCCGACCGACAGCGCCGAAGCGTGGGCCGGCGTGTTGCGCGACGACGTGGACGAGCGGGGCCGGGTTGCGTTCCAGCGGCTCCTTTCCAAGCCGGAGCCGCTCGCGTTGGCCGTCGCCGCCATCGCCGCCGCCGACCCCGGGTCGTCGCGCAACGAGCGGTTGGCGTTCGAGATCAACGGCTACAACGCATTGGCGATGTATTCAGTCGTCGCCCATGACGTGCCGCGACGACTCGACCTGCCCGACCGTATCGGCATCTTTCGCCTGACCCGCTTCGACGTCGCCGGCACGAACACGTCTCTCGCTGCGTACGAAAGCGACATGACTCGCCGCGAGGGCGATCCGCAGCTCCATTTCGCTCTCAGTTGCATGGCCGTGTCCTGCCCTCGGCTGCCCCGCGTGCCGTTCGCCGCCGCCGACGTCGATGCCCAGTTGGACGCCGCGGCTCGTCGCTTCATGTCGGATCCCAGCCACGTGTGGTTCGATCCGGCGACGCACACGGTGCGGCTCTCGTCCATCCTGTCGGCCAATAAAGCCGATTTCCTGCGGGTCGCGCCGACGCTGCTCGGCTACGTCAACCGATACCGCGTTGAACCGGTGCCGGAGGACGCCACCATCGTGTTCATTCCACCCGATTGGACGGTGAACGACCAAGCCGTCCCGCCCTGATCGATCCGGCCAGCGACAACGCCAGGTCCACCGGCAGCGCCGCGCCTTCTCGCATGCGCCAATACCATCGCATATGCCACCCGGCGTCCGGCCGTGGCGCTGGGCAAGCCTGCGCAGCCACGCCGGCCAGCCGCAGCAGAAGCAGGCATCGCGGCAGATGATAGCCGCTGCTGGCGGCGAATACCGGGCTGGCGCGGTTCCGCAGCAGGACGGCGCATGCCCGTGCGGATGACAACGTGTCCGTGCCGGTTTCTTCCAGCGTGATCCGCTCCGGCGGCACACCGTAGCCGGTCAATAGCTCCGCCATGATGGACGCCTCGGACGGGCCGTAGCGGCCGACGGCGCCGGTCGGCAAATAGTCGGCGGCGGTTCCGCCGAGTCGGAATGCGGCTTGCACCCGGCGCTGCAGCGTTTCGCTGGCCGTGCCATCTGGGCGCACCGCGGCGCCGAAGATGACGATGATCACGGCGGAGGCGCCAGCAGGATGCGGTTCAACGACGAGAGCGCGCCGTAGGTTGCCTGCCACGCTCGCGCGAAGGCCTCGGGGCCGGTGCCGCGCGCCGCCAACGCCGCCGCGATCTCGCCCACCGTGCGCGCGCCGTCGATCAGCCGCAGGATGGCGGCGGCCAACGGCGGCATCGCGACGGGCACGCGCAGGCCGTCGAACAGGAACGGCAGCGTGCCGTCCGGCCGGATATGCCGGGCCAGCTCGTCCGCCGGCATCTCACGCGCGACTGGCACGGCGTCGGGCGCCATCGGGTTGGGGACGGCAACCGGGTCGCCGGCGCGGACGCAGTACAACACGTGGGTGCTCATGTTGCCGCACAGCGCCTCGGCGAGCGCCGCCCGTTCCATTGCGCTTAGCCCGGCGATGCGGGCGCGCAGCTTCGGGTCAGGCAGGTAGATCGCCGGATCGTAGCGGAGCGGCTCCATCAGGCAGGTGATCCGCAGCCCGGCGCCTCCGACCAGGTCGAACAACGCCGGCACCTCGTAGGCCCGGTCGCGCGGGTTCAGCAACAGGTCGTATAGCCCGGCATCGCCGCCATCGAGGTGATCGCTGAAATATGTGTTCCGCTTCAACCAGGCAGTATCTGGCAAATGCCGCATGACCCGGTGCGCCACGTCCAGCCGGGCCGTCGGTGGTTCCTCTTCCGGAGCCAGCCGGCGCAGCGCGTCCTGCAGCATGTAGACGCCGGTGCGGCCGTGCGGGGCGTACACCATCAAGCCAAGCCCGCCGCCGGGCGCCAGCACGCCTAGCAGGGCGCGCAGCCCGGCCGCCGGGTCGGGCAGATGGTGCAGGACGCCGCAGCAATCGATGTAGTCGAACGGCCCCAGCCCGCCCGGCAGATCCAGGATCGAGCCGTCATGCCAATCGAGCGACAGCCCCCTCGCATCGGCCCGCGCCCGCGCCGTCCGCATCGCCGCGCCGGAGCGGTCGAGGTAGGTCACGCGTCCCGGCCGTTCCGTCCGCGCAAGGTGTTGCGCCAGCATGATCGCGCCGTCGCCGGTGCCGCCGCCCGCGACCAGGGCGCGCAACGGGCGCGACGCCGGGCGGACGGCGCCGAACACCCAATGGTCTATCTCGCGCAGATGGCTTGGGCTGCCGACGACCAGCCGCTTGGCCTCGTCGCGCGGGTCGCGAGCCGGATAAGGGTAGGCCTCGTACTGCGCCGCGAGACGGCGGTCGGTTGCGTCGGTCATGGGGAACGCATATCCCGCCGCCATGCCGCCCGCCAGGACACCCGCCGGAACACCGGCCAGCAGAGGCTATTTCGGCATCGGCGCCGAGGGGATCAGCAAGGGCGCCAACATGGGCGCGCTACTGCGCACCGCCCACGCGTTCGGGGCGTCGTTCTGCTTCTCGGTGGCGGCTGGGCACGATGCGCGCGCCGGCGGGGCGGCCGACCCCGCGGACACCCCGCGCCATGTTCCGCTATGGCGGTTCGCCTCGGTCGCGGAGATCACGCTTCCCGACGGATGCGCGCTGGTTGGCGTCGAGTTGCTGGAGGACGCCGCCGACCTGCCGTCGTTCCGGCACCCGCTGAATGCGGCCTACGTGCTTGGGTCGGAACGGTCGGGGCTGTCGGACGCCATGCTGGCCCGGTGCCGCCATGTGGTCCGCATTTCCGCGCGGTTCTCGCTCAACCTGGCCGTCGCCGGCGCGCTGGTGCTGTACGACCGGCTGCTGCAGCACGGGCGATTCGCCGAACGCCCGGTCGGGGCGGGAGGCGCTGCTCCGATCGATGCGCCGGGTGGCCACCGGCATCCCCGCTTTCGCCGGCACAAACCGGATTGGCTACCCTGATGCGTGCGGCCTTCCTTGTCCCGCGCGCCACGCCGCCGTATCTGTGCGCCATGCGAACCATGACCTTGCTGCTGCTGTGCCTGGCCTTGCCTGCCTTCGCGCAAACACGCCCGGCCCACGCGTGGGCGACCCCAAGGGCCATCGGCAAATTCGACGACTGGACGGCCGCGACCCATCAGGAGGCGGGGCAGACCGTCTGCTACGCGTTCAGCCGCGCCAGCAACTCCAGCCCCGCGCTGCCGGGGCGCGGCGACGTGGTGCTGACGGTGACGCAGCGGCCTGGCGGCTCACGCGACTCGGTGGCGCTTAGCGCCGGCTTCACCTACGCGGCTGGCGCCACGATGACGATCCAGGTCGACCAAACCTCGTTGCCGTTCTACACCGCGCAACGTTCGGCCTTCGCCCGCGACGGCCATACGACGATTGCCGCCCTGGAACGGGGGCGGCAGGCGGTGGCCAAGTCGCCGGGGCCGCGCAACACCCCAGTGACCGACACTTTCAGCCTGCGCGGCTTCTCCCCCGCCTACGTCGCCATCAATAAAGCCTGCCCGGTTAAAAGCTGATGAACGCCCTGCTCACCGAGGCGGAGCGCGCCCGCATCCTGGCGAAGTCGGCGCTGTTCCCGCCGCCGCCGCCGGTCGCCGCCGACGGACGCCGCGACCTGGTTGGGCTGTCGCGCGAGGAATTGGCATCGGCGCTGGCCGACATCGGCGAGAAGCCATTCCGCGCCAAGCAGATCTGGCACTGGATCTACCACCAGGGCGTGACCGAGTTCTCCCGCATGTCCAGCGTCGCCCGCCCCTTGCAGGAGCGCCTGGCCGAGCGTTTCGTCATCGGCCGGCCCGACATCGCCACCATGCAGACCAGCACGGACGAGACCCGCAAATGGCTGTTCCGCTTCCGCGACGGCCAGGAAGCCGAGACGGTGTATATCCCCGACCGCGCGCAGGACCGGGGCGCCGTCTGCATTTCGTCCCAGGTCGGCTGCACGCTGTCCTGCCGATTCTGCCACACCGGCACCCAGGCGCTCGCGCGCAATCTCGGCCCGGCGGAGATCGTCGGCCAGTTCATGGCCGCCCGCGATGCCTACGGGGAGTGGCCGTCGCCTCGCGGGGAGGTGCCGCGGTTGCTGTCCACGATCGTGCTGATGGGCATGGGCGAACCGTTGTACAACTTCGAGAACGTGGCCGCGGCCATGCGGATCGCCATGGACGGGGAGGGGATCGGCCTGTCGCGTCGTCGCATCACGCTTTCGACCTCGGGAGTGGTGCCGATGATGGAACGCTGCGGGGCCGAGCTGGGGGTGAACCTGGCCGTCTCGCTGCACGCGGTGCGTGACGAGTTGCGCGACGAGATCGTGCCGCTGAACCGCAAATATCCGATTGCGGAGCTGATTGCCGCCTGCCGCCGCTACCCTGGCGCCTCCAATGCAAGGCGGATCACGTTCGAATACGTCATGCTGCGCGGCGTCAACGACTCTGAGGCTGAGGCGCGCGAGCTGGTTCGCCTCATCGCTGGCATTCCGGCTAAGGTGAACCTGATCCCGTTCAATCCTTGGCCCGGCAGCGCCTTCGAGCCGAGCAGCCGCGACGCGCTTGACCGGTTTGCCCGGATCGTGATGGAGGCGGGGTTCTCCAGCCCGGTGCGGGCGCCACGTGGGCGCGACATCCTGGCGGCATGCGGGCAGTTGCGGACCGAGAGCCGCCGCGCCCGACATCCCTCGGCTGACGTCTAAAAGCCTTTTACGCAGATTTGATTGATATGCTTTAAGTTTCATTCAATGTCTAAAAAACCATGAAAACCAACTTTCCGTCGCACTATCCGGGTGTAAAAAGCCGCTTCACGTCACGGTCACGGACGCTTATCGATCCCGATCGTTAATCGGCAACTTGTCTGGAAAATTGCGAGACAGAAGGGTCTTGCGTGTGCGAAGACCGCCCTGGATTGTTGGAATCCATGGACCAACTCTCCCCCGCACGTGTCGCCGTGCCATTCAGTCTGTTAGCTGGCGCGAGTTTTCTGTCATCGGCAGGCGCACGGGTGGTCGACCCCCTATTGCATGTCGTCGCGAGCGATTTCGACGTCGCCGTAGGTTCCGTGTCGATCATCGTGGCGGCGTTCACCTTGCCATACGGCTTGAACCAGATCCTGCTCGGTCCGGTTGGAGACCGTTTCGGCAAGCTCCACGTGATGTTCTTTGCCCTGCTCGGGTATGCCGTCGCGACCGCGTTTTGCGCCCTGGCGCCGTCGCTTCCCCTGCTCACGCTGGCCCGCGCGTGCGCAGGGGCGGCAAGCGCAGGCTTGATCCCGGTCGGCCTTGCCTACATCGCCGATGTCGTGCCCTACGAGGGACGGCAGGTCGCCATGGCGCGCTTGCTGAACGGGATCGTTCTGGCCCAGATTTTTGCCGGCCCGTTCGGCGGCCTGTTTGGGCAGTATGTCGGTTGGCGCGGCGTGTTCCTGTTGCTGTCGGCCTGCGCTCTCGTCGTAGCCACCCTGCTGCTCCGGCATCTCCAGAGGGTCGGCGATGCTCCCCCGAGCGCGGTGAAGTTCGATTACAGCAAATACGGCCTGCTATTCCGTAATCGGACGAGTCGCCTGCTGCTGCTCGCCACCATGATCGACGGGATGGTGTTCTCCGGAACTTTTCCATTCCTTGCACCGTACCTACGCGACGCTTTCGGCCTTTCCTATGCCCAGGTCGGTATCCTGCTCGCGTTCTTTGGGGTGGGCATCTTCGGCTACACCTATGGCGCCCGCCAGCTTATCGCATCCCTCGGCGAGAAAGGGTTGGTGCTGGCGGGTGGCCTCGTCGCTGCCGCCGGCCTTGCCATCGGCATGCTCGCGCAAGGATGGGAGGCGTTCCTCCTGGTCGAACCGATGCTTGGCTTCGGATACTTCATGCTGCACAGCGTGGTGCAGGCCCGCGCGACAGAGATGTTGCCGACTGCGCGCGGGACGGCCGTTTCCGGCTTTGCGTTCATGCTGTTCCTCGGCCAGAGCATTGGCGCGCTGCTGGTGGGGCTTGGCATCGGGGCGGTCGGCTATCGCATGACGTTCTGGATCGACGCCGGAGGCGTGCTGCTGCTTGGCGTGGGGTTGCGGGCGCTGGTGCGGCGGCAGGCCTGCTGACGGCGACGCCGAACCGCCAACGGTGGCCGCATTCACTGCCTCCGACCAACTCCCTTGCCGCCTCCCGGCATCGGGGCTATGCGGCAAGATGGCATCGGAGTGTTGCAATGGCCGTGCGTGATGTGAAGAAGGTCGTCCTCGCCTATTCCGGCGGGCTCGACACCAGCGTCATCCTGCGCTGGCTGCAAACGGCCTATCGATGCGAGGTCGTCACGTTCACCGCCGATCTCGGGCAAGGCGAGGAGTTGGAGCCGGCCCGGCGCAAGGCCGAGATGTTTGGCGTCAAGCAGATTTATGTGGACGACCTGCGCGAAACCTTCGTGCGCGACTTCGTTTTTCCGATGTTTCGCGCCAACGCCCTGTATGAGGGCCAATACCTGCTCGGCACCGCCATCGCCCGCCCGCTGATCGCCCAGCGCCAGATCGAGATCGCCGAGGAAACCGGCGCCGACGCCGTCGCGCACGGCGCCACCGGCAAGGGCAACGACCAGGTGCGGTTCGAGATCGCCTATTACGCGCTGAAGCCCGACATCAAGGTGATCGCCCCCTGGCGCGAATGGGACCTGACCAGCCGCACCAAGCTGCTGGAGTTCGCCGAAACCCACCAGATCCCGGTCACCAAGGACAAGCAGGGCGACGCGCCGTTCAGCGTCGACGCCAACCTCCTGCACTCCAGCAGCGAGGGCAAGGTGCTCGAGGACCCGGCGCAGGAAGCGCCCGAGTTCGTCTATCAGCGCACCATCCGGCCGGAGGACGCACCCGACCAGGCCACCGTCATCAGCATCGATTTCGAGCGTGGCGACCCGACCGCCATCGACGACGCGCGGCTGTCGCCTGCAGCACTGCTGACCCAGTTGAACGAACTCGGCCGCGCCAACGGCATCGGCCGCCTCGACCTGGTGGAGAACCGTTTCGTCGGCATGAAGTCGCGCGGCGTGTACGAAACGCCGGGCGGCACGATCCTGCTGGCGGCGCACCGCGGGATCGAAAGCATCACTCTCGACCGGGAGGCGGCGCACCTGAAGGACAACCTGATGCCGCGCTATGCCGAGCTGGTGTACAACGGGTTCTGGTTCAGCCCGGAGCGCCGCATGCTGCAGGCCGCCATCGACGAGAGCCAAAAGAGCGTCGCCGGGCGGGTGCGGGTGAAGCTGTACAAGGGCAACGTGACGGTGATCGGGCGTGAAAGCCCCAACAGCCTGTACTCGATGAAGCACGTCACGTTCGAGGACGACCAGGGCGCCTACGACCAGCTCGACGCGCAGGGGTTCATCAAGCTCAATGCGCTGCGGCTGCGGCTGGCCGCCATGGCCGGGCGCCGGGGCGGAAGCCTGTAGCTGCGGGCGATGCGCGCTACCCGTTAACACATCAAAGGTTTAGTGTCGGCGGCCTAGCCCGAGGAGCCCGCGCATGCCTGTCCACAACCGGATTGCCGATTTCGCTGCCGACCTGACCGAGTGGCGCCGCGACCTGCACGCCCACCCCGAGCTTGCGTTCGAGGAGCATCGCACCAGCGACGTCGTGGCGGAGAAGCTGGCATCGTGGGGGATCGAGGTGACGCGCGGGATCGCCGGGACCGGCCTGGTCGGCACGCTGCGCCACGGCAGCTCCGGCCGCTCGATCGGGATCCGGGCGGACATGGACGCCTTGCCGATGCAGGAAGCCAACGAGTTCGCCCACCGGTCGCAGACGCCCAACCGCATGCATGCCTGCGGCCATGACGGCCACACGACCATGCTGCTCGGCGCTGCCCGCTACCTGGCCGAAACCCGCAACTTCGACGGCACCGTGCATTTCATCTTCCAGCCCGCCGAGGAGAACGGCGGCGGCGGCGAAGTGATGGTGAAGGAGGGGTTGTTCGACCGCTTTCCATGCGACGAGGTGTTCGGCGCGCACAACGACTTTTCCATCCCCGTCGGCCAGATGATCGCGGTCGCCGGCATCGTGTGCGCCAATTCCGACGAGTTCACCATCACCGTCGCCGGGCGCGGTGGCCACGCGGCCCGGCCGCAGCGCGCCATCGACCCGGTGGTGGCCGGCGCGCACGTCGTCGTCGCCTTGCAGGCCTGCGTCGCCCGCCGCACCGACCCGCTGGACAGCGCCGTGCTGTCGATCTGCCAGTTCAACGCCGGGTCGGCGACCAACGTCATCCCGGAGCAGGCGGTGCTGCGCGGCACCGTCCGCACGCTGAAGCCCGAGGTGCGCGACGAAATGGAGCGGCTGCTGCGCGAAATCGTGGGCCACACCGCCGCCGCCCACGGCACCGCCGCCACAATCAACTATCACCGCGGCTATCCCTCCGTCGTCAACGACGCCGCCGCAACCGAGCGGGCGGCGCTGGCGGCGGCCAAGCTGCTGGGGGAGGGGCGGGTGATCCGCGAACGCCTGCCGGGCATGGGCGGCGAGGATTTCGCCTACATGTCCCAGCGCGTCCCCGGCTGCTTCGTCCGCATCGGTCAAGCCGATGGCCAGCGCGGTTCCACCCCGGTGCACCACCCGCGCTACGACTTCAACGACGACATCCTGCCGATCGGGGCGAGCTTCTGGTCCACCCTGGTCGAGCAGGAGCTGGCGCGGGCATGAACTTCAGCTTCCTGCACGCCGCCGACCTGCACCTCGACAGTCCGTTGACCGGGTTGGAGGCCGAGGCGCCGGCCGCTCGTATCCGGGGGGCGAGCCGGCAGGCCCTGCGCAACCTGGTGGATCTGGCGCTGGCGGAACGGGTCGACTTCGTCCTGCTCGCCGGCGACCTTTACGATGGCGATTGGAAGGATTGGCGGACGGCGCAGTTCCTCACCGCGGAACTTGGGCGGCTGAAGGCGCAGGGCATCCCCGTTTACGCCATCAGCGGGAACCACGACGCCGCCAGCGTGCTCAGCCGGACGCTGCGCCTGCCTGACCCCGTGCTGTCGGTGGACAAACCGGAAACGCGGCGCGTGCCCGGACTTCAGGTGGCGATCCATGGGCAGGGTTTCGCGACCCGCGCCGTGACGGTCGACCTTGCCGCCGGGTATCCCGACCCGGTCGCTGGCTGGTTCAATATCGGCCTCCTGCACACGGCGTGCGGGTCGGGCGCTCACGAGAACTACGCGCCCTGCACGCCGGCCGATCTGGCCGTCCGTGGGTACGACTACTGGGCGCTGGGCCATGTGCATGAGCATGCGGTCCTGCGCCGCGATCCCTGGATCGTCTTCCCCGGCATCCTGCAAGGGCGTCATGTCAAGGAGGAGGGCGCGAAGGGCGCATGCCTGGTCCGGGTCGTGGCGGGGAAAGTCGTCGTCGTGCACCGGGCGTTGGACGTGCTGCGATGGGCGCGGATCGGACTGAACGTCGCGGGCGCCCAGGATCTCGACGCGGTGCTCGACCGGATGGGGCCGTTGCTGCACGCCGCCGTGGCGGAAGCCGGCGAGCGGTTCCTCGCCGTGCGCCTGACGCTGCATGGCGCGTGCGCCGCGCACGCCGCACTCGTCCGCGACCCGGCGGAGACACGGCGTGAACTGCGGGTCGCAAGCGCCGGGATTGCCGGTCCGGACCAGCTCTGGATCGAGGACATCCGGCTCGCGACGACGCCTGCGGCCGACGTGGGCGCGCTTCGGGCGCAGCCGAGCATTATCGGGACGCTGCTCAACGCCCTCGATGAGCCCGTTGCGATCGACCCCGACCTGCTGGCGCTGGCGACCCAACTCGCGGGCCAGGCTGACGATCCTCTCGACCCGGACCACCCCGCGCGGGCGATTGCCGCTGGCCAAGTTCCGGACGCATTGGTCGCGCGTGCCCGCGCCTTGGTGCTGGCTGAGCTGTTTGCGAACTGACATGCGGCTCACCCGGTTCCAGGTCACGCGCTACGGGAACTTCGACGACATCGTTCTTCGCTTCGACCCGGCGCCGGGTCGGCTGAACTTGCTGGTGGCGCCGAATGGGGCGGGGAAGTCCGTGCTGCGCCGGGCGTTCCACGACCTGCTGTTCGGGGTCGAGACCCAGTCGGACATGAAGCACCGCGCCGGCTATGCCAGGATGCGGCTGTCGGCCGAAGCGCTGGCGCCCGATGGCGCCCCGTTCGGGTTTGCCTGGGACCGCAAGCAAGGGCGCGTGTTCGACGACCAGGCTCGTCACGAGCCGGTGTTCCGTCGCTCGCTGGGCGCGATCACGCCGAGCCAGCTCAAGCTGCTGTTCGCACTCGACACGACGGCGTTGCGCCTGGGGGGACAACAGCTTGCCCATGGCGGCGACACGCTCGGCGCCGCCCTGTTGTCCGGCACGGGCGAACTCGCGCCGATCCGCCAGGTCCGGCACGCGCTCGAGCAGCGCCGGGCGGCGGGATGGGCAAAACGCAAAAGCACGCCGCCGCTCAACCGGGCGCTCGCGGCGTTGGCAGCGGCGCGGAACGATCTTCGCCGCGCGATCCAGCCTCCCGCTGAACGCGAGAAGCGCGAGGCGGCGGTCGCCGAGGCCGTTGCGTTGCGCCGCGGCTCCGTCGAGGCACAGAATGCCGCGCGGATCGCCTTGTCGCGCCTGGCCCGGATCGACCGCGTGCGCCAGCCGCTTGCCGACCTTCGCACGGCTGCCGAGTGGTTCGCAGCCCACCCTGACGCACCCCTGCTGGATCCTTCGCTGGTTACCGAGTTGCGGCGACTTCAGGGGAGCGTGGTCGAGCAGGCCAACGAGCGCAGGCTTGCGGAGATCGCCGTGCACGATTCCTGCCATCGACGCGATGCGATCCCTATCGACCTGGAGGCCCTTGCCGCGGCCGACGCCCTCGACCGCTTGGCGGAATTGGTTGGCGCTGCGAAAAAGAGCCGGGACGATCGCAAGAATGTGGACCTGGAGCATCGCGAAACGCTCAAGCAGATCGCCGCATTGGGGTTGGACATCGGTTCGGTTGCGGTCCCGCCGCCCGCGCCGTTGCGCGCCGAGGCCAACTTGGCCATCAAACGCCATGCTGCCCATGAAACGGCGATGGCGAACGCGCGCAAGCGGGTGGGCATCGCGCAACAACGCCTGAATGGCTTGACGGTTGGTCAGTCCATCGAACCGCTCGCCAGCCATTCAGATCGTGAGCTTGCGTTGTTGCTCGTGGAAATCCGGCGGGACCGCGACCCGCTGCGGCACCTGACGGAACGGGCGTCGGCCGCTCGCGCCGCCCGATCGAAGGCTGCGAAAGCGTTGCGTCAGGTGCCCGGCTGGTCCCAGGGCGCCGGCTCGCTCGCCATCCAGGGCCTGCCGCCACCGGCGGAACTGGATCGCTTGGACGTCGCGTTGCGACAAGCGGCCGAGGCGCTGGCGGCAACGCAAGAACTGGCGGGGCAGGCGGCCGAGGCGCTCGCCGCGCGCGAACGGCGCCTGGAGGAGCTTTCCACACAGGGTGAACTTCCGGACGCGGTGCGGCTGGCTGCCGCGCGGGCTCGCCGGGATACGGGCGTCGCCTTGCTTGTCGTGCGAGCCGCCGATCCCGCGCAGGCGGATCGGCAGGCGGAGCTCGCCTACGCCGGGGCAGACTCCCTCCAGTCCAGGCTCGATCGCGATATCCGCGCTGCCGACGCCGTCGCCGACCACTGGATTGCCGAGGCCGGCCAGGTTGCCGCAGCCGGAGAACTGCGCGCGCGATTGGCCGAGGAGCGCGCGCAGAACCTTCACGCCCATGAAGCGGCCGATGCGGCTGGGCGCAGCCATGCCGCTGCCCTGGACGCCTGGAGACTTGCCTTGGCCGCCCTCCTTCCCCGCGGCAGCACCCGCGCAGAGGTCCGCGCATTCGCCGAGGCTCGCGATGCTGCACTGGATGCCGAGAGCGAGGCGGCCGAGGCTGAAACGGCCCTCAAGGACACCCAAACCGCTCACGCAGCCTGGGCGGTCCGGCTCGCGGCCCAGTTGGGTGTCCCGGATACTGGGCTGCCGGACCTGTTGACGAAGGGGGACGCTCGTTTGGCGGCGGCCGAGGCTGCTGAAAAGGATGCCATCCGGCTTCGAGCGGAGTGGCGCGCTGTTCAGGAAGGGCTTGCAACCGAACTCGCCGATTATCAGGCCGTGCAGGACAGCGTAGCCGTGGCGGAGACACAATGGGCCGCCTTGCTGATGCGGCTGCAACGGCCAGCGGGGGAGCCGCCGCCGGTCACGGCAAGCGTGCTCGACCAATTGGCCAAGCTTGACGAGTTGCGGCGGCAGGCGGCGAAGCTGTCAGAGCGGCTGGACGGCATGAGTGGCGACATCGCCGGGTTCGCCGGCGCTGCCGACACGCTGGCGGACAGGCTGGGCACCGCATCCGACCCCGACTCGTTCGCACTTGCCGAACGGTTGCTGGCTCGCGGCGTCGCATCCAGGATGACCAAGGCGGGGCGGGACCAAGCGGACCTCGACGTCGCCGATGCGGCGGGCAAGCACGCGGCGGCCGTCCGGGCCCATGCAACGGCGATATCGGCGCTCGATGTATTTGTCGCATCGTGCGGCGCCAATCACCCGGACGCCGCCGAACGCCGTTTATTGCTTGCGCATGAGCGCCAAGCCTTCGTTGCGATGCACGCGCGGGCGCTCGCCAGTCTTGCCAACATCGCCGACGGAAGGGATGAGGCGGAGCTGCGTCGCGAGGTCGCGGCGCACGCGCCGGACGAGATGCCGGACTTGCGTGCGGCGGCCGAAGCGGCGCAGGAAGCGGCGGACTTCGCGCGGGACCAGGCCAACACGGCCGTGGTCATTGCCGAGCAGGCCCTGGCCGGCGAGGGCGGCGTTTCGGCGACCGACGCTTCGGCCTGCCATGCGGAGGCCGCAGCGAGCGTGTCGCGGCTGCTTGAAGACCAACTCGTCATCGACCTTGCCGTCCGGATGCTCGGCCAGGCGATAGAGCGCGTCGAGGCGAGCGCCGGGATCGACGGAGTCGCCCGGATCGAGGCAGCGTTTCGCGCCTTGACCGCTGGCGCATACGGCGTGGCAGCCGAGGAGGACTCCAAGGGTGAGATGCTTCTTCGCGCAATCGACAGCCGTTTTCCGGAGGGGCCCATGCCCCTCGACGCGCTATCGGAGGGCACGCGCGACCAGCTGTTTCTCGCTCTCCGCCTTGTCGCCATCGCCGACCACGCAGCGCAGGCCGCGCCCATGCCGTTCCTCATCGACGACGTCCTGCAGACGTTTGACGATGCTCGTGCCCATGCGGCATTGGCGGCGCTGGCGGATTTCAGCAAGACGACGCAAGTGATCGTGCTGACGCATCACCCGCACCTGCGCGCTTTAGCCGACGGGTTGCCGGTGCACCACGTCGAGATTGAAAGTGCTACTGCCTAGAGCGTCATCCGACCGAACGGGATCACCCGTCGGATAAAGATGCTCGCCATAACAAAGAACTAGAGCATTTTCCGTGCGCCTATCAGCGCGGATCATGCTCTAGCCCATAACGGCTCGATGTGCTGAAAGCTGGCGGAACGAACGAAGGACACGCGGATGCGAATCGCAATGATCGGCGGCGGCTATGTCGGCCTGGTGTCCGGCGCCTGCTTTGCCGACCTCGGCGTGCAGGTTTGCGTGGTCGAGAGCGACGGCGGCAAATTAGCTGCCCTGCAGGAAGGCCGGATGCCGATCTACGAGCCGGGCCTCGACCGCCTGGTGGCTGAGAATGCCGCGGCCGGCCGGTTGTCGTTCACCGCCGACCTTGCGTTGGCTGTGCGCGACGCCGAGGCGGTATTCATTGCGGTCGGCACCCCCACGCGGCGCGGCGACGGCCACGCCGACGTCAGCTTCGTCAACGCCGCCGCCGAGCAGGTTGCCCGCGCGCTGACCGGCTACACCGTCATCGTCACCAAAAGCACCGTCCCGGTCGGCACCGGGAGGCGCATCGCGCAGATCGTGCGCGAGGCGCGGCCCGATGGGGAATTCGATGTCGCCTCCAACCCCGAATTCCTCCGCGAGGGCAGCGCGATCGGCGACTTCATGCGCCCTGACCGGATAGTGATCGGCACGGAAAGCGAGCGCGCCCGCGAGGTGCTGCGCCGGCTATACCGTCCGCTGTACCTGATCGAAGCGCCGATCCTGTTCACCGGGCTGGAAACGGCGGAGCTGACCAAATACGCCGCGAACTCGTTTTTGGCGATGAAGGTGACGTTCATCAACGAGATGGCCGATCTGTGCGAGAGGGTTGGCGCAGACGTGCACGACATCGCCCGCGGCATCGGCCTGGATGGGCGGATCGGGCGCAAGTTCCTCCATCCTGGCCCTGGATACGGCGGCTCGTGCTTTCCCAAGGACACGCTGGCGCTGGTGCGGATCGCACAGGATTGGGGCGCGCCGTCCCGCCTGGTCGAAGCGACGGTGGCGGTGAACGACGCTCGCAAGGCTGGGATGGCGGCGCGCATCGTTTTGGCCTGCGCCGGGTCGGTGCGCGGCAAGACGCTGGCGGTGCTCGGCCTGACGTTCAAGCCCGAGACCGACGACATGCGCGACGCCCCGTCGCTGCCCATCATTCATCGGCTGGTCGAGGAGGGCGCCCTGATCCGTGCATTCGACCCAGAAGGGATGGGGCCGGCCCGCCGCCTGCTACCCGCCAGCGTGACGTACTGCCGTGATGCGCTGGAGGCGGCCGACCAGGCCGACGCCATAGTGCTGGTTACGGAATGGAACGAGTTCCGTGCCTTGTCTCCCGCGCGGCTGGCGAGCGCCATGCGCGGCCGCGTGGTGGTCGATCTGCGGAACGTGTTCGACCCGGTCGCCATGCGCCTGGCCGGCTTCGACTATCACGGCATCGGGCGACCCGGCGCTTGACCCGCTTTGAGGCCGCGCTCGAGCGCCTGCTGTTCGGCAGCCGTTGGCTGTTGGCGCCGTTCTACCTTGCTTTGCCGGTCAGCTTGGTCGTGCTGCTCGCCAAGTTCGCCCTTTCGACGGTGGACCTGGTCGTGCATGGCTTTTCCGGGGGCGAAGATCACCTCATCATCGGCGTCCTCGGGCTGATCGACATCTCCCTCGTGGCCAACCTGGTGTTCATGGTGATGATCTCGGGTTACGAGAACTTCGTCAGCCGCCTCGACCTGCACGACCATCCCGATCGCCCGACCTGGATGGCGCGGGTCGGCTTCGGCGAGATAAAGCTCAAGCTGATGACCAGCATCGTCGCGATCTCCGGCATTCACGTGCTGGAGGATTTCATGAACGCGCCCAGCCTTGCGGACCGTGATCTCGCGTGGCGGGCCGGGATGCACCTCCTGCTCGTTGTCAGCGGCGTGTTGCTGGCCCTGATGGACCGGATTTCGCACGACCCGGACGGCGAGGGACACTAAGCCGCACGCAAATCGACCAGCACTTTCTGCAACTCCGCTTTCAGGACGTTGCCCTGCATCGCAACCTCCGTCGCGACATGGCGCAGGCTCACGACGGATCGCGCTCCCTCCGACGCATCGTCCAGCACCGCTTGCATCGCCACTGCAACCTCATTGGCCACCTGCGCCGATTCGCTCGCAGACTGTGCGATGCCGCTCGTGATCGCATGCTGCTGCTCGACCGCAGCCGCGACCTGGGTGGTCAGTTGGCTGACGGAGCCCATCGCGAAATGAATGCCGTTGATTGTGACGATCGCATCTTCTGTCGCTTTCCTCATGACATCCATTTGCCGGGCGATACGCACCGTCGCTGCGGCCGTTTGCGTCGCCAAATCCTTCACCTCGCTGGCGACCACCTGGAAGCCGCGCCCGGCCTCGCCGGCCCGCGCTGCCTCAATTGCGGCGTTGAGCGACAGCAGCTTCGTTCGTCCTGCGACGTCCGCGATCAGGTTCGTTGCTTCCTGCACGCCCTCCGCAGCGGCCGAAAGCGAACGCACCGCTTCCTCGGTCCGAGTGGCATCGTCCGCTGCCCCCGCCGTCACGCTCGCCGCGTCGGTCAACCGCCGGGCAATTTCGGCGACTGAAGCCGCAAGCTGCTCAGCCGCTGCGGCCACCGCTTCCGCACTTGTCCGGCTTTGCTGGCTGCCGACGACCACGTGCTCGGCACGGCTCGAGGTACGGTCGGCGACGCCGCTGAGGCCATCCGCCGCGCGCAAAAGGCGTTCCGCCGTGCGGCCGACGGTGTCGGCGACCTCGCCCAGCGCTTTTTCCGTCGCATTGGCTTTCTGTGTCGTCGCTATCTGGCGCTCGTGTGTGACAGCTTCGACAGACGCCCTTGCCTCAGCCTCGGTCCGGCGCGCTCGTACCGCGCCTTCCCGCAGCGTCGCGACCGCCTGCGCCACGTTGCCAATCTCGTCCGTTCGCGCGGTATGCGGCACGATCGCCTCGAGATCTCCAGCCGCGACCCGACGAACCGATCCGACCAGAGCGGTCAACGGGCTGATGCATGTTCGGCCAATCACGACGATACAGAGGAGGCCGAGCGCGACGGCACAGGCGGAAACTGCGACAACGATGTAAGCGGACCTGTGAAGGCTTGCGAGCAGGCGATGCTCCGCTCCGGTTCCGGCAGCGTCGAGTGATTGCTGCGCTGCGTCCAGGCTAGCCTTGATCCGGCTCACGGCGGCATCCAAACGATCCGTCGCATTCGCCCGCCGCTGTGTTTCGGCCTCCAGGCCGATCACCGCTTCGCCGAGTATCCCGGCCGAGGCTTGGGCTGCCGCCAATTGGCGCTGAAGCCGCGGGTGAGGCGTGAAAAGGCCGGCCAGTTCATCCAGTCCTGCAGAAAGCCGAGTGACTTCGGCCTTTGCCGCATTCAAATCGGCTGGCGAGGCTGATACTTGGTAACGCGCTGCAAACAAACTGCCCCGTTGCCCGGCCGCCTGCGTGCGAAGCACGGCTGAAGCGGCTTCTTCCACACCCTGCCGTACGGCGGTTTCTTGGATTGCAGTCAACGCCGTAGCAAGGCTTGTGGCTGCATCTGTCAAGCTCGCGCCCGCGTCGCGCCGGGCAATGATGGCCGATGCGACCTGGTCCAACACCTGGAGCAGGCCATCCGCTTCTCGGCCTGCGTCGGACAGGGAGATCGCGCCTTCGGCGATGTTGGCCAGCCGGTTACGCAAATCGGTCAGTGCCGCTCCGGCCGCAGCACGGTCATTCGCCACTTCGCTCCGCGTATACCCGGCGACCCGGAGCTGCAGCAACGTTGCCAGCTCGGCCGCCTCGGTGACACGCCGGATCGCATGCTGGGAGTCGTCATACCTTGTGAAACTTGCACTTATCGTGCGTCCGGACGTCAGCGCGACTCCGGCGACCAGGCACAAAAGCGTTAGCACGATCGAAAAACTGATCGCGACGCGCGCTTGGATCGAACGCAAGAAGGGCATGAACGGACCGCCTCTTTCGCTTTTGGGCGTTCCTTGCCTCAAGCCTGGCCGCGGAGGCGGGCGATGCGACCTGCGCCGAAGCGCTGCGCCATGGCCGCCTCGGCCGGGGCGGCCGCGCGCATGAAGCTGGCACGATCAACGTCCGTAACCACCGTCATGCCCAGCTCACCTAGCCGAACGATGCCGTTTGCCTCCGCTGCGTCGAGGAAGTTGCGTGACTGCGCCGCGCCCGCCTGCGCGGCGTTGGCGAGCACCTGCCGGTCTGCCGAGCTAAGGTCTTCGAGCAGGTCCGGAGACGCCACGATACAGGCGGCCGAGTAGGTGTGTGCCGTCATCATCAAATGGGTCTGCACTTCGTAGAAATGCGATGCGAGAATTATCGGAATCGGGTTTTCCTGCGCATCGAATTTACCGACTCGCAGGGCCTCATATACAAGTTGGATCGAAAGGGGCGACGCGTCCGCCCCCATGGCCCGGAATGCTTCGACCAGCAGCGGCGCAGGCATGATCCGCAGTTTCAGGCCCTTCAAATCCGCCGCATTCCGTATCGGCCGGTTAGCGGTCAGGTTCCGCATTCCGTTTTCCGCCCAGGCGAGCACAGGCACGCCCTTCGTCGCCGCAGCTTCGGCGTATTCCTGGCCAACAGGACCATCCAGCATCGATCGGGCATGGGCGGCGTCACGGAACAGGAATGGCAAGTCGAGCAGGCCGACTTCGGGCGCATAGAGCCCAAGCAGGCCCGAGGCTACGATCGTCAAATCCAATGTGCCGGCACGTGTTGCGGCCAGCATGGCTTCCTCGCTGCCCAATGCGGCATCATAGAAAATCTCGACCTGGACGCGCCCGTGGGTGCCAGTTCCAACAGCCTCAGCCAGCGTCCTTGCAGCCGAGCCGTAGTGGCCGGTCGCAGTCAACGTAATGCCCAAGCGCAGGCGGTGAGTCGCCCGGGCTGGCCGGATGAACGGCATGGCAAGAGTCACGGCAGCGAGGGCGCCAAATTTGCGGCGGGAGATCATGGCTGCGTTTCCGGGCGATGCCTTCATGGCCTCACACTGCCGGCGATCGTTTAACAGTCCGTTGACAAAGCGGCGTCGGCTTCGGCGTCGGTGCAGACCGATCGTCGCAAAACCTACAGCGGCTGCAAAACCTTGCCCCGAGTTTCCGGCAGCAGGAACGCCATGGCGAAAAACAACCCGTAGGCGGCCACGGCGAACAGCGCCATGGCGTCCGCCAAGGCCATGCGAGCGGCGAGAAGGCCGACCAGGGCCGGGAACAACGCGCCGACGCCGCGGCCGAAATTGTAGCAAAACCCCTGCGCCGCCCCGCGCAACGGCGTCGGAAACAGCTCGGTCAGGAACGATCCCATGCCGGAGAAATACCCGCTGGCGAAGAAGCCGAGCGGAAAGCCAAGCACCAGCATCATCCCGTTCGAAATCGGCGCCTGCGTGTAGATCAGCACCATCGTTACCGCGCCCGCCGAGAACACCAGGAACAGCATCCTGCGTCCGATCCGGTCCGCCAGCCACGCGCCGACCAAGTAGCCGGCGAAGCTGCCGACGATCAGAAGCGTGAGGTACCCGGCCGAACCGATGATCGTCAGGCCGCGTGTCACCCGCAGGAATTGCGGCAGCCACGTCGTGATCGCGTAATAGCCGCCCTGCGCGCCCGTGCACATCACGGAGGCGATCAGGGTGGTCCGCACGATGCCGGGCGCGAAGATGCCGGCCAGCGAGGGACGGGCGCCGCTGTCGGCCAGCGCCGCGCGGGAAGCCTGGGCAACCATCGGCTCCGGCACGCTGCGGCGGACGTACAGCACCAGCAGGGCCGGCAGGCAGCCGACCGCGAACAGCGCCCGCCAGGCGATGTCGGGCGGCAGCACCATGCTGATCGCCGCTTGCGCCAGCACCGCAAGGCCCCATCCGATTGCCCAGCCGGACTGCACGCAACCGCCGGCACGGCCGCGAAAGCGGGGCCGCACCGCCTCGCCGATCAGCACGGCGCCAGCCGCCCACTCGCCGCCGAACCCCAGGCCGAGCAGCCCGCGCAGCACCATCAATTGCGGAAAGCTCTGGGCGAATGCGCAAAGCAGGCTGAACAGCGAGAACCAGGCGATGGTGATCTGCAAGGTCCGCACCCGGCCGATCCGATCGGACAGGAAGCCCGCCATCCAGCCGCCAACCGCCGAGCACAGCAAGGTCGCGGTCGCGGCGGCGCCGGCCAGCCCGGTGGAGACCGACCACTGCTGCATGATCGCGCCGATCACCAGCGGATAGATCATGTAGTCCATGCCATCGAGCGCGTAGCCGCTGGCGCAGGCCCAGAAGGTCCGCCGCTCGGGCGCCGCCATGTCGCGGTAGAACGCCGCAAGGCTGGTGTCGCCAATCGTCTCGGACATCGCGGTGGTTCCTTGGTTCACAGCGTAGTGGCCGAGCGGGCGGCCTGGTGATAGGTGCCGGACAGCGCGCGCAGCACGCCGGCCATCTCCGTCAACACATCGTCCGCCGGACCGCCGGCGCGCACCGTCTCAACCAGCAGCTGCTCGCGAATGCCGGCGTAGCGCGCGCAAACGGCGGCGCCGTGCTCGGTGGCGGCGACCGTCTTGTCCTTGCCGGTGCGGCTGGTGGTGACCAGCTTGGCTCCCTCCAGCTTGCGAACGGCGTAGGCCGCGATGTGCGGCTCCTCGATATCCAGGACCAGGGCGATGTCGGCCAGCCGCTTCGGCCGGTCCCGGTGGCGCACCGTGTGCAGGATCAGCACGTCCATCGGCGACAGCCCGGGCACTCCGGCGGCGGCCATGCAGCGCACCATCCACCGCTCGAACCCCCGCATCGCCAAGGTCAGGCCGAACTCCAGCTCCGACAGGCCGGGCGACGCGCCTGCCGCGAGGTGGGCCGAGGAGACGACGCGCTGCTTGGCCATGGGCATTCCGATGTTTATGCAGTAAAACGTTGACGATTTATCGTTGAAATAGCAAGCATGTTCAACACGGCCTTGCCGCCAACCGGGCGGTGGCGTCATCTGCGAGCGCAACGGGAGTGGCCGATGTCGGGATGGCAGTTCTGGATCGATCGCGGCGGCACCTTCACCGACGTCGTCGCGCGCGACCCGGCGGGACGGCTGTCCACCCACAAGCTGCTGAGCGAGAACCCTGGCCGCTACCGTGACGCCGCCATCGCCGGCATCCGCGCCGTGCTGGGCCTGGCCGACGGCGCGCCGATCCCGCACGGGGCGGTTGCGGCGGTCAAGATGGGCACCACGGTCGCCACCAACGCCTTGCTGGAGCGCCGGGGCGAGCGCACGCTGCTGATGATGAACCGCGGCTTTCGCGACGCGCTGCGCATCGGCAACCAGGCCCGCCCGCGCCTGTTCGACCTCGACGTGCGCCTGCCGTCGCTGCTGCACGAGCGCGTGGTGGAGGTCGCCGGCCGGGTCGATGTGGATGGCGCCGAGATCGAGGCGTTGGACGAAGCCGCTGCCCGTGCCTTGTTCGCCCAGGGGCGCGCGCACGGCATCACCGCCTGCGCCATCGCCCTGATCCATGCCTGGAAATATCCCGCGCACGAAACGCGGCTGGCGGAGCTGGCGCGCAAGGCCGGGTTCGCGCAGGTGTCGGCCAGCTCCTCCGTGAGCCCCTTGCTGCGGCTGATTCCGCGGGCGGACACGACGGTGGTCGATGCCTACCTGTCGCCCGTGCTGCGCCGCTACGTGGACCAGGTCGCGTCGGAGCTCGACGGCGTGGCGCTGTCGTTCATGCAATCCAACGGCGGGCTGGCGGAGGCGCACCGGTTCCAGGGCAAGGACGCGATCCTGTCGGGTCCGGCGGGCGGCATCGTCGGTGCCGCCCGCACCGCCGAGATGGCCGGGATCGCGCGCATCATCGGCTTCGACATGGGCGGCACCTCCACCGACGTCGCGTTGTACGACGGCGCGTTCGAGCGGACGTTCGAAACCGAGGTCGCGGGCGTGCGCATCCGGGCGCCGATGATGGCGATCAACACGGTGGCGGCCGGCGGCGGGTCGTTGCTGCACTACGACGGGGCGCGGTTCCGGGTCGGACCGGACAGCGCGGGCGCCGATCCCGGCCCGGCCTGCTACCGCCGCGGCGGACCGCTGACGGTGACGGACGCGAACGTGGCGGTCGGCAAGATCCAGCCCGCGCACTTCCCCGCCATCTTCGGCCCCGATGGCGACGCGCCCCTCGACGCCGCGGCCGTGCGCGACCAGTTCGCCGCCTTGGCCGCCAGGATCGGGCGCGACAGCCGGGACGTCGCGGAGGGGTTCCTGCGCATCGCGGTGGCGAACATGGCCAACGCGATCAAGCAGGTTTCGGTGCAGAAAGGCCACGATGCGTCCCGCTTCGCCCTGCAATGCTTCGGCGGCGCCGGCGGCCAGCACGCCTGCCTGGTGGCCGACGAACTCGGCATGGAAACGGTGTTCATCCACCCCTATGCCGGCGTCCTGTCCGCATACGGCATGGGCCTGGCCGACCAGATCGAAATGCGCGAGCAGGCGGTCGAACGCCCCTTCACGCCGGACATCCTGCCGGAGTTGGCAGCGGTCCACGCCATATTGGAACGGGACGCGAGGGGCGCCCTGGGCGTGGGCGACGTTGCCGTGCGCCGCCTGGTGCACCTTCGCTACGCTGGGACGGAAGCGGCGCTGGTGCTGCCGTTGCAGGGCCACGCCGCGACCGAAGCGGCGTTCACCGACGCCCACCGCGCCCGGTTCGGCTTCGCGACGCCGGGCCGCGATTTGGTCGTGGAGGCCGCCACGGTCGAAGCGACCCGGCCCGGCGAGTCCGTCGCCGAGCCCGAGCTGCCGGCCCGCATTGAGGGCGCGCCCGAGCCGGTCGACACCGTGGCGATCTGGACCGGCGGCGTCGAGCACGCAGCCCCCGTGTTCGACCGCACCGCCCTGCTCGCCAACGACCGCATTCCCGGCCCGGCGCTGGTGCGCGAGGCGAACGCCACCACCGTCATCGAGCCCGGCTGGACTGCCGAGGTCACCCGGCGCAACCACATGCTGCTCCGCCGCACCCAGCCGCGCCCGCGCATGGACGCGGCCGGAACGTCCGTTGATCCGGTGCTGCTGGAGCTGTTCAACAACCTGTTCATGAACGTCGCCGAACAGACCGGCGCGGTGCTGCAGAACACCGCCATGAGCGTGAACATCAAGGAGCGGCTCGACTTCTCCTGCGCGATCTTCGACGCCGAGGGCGGCCTAGTGGCCAACGCTCCGCACGTCCCCGTGCACCTGGGCGCCATGGGCGAGAGCGTGCGGACGGTGCTGCGCCACCGCGCCGGGCGGCTGCGGCCCGGCGACGTCGTGGCGCTCAACAACCCGTTCAACGGCGGCACCCACCTGCCGGACATCACCGTGAT
>JAABUX010002015.1_pt1 | contig 29529 bp, 42 predicted proteins | sample 5561851 | NCBI WGS metagenome assembly JAABUX01 (sample SAMN10711883, study PRJNA513361) | rock metagenome | isolation source: Antarctica rocks | place: Antarctica: Victoria Land, Richard Nunatak red sandstone | collected 2016-01-03 | reverse complement strand
AAATCAGACTCACCGCCAGACTATGCAAGAAATCTCTTTGAGCAAGAAAGCCATAGAGCCGCCTCTAGTCCCAAGCTACTGCCAACTTATGCAAGACAGAAAAGAGCAGAATATACCTGAAGTCGCAGGTGTGTTCACTCACTGCCGTCGCTCGATGCGCTTGGTGCAGATGTCGGATCACTGCTTCGAGAACGCACGCGTTTGGAATACTCGACAAAGAGAGCGTCACCCAATCTTCGGCGTGATGCTTCTGCCGAATAGCGAGAATATGCTTGCTGTTGTCGATGTACTTAACGTGGTGCCAAGCCAACACCTCTCGATGCTGAGGCACTTGGAGGCCACATTGACTGATACAAAGAGGCCCGAATTTGAGTGTTACTCCACGCTGATACTCCTGCATCAGCGTGGCGAGATGCCGAGACGTGACGACCCTCTCAACAAAGCGAGCCAGTTTTTCTGCGCCAAGCACTCGTGAGTCAAGCGTCACGATGCGTCCGTCGCGCAGCCATATCTCGTAGCGTCTCGCCGAATCGCGTGTCGTCATGCGCCAGAGTGACTCGATATCTTGCCAGCGTATGGCCTCTGGAGATCGCTGGTGACTCCAGACGATGCCATCGGTACAGAGCAACGCTTCGATGCCTTTGTGTCCCAGCAATGAGCCGAGTTGCAACCAGGAGCCAGTTGCACTCCAACACACGGCCACGATGAGGACCAGGACGACCTGCCAGAATGGAAGCAGTGCCATCAGCACCGGGGCGAGCAAGGCCAATACCACAATGAACACCAGACCAATACTTGTCGCCAAGAGGCCGAGCCGAGAGATCGGATGTGGTGAGCCAACGATGCATGCAAGCGGCTCACCATCGACTTGGTGAGCCGCTTGCTGATGAAGGTGTCGAAACGTCTTCTTGTTCATATTTTCGTTCTCTTGCTCACGAGGGAAGAGCAGCAGCTTCTTCTCCGACCTCTGCTTCCAGACGCGCCTTGATACGATCATACAAAAAGTCTCGCTTGACTGGTTTCGCGATTCCATATAATCCCTCTTTGTCATGGCTGATATCGATGCCCAGAGGACTGACATCCATCCGCAATCGGCTGATGAACGTGCGAATAGGTCGCATCAGGCGTTCAAAGCCTTGCTTATCGCCTCGTTGGACCGCACTTTTCAGCAGCAACTCTGCCTCATCCTCGTTGATGTTTTTCAAGACAGCAAGCAACCCTTCGTATGGACAGCCACGCGGAAACGTTCCGCAGAGCGCGAGGAGGGTAATATATTCCTTATTGCCAAGGTGGATTTGCTCTAACAGAATATTGCCCTTGATCAGGATCGCATTTTGCAACTGCGTGTCTATGACCAATCGTGCTCCTGTCGGCAGCACGCCATCCAGCACGATATCTTCAAAGCGCTTGTTCATACCTGTACCCCTTTGCGTGGACGCATGTAGGATGCGACACGCTCTAATGAATAGCCAACAGTAGAGGTGTTTTCAACGCTGATACCGAACGGCTTGAGGACCGCTCGCAGTTTTTTGATTTTCAATCGTATCGGAATCATGAGTTCTCTCTGAGCTTCACTCTCTCGCAGCCCACGCTGAATCCATTTGTCGGCCTGCACTTCGCTGACCTCGTACTGAAGCATCACCAGGTCCCGATTGCTGCATCCATCGCGCAGGTCTTGCACGAGGAGCCTGAAGATGGCATACATGGTGGGGATCAGGATCGCCTGCTCGACAATGGACGATCCTTGCAGCAAGGTCAACACACGCTTCTGATGGTCTACCGTCAGCGTACACCCGTCTTCGATGATTCCAGGCAGCGCGATATCTTCAAATCGTTCAGGATCTCTCGTCGGTGAACAGCCCCGTGAGACAAGTTCATAGCCGATGCCAATTCTGCTGGCAATGCCAATGCCGAACGGAGCGAAGTGATCTCGCATGTCGTGGATATGGTCACGCACCGCTTTCGTGAGCCAGTCGCGCTTGTGAGTCCATCGACTATGCGTTGCGCGAAACTTGGCAAAAGACTCCTGATTGTGCCACTCGATCAGACGCTCATGGGTGAGCACCCCAGGATAACTTTCCCACAGCAGCTCGACGAATGACGCACCGCGTGGAGTTTCGCGTATTTTTGTGTAAAAGACTTCCTGCTCTACCAGTCTCCCCTGAGTCACAAGGGAAAGGACCTGGGTCTGGGTATCCAATATTAAAATGTTGTCATCGGAGAGGATGCGCTCCAATTGTCTCCGTTTGAAACGAAGCATACTATACTCCTTCGCTTTCCACGGCAACTTCCGTGCGCGCTGGCGACGTCGGGGCGGCACCTATTGCGTTACTCATCGAAATCATCAGTGCGGTACCAGCAGCGATAGCCGCAAGTATGAGGATGGTCCACATCGTCCCACTATATTGCAAGGCAACGCCCACACCCCAAATGAAGAGCAGTGGGCAGGCATACGATACCAATTTGTACACACTGGTCACTCGTCCTTGCAGTGCTTCAGGAACGCGCAGGAGCCGAGCTGCGTACAGGGCGGTCGATGGAGCGACCTGGGCGATCCCATCAAGAAACAGGAGACTTCCTAGTACAACGATGTTGGGGGCCAGCAACAGGGCCAGCAACAGGACCACGCGCACCCAGGAAGATATTCGTGTCAGTGTCGCGAGACCAACAGCACGTTCCAGTCGATTCGAGAGTAATGCTCCCACAAAACCACCCAGACCGGCCGCTATTCCAACCATCACTCCAATGAGAGCGATTGGGGTATGCAGGTGAGTGGTTGCAATCACGACCACCAGGAGATACCAGGAGTTGTCGATGCCACTACTGATTCCAGCGAGTATGGTACACAGGCGAACGAATGCATCGTTCCAGACCCAGTGCATGCCCTCGCGTATCTCTCTGATGAGCGCTCGTTTCCCTTCGCGCCTCGTTGCTTGAAATGGTTTCTTGATGAAGCACAGGGACACGACGGAGAACAGGTACGAACAGACATCGAGGAGATACGGGAATGCGCGGCCAATGCTCAAGGTGATTCCAGCGAGCATCGGGCCGAACAGGAGGGACAGGTTGAATGCAGCTTGCTGCTGCCCTGCCGCCTGACCCATGTGTGATTCGTCAATGACTGCTGGTAAGCTCGCGGTTTCAGCAACGCCAAAGAACACGGCTCCCGTTCCCTCAACAAGTGCGGCTGCACACAACTGAAGAAGCGTGAGACGCCCAAAGGCAAGTGCGACAGGAATGCTTCCAAGCGCGAGGATGCGGAGAAGATCGCTGACAATCATCACTCGTTTGCGGTTCCAACGGTCAACCAGTGCCCCTGCTGGCAAGCTCAGTAGAAGGTTGGGGACAAGCACCATCCCAAAAACGAGGCCCGCCCACGCCGCCGAACCAGTGAGGAGCAGGACCAGCAAAGGTCCTGCCGATTGCGAGATTTGCGTGCCAACTTGAGAAACGGTTTGTCCGCTCACCAGGAGAAGATACTCCCGATTCTGCCAGAGGGAGTGCTGCCGACGCTCAACATGCTCATCACCACCAGTCATCATGAGGTCGTCCTTTCTCTGACAGTAGTGAGTATGAGTTCACCAGTGTCTTGTGTCTTCTCATCCTCAACCACGACATCGACGCGTTTGAGCAGTCCAAGTTGGTAGTGCTGCATGATGTACTCATGAGTCAGTTCGCGAGCCGAGCGTATCTCGGCTGACATTGGCACATAGAAGACCAGGGCTTCGTCCCCTGGTTCGAGCTTTGGCGTTTCAATTCCGGCCAAAGGATAGATGTTTCTGCCGACCAGGAGGTGGAGTGCATAACACAGGTCGCGGGAGCGCATGGCCGAAAAGTAGGAACCTTGATACATCCAGGTGGTCGCGTCCTCAAGAGTCAGAGGAGTGTAATCATAACAGCCAAACTCCTGTAGCATGGCGGTGGAGAGAATCAGTCGTTTCATCACAAGCTCCTTCAAAAAAGTGGGTAGAGAAACAATGCAAGAGTGAGCATGCTGTCTTGGTTTCAGTCTCGTTCCCTGCGCCTACAAGAGGAAAGGGAACGAGAAGCCATCGTTGCGGGAGAAGAGGACCTCCTTCCTACACCAGTGGTTGTGGATATGCATCAAGACGAGAGACGTGTTGGCCTTGCATCGTTCTCCCTTCTTGATGCACCTGTTCAAGATGAGCAAGACGAGGCGAACGTGTGGCACGTTCTACAGTGTGTATCTCGATATCCTGCGTCTGAAATTTGTTACAGGCGAAACGTGCAACCACTTCGGCGTCGAACGGCTCGCAGGAGAAGACATCGAGGTTCACCATCCCGTAAGGGGGCCAAGAATGTAAGCTGATATGAGAAGTACAAATGATAACAAAACCGGACATACCGTCATCAAGCGGATTGGAAGTTTTGATATCGCGTAAAACTGGCTCACCTGCTGCCACCATACCAATTACCCCTGGATACACTTTCAAAACATCCATCAACAGATCTCGATTTGCCAGTCGCTCTGGGTCCACGGAGTACAAATCAAGCATCACATGTTGCATTGGTCACATCCTTTCCTACTCTGAGAAGCGGTGTGTTACGCACTCGCTCCATACGCTTCTGCAAGATGCGACATTTTGGCATGCGTCCGCATTTTTAACATCGCTCGCTGTTCAAGGCCAGTAACGCGATCTACGGACATCCGAAGGTGTCGCGCGATATCGCGAAGACTCATTGCTTCCTCGTCGTCTCCGTCAAATCCATAGCGCAAAGCGATGACACGACGCTCATCGCGCGTTAGGCGGTCTAACATCTGCTCAAGAACCGCCAGAAGAGAAGCTTTCAGCACAACGGCTTCAGGATTGTCTTCCTCTGCCTGCGCTTCCAACGTTTCCGCCAGGGTCGAGTCCTCCTCACCATCCTTCATGGCTTTGTTAAGACTGGCGACTTCAATGGAAAGATGATCCAGGTCCTTGAGCGAGGCAGTGGACATCTTCAATTCCTTCGCCAGTTGCTCCTGTGTCCACTCAGGGTGGTCATGTTGAAGCTTTCGCAAGTGTTGAAAGCGTTGTATCAGGTATTCGGGCACCGTGAGGAGTGTGCGTTCACGATACATCGCATGGCGAATACTTTGCTTAATCCACCAGGTGGCATGCGTCGAAAATGCCCCTCTTTCAGGATCGAAGTCTTCGGTCGCGCGAATGAGGCCCAGGTTGCCTTCCTGTACCAGATCGGGCAAAGGAATCGGCGAAATGGCTGCATAGCGGCGTGCAATGCTGACAACGAGCCGTAAATTATTCTCGATCAGAGCATGACACCCCTCTGACGATGGACGTGATACATGAAGAGAGACATCAATATCACGAGCGTATTGCCTGATGGCTTCAGACATCTCAATCATAATGACCTACTCCTTTCGTTGCTTGAATGTGTCGCTCAAGAATTTCTGTGGTATCAAGTACCGAACTCAGTCCGTAGAGATGAAGATGGAGCTTCAACATCTCTTGCACCGGAAATGGATAGACCTGCCAGCGTTCCTTGAGTTTCCTCACGTCCTCGGCTTGCTTCATGCGTTCCTGTTGCGAGGCAATGCGCCGACGGGTTTCGTCGCGTATCATCATTTCTTGCTCCTCGACAACCGGGAGCGTAGCATCTACTAGCTCCAGGTCGCTCAACGTACCTATTCGTCATCTCTGTCGTAATGGCTCATGGGTGTTCCTTTCATTGACTCCTCTTGCTCGAAGCTGTACCAAAGATGATGGGACACACAACGCACAAGCATCGGAGGAATTGCGCTTTTTCGACTGCATGTAAGAGGTATACTTTTCTCTACCATGCAATCGTTCTTTCTCAACGGTGTAGTGGTCGGCAAGGGGCATGGTTTTTCGCTTGCAGGCTGGGTCATGCTCCCTTACGAAATGGTGTATTGATTCCTCCTTTCGATCTCACCTCAGCGTATACTGTCTTTTTGTAGAAGTACATCATCTATAGACAAGTGTATATCAGCAACATATCGAAAGAGCCTCCTCACTTAACAGAAAATGGCGTACAGTTACGGATTTTCTTGCAGGAGCGCAAGGGTGTAGCCATATTCATGGATTGGAGCAAGCGTCAATCCAAATGACGTGATTTTTTGATCAGCGTGGAAAACCGCATCACGAACCGCTCGAAGCTCTTGCCGCAGCGTTTTCAGACGACGAGCTTCTTCCAGACGATGTTGTACAGAGGAACGAGGGACATCGATGAGTGCGGCAAGTAACACCGCATATGCTGCATACCCTGGGTAGGCTTCCAGGATGGGAATCAAAACACACCACTCATTGCGACTAAAACGCTCTTGCTCCACTATGTGTGGCAAGCCTTGTATCATCACGAGGAGTTGTAAGGTACGATCCTCCTCACGACGGACCAATTCGGACTGTGGTCTCAGGATCGATTGTATACCGAGGAATTCGTCCACGATGCACGCTCCCAGAACAGTGTATTACTACCTATACATTGACAGTGGCAATATCTTGACACTACCTGAGCATTGATACTATCGTCTTGCTGATACGTTTGCTACAATCATGTCCACCTTGAAGGATTGGATGGAACGAATGATTATGCGCTTGCGTGTCCAGGAAGTCGCCAGACAAAAAGGTTTTACCATGGGGAAACTGCGGCGAGCAGCCGGGATATCGCATAATACGCTCCGAACCATGTATAAAAATCCGTACCGACATGTGAACTCGGCTACACTGGATAAACTTGCAACAGCACTTGGTGTTGATGTCTCCGAACTCGTCGAAAGCGTTGACGAAAATGACGCAGGTCGCTTGAACCTATGAGGAGGCACAGCCGGAGCCTTTCGCACCAACAACATCCTTATTTCGCTGCTCCTATCTTCTTCCTCCATGCCACGGCCTCCCTCACCTTGTTCTGAAACGTTACGTGATTGAGGAACTGCAACTCCTCTTCACAGCAGATGAAGAGCTCATACAGCGCAAACCGTCTCCCCTCACGTTCTTCGCGCAGTGCATGGACGTGTTGGAAACGGGTGATCATGAGGAGACCTTGCGCTCTCAAGAGTTCAGCTACACCTTCTCCTGTGAGACCCTCGTTCCCACAAGAAGCTTTCCCATTCCCCCATTTTTGACCAGGCCAGCATTCAAACATGTCTTTCTCCTTACTCGTAGGGGGTTACTTTAAGAGCACCTCCTCGTAAAAAAGTACGCCTGGCATCCTTGCTTTCTTCAAACAATACCATGTGATGGAAACAAAGTCAAGACAAATGTTAGAAAAGTCGTGTGAATAGTGGAGGCATCTCTAACTTTTGTTGGAAAAGTAGGCAAAGCGAGGACAAGGAAACGACATTCGACAACCTTTTGTTTTCTATTGTATACTAATGTGGGGCTGTAACGAATATTTCAGTAGGAAGTAGTGGGAAAGAGCAGTGGAAGACATTACCACCGTGGAGAGAATGGAACAAGAACAACTGACGTGGCGAAAACTGCTTGGACGTATTGTCAGCACCCCAGCTGAGAAACAGCAGCTAGCAGACGTGCTGGGAATAAACACCATTACATTGACACGCTGGACCAGTACCAGGTCAAAGTCCGTTGATGAGGCAGAACAGCGTCCACGCCCACGCGCACACCTGTTACGGCAGCTTGTTGATGCTCTTCCCAACTATCGTGAGCAACTCATTCCCCTCATCCAAGAGGAGTTTCCCGACTTTCTGGTCGAGGAACCACTTGCATCACTGCAAGCCAATGAAGCAAAAGAGATTCCAGCCAATTTCTATGCCAAAGTACTCTCTACGGCGGCAACGCTTGGTAGAGCACTGCGGTATTTGACCGTCTTTGACCTTCTTCTTGTGCATGCGACACAGCAACTCGATCCCGAACGCCTGGGCCTCTCTATCATTGTCGTGCAATGTGTTCCTCCGTCGCCTCCTGATGAGAAGGTGTTCAGCCTGCATGAGCAATTCCGCATAGGAACCCCTCCCTGGAGTCCCGAACGAGAGGAAAAAACCCTCTTTTTAGGAGCAGAGTCCCTTGCTGGTCATGCGGTCACGACAGGGAAGCCAGAGGTGATTGATGATGTGCGGAGCTATTCAGGTCTTCTTCCTGTGCATCAGAGTCAGTATGAAGTAAGTGTTGCGGCCTATCCGCTTCAGCGAGCAGGACGGATTGCAGGATGCCTTCTGGTGTCCAGTACGCAGCTACGGTATTTCACACGTCCTCGGCAGGAACTCCTGCAAGCGTATAGTGACCTGGCAGTGGTCGCATTCTACGATCACGAATGTTATGAGCCAGATCAGATTGAACTTCGGCTGATGCCAGACGAGATGATACAAGGCCCACATCTCTTCATGTTCAATAAGCGTGTCGAAGATCTCCTGAGAGATGGCAGAATGACGAGCCGACTCGAGGCTGAGCAAAAGGTGTTGAAGCAACTGGAATCCGAACTGATCTATTGGTATGCGACAAAAGGTCCGGTCAAGTGAGTAGAGAGGAGCAAGGAACGTATGACTGCATCAAGATCGTCTGAAAATCCCTATTTTATCGATGCTGAGAGTCCGGCAGAGATGGCACGTCTCACGCAGCAGGATAGAATTGTCACCAAACACATGGGAGGATTGCTGGCCGAGCAACGCGACCTGTCACGATTCCATGATGTCCTTGATATTGCCTGTGGACCTGGTGGCTGGGTCCTTGACCTCGCGTTTGAGCATCCAGAGATAGAAGTAACCGGCATTGATATCAGTCAACGTATGATTGATTATGCACGCACGCAGGCTCAGGTGCAGAACCTGGAAAACACCAGCTTTCGAGTGATGAATGCACTCAAGCCTCTGGAGTTCTCCGATCATGCGTTTGATCTGGTCAATGCCCGCATGATTCATGGATTTGTGCAGAAAACGGCGTGGCCGCAGTTTCTTCTTGAATGTCAGCGCATTCTCAAACACCGTGGGATTATCCGCCTGACCCAAGATGAGAAGCCTATTACCAATAGTCCAGCCTTCGAGGAATACTCCACGCTTGGAGCAAAAGCTATTTCTCTGGCGGGCCAGAGTTTTTCGCCGAACGGACAGCTCGGCGGCGTTCCGACGATGTTGTGGCGTCTTCTTCGTGATGCCGGATACCAAAACATTCAGTACCAAGCGCATGCCATTAATTTCTCTACCGGCTCTGATGCTCATAAAAGCATGTACCAAAACTGGATGGTTGCCTTCAAATTGCTGCAGCCGTTCATGGTCAAAATGAACGTCATGAAGCAAGAAGAGGCGGAGAAGCTGTACCAACAAGTCTTAGTGGAAGTCCAGCGGGATGAGTTTTGTGGACTCTGGTTTTTTCTCACGGCATGGGGCGAAACGCCGAATTGACGCTCATCTCTTTCCCAAGACACAACGAACTCTCGCTCACCTTTCTCTGGATAAAAGGAGATACTTTTAAGGTCATCTCCTTAGCGTTATGCGTTTCTGCTCACCTATCGCAAAGAACGTGCTTCTGCTATTCTTCTAGACAACAGCATGAAGAGGTAGAACCATATGGCACGATTGCGCGTCAAAGAAGTAGCCCAGGCGAAGGGGATTGGCATGAACAAACTCGCGCGGCTTGCTGACTTGAATATCATCACCATGCGAAGGTTGTGGCGCGACGACGAAAAGTACGATCCCTCACTTTCGACGTTACAAAAGGTTGCTTCAGTCCTTTCAGTTTCTGTGCAGGAGTTACTTGCTCCCCAGGAAGAGTAGCATCAACAGTTGTTTTCTTGACGCAGCGATGGAACACTATGGTCGCATAGGTAGAACAAAAAGAGGACAATACCAAAAAGTAGTGTCCTCTGCTTGCTCATAGATGAGCTATGTGGCGTGTGATGGTGTGATCCTCATGTTCGCCGTTCGTTAACTACCCTTAGTTCATCATGCTCCTGTTGGGGGTGGTTAACAGGTCGTCAATCATTAGCACATCACACGCGAGCTTTTCTGTGAGATAGGTCAGTCCTTCAGACATGGCCCCCACCAGTGTTGGCGAGGAGCCGGAGGTATCCAGGCATTGCCAGATATATCCATTTGATTGTGGTGTGATGCACACAGCGATAGGCAGATGACGTAACGCGACGAGAACGTCTTGCTCATTCATTGCTTGGTGTCGCCTTTGCTTTCGACCTTTGCTTTCGATCTCTCATCACATTATAAATGTTCAGTCCTTCAATGTTCTGCAAGGTGGTTTCCTCTCCTATCTTTGTACTCAAGGCCGTCAAAACCTTTTCCACGACTTTTTGTGTGGTGCGCGTCTTGCCTTCTTCGATCCTGACAATCGTCGATTCGGATACGTCAGCAAGAGAGGCCAGTTCTTTTCTGCTAACATAATGACGCTCCCTGAGTTCTCGTAATGTGGGCATATGTACAAATCCCCCTCTCTGTCTCTAGTGTATGGTGTTCACCTGTTTTTGTCAAGAAGTATATCTTGATAAAGTGCAAGCTATGAAGTAAGATAGATATCTACTACGATGCCCATATCATACAACGCATCAGAAGAGGAGCGACCATGACCAATTACTACAGCAGTTACGAACAAGAGCGCACACGGAAGGCAGAGGAGCGGCGGTTTGCACCCAAAGTATGCCCCTCCTGTGGCGTACCTATCAATGAACATCTTTCCGAGTGGGACCGGATTCGTACCAATTGTGGAGCCGACAAGTGCCGCAAGGCCGCCAGCCGCACCGGTATCGCCGAGCGCAAGCGACAGGCCCGAACTGATGCCCGACAGCGTGTTCTGGTCTACTGTGAGCAGCACTTAGACCAGGAGCAGAGAGACGCCGTGATGGAGATGTGTGATGCGCTCATGTCCTATAGCTACGACGAAGGCCATCAGATAGCGGAGCAGGTGATACAGGTACTAGAGGCCAAGCGATGCAAGCATGACCGCATCGAGGCGTTAGAACGCAATGCAGCGATCTGGAAGCACCGCGCCCTTACCTCAGAGGAGCAGCTACAAGCCAGGATAGCTGAACTAGAGGAAGAGATACAGCTATTCAATGGGCTAGAGGCCACGATACACGGCATTGCCACGCGCCAACTTCAACTCCAGCCGGACCCGGAGGAGCAGACGATGCCAACGTCGGAGGCCAACGACGAGCAGCACGATCCCGACCGAGCGCGAACGCTTGCTGTGCTTGCCGACGCTGGTATCCAACCTTACGAAGACGATGAAGAGGACGATACCGAGCAGAATGATGAGGACGAAGGATAACACTTCTGTCACACTCTCAGCCTGGACCGGAGGATGTGACGTAGAATAGCTGTCACATATACGGCAGCTTCCCATGATGGAGAAAGCAATTGAGATGCGAGAGGAAACAGTGCAGATGCAAGACACGGCGCGAGCGTGCGTCAAAGACTTTATAAGACCGTTTGTGCGTACTGGTTGGTCCCTTCATCAACTTATAGACGGACTGAATAGTGTCACACGTCCAGAATACGGGGTACAAATTGGCAAGGGAGGCCCTATCACGGACCAGAGCTATCAGTCGCGCATTATTGAGCGTGGTCAGGTCGTCGTCACGAGTGTTGGCGGTCGATCCTGCTGGATCGCCCTCGATCTCGCCGAGGTGGTTGCCGAGATTACAGAGGAGATGAGTGAGTATCCTGAGAAGCTCCTGGTCGATGTGTTCGCCGAGGAGCGAGAAGAACCACAGCATGTCGAGATGCCCACGAAAGGTGCAAAGAAGCGGGCACCCACCTATCGCTCATACATGGCGGGAGACTGTGCCAATTGTGGGCAGTGGCTAGGACTTGTCGAGGTCGAGGGAGGCCGCGACCGACACTACTGCAACGCGACGTGCCGTGTACAGCACCATCGGAAGCAGCAGCGCGAGAAGAATCGAGCCGCGACGTTACAATACAATTCAGAGTTGCGCGAGTATTGGAAGGAGCATGGCGTTCGCGGCGAGGTGCTGTTACGCGTACAAGAGATTCTCTTGCAGCATGGCAAGGCCGCAGCGCGTGCCGCGACCGATGCAGTCCTGGTGGCATTGAGAGCCAATGAGCAGGCGGGAAGCCAGGAACAGTTTCGTTTGATTGATGAGATACTCCTGGGCGGCGAGGAGATCGGCTTTCCAGAGGTACGCTTGGACGAGTTCAGGGTGCCAGCAGAGGTGCAAGGATGGACGGAGTTCGTGAGTGGTGCCACGATCAACATGTTGCGGCAGATGAAGGGGTATGTGATAGAGCGCAAGCAACAGGAACACTACAAGGTGCAGGGACGTAAGCGGCTTGTAGCGTTGAGCAACGACCTGCCACATGAAAATGAGTGACATGCAACTCTGTGTCACTCATTCCAATTCCAAGAGGTAAAAATGTTGGGATTCCTCTAGTGATCTGAACGCCTGATTTAGCCTTTTCTCTCTTCCATCAAGAGTGTCGTGCTATCAAGATGCTTTAATATGAGCCGGAAAAACTTGTTTTCGTCAAGCCTTTTTTGGGTTTCGTCTTCAATCTCGCGCATAATCTTTCTATATTTGGCTCGCTCGGTGGGCGTTAGGTAGATCGACATTTTTTCGGTGGCTTTCTCTCCCTCTGATGGAAGACCAATAATGTTTGTTAAAGGTGCCCCCTTTTCTGCAAAGAAGCGTATCCAATCGATCTCTCGTTCCACTGCATTCTGGAGTGTTCCCTTTTGCTTTAGAAGGTTTTTACGTTTGTCATGACGGATTAACTTTCTCCCATAATGCTAATGCTTCCTCTACAATGACACTCATTTCTTTCTCAGCCATAGCCGCACGCACTTTTAACCACTTTGATCGTTCCGGCGTAAAAAGGATGGTTCTTTTCACCCGTTCCTGTTCGGGAACCTCTTCTTTCACTTCTCGCCCTCGTTGTTGTTTCGAGCTTGTTGGCTCTCTATATTGCTCTGTATCTGGCACTGCTGGTGTATCTTGCTTTGTCCCAAGTGGCCGACGTTGACCTCCTAGCATCCCTGATTGTGCTGCATCTGTTAACGGATTCCCTATTTTTGGCTCAGGCATGGATAGCTCCTTCTTCTTTCATGAGAATATCTGCAAGGGCTGCATAGTCTTCTGCTCCCTTGCTATGTGAGTTGTATTCCCACACGGTTTGGTAAACTGATTGTGCTTTACTAATTTGTGCGTCCGTTCGTATGCCAGGCGTTACCCGCTTCCCAAAAGTCTCTTTTAGAGAATCTAGGTACATAGTAGTCATAGTTTTCGTGAAATCGAGGTTGCTTGGAACAATACCCGTGATTGCTAACTCGTGCTCAAGCTCTGGAAGCGTTTGTGTTGTGAGCTTCTCAATCATATCTACTAAGCCGGTGACTGAAAAGCTTTCAAGTTCAACAGGAACAAGGATTTCACTACTTGCCAGAAGCACTGCATCAGTGATGGGATTGTAACTTGGAGCATGATCGAAAAGAATAAAATCAACTTCTTCAAGGCTGTCTACAGCATATTTGAGTGCTTTCATGGTACGTACCCCACTGATCGTCAAGTATTTCGCCGCTTTGTCAAGATCAGTATGAGCAGGGACTACATATAAGCCAGGACGTGCTTCATAAATTGCGTCGAAAAGTCGTGCTTGCCCCATGAGAACTTCCAAGAGCGTCGGCCCTATCTCAATCTCTTTTGGGATAATGCTTGAGGTATTTCGCTGTCGATCACAGTCTATAAGGACAACGTTTTTGTTCCTTCTGCGTAGTTCATCGCCGAGGTTGATTGTGAGGGTAGTTTTTCCCACACCACCCTTGTAGTTCAAAATAGAGATGTTTCGTGACATGCTGTTTTCCTTCTGGTGTACCCATCGAAGGGATTTGCACCACTAGCGATATCCGCTATCCTTATATAAATATACATTTCCCTACGGACAGATGTCAATACGCCTATAATTATAGGAGTATAAAAATATATAAATCTGAAGAAGTAAGATGTCTGTATGTTTATAATTTTATACATGCAAGCATATAGATATATATATGTTGGGAAGTATGTAAATCCGTAAGTATAGAGGTATATCCATTTGACTTGTTTGAGGGCATATGTGGTTGGGAAAATACAGGGATACACGTTTACCAGAAATACAGATATATGTATATCGGGATTTCTATAATTTTATAAGTCTATATGTCTGTATTTCTATAATTCTCGCTTGAAATACAGACTGATAGACTTGCAGAATTATATATTTCTGTAAACACAGAATGATGAAAGTACGGATTAAACAGCGGTCTTAATGAGCTGGAAGTCTTGAAGAACGAATTTGTAGCCATCCGTATACCCGTACACAACTTTTTACAAGTGATACTAGGACCATCCCCACGATCCACCGCGACAAGTCTGGCACGTAGAGCACCAATCCGCGCCAGGGCATATCGGCCCACTTCGGCAGCCTCCAGAGTAGCACCACTGGGCCGATCACGTCGCCAAACATCGCCAAGAGCGAACTAATTCCGAACCGTGCAGGCCGACAATGTAGGAACAATGATCGGAGCAGCTGCACCAGTGAACCAAGCTGCACCAACGAGATCGCCACAACTAGGATGTCAACCAGGGCATAAAAGCCGCGAAAGGTGAGCTTCTTTTTGGATAGGGGTTGATCGAGCAGGAGCCGGATCACGTTGAGCGCGATCTGGTCAAGTCCGAGCTGCGCGACTATCCCATTGTTGCAGTTCGCTAGCACCACCACGCCGAGCTTGCGCTCAGGAAGGAGTACCATCTCAGCGCGGAAGTTCGAGACCTCGCCGCCATGCCGGAGCATTTCCTCACCTGCATACATACCAGTGCGCCAGCCAAAGCCGTAGTTGAAATTATCTCGACGCTTCATCAAACCTTGCGGCGCGTACATCTCCTCGAAGCCCTTGCGAGAGAGCAACGCACCGTCGGACGTACCTGCATCGAGACACGCGATCAGGTACTTTGCCATATCTTCTATGCTCGATGTGAGAAACGCTGCCGGTACTGCTTCTTGCAAGTAAGGTGCGGTGAAAGGCATAGGCCAGCCGAACCACCAGCGATAGCCTTGTGCGAGTCCAAGCTGAATCGCCTTGCGTTCATTTGTGGAACTGTTGTGCATGTCGAGCGGCTCGAAGATGTGCTGTTGGATGTAGTCACCGTAGGATTGACCTGAAACGACTTCGATCAGATAGCCCAGGACAGCATAGTTGAGGTTGGAATACTGGAAGGTGCTGCCCACCAATTCTGTGATACCTATAGGCTTGATGAGCTTCACAGAACGGAGTTCTCGTACTACTTGCTCAAGCGTCTTTCCCCCAGGACCACTCAGCAGATCACGCCCTTCATAGCGCGGAAGACCGCTGATATGGCAGAGCAAATGCCGAACAGTAATTTGAGCTGAGCGAATATCACTGCTAGCTGAACCCGGATGACCGCTTACACGAAACCAGGGAATATAACGTTGCACCGGAGCATCTAGGGCAAGTTTGTCCGACGCGACGAGCTGCATGATCGCCAGTGCTGTGAAGGACTTACTCAAGGAACCGAGAATGAAGGGAGTCGAAGGAGTCGTGGTCCGACCAGGAGCCGCTTCGCCGAGGCCAAGCTGGTAGACGACAGTGCCATCCTGCACAATTGCTATCGCAAGGCCAGGGATGCGAAGTTGGCGACGCATTGAGGTCACATATCGCTCAACCTGTAAAAGCGTATCACGATCTACGAATTTGAGAGTCATCGCCTATTTCTCACTTACAAAGCAAAAAGTGGAAACATACCTGTTTCCACTTGCACTGAATCTCCTTACTTGACTTGTGTGAAGTCCACAAAGCCATTTTCAAGTAGCTGGGTGACGGGATCGGTAACTTCGTACTCTGGGTACCAATAGACAACGCCAACCTTTGCCTTTCCCTGATCATCGTAATCTACGTCGTCAGAAAGAATGGGTGCCTCGGTGAGTGCGCCATATCCTCCGGGTCTACAAATGACCACCCATTTCCAATGTGCCACTCAATGACCTCAGCAAGCTTATTGTCCGCAGTAAGTTCTTGCGAGGACGCGATCTCTTGCACATCTTCTTTGGCCTCTGGTATCAAGATTATATGAAGCTTTCCATTTGCCAGCTTGTCAAACTCGACATATTTTCTAGCCATGATAAGTATCCTTTCGTTCGATTATGTTTATTAATTCGACTGTAATGCACGATTTTTCCAATAATTCTTCAACTCATTCATGTATTCCATAAGGAAGGCTTGTTCGGATCTCGCAACATCTAAGCGAAAGATTTGTTTATGAACACCAGGAGGGGCGGGTATAGGTTTAAAGCCTAAACCGCGTGAAGTGTAAATGCCATAAGGTGTATCAGACCTAGCATAAACAGTTTGTATCTCGACACCTCGACTACCCCAACGGTAAAAAAGGTCCATAAGCCCTTTTATTAAAAAGCTTCCGTACCGCTTAAAGAGTTCTTCAGATTGCTGTTCAATGGCTGGATCTAGACCAAGCGTTTGTACGAAGATGTCAACTGGATGATTAGGTTCATAAGGAAGAATATCATCGGCAAAAATTTGGCTAACACCTATTTCACCACCGATTAAACTGGTAATGACTTTTATAGGAAGCGGAAACATAGAAAGAAAACCTACGATTTTGCCATCAACTTCTAGCACATGATATATTTCTGGGTTCTTCAACAACCAAGCTCGACGTATCATAACAAGTTCGTCTTCTGGTTTCTTACTAGCACCAAACAGAGCTGCATTTATGTGAAGAATTGAGCGAATATCGTCATCAGAGACAGCACGACGAAACTGTGCATTTTTCGTAATAAAACCATCGGAGTTAAGAGGGCGAAACCCCGAAAAGTTTCTTATTCTATCTTTTTGAGGGCGTAAAGCCTCTACAGGTAAAGCAACCACTGTATTTTTTCCTTCTTTATTGTCTTGAATGCATTTTTGATACTGCTGAACAGCAGTAGAGGGATTGTAATTGTCAAAATCTAACCACCAAACACTTTGACCAATATCTGGCCTTGGTGCAAAAAAATTCTCTTTGATTAGGTATATCAAAGGATTTTCATTTATGCTTTTCTGAACTTCTGCATAAACAGCCTGAGCCGGTATGTTCTTCTCACACCAATGCAAAAGGATGTGATTCATTAACCGAGAAAGAGAAGCTGCTCTTTCAGGCTTAGCGGCAGAGATCATGTAGTAAGTATGCGAAGATGAAAGGATACTAGAAGTTTGGCTATCTTGTAAAGAAACCTCTTTGCGTAAAATGCGAAGTATTTGATCTTCGGCGAGAGGTAGTATTCCTAGAAGTGCTATTACTTCTTTTGGATTACTTGCATCATACAGACACCAAAAGATGGATGCAGCTTGTTGCCATGACCACATTGTTTCCATGGGGATAGCTTCTTTGTATCCATTCTGTTCATATTGTAGTACGAATGAATACAAAAGATTATTTTGATTTAACTCTTCAAGTACTAGATCCTTTGTAGATGGAAGCAGAATAGAGGTGCGAAGAGATAGCTCCTTAGACCTTCTTCCGCCGGATATTAAACTGCCTTGAATGAAGGCATTAACATCAGATTTCTTATAAATCCTTTTGCGTCCCGTACCTTGAACATCTATTTTTCCTTCACGAGCATAACGGTAGAAAGTCGTCATAGACTTGCCCGCATTCTCTATAGCATCTCTAGCGTCAGAATTACTAATATATTCGGCATCACTGATCATATTTATTATTTACTCCAATTGCCAATGGCACTTACTTTTCAATAATTATAACATATAAAACTATAATACAACAATAGATTTTATTTTGTGTCCAATTTAGTACCAAATCTGTCTTTCAAATAAGACAAATTAAGAGCCGAAACAATTGACATATGAAAATTGTGGTGGTATTATAAAAAACATCAGAGCTGAAACGCATTTGGTATTAATAGAAGCCGAATAGTGATAAGTACTGATTGATAGTAGTTACATTTAGTGCCAATTAAAGTTTGTAGACTTGTAGTGCGACAAAGTTGAAGAGTGTAAAAATTGAATAAGGTGGTCGGTGCTTCAACACCGACCACTGAACAAGCGTCTAGGTAGTTTACATCCAGCTAGACACTTATTCCCTGTAGTATCAGGGAATAGTGTGTCTTGCGTCAAGCATAGGAGGCTTGAAACGTGATGACACCAACAAATAGTCCTATTTTTGGACTTGAGGAGCAGAAATCAACGCTCCACACGCAGATCGGTGGCAATGGCAACGGAAGCATCATCATTGTTGCATCGTCCATTCCAAACTCAGATGATGACGAGCCGCAAGCCGCCGTCCTGGAAGCCGAAGCCTATTTGCTCCGGCAGCGCATTGCCCACTTACTAAACGTTACGGACCACCGTAACGGAATGAAGCCTCGAACACCTCTCCGTGAGCAGCGTGCTTACGCAACCCTCGCCATCTTCGGCGAAGGGGGTGTAATGTGAGTGATCTTGATACGAAGAATGGCCGACCAGTTCTCGCCCAAACGCTTTATCGTCCCGGTGGCCTTCCCAAAATGCAGGCACAAACCAGAACTGCTATGGAGGCACCGGAAAGGACGCGCAAACCAGTGCAACGCGCGAGTCTCACTGCCGAGCAGCCACTCGTGCGGCGCACTGCTGATTATTCAGAGCCGACGACGAACGTTCCGCGCCGCACGCAAGAGCAACCCCGCCGCACCACGTCAGCGGCGTACCAGCAACCACGAAGAACCATCGACACCAATGCTGATGTCGAGGTTGCACCCAGCGTGCGTCGGCTCCGTGATGAGAAGGTGCAGCCAACGCGCAAGTTGCCACCGCAGCATCAGGGCGCACGATTCCACTGGCTCGTCTCCATCGGGATCGGGATGTCTGCCATGCTCGTTGCCTGGCTGCTTCTGGTGCTGGTGATCGTTGGGTGGACCAATACGTTCTCTGATCCAGGCCACTATACCCAAACAGCGCACCTTGACACGGTGACCGTCACAACGGACGCGCAAGGGCACCAGAGCCAGGTTCGCGCCTTTCTTGACGCGCAAGGACACCTTGATCTGCTGGTTTTGCCCACAGGCGACACCAGTAAGGCTCGTGTTGTCGTAGGACCAAGCCCTTTGTCTTTCCACGATCTCCAGCATGTGACCATTACCGTGACTGCACAGGGGAGCGTCGTGACCGTCCTCGCGCAAGGGCCACTTGAGGCGAATTACCTTGCAACCATGCGACAAACCTCTAGCTGGACCGTAGACCTCAAGCAGCCAGCATCAAGCAAGGGAGGTCACTAGCATGTGCCTTTGTAGAACCAGCCCGGATGGGAGCGTGATCGTGTGCGACTCATGCGCCACGCAAATGATGACCGCACTTCTGGGCCTGCTTCCCGAACAGGATGCGGCCCAGGTCGAGGTGCCAACAGTCCTGACCTTGGTAGAGCATCGTGGGATGATGAGCGCGGTGCATGGATGGTTGGACGAACTGGAGGTCGCACGCCGATGATTGCATATGTAGACGAGGTGCGTACCCTCACAACCACCTACCAGCAGCCGCAGCCGCTCCGTCGTTCGATCCCGTTCCGTGAACAAATGAGCCGCAAGTATTGGGGTGTTGCCAGCAAACGGCGCACCCTCACCAATGCCGCGACCTGCTTCCGGGATCAAGCGGCGATGTGGCCGTTACAATGTGAGGCCGCGATAGAGCAGCTCGACGATCTCCGGCGGCGCGTGTGCCAGATGGAGGTGTTTCTCGACACGCTCGATCCGGCAATGACACAACGACTCCGGCCTTACGGATGTCTCTGCATCCTCTCGCACCTGGATTCCCTGCTGGCAGAGGCCATCGTGACGATTGCGATGTTCGCGCCGATATGCCAATCTGTGACCTACCAGCGCGTCGAGTTACACTTGCACATCCGAGCTTTGTTCCCGCGCGTTATCAACAGCTTTGAGGATACCATCAGTCAACTTGCAGCCCTCATGAGCATAGAACGTCAGGAGGGAGACGCACATGACGATCTCTAAACGTGGTGGCTATTGGGTCACGGATGCGACCGATGCGCTCGACACCTTTCTCACGCAAGCCAGCGACTCCTACATTGCTCTTGAGCAGGCCCTCAAACCCATCTCGGCGACGGTCATTGACCTGGAGCGAGATTGGACGCCACGCTGGGCCGACTATTGGGAAGCGAAAACCAAAGCCCTTGCAACACTCCGCAGCGCGACACGAACATGCTTGCAGTTGTTCGAGCGTGAGCAAAGTAGTCAAGCTACGCCTGTTGCTCTGGTGGTAGCGGCTACCTCGATTGCCTACGTCTCGTCTTTGCGTTCCATTGAGGCGGCGATAGAGGAGGCAGGGATTCTCATCACGGCTTATAGCACTGTCTGTCGCTTGATGGAGGAGAAGCACATTCGACAGCGGCAACGGGTGTTGCAGGCGTTGCGTACTGTGGACCGAGCCACCTGTGACGCCATCATTGCGGCCCGTACTGAGTGGGAGCAAGCCCCGATGTTGCACGTCCGGCTTGTCTATGCGCCCATCGAGACGACAACGACGGAGGTGCAGTAATGGGCATTTCAGAGACAGTGCGCCGCCAGGAGGAAAAGCTTGCGTCTCAGTCCAAGCAGCAACCCATAGCGCAGCCAGCACAGCAACCTGCTGTCGATCTGCAGGCGCTGCGGCAGGTGATACAAGAGGTGGTACGTGCCGAGTTCCAGACGCTCCGAGCAGAGCGGCCTCCCCAGCAAGTCCCGCAGCAGCCGATAGACATGCAAGCAGTGCAGACCGTCGTCCGCACCATTCTCCGTGCTGAACTGCAAGGTATTCAGACGACGTTAACCATCCTGACCAACGCGATCCAGGCACAGACCGACGCGCTCACCTGTGACACCGACGACATGGACCAGGAGCAGGACGACCTGCTTCCTACTGCTTCACCCCACCGCACCGATGACGATGAGGACGGCGAGGACGAGCAGGTGTATCCCCCCAATGAAGACGAAGAAGGGGAACTCGATGAGGGAGAGGGAGAGGGAGAAGGAGAAAGCTACCCTGCATCTCTTCCACGGCCAGAGTCGCCGACACATCGGTTGCGGCGGCCAGGGCCGGTGGGCTTCCTCTTAGGTGATGGCATCGTAGGTCGCCGTCCCGCCGAGGGCACGCGAAGATGGGAGCCGAGCTATGAACAGTAATATGCTTTTTCTGACCTGCGTACCTCGCGTGGTGAAGCAGCTTGTCGAGGAGGTGACGACGCTGCTTGAAGCAGAGCGGAGCGGAGCGCGAGTGGTGAAGTACGGCGTGCTGTGCAAAGGCCAGGATGGTTTTCTGATCATTGCCGTTCCCTCTGCCGAAGGGTTTCCTTCACGATTGCTGGACGCCGTTCGACACGAGGACGAGATCACCGGCTACGTCACCTTGACGAGCGACACCAGTTCAGGCAGAGAGATGGAGGCACACGATGACAACACTCAATAAGATTCTGGTATGGCAACAGGACGAGCAGGTGGATCCAATCCTACCACCACAGCTTCCACCCGACTTTGTCCTGAAAGCAGAGGCCATTCCATTGCTCAGTCCCTACGATGGACGATGGATTGCACGCGTCTATCACTCGCTTAGTGCAACCGAAGGACTGCTCATTTTTGAAGACCAGGAGAAAGTAGTGTATCTGACGCCGGATGAGGCGATCAGCAGTCTTGCGTACTTCATTCGCGAGGCGGCGGTGCTCATCCCCCTCTGTGACGCCACAATCTCTCAAATACATCTACGGACCATTCAGAACCTGTACGCGCTTTGGCTCATGGAGGAGAAACACAAAGCACGAGCGGTGCTGGCAATCAACGGACCAGACCTAGAGAAGGAGGGGCGACGATGACCACGCTCACACAGACCATAACGCGTCAAGAGGAAGAACGGGCGCGACTCCGGGGCGATATCGCTACGATGCAGACCGAACTTGCACAGGTGCAGGCCGAGTTAGCGCGATGCTGGGCGAGAGTTTCTGCCAACAATCGGCATCTCTTCACACTGACCTTTGCAGGTGGACAGGTGGCCTTGCTAGACGTTCGCGGTGCAGCCGACCAAGATCAGGCTCACACTATTGCCTGTAATGCGATCAAGCGATGTCGGTACGTCGTGACTGAGGGCGATCAGACCGGAGGCAACGCACATTACTTTTATTATTGGGTGCAGTAGCGAGGGCAAGTGGAACCGCGACGACGCGAGCAAGAGCAGATGCACAGACGCGCTGCTTACCACAATCCTTCTGTTCGATGAGAAAGTTTTTGTAGGGAGTAGAGCAAAAAGTCACGGAAGCTTGGACCATCTTTTTGGACCAGATTCCGTGTGTTGGCGCAGGGTTGCACTTTTGTGTACAAGTGTAACGATAGTGCGTACTATCGCGCACGTTGAGGCCGTAGAAGGTAGTTGAAGGACCATTTCTGCGTGATAGTACGCACTTGTACGCACTATCGCTACACTAGTGCAACCCTCCACATGAGGACGAAAGTATGACCATTTTAGAGGAAAGCGAAGAGACCATGAGAACGTATGCATTTGGCTGGGACTTTGGCAACACGGAGACGGACGCAGTAATGATTAGCAAAGGGAAACAAATTCGTTTCACCACTCCAACCGCTTTCGTCAGAGTCGATACGACGACGATGCAGAGCCTTGCCACATTGGAGAATGGTGAAGAGGTGGAGCAGGGGAATGGCCGTAGCAAAGCAAAAACGAATGGGAAAGCCATCGCGCCAGTCGTTGCGGTGGACGACCTGAACGCTCCACCACCAGTGATGGAGCCGGATACAATTATTGTCCAACTGCAGGGCGAGTCGATGTCCTTCGCCTTTGGACATCTTGCGCTCACCCAGAAAGGCGATCCGTGGACGGGACGTGGTGACTACCACCGCTACGCTAGTAGTTATGCGTTGCGTGGGTTGCTGGCAGCCTCGGCGTTGATGCAGAGCGATAAGGAGTATGGCCTGTATGTGGTCGCGGGCTTGCCCACAGGATACTACCTGGACCATCCCACCTTGCGCGATGATATCAAAGAGCGTCTGAATGGAACCCATACGTTTACCGTTGATGGTGGGCAGACGTGGCGCACGGCGCATATCGAGGTTGCAGCGATTGTCATGGAAGGGGCGGGCGCACTCATCACCTACCCGGGACTCAGCAAGACCAGTGAAGCGGCAGTGATTGATATTGGCGGTGGCACCACCGACCTGTACGCCCAACTTGGGGCAACCCCGCTTGATGACTTTTGTAAAGGGACGCCCGTCGCGGTAGAGAGTGCGACGAAGATTCTCAAGAAGACCTTCCTGGGCAAGTATAAGCGTCAGTTGACGGACAAGGAAGCCCGTGACACGATGCGTGCCTTTGCACAGGGCAAGAAGAAATCCTTCCCGCAGATTGCAGCCTTTGGGACGCTGGTTCCCGTCGAGGACTTGCAGAACATGGTCGAAGAAGCCGTGGAAAGCATTGCCGAGGATATCGTGGGATTTATCAGCGCAATTTGGGGAGATGGGATCGCGCGGTTCGTGCCGATCCTGCTGATTGGTGGCGGCGCATTTTACTTTTTCGACGCCATCAAAAATCGCATTGGACATGTGATGCAGCACGAGGACCCGACCTTCGCCAACGCGATTGGGTATGCGACTTTGGCGGCCCGCAAGCTGTTGAAGAAGATGCAGACGGAGAAGGCCAAGGTGGTCGTCGTCGATGCAGAGGTCGTCGTTGTCGAAGCAGCACCACTGCGGGGAATAGAAGCGGCAGTCGTGTCACAGGAGTAACATGGCGACCAACAAAGAGAAGTACCAGACCATCTGTAATCGCGTCGTCTTGACGCGAGGGTCGTGGGCGTTAGATCGCTTCATCGCGGATGCCGTGAACCACCATATGGACGACCAGGCGGGTAAATTAGTCGCCCTGCGGCTCACGGAATACTACGAACTGCTGGACCGACTCAATATCATGCCGGGTGGGTTGGCGATGATCTCGCCATTTCCAGGGCTTGATGGGCAACAGGGACCACCGCAAGGGAATGGGAAAGCTCCTGTAGGCCGTGGCGCAAAGCAATTCGAGGATGATGAGGACGTTCAAAGCAGCACTGGTGCGACGAACACGAACGAGAGCATTGATGATGATGTGTTGGACCAGTGGGGATAAACAGAGAACCTGGAAGGGGAAGTTACGCGCAGCCCCTGTGTGACGACTTTCCCTTCCTCTATTATAGAGGAATGGATAGAGAAGAACGGAGAAACAAATGATCAGTCTTGACCAAACGCTAGACAAACTGCGCGGCGTGCTGAGCGTTGAGCAAGAGCAACGTAAGATCAATGGCCTAGTGGAGATCACCGGCCATAAGATACGCAGAAACGCGATCCAAAAGTACTTGGCAGATATCGAGGCGGAGTTAGAGCCAGTACGCCAAGCCATCAAAACATTCCCCAGTCTTCCAAACGAGAGCGAGATACAGTGGGCGCAGGCGATTTGTGCCATGCCTGTTGAGATGGTGCGCCTCTTGGAGATCGAGAGTACGGGTTTGAGTGAGCAGGACGAGATGGTGAGACTCACGACGGTGGACCTCACTGGAACGGTGCAGGACGATCTCTTCTTCAAGCCATCTCGACCAATGAGCGCAGAGGCGAGTGCTTCCAATGGTCTCACTGATGTCATGCTTCAGTATGCGCCACCGTTGCGAGATATGTGGGAACTCATACGCGCCGCTCTCTATGGGAAGTATGTGCTCAGCTTCAGCCAGCAGTTTGACCGCAAGAAGCTGCAAGAAGCGGCAGCGCGTCATCAGCTTCCACCAATTGTCTTTGTTGGTGACGACTTGCAGACGCATGCGACCCACTACTACAACGGCGAGTATTCTCTGCGGCTTGCTGAGGTCTGTGAAAGGGTAGGCCATCCCCTGGAGAGCAACAGCGCGATCCACCGCGCGAGAGGCCAGTGCGCCATCCTGAAAGCACTGGCAGAAGGCATCACGGATGTCCGACCCCCCAAGAAGCCTGATGCACAGACTTCATCGACGAGTACAAGCACCTCTGTGGATGATGGACTAAGCGAGCAATTTCTCGATGAACACCCGTTTTGACAATTTTTCGTCTGTGGGCCAGCGAGCAAGGACGCTGGTCGTCTCTTGAGAACCACAATGCCCTGAATGCGCGGGAACCGACTCGCCAAGTGAGCATCTCGCTCGCGGTAGCGTCGAAAGCTACCAGGGCACCACCTTCTAAGCTGGAAGGACGACGCAAGGAGTATCTGCATGGCCTGACAGGGCCAAGCAGCACTCCTCGCCTCGTGACAATCGTTGTGAAGGACCTGCCGACGTTAGCAGCGGAAAGCAGGCCCTTCAAGGCAAGATGTGCCCACTGTTCATTGTAACATACGCACATCTTGCCAGAGAAAGTAGGCAAGAGAACATGTTAAAGGAAGCGTACCCGCCGGAGACGTGGGACGAACTCAAACAAGGGTGCAAAGAGGGTGCAGGCTGGCAGTGCGAATATCGCTATCCCAATGGCAAACGTTGCCGCATGAAAGAGAACCAGATTCGCACGAGCAAGAGCGGTCGTCGCTACATTGTCTATCTGCATGCATCACATGTAGAGAACGCCGACCCAAGCAACCTCACTCCAAGCTTAGTGTGCTTGTGTGCGAAACATCATATGCAGATGGACCGCCAGGCGGAACTGCGTGAGCGACTGAGTAGCCGACGGCGCGGCTATCAACTCACGACAACCGAAAACTTACTCAGAGAAGTCAATGGCACTGGCATTACGATTGTCGAGGTCGTCGATGGCTACGAGTGGCGCGTACAGGGAACTGATCTCGCAGGGAAGCGTACCACCGCTGTTGCAGCGGTTGGAAGCGCGATTCACCAGATGCGCTGCTTACTGGAAATGATGCAACCTTCCTTTACGTGTGTGCAGGAAGGAGAAACGCGATGACAGGAGCGATACAAGAGATGCCATGCATGGTGGATACCTACCAGCGCGAACCTGTGCTCACGGCTGCACAGGAGCGAACCTATATAGTGCAAGCGCAACGTGGCGATCAGGACGCGATTGACCACCTTGTCCGAGCCAATATTGGATGGATCGCGAAGATTGCAAAGACGATGCCAATGGAGGGCGTGACGCAGCAGGATGTACTCGAAGACCTGATCCAGGAAGGGTGCGTCGGGTTGGTGTATGCGGTGCAGAAATTCGACCTTGCCTGCCCCAATCGTCTCAACACCTACGCGACGTGGAAGATCAAGCAAGTGATGCACAGGTATCTTGAAAATACTTGCACACCAATCCGTCTGCCTGTCTATCTGCACCCGATTAAGCGGTCCCTGAAACAAGCTGAGAAGAAGAGCCAGGATGGGCCATACGATGCGGCTCTTGCAGCGTATCCTGCACAGTCGGTTGCGGAGGTGCAGCGGGCAATGCGTGCTGTCCATTCCCTTGACGCGCTCCTGGTGCAGAGCAGATATGGCAATCTCACCCTGAGTGATCTGCTTGCCGACGACGCTCCCTCGACGGAAGAGACGGTGCTTGAGGCGATGCAACATACCGACATCGAGGCCGCTCTTGGCATCTTGAATGTGCGAGAACGACGCATTCTCAGAATGCACTATGGACTAGATGATGGGATTGAGCGCACCCTCGAAGACATTGGCACATGCGAGGGTATCACCAGGGAGCGGGTGCGCCAGATCAAGACAGGTGCTCTCGCCAAATTACGACAGTCACGGTTTGCCAGGAAGTTGTTTGCATAAGTGTCCAGAGAGGAACGAGTACTCCTATGGAATTTTCTTTGTATTGCCTCTGCTGTCCTCTTCGATGGGAGAGCAGGCAATCTGAGAAAAGAACGAGAAGCACCAATCTCCCAGAGAAACACAAGTCGAGAAAGGAAGCCCAAATGCAGAATCAAACACAAGGAGTTGTTGTCACGGTACGAGAGGATGTCATCTCTCACCACTTTTTTCGCGGGGCTTTGGTTGCCGAAACCAGCAGAGCGTCACGAGCGGGACGCTCCACCGCGGAAATCGTTCGTGGAGTGAGAACCAACCCGACGACGTATGCCTTCCATATAGAGAAGGTGTACGAGACCACAGCCAGGGGTGAGGAAGGGCAAAACGTTCAACTTGTTTCACGGCCCGAATCCATGCCACTCACCTATATTGGGGGGACCATCTACACACAGGATGCACTGCTTGCAACGCATCCTGAGAACAGGAACTTCAGCGACTATCTAGCTCAACTTGGCCCGCAAGTACGAGCTATCTACACTCGAACCAAGCACTGGTTGCCGTTGTGGGAAGATGAAAGGTCCATCGCGGAGAACGAGGAAAAGTAGCAACGGGAAAGGGAACCGAAGAGCTAGCACAGCGTATCGCCAAGAGGAACGAGAGCGTTCTGCCTGGACCTGTCACAAACGGGCCAGCGAGTACAGCAGACAGGAGGACAATTGAAAGAAGATGAGCAACCAAGATTATAGAGCATCGGGCCGACACGAATATACCTACCATGATACGGGCGATTCGACGCTCCAGATTTTCTCATTAGAGACGATGAGCAGTACCTTGTATCATCCCCAGGAAGCACTGGACTTGCTCTACTTTCTCCAAATCCATCAGTCAGAGATAGAGGAGAAAGTACGGCGACAAGCAGAGGAGGTACAGCAACCCAAGCAGCAGAAGTCGCTTGAGCGACGTATCAACGATCTGTTTGGCTAGGACAGAAAAAGCTGTCACAATGCGAACCAGGGAGTGTTCTTGTGACAGCTTTTTAGAAGGAGAAGCAACGCGATGAGTGAGACACCCGTACCAAGCCGGAAGCCGCTGCGCGACATGACGCTATCAGAGCGGGCCGACTGGTACCTGGAGCAGCGAGCCGAACTGGAAGACTTTTGCAGTTACGCTCAGAGCTACACAAAGAGACGCAAGCGGCGCGGCATCGAGACAGGCAATGATGACCGCTATGAGCAATTCTTTGTGAGGGCTGCCGATCTGCTCGCTGGACTGGACGAGTTGCGCCAGGAAGCGATGGAGCAAGCTGAAAAGGAGGAGAACCAATGAGTATGAATGGACATGCACAAGAACCAGATCGTGAACAGGTGAAGCGCGAGATGACCTACTATGCCGCGATCTCCGGCCACTATGATACCAGTGTGGCCGCGCAGAAGGCCGAACATCTCACGATCACCGTCTTTGACACGGTAGCACACGGCTTTGTGTTGGCACCCAATGCCACACACCGCTTTTCTGTGATGATCAACCGAACTGCCTACTTCGTCACGCGACTGACGAGCGGCTCGTATCGAGTCGAGCCGGACGATGGCCTAGAGCCGTATCGCCAGGAGCGGCAATTGCGTGAGGCCGTCCTCGATACCGCCCTATGGTACCTCACAGGCGAGGGTGAAGGGTATCATCCAGGCCAAGGGCAGGAGGCGCAAGATGCCGCTATTCACGAGTTGCTTGAGGGCGAAGAACCCGATATGGAGCGCGATGGTGGCGTGATCGTGCATCCAGTGGTGCGCGAGGAGCTACCGGATATCTTCCTTGCACCAGGAGGTGAAGCGAGTGCGGTGCCAGTCGTCTCGCGTCAATGGGCGGTGAGTTTTGGCGATGGTGCTTCGTGTGAGATCGGTCTGATTGGCTATCAGGAGGATGGAACGCCAGAGTTGATTGCGATGGACAAGGAGGGAGACGGCGATGAGGAGGAGAGCGAGGGCACAGACGAGTGAGCCTATCAGCGTGACTACGGATTGGATGTCACACTCTCAGCCTGAACCGGAGGATATGACACCGTAGCAGGGTCACATGTGGAGAGCGAGGCCGCGAATACGACCAAAACGAGGCGTCACGAACGTTGATGGTGGGCTTCCCGCCTCGTTCCCGTGAGCTTCCCGCCTGCTTCCCGTGTTGCACCCGTGTTGCTATGGTATGACATGCTTACAGATTTCTTTGTAGTCGGGTGTGATGCAGGCCAGGATGTGTCACATTGGCAGCGTGGGCCGCAGAGTGTGACCGCGCAGCAACGTCACCGATGCAGGTCCTGGCGGCGAGTGTGACCAAAAAAAGAAAGAGAAGGATACTATGCAGCACAATGAACGAGACCAGCAAGAGCATGAGACCACAGAAAATGCGTACAGGCGTGGTTGGACGCAAGGCATTGAGGAAGCAAGCCGCCTCGTGCTTCAATTGGGAGAGCTAGGGTACAAGCCAACCGAAATCAAGCGATTCCTTGCCGTCTACGATGACCATTTCCTTGCGCCGTGGCGACATGATGGCGACCTGAGCAAGCGCACGGCTCCGCCGCCATTCAATATCAATGAGTGTAAGGCAATCTTAGAGCAGACCACTGGCTACGATTGGATTGTCTAACGTTATCCGGTGGTCACACAGTGGGCCGTAGCTCGCTTAGGTGACACCGGATAAGAATCACATGACTGCAGCATTGCCGCTTCCTAGAAGCGTAACAACGCCATGGGGTGCGCCACGTTTTTTTGCAACGGGAACATCTTCCTAAAAGGAAGGTGGTAAGATACACCTGTTGGTATGCGAAGAAGGAGAAACGAGATGGACGACCAGCTCCTGCAACACATGAGTATC
>JAABUX010002013.1_pt1 | contig 29534 bp, 27 predicted proteins | sample 5561851 | NCBI WGS metagenome assembly JAABUX01 (sample SAMN10711883, study PRJNA513361) | rock metagenome | isolation source: Antarctica rocks | place: Antarctica: Victoria Land, Richard Nunatak red sandstone | collected 2016-01-03 | reverse complement strand
CGAGCGTCGAGGAGAGCCCGCGCTTGAGCAGCGCCGGACGCCCCGAGCGCCCAACCTCGGTCAGCAGCGAGTAGTTCTGCATGCTGCGCGCCCCGATCTGGATCACATCGGCGACCTCCAGTACCGCGTCTAGGTCGCGCAGGTCCATCAGCTCGGTGACGATCGGCAGGCCGGTCTGCGCCTTGGCCTCGGCCAGCATCCGCAGGCCCTCCTGGCCGAGTCCCTGGAATGCATAGGGCGAGGTGCGCGGCTTGTACGCACCGCCACGGAACAGCGTCGCACCCGCGTCGCGCACGATCTGCGCGATCTCGAGCGTCTGCTCGCGAGACTCCACGGTGCAGGGCCCAGCGATCATCGCGAAGCTCCCGCCGCCGATCTTCCTGCCGGCGATGTCGATCACGCTGCGCCCGCCATGCCTGAACTGCGAGGACGCGAGCTTGTAGGGCTTCAGGATCGGCACGACGCGCTCGACCCCCGCAGCGCCCTCGAGCTCCAGGCGCGCGACGTGCTCACGGTCGCCGATCGCGCCGATCACCGTCACTTCGTCACCTGCACTGATGTGGGTGCGCGCGCCGACGCTCTGCACGCGGTCGATCACGGCCTGAATTTCTTTCCCGGTGGCCCCCGGTTTCATCACGATCATCATCGGTTGGTCCTTTCTGCACTTGGAGACTTTAGCTGTAGGGGCGTCCGGCCCACGGTGGCGGGACCCTGCTGGGTCCCAGTCGGTTCCGGCGCTCAACCACTCATCGGGCCCCGTCGAGGGGCGACGGCCGGCTGAGAGAGCCGGCGGTGGCCGAGCGCCTAGCTAAATCGCCAGGCGTAGAAACGCACGTAGGAGCAGCCCGGCTGTGCGGCGGTGACACTACCGACGTGGATTGGGCTGCGGTCACTCATGCGCGTGCCTGATTTTGTAGCAGAGCGCGAGCGCAAGTCCAAGTGTGGCGTGCTGGATTGTGCTCCAATATGGAGCACTGTCGAGCACGCTCCCCGCGCGAGCTGGCCGCGCCCTCGCTCTCGCCCTCGCCCCGTCGCGCCCCTCACAGCAGCTCTCCCAAAGCTGCCACGAAGCGCGCATTCTCGCGCGCGGTACCCACGGTCACCCGCAGCGCGCCCTCGCGCCCCAGCGACGCTCCGGCGCGGACGAGCACGCCCCGCGTGGCCAGGCCCCTGACCACTTCGCCCTCATCGATCGCATCCGGCAGCCGAACCCAGACGAAGTTTGCGTCGGACTGGGCCAGCCACAACCCGAGCCCGTCGATGCCCTCCTCCAGCTCCAGGCGCGCCGCGAGCGTTTGCGTGACGCGCCGCTCGACCTCGTCCTGATGGCGCAGCGCCTCGATCGCCGCCGCTTGCGCCGCGACGTTCAAGTAAAACGGCTGGCGAACCTGGTCTACCGCCGCACGGAAGTCCTCCGACGCGCAGAGCGCATAGCCCACGCGCAGCGCCGCGAGCCCGTAGACCTTCGAGAAGGTCCGCAGCAGCACCAGATTCGGGTACCTGCGCAACAGGCGCACCGATGCGTAAGGGTCGCCCAGTCCGAGCGCGAACTCGCAGTAGGCCTCGTCGAGGATCACGCACACATGGGCGGGAGCACGCGCGAGGAAGGCCTCGATGGCCTCCAGCGACAGCGCGGTCGAAGTCGGGTTGTTGGGGTTGCACAGCAGGACCAGACGCGTCGCGACAGTTATCTCCTCACCGATCGCTTCCAGGTCGTGGCGCTCGTCGCCATCGAGCGCCACCTCGATCGGGCGGGCGCCCGACGCCGCCGCCAGGTGCCTGTAAACAGAGAACGCCGGCCACGCGTAGAGGACCTCGGCACCGGGCTCCAGCAGCGCCTCGCCTGCCGCGAGCAGGATGTCGCACGAGCCGTTGCCCAGTGCGATCCGTTCGGGCGCTACCCCGTAGCGGTCAGAAAGTGCCCCGCGTAGCGCCGCGTAGGAGGGATCCGGGTAGCGGTTGGTGCCGCTCAGCACGCGCTCTGCGGCCGCCACGACGACCGGCAATGGCGCAAAGCACGACTCGTTGGAAGCGAGCATCGCCACGTCCGCCCCGAGGTCATAGCCGGAGGCCACCGGGTAGACGGGGATGCGGCGGATCCGCTGCGCAAACTCGATTGCCATCGGCCCTATTGTGCCGAGTCCAGATCGGCCCGGAGCGCGCGCGCCGCGCCGAGGTACACGTGACGGGGCCGATGCTCCTCGGAGGCGTAGTAATGGACCATGACGCGGATCACGCGTCCCAGCGACCCGGGCACCGGAACCTCCCGCGCACACAGCAACGGGACGTCCTCGAGCCCCAGACGGCGGGCTGCGACGGCCGGGAACTCCGCATCGAGGTCGTCGGTGAGGGTGAAGATGCAGCTCACCATCGCCTCGGCTGAAAGCGCATTGCGCTCCATCAGCTCGCACATCAGCTCGTCGGTGGCGCCCAGGATCGAGTCGGCGTCGTTGGCCGTGACGCCGTTGGCGCCGCGGAGCGCGAAGAGCCGCATTGTGACCGATTCTGCCAGAGGCTGGCCAGGAGCGCCAACGCCCATCAGTGCCAGCCACGAGCGCCGCCGTCGATCAGGGGGCGACCACGAGGCAGCGTTTGCGCGGTAGCTTCGTGTGCGGCGCTAATCTACCTCGTCCACGGTCGCACACCCAAAGTGGCGGGTCGACCGCATGCACGCTCATGATGCCAGCGCTCCCGGCCCGCGGTGCGCAACGAGCGGTGCTTTCTTACGAAGCCTTACTAGATTACTGCGCGAGCTTGCGCTGGAGCGTGTTCGACGCTTTCCCGGCGCTACCCCTCGACGGGTCGATGCCGTGCTGGGAGAGCACGATCCCGGTCTCCGGCATGAAAGTCAACACTAAGAACACAGTCAGCACGAGCGCTCCCCGGCGTAGCCTGACGCTACTCGCGAGTGCCGCCAGCGGCAGCAGCCAGACGACGTACCAGGGAACGAGCCAGGCGAGGCTCGCGATCAGTGCAAGCGTCGACCAGCCGGCGCCTGCCAGCCAGTCGACCCGACGGCGAAGGAGGTGGGCGACGGTGAGCACGACCGCGACGTTGGCCACCCGCAGCAGCGCGGGGGCACCGCCGCCGAGTCCGATCGCGAGGCCGACCAGGTTGGGGATGCTGAAGTTGGTCAGAAGCCTGCTCTGGTCAAACAGATTGGGAATCGAGAGCCCGAACAGCGCGAGGTCGAGCGCGACCAGCGGGACGGCCGCCAGCGCGGCGCCCGCCAGGATGCGCATTCGGCGCTGGGAGGGCCGTGCCGCCAGCAATAGGAATGGAAGCAGCAAGACCGCTGTGAACTTGACAGCCACCGCGAGCGCCACCATCGCCCCCGCGGAGCGGTCCCGGCGCGCGAGCAGCAGCGCGATAGCCGCGATCGAGGGCACGAGCATGAAGAAGTCGTTGTGAAAGCCGCCGAGCGCGTAGATCAGGAAGATCGGATTGCCCGCCACGAACAGGACGGCGAACCGCGGGTCGCGTCCCATCAGGCGCGCGCACTTCCAGACCAAGGCCACGAAGCCGAGGCTCGCGAGCACTGTCGCCACCTTGAGCGCCCAGTAGGCGACCGGCAGCGAGACGAACGCCAGCGGATACGTGGCGGCGGTGAAAAGCGGCCCGTACGGACTGCGCAGGTTGTGCCACGTGGTGAATCGGTACACGGGGTCGTGGAGCTCCCGCGCGACCACCTGGGCGTATGGGTTCAGATGATGCAGGGCGCCAAGGCGCGCATAGCCGAGGTAGTTGAACAGGTCGGTGAGCTGCAACGTCGGACTCATCAAGAGGATCACGTGCAGTACCACTACGCAGATCGCGATCGTCCGCATCGAGAGGACGCGGACCGCTGCCAGCGCAACCCCGTAAGCGACGGTCATCGCCACCAGGATCATGCTGAACCCCAGATTCAGGGTATCGGGGTCGCGGATCAGCGTTCCAAGCACGCCGTGCAGCGGACCGGACTCCCAGTGCGGGAACGAGAGGTTGCTGGTCGGCACCAGCACCGATGGGCCGGCGCTCGCAAACGCGACGACTCCAAACGCCCCCGTGATCAGTGCCCCGAGCGCCAAGCGCCCGGCGAGGGGATTCGTTGCAACGCGCGCCAGCGGCGGTCGCAGGCGAACGCCAAACGGCGCGACCCGCGGAAGCGCAACCGCCGGCTCGGCCAGTCCCGCCCCGGCACCGGCGCCACGTCCGGCAATGGACGCGGTGGGCCGGGCGTGTCCGGCAAGTCCGGCGTGCCTGATGACCCTAGCGAGCGCGACAGGCACGCCCTGGCTGCGCTTCTGTCGCATGGATCCGAATACTGCCGCCCCGGGCGTTGAGGGCGCCCACCTCGAAGGTTGGAATCTGGTTAAGCGGCTGCCACCTAGGAGGCTCGGGTCGCGTCGCCACTCAACGCCGCAACCTCCGCCGCGGTCAATCGGCGATGTGAGCCAAGGGGTAGGGCGCCGAGCCCGAGCGATCCGAACTTGATCCGCACCAGCACCTTGGCCGGATGCCCCACCTGCTCGCACATCCGCCTGACCTGGCGCTTTCGCCCTTCGTGGATCGTCAGCTCGATCGCATCGGATGCCACGCGCTCTACGCGCGCCGGTGCGCTGCGCCCATCCTCGAGCTCGACCCCCGTCCGGAGCGCCCGCAGTGCGGCCTCGCGCACCGGTGGCCTGGCAACTACGGCTCGATAAGTCTTTGGCACCTCGAAGCTCGGGTGCGTCAAGTGATGGGCGAGATTTCCGTCGTTGGTGAGCAGGATCAGCCCCGTCGTGTCGATGTCCAGACGCCCCACCGGATAAAGGCGGGTCTGCGAGGGCACGAGCGAGACGACCGTCGGGCGTCCCTGGGGATCCCGTGCTGTCGACACGACTCCGGCGGGCTTGTTGACCGCATAGACGAGATGGGGGTGCCGATGACCTACGGGCTCGCCGTCGACCCTCACGACATCGGCGTCCTCTTCGCCGACGTCGCGGGCCGGGTCGGTTATGAGCACGCCGTCGACGCGCACCCTCCCCGCGCGGACGATCTCCTCCGCGCCACGGCGAGAGGCGATCCCGGCCGATGCCAGGAACTTGGCGAGGCGCACGCCCTGGCACCATAGCCGGCGTGGATCTGGACTTGGTCACAAGGACGTTGGAGGAGCTCGGAGAGCCCGCATACCGCACGGGCCAGGTTTGGCAATGGGCGGCGCAAGGCGCCGCCTGTTATGAGTCGATGACGAACCTACCGCTGGGACTGCGCCGCGCGCTCGGAGCCGCGGTCCCGTTCTCGACGCTCACGCTCGAGCATGAGGCCAACGCCCGCGACGGCACGGTGAAGGCGCTCTTTCGCACCCACGACGGGCTCCCGGTGGAGGCGGTGCTGATGGTCTACCGGGATGGCCGGCGATCGCTCTGCCTCTCCTCACAGTCCGGCTGTCCGCTGACGTGCACGTTCTGCGCCACCGGGCAGATGCGCTTTGCTCGTAACCTGAGCGCCTGGGAGATCCTCGATCAGGTGCTTCACTTCCGCCGGAGCACGCGCTCGCAGGACGAGGGGGATCCGGTCAACCACGCGGTCTTCATGGGAATGGGCGAGCCGATGATGAACCTCGACAACGTGCTCGGCGCCTGCGAGCGTCTGCCCGGCACCGGGATCACGCACCGGCGCACCGCGATCTCGACGGTCGGCTGGATCCCCGGGATCGAGCGCCTGACCGAGCACCCCCTGCCGTTGCGCCTGGCGCTCTCGCTGCACGCCGCAGACGAGGCCCTGCGCTCCGAGCTGATGCCCGTCAACGACCGCTATCCACTCGCCGACGTGCTCGCCGCCTGCGAGTCCTTCTACCGGCGCACGTGCGGCAAGAGAGGCATGGTATTCGCCGAGTACGTGATGCTCGCCGGCGTCAACGACAGCCATCCGCAGGCGGTCCAGCTCGCCGAGATCCTCGACCCGCGCGTGTTCAAGGTCAACCTGATTCCCTACAACCCAACAGGCTCGGTCTACGCGGCCTCGAGCCCAAAGGCGATCGGCGCCTTCAAGGACGAGCTTCACCGCCGCGGCCTGAGCGCAACGGTGCGCCTGACCCGGGGACGCGACATCGATGCCGCTTGCGGCCAGCTCGCGGGGCGTTCATAGCCCGAACTTCTTCCAGGCGGCGTACGCGGGGCGCATGTATTGGGTGGCGGTCTCGTTGGACGCCGGTGGTTTCCTTCCGGGCCCGTACTGATCGCACAGACCGCTGAAGACGGCTCCTGAGTTGTCGAAGAACAGGAAGTTGGTGAACATCTGCACACCCGCGCCAACTCCGACTCCGACTCCGACTCCGCCAAAGGGCTTGCGCAATCCACCTGAAGACACGCCGCGCAGCGCTTGCGCGGCCCCTCCCACCGAGTACTTCTGTAACTGCTTGCGATACGCCTCCGGATCCCTCGGCGGACGTGCGGAGTAGTCGGTGTTCAGGTCCCCGAGGTGCTTGTGGCCCGGGATCAATGACTCCAGCCGAGCCCCACCTTCGGTGAGGAAGAGCAACGGATCTGGATCGCCCTCGGTGCCCCAGCCGAACCACTTGCCGTCCAGGATGCCGCGGACCTGCTGGGTCTTCGGTCCGTAGAACAATGGCGCAAGCCGCTTCAGTACCGGATCGGGAAGGGATCCGAGGCCGGAAAGCGTCTGTCCGATCAGCGCGACATCGGCGTAGTTGTGGTGCGACCACCCGAAATCCCGATCCACGATGGGCTGCCGCCCGTCCCCGGTCAGCTCGTCGATCACATCTGCGGTAAACACCCTCGGGTCAGCCGAGCCGGTGAGGCCGTCGGAGTCCCCGGTCGCAGGCCCGAGCAGCTTCATCCCGCCGCCGTAGGCGTTGTTGAGATGGGTCTTGACAGACTGCGCGGTCCTCATCATCAGCGCCGTGCTGTGAGATGGAGTTGCTGAAAGGGCCTTGTTGACGATGGGGGGCCGCGAGCCGGCGGGAAAGGACGCGTTGGGCTCGTTGACGAGCTCCAGGGCATCGATCCAAGTATCAGGTGTTGGGCGAAACGGGCTGCGCGGGTGGTAGCGCAAGATCAGATCGTGTATCCAGCGGGAGTACATGAAGTCGGTGGGCAGGAACGCCATGCGGCCGCCGGGCGGCGTCGCCGCGGGCATCATCAGCACGCTGTCAGGCGGCAGCACGGCATTGGGCCCAACGAGCACGATCTCCGTGACGCTGCTCGGGTCAGTCCCGTTGAGCCACTTCGGATACCCGAGCGTAGTCAGGATCACCTTGCGCCCAGCGGTCTTCGCGGTTTGGATATTCCGATCCAAATCGCGCACTTGCGCCAGGACCTGGTTGTAGTTCTGAGCGCTCGAGGGAACCGGGGATTGGTACGGGACGCTGGATGACTCGCCGAACGGCGCCGGGGGGTTGGGCCAGAAGAAGCTCCAGACAACGAACAGCCGCACCCACGGCGTCTCGCTGTCCTCCAGGAACGACAAATTGCTGTACCCGCCGGGATGACTTGGGTCGCTCGCGGTCCTGGGACCATAAAGGTCGGCTATCTCAGAGTCGAAGCCCTTGATGGCCAGGCCGAGGTTTCCAAGCGATACGCACTTCCTGAGCAATTCCGCTCCTCCTCACGTGCCAAGTATCCATACGGCGAGCGCGTCGCCGAGCATAGGGGCAGGCAGCAAGTCCGTCGCCGATTTCCCGTGCGCTGGCAGGGGAGGGGCGAGCGAAGTGAGCGGGGTGGCCGGGGCGAGCGGGGTGAGCGGAGCGCAGACCAGCTCCAGGCTGGCGAGCACCGTTCGGGCGAGCACCGTGCCCGCCGCCGGGGCGCCGGCGAGCGCGAAGCTGCGCGCAGGCCGCTGCGGCGGGTCGGGGGCCTCAGGGCCCGACGCGGTACCGATTCTCCAGGGCAGCGCCCCAGCCTGCACCTGCGCCGCGTACGCGAGATAGGAGCGCTCGGCCGCCTTCCGGTAGCGTTGCATTGCCGCGATTTCTGTCTTGCCAGCCGCTAGGGGGGCAAGCGGCCCAAGTGCCTCGCGAATGAACGCCTGGCGCTTTGCGCCCGTGAGCGAAGCGAACGGTCCCGGTGACGGCGCGCGGTCGATCGCGTCGAGCAATTCCGAGCTGCCGGCAGGCCAAATTGGCTCATGCGCCGCGGCCCCCTGAGCGATCGCCTGCGGGAGCTGCTCCGAAACGACTTCAGCCCGCGCCCGGCTGCCCGGCCCGCCCGCCGCGAGGACGATCGCGGACGCGAGCGCCCCCAGCACCTTCAACTGCTGCGCGGTGATGGCGGCCGGTGCGTCAGCATGCGGGGCATCGGCTGTCCGCGCTTGCACGGAGCTCGCAGCCCGGACATGTACAAGGCCACCCAGCGCAAGCAGACCCACAGCCGCGCCTGTTCGCGACAAGAACTGCCTACGACTCCATGCGTGCGACCACACATCGAACTGTCGCATCTGGGACCCGGGGGGTGAGCGTGAAACGAGACAGGTCGGGCTGAGCTTCAGAACTGCACTCAGAAGCCGGCCTCCGCGAGTAGGTCGTCCACTCGCAGCTCGAGCGGACCGAGGACTTCGCTGGTCAACGTGCCGCCGGCCCCGACCTCGCCCACCTGCTCATACGCGTCCTCACTCGGGCTGCAAAGATGGTATTCCTCGAGCGAGAAGCGGTGGACCTCGGAGATGTCAATCGCGACCGTCACACTCAAATCATAAGACTTCCTGACGAGCGGCTCGGCGTGGCTGCAAGGACGCAGGCCGCGTGGCGTGCGCGCGTGGCGCAGGACACAGCCGGGCGCGTCGAGACACCGTCAGGGTGACGCGCGGGCCTCGCCGGCGCGCAGCAAGCGCTCGCGCAACTCCCCCTCCAGCTCGACCGGGGGATCGAAGCTCGAGCTGTCAGGCAGATCGTCGATGCAGCGCAGGCCGAACAGGCGCAGGAACAGCTCGCTGGTGCGGTACAGAACAGCACCAAACTGCGAGCGGCCCGCCTCCTCGATCATCCCCCGCTCGAGCAGGGTGGCGGCGGCAGATTCGGCGCCGACGCCGCGGATGCGCCCGATCTCAGGGCGCGAGACAGGCTGCAGATAGGCGACGATGGCGAGCGTCTCCGCCTGGGCGGGCGTCAGCGGCGGCGTTCGCGGGCGAGCCAGCAGCCGCCTAGCCGCGGGCTCGGCATCGGGGTGCGTGGACAGAGTGAAGCCTGCGCCCAGCTCGCGGAGCACCAGTCCGCGGCGCTCAGACTCGTAGTGCTCTCGCAGTCGCTCCAGGGCGCTCACGACATCGTGCAGCTCGGCCTCCGTGGCCTGGGCGAGCGCCGCTGCGGCGACAGGCTCGGCAGAGAGGAAGAGCAGCGCCTCGATCGTGGCCTCGAGCTCTCGAGTCATGCCGAGAGCTGCGCCGCGCCTGCGGGCGCGGGCGCAAGTGCATCGATCGTGATCTCGCCGAAGGGCTCCCCCTGGGTCCAGGTGAGCTCGCCCTGCTTGTATAGCTCCAGCACCGCGAACAGCGTGACCGCGATCGTTACCCGGTCCGCACGCAGCACCGCCTGCTCGAACTTGAAGCTCCCTGCGCGCAAGAGCAGGCGCAGGTGCGCCAGGCGCTCGGCGACGCTCACCCTCGGCACCGCAATGTGACGCACGTCGACCGGCTCGGGCATTCTCAGCAGGCCGGCGAGCGCGCCGGCCAGCTTCGATGGGGAGTACACCGCGTGCGCGTGCTGCATGGGGGCCCGCTGCAGCGATCGGGGCAGGGGCGCGGACCGGAAGCGGTAGCCCTCCTGCGCCTCGAGTCGCCCGAGCAGGTCGCCTGCCACGGCGCGGTAGCGGTGAGCATCGAGCAGGCGAGCCAGCAGCTCGTCGGCGGCCTCGCCCGGGTCGAGCTCGATCGCCTCCTGCTCCTCGCCGGGCAGCATCAAGCGGGACTTCAGCTCCAGCAACGAGGCGATCAGCACCAGGAACTCGGTCGCCGCCTCGAGCTCGACCTCGACGCCTTCGCCTCCACCACGGCGCTCGAGGTGATCGATGTAGGCGATCACGATCTCGGCCAGGTCGACCTCGAGCAGATCGACCTCTTCGCGCAGGATCAGCGTCAACAGCAGGTCGAAGGGCCCCGCGAAGACGTCGAGGTCGAGCTCGAGGTCCATCACGCGCACGGTGTCAGGCTACCGGGCGTGCCGGACCGGCTCAGCGCCGCGGGCCTCAGCGCCCGGCACCCAAACCGGACCGACGCCCATCGCCCGGCGCACGTCGAGCAGGGTGGCTGCGGCGAGCGTGCGCGCCTTACGGGTACCAGCGGCAAGGATCTGCTCGAGCACCTGCTCGTCGGCGCGGAGCCCCTCAAAACGCTCTCGCGCCGGGGCCAGGTAGGCGACGACGGCTTCTGCCACGGCCGTCTTGAAGACACCGTAGCCGGCGCCATCGAATTCCCTCTCTACATCCTCCGGCATGGCACCTCGCACCGCGGCCATGATCTCGATCAGGTTCGAGATCCCCGCCTTCTCCGGCGAGCGCACGACATCGGTGCCCGAGTCGGTGACCGCGGCGCGGAGCTTCTTGATCACCGCGGCGGGCTTGTCGAGCACGTACACGGTTCCCTGGGGACTGCCTGCGGTCGTGGACATCTTGCGCTCGGGGAGCTGCAAATCCATGATCCTCGCACCGACCTGGGGGAATCGTCCCTCGGGCACCACCAGCATGTCCCCGAAGCGGGCGTTGAAGCGCTGCGCGATATCACGCATCAGCTCGACGTGCTGGCGCTGGTCATCGCCCACCGGAACCTCCTGAGCGCGGTAGGCGAGCACGTCGGCGGCCATCAGCACCGGATAGAAGAAGAGCCCGGCGGAAACTAGGTCGCGCTGTGCGCCGGACTTCTCCTTGAACTGGGTCATCCGGTTCAGATCGCCGAACGCGGTCACGCTGGAGAGCAGCCAGCACAGCTCGGCGTGCTCGGGCACGTCGCTCTGGCGAAAGAAAATGCACCGATCGGGATCGAGGCCCGCCGCGAGCAGCGTCGCCGCGGTGTCGTAGACCGACGCGCGCAGCGACGCGGGCTCGTAGGGGACGGTCGTCGCGTGGAGGTCGACGATGCAGTAGATCCCCTCGCCGCGGTCCTGTCCCTCCACATACTGCTTGATCGCCCCGATGTAGTTGCCGAGGTGCTTGCGCCCGGTCGGCTGGATGCCGGAGAAGATCCGCACGGCGCTCTGCGCAGCCTATTTCACGAGCGCGCGGCCGGTCCCGGCGTCCGCCCGTCCAGGCAGCGGTCCGGCGCGGGTGCCCCGGCGCGGGTCCCGGCCACGCGGACCGGGCCGTGGCGCACGACCCCTGCGATCGCGCGCCAGCAGCCACGCGGCCAGGACCCCGCCGACCGCGCCGCAAGCGTGGGCCTGCCAGGAGACATTGGCGTGGGGCTCGAGGCTCGAGAGCAGGACACCACCCCAAAGCACCAGCACCACCACTCCGGTGAGCGCCTCCAGCAGGCTGCGGTCGAAGATCCCGCGCGTCACCAGGTAGGCGGCGTACCCGAACACGACCCCGCTCGCGCCGACGGTGACCGAGTGCGCCGGTGCGATCAGCCACGTGCCCAGTCCTCCGACCAAGATCACAATCACCGTCACGAGCGCCACCCTGACGGCCCCCCTGAACGCGATGATCAGCCCCAAGAAGGCGAATGGCACTGTGTTGCCGAGCAGATGCGCGAAGCTGACGTGCAGGAACGGGGAGGTGAGGATGCCCCACAGGCGATCGACGTCGCGCGGGTAGATCCCGTCGTTGCCGAGCCGGTTGTGATCGAGCGAGTTGATCACCTCGATGATCCACATCAGCGCGATGATCGCGGCGAGCAGCTTGAAGCCCTCGGTTCGGGTCGCGACCCTGCGCGCGGAAGCCTTGGCGGTGGCGATCGTGCTGGCCCTGCGCATCCTTAGAGCATGGCAGACGCGCCGATCGCCCACCCGCCGTCGCGGGGGGCCTGGTCAGCGCTGCTCCACGAGCGCCTGCGCCGCGATCGCCAGCGCGACCTCCGCGCGCTGGGCGAGCGATGCGGTGAAGATGAACTCATCGGGCGTGTGGGCGGCGCCGCCACGCGGCCCGAGGCCATCGACGGTGAGCGCGATCGCGGGGGCGAGGTAGCTCGCATCGCTCGCGCCGCCGCGAGCGGCGGCGGCGATTTCCCTTCCGAGACGCGCCCCGGCACGCGCCAGCATCCCCACGGTCGCCGCCTCGCTGTCCATGCCCGGCCAGCGCCGCAGCATGCTCGCTGCCAGCGTCGCGCCGCCGACCTGCCCGGGTACCGCCGCGAGCACCGGCTCGAAGGACCCCAGCCGGTCCGCGCGCATGTCGAACAGAAGCTCGCCGGCCGCCGGCACGATGTTGAACACCTCGCCCGAGCTGAGCACCGTCGGCACCACGCTGAGGCGTTCGGGGCCGTGCGGATCGTTGTGCTTAGAGACCTCGATCGCCGTCTGGGCGAGCGCCAGCAGCGCGTTGCGTCCCTGGCCGGGCGCGCTGCCGGAGTGGGCCGCGCGCCCACTGGCGGTCACGCGCAGCGTTCCCGCGGCCTTGCGGCGCACCACCACCGCCTCCTCACCGGACGCCAAGCGCTCACCCGCCTCGAAGCACAGGCACGCGTCGTAGCCGGCGAAGCGCCGTACGTGCGCGAGGTCCGCCGTGCGCCACTCCTCGTCGGTGACCAGCAGCACCGCGAGCTCGGCGAAGTCCTCGGGGCGCGCCGCCAGCGCGCGGGCCACGCCCAGCGCCAGCACGACGCCTCCCTTCATGTCCGCCGTGCCCGAGCCGTACAGGCGCTCGCCGTCGCGGCGCAGCGGCGCGTGGGAGTCGTGGTGGATGACCGTGTCGAGGTGTCCGAGCAGCAGCAGCCGGCCGGCGCCGGAGCCCGGGACCCGCGCCAGCAGGTCGGGAGCGCCCCCTGGCGTCGAGCAGGGCAAGCGCTCGGTGCGCGCCTGCGCGGGCAGCAGTGCGGCACACACCGCGACCGCCTCCTCGGCGCCTTCCAGATCGCCCGAGGGCGAGGAGACCCCAACCAGCGCCTCCAGCTCGGATTGCGCGCGGGCGGCGATCTCCGCCCCGCCGGCCACGATCAGGAGGTCCGTCGCCTCTTCTCGGGAGTCATCGGGCACCGGTGCACCATACTTGTGGCATGGCCGACGCACCGCTCACCGGAGGGTGTAACTGCGGCGCCGTGCGCTTTGCCGTTATGGAGCCGCTGGCGGGGGCGAGGTACTGTCACTGCACCCGCTGCCAGCGTCGGACGGGAACGGCGGCTTCGGCGAGCGCGCCGGTAACGCCGGGCTCGTTTCGCATCCTCAGCGGAGAGGAGCGCCTGCGCGCCTGGAAGCCGGCGGACGGCGCCGAAAAGTGGTTCTGCGGCGACTGCGGATCGGCGCTCTTCACACGCAGCCCCAACGACCCTGAGCAGGTGGCGATCCGCATGGGAGCTTTCGACACCGACCCCGGCGTGCGCCCCACCGTGCGCCAGTTCACGGCCTACGCGGCGCCGTGGGAGCCAATTCCCGAGGACGGCCTGCCGCGGTTTGCGGAGCGGGCGGAGGGATAGGAAGGTACCGGGTTTCCCCGGCAGAGCTTCCGGCTAATGCCCCGAGCGCGAGTCCGTTGGCGCTTTGGCATTCTCGCAGGCTAGCCCAAGCAGTCGTCTACCGCTCACGCCCGAGGCTGGCCCGAGCAACGCGACCATGCGGCACGTTTCGCAGCCAGCCTCACGCGGGACTACATCGCCTGGCGCAGCACCAGGCGCCGCGCCGCCCCGGCTTCGTCCAGGCGCCGGACCGGCGTCGTATACGGCGCGCCCCGCGCGATCTCAGGGTCCGCTTGCGCTTCGCGCAGGATCTCGGCGACGATCTCCGCGAAGCGGTCGAGCGTCTCCTTGGTCTCGGTCTCGGTGGGCTCGATCAGTAGGGCCTCTTCGACAAGCAACGGGAAGTAGACGGTCGGCGGGTGCACGCCGTGATCGAGCAGGCGCTTGGCGAGATCGAGCGTCTTGATTCCGAGCTCGCGCTTCATCGGCGCGCCGGAGAGCGCGAACTCGTGCATGCACACCCGCTCGTAGGCAGCAGGCAGGTACTCGAGCACGCCCTCACGCCCCAGCGCCGCTAGCAGGTAGTTGGCGTTCAGCACGGCGATCTCTGAGATCTCGCGCAGTCCGGCCGCGCCGAGCGAGCGGATATAGGCGTAGGCGCGGACGAACACCCCGTAATTGCCCTGAAAGCCGCGCAGGCGGCCGATCGACTTGGGGCGGTCGTAGTCGAGGTCGTAGTAGGGCTCGGCACCATCCTCGTCCTCCAGGCCATCGGAGCCACTCGGGCCACCACCTGTGCCCTCGAGGCCATCGCGACCACTGGGGGCATCGGGAGCACCGGGGCCACTGCCATTGCCGCAGGTGGTCCGGCAGACCACCTGCGGACGCGGGAGGTAAGGCTCGATTCGCTCTGAAACGGCGATCGGCCCGGCTCCGGGCCCGCCGCCCCCGTGGGGCTGGGTAAACGTCTTGTGCAGGTTGAAGTGCACGATGTCGAAGCCCATGTCCCCGGGACGGCAGAAGCCCATGATCGCCTGGAGGTTGGCGCCGTCGTAGTAGAGCGTCGCTCCGGCGCCGTGGACGATCTGCGCGATCGTCTCGATCCCGGGCTCGAACAGCCCGAGTGTCGAGGGATTGGTGAGCATCAGGCAGGCCACGTCGTCGTTCGCCTTGGCACGCAAGTCGTCGAGGTCGACGTTGCCCTGGTCGTCGGTGCCGACCTTGACCACCTCGTAGCCGGCCATCGTCACGGTCGCGGGATTGGTCCCGTGCGCGGTGTCCGGGGTCAGCACCTTCGTCCGGCGCTCGCCGCGGTCCTCATGGAACGCACGGGTGAGTAACACGCCCGCCAGCTCCCCGTGAGAGCCGGCCGAGGGCTGCAGCGAGACATGGGGCAACCCTGCGATCTCGCCAAGCGCCTCCTGGAGGCGCCACATCAACTCGAGCGCGCCCTGAGCGCGGCGGGGGTCCTGAAGCGGGTGCAGCTTCGCGTGGCCCGGTAGCGCGGCTACGCGCTCGTGGAGCTTGGGGTTGTGCTTCATCGTGCAGGAGCCGAGCGGGTAGAAGCCGGTATCGAGGTCGAAGTTGCGCCGCGAGAGGCGGTTGTAGTGGCGCACGATCTCGGGCTCTGAGACCTCGGGCAAGCGCGGCGGCTGGTCACGGCGCAGCTCGGAAGGCAGCAGCTCGTCGAGTGGGCGCGCCGGGACGCCCACGGCGGGCGCCACGAACGCGCGCCGCCCTGGCTGCGAGCGCTCGTAGATCGTCAGCTCGTCGTCGGCCGGGCTCCTCACGCGCCCCCCCCGGCCCAGCAGTGCTCGGCTGGGCTCCTCACGCGCCCACCTACACAGACTCCCGCTCCGCGGCGAGCGCGGCGCCGAGGACCTGGACCAGCCGGTCGATGTGGGCCTTGGTGCGCTGCTCGGTGATCGCCACCAGAAGACAGTCCTGGAGCTCCGGATAGTCGCGGTGCAGCGGATAGCCGGGATTGACGCCGTGCGCGCGGCAGCGCTCGATAACGCGCTGCACCGGCGCCCCGAGCTTGATCGCAAACTCCCGGACGACCGGCTGCTCGTGCACGAGCGAGACCCCGGGCACACCTTGCAGGCGCGCGCGCGCGTAGGCGGTCCGCTGCGTCATCAGCTCGGCGAGCTCGACGATCCCGCGGCGCCCGAGCCAACTCAGGTAGATCACACCGGCCAGCGCGTTCAGCGCCTGCGCGGTGCAGATGTTGGAGGTTGCTCTCTCCCTGCGGATGTGCTGCTCGCGGGTCTGCAGCGTGAGTACGAAGCCGCGCCTGCCGTCGACGTCGCGGGTCTCGCCCGCGATCCGGCCCGGAATCCGCCGCATCAGCGCCTCCGTCGTCGCGAAGAACCCGAACGAAGGACCGCCGTAATCCAGCCGATTGCCGAGCGTCTGACCTTCGCCGACGGCCATGTCCACACCGCACTCCCGGGGCGTCCTCAGCAGCGCCATCGGAAGGGGGTCACAGGCGCAGACGCTCAGCGCCCCGGCGTCCCGGGTGGCGCCCGCAAGGCGCTGCAGGTCCTCGACCGCGCCCAGAAAGTTGGGCTGCTGGACGAGCACCGCGCTCACGTCGCCGTCAAGCGCCGGGAGCTGCGTAACCCCGTCGACGAGCGGCGCCTCCTGCACCTCCATTGCCCACCCCCGCGCGAGCGTGACGAGCGTCTCCCGTGAGTGCGGATGCACGCCATGTGAGACGACGAACCTTCCGCGGCCGTTGGCCAGCTTGGCCAGATAGCCCGCGGCGCCGACGGCGCTCGGACCTTCGTAGAGCGAGGCGTTTGAGACCGGGAGCCCGGTCAGCTCGCAGATCGCGGTCTGGTACTCGAACATCGCCTGCAGCCCCCCCTGCGCGATCTCCGGCTGATACGGCGTGTAAGGGGTCAGGAACTCCGAGCGCATGATGATCGAGTCGATCAACGACGGCACGTAGTGGTCGTACATGCCGGCGCCCAGGAACGAGAGCTCGTCGTCCGTCGAGACGTTGCGGGCGGCGAGCGCCCGGAGCTCCTCGAACACCTCCTGCTCTGACAGGCCGTCCGCGATCGCCAGCTCGCGGCGAAGCCGCAGGCTCGCCGGGATGTCCGCGAACAGCTCCTCAATCGACTGGGCGCCGATGCTCGCCAGCATCTCGCTGCGATCGGAGTCGGTTAGAGAGGTGTATCTGGTCACACGAGGCTCGCCTCATAGGCCGCCGCGTCCATCAGCGACTCCGCCTGCGAGGCTTCGGTCAGCTTCACTTCGACGAGCCAGCCCTCGCCGTAAGGGTCCTCATTAATTGTCTCGGGCCTCTCGGCCAGGGCTTTATTCACCGCCACGATTTCGCCCGAGAGCGGCGCGAACACGTCCGAGACGGCCTTCACCGACTCCACCTCGGTGTAGGCCTCGTCCTTGCGCAGGTGGGTGCCGACCTTGGGCGGATCGAAGAAGACGACTTCGCCAAGCGCGTCCTGGGCGTACCAGGTGATGCCGAAGGTGGCCCGCTCACCGTCGACGCGAGCCCAGTCGTGGTCGGGGTGATAAAGGAGGTCGCCGGGATAACTACCTTGCGCCATGGCTCAGGATCCTTTGTTGTAAAGGGGCTTGCTGTGCACGACGGCGGGACGCAGGGTGCCCCTGACGTCGATCTCGATCGGCGTGCCGGGCTCCGAACGCTCCGCTGCAACGTAGGCCATCCCGATCCCGCGCTCCAGGCACGGCGAGAACGTCCCGCTGGTTACCTCACCGCCACCGATCACCGGATTGCCCGGCCGGGCGATTCCGGGTCCTTGCATCGCGAACGCGACCAGCCTCTGCTCGGGCCCGACAGCGCGGACCGCCGCGACGGCTTCGGAGCCGATGAAGCCGGTCGATTCCTTGCAGCACCAGCCGAGACCGGCCTCGATCGGACCGCGGTCCTCGCTCAGATCGTTGCCATACAGGTGAAAGCACGCCTCCAAGCGCAGCGTGTCGCGCGCCCCGAGCCCGGCCGGCGTGGCGCCAAGGTCCACGAGCGCGTCCCAGACCTCGGGCGCGGCAGCGGGATCCGGCAGCAGCTCGACTCCGTCCTCGCCGGTGTAGCCGGTCGCGCAGACGAGCATCGGGGCGCCGGCGACCGTCCACTCGCTGCAGTGCATACGCATCGGAAGTGGGCCGTCGGAGAGCGCCCCCACGAGCCCGCGGGCTCGTGGTCCCTGGACTGCGAGCATCGCGCAGCTCGTCTGGCGATCCACGACGTCGGCGTCGTAGGAGCCCGCGTGGGACTGCAGCCAAGCCAGGTCGTGCGCGTGATTGGCGGCATTGGTTACGGTCAGGAAGTGGCTCTCGGCGAGACGGTAAGTGATGAGGTCGTCGAGCACACCGCCGTCCTCCCGGCACATGACGCTGTACTGAGCGCCGCCCTCAGGAATCCGGCGGACGTCGTTTGAGAGCAAGCGTTGCAGGAGGTCGAGCGCCTGCGGCCCCCTCGTCTCGACTTGTCCCATGTGGGAGACATCGAACACGCCCACGCCTCCTCTGACCGCGAGGTGCTCCTCACGGATGCCCCCATACCGCACGGGCATCTCCCAGCCAGCGAACGCCACCATGCGAGCTCCGGCGGCGACGTGGCGATCGTAGAGAGGGGTATGGCGCAGAGCGGTGCCGGCGGCGGAGGACACTGCCATGGAGGCTACTAGCCCGAAACCTCGATCCGATCCCTCCGGGTCTAGAAGGATCGCTATGAGTGGTGGACGGCTTCGTGGAAGCATCTACTTGCCTGAAGCGCCCTTCAACGCGCGCAGGGGACCGGTGAGGCGCCAGCTCTTGGAGCTCACCATCCTGGCTTGTAGTTGCTCCAACTCCTCGACGCGCGTGCGCAGCATCTGCAGTTCACGACGATCGTGATCGCGTTCGCGGCGCGCAGCAAGGCTCCCGCCGAGCAGTTCGGTGATCGGATACGCGTACGCAGCGATCTGCGCGGGGCCTGCCAACGGGCCCGCTTTGGCGTCTGCGACCATCAGCCCGAGCCCGGCCCAAGCCTGCCCGAGCGTCGAGTCCTCGCGCGAGACGTATCCAGGCAGCCAATCCAGGTCGACCCAGGTGAGCTTCGGCCACTCGGCGCAGTTGATCGCGTTCAGCCCCGCGCGGACGTCTGGATTGGCAGTGTCGTGTAGGAGGATGAGCGTGCGGGCGACGGCCGGTGAGGACAGCAAGTCTTCGGTGTCGCGCCTGACGCCTTTTGCGGAATGGTCGCCGTCCACCAGAACGAAGTCGACGTTGACTCCCTGCTTGGACAGCTCTCCGAGCACGCGCGGAAGAAGCTCATGCGAGTCTCCGATGTGGAAGGTGACGTTGGGAAGCAAGGCAAGCTCCGGAGCCGGTGCAACCATGTCGAACGCGTGGACATGCTGTGATTGTGCCGCGATACGCCGCAGGCTCCCGCCCGCCGCGGTCCCAATCTCGATTGCCAGCTCCGGGACGAGCTCGGCCAGGATGCCCTTGATCGCGGCGCGTTCGCTGGGTCGCATCAGCCAGCGGTTGTCGTCGAATATGTCTGCAAGCACGAGGGAAAACGATGATCGCGGTTCGGGAGAGCCCGGCGGGCCGTTGGCAGTCGCGCGCCGTCTGAAGCTAGCCGATTGCGCCTGGTCCGGACCCCCTCGACCCAGCCAGGCTGCGTTATCGTGTCCGTGCATGACTGTCACGCCTCCGCTGGCGGTGCGCGGGCTTTCCTGGAGCTACGGGGACTCGGTGGCGCTGCGCGAGCTGGAACTTGCGCTCGATGAGGGCGAGTGCGTGGCGCTGATCGGCCACAACGGCTCGGGCAAGACGACCGCGGTCCGGCTGATCGGGGGGCTGCTAGAGCCCAGTGGCGGCGTCGCCGAGGTGCAAGGCGTCGCGGTGCAGGGCGAGCCTGACTCGATCGGGGCTCGCGCGGCGCTGGCCGTCGTTCCCGATACGCCGACCCTCTACAGCGAGCTGACGGCTGGATAAGCACCTGGAGCTCGTCGCGCTCGCCCACGGTGTCGCGGGGAACGATCTCGGCGAGCGGATCGACCTCGTGCTGGGGCGACTCGGTCTCGGCGAGCGGCGTGACTCGCGGCCTGGCGAGCTCTCGCGTGGCATGCGCCAGAAGGTCGCTCTCGCCTGCGCGCTGATCCGCCCCTATCGAGTCCTGGTGCTCGACGAGCCGGTGGTGGGTCTCGATCCCGCCACGCAGCGCACGCTGCGCGAGCTGCTGCTCGAAGCCAAGCGCGAAGGTGTCGCCGTTCTGCTCACCACTCATCAGCTCGCGTTCGCGCGGGGGATCGCCGACCGCGCGGTGCTGCTCGCAGATGGGGAGGTGGTCCAGGACGGCCCGTACGAGGAGGTCATCGAGGGGGAGAGCGTGTACGAGCGGGGGCTGTTGTGAACGGACGTGGGGCTCTTACGAGCCAGCGGAAGCCGTTATGAGGCCACCGGCGGCGCCTTCATCACCAGCGGCGCCTTGCTCGCGCCAGCGCGCCCGGGCGGCGACTGCCTTCGTGCGTGCTCGCCGGATCAGGAGGCTTCGCCCGAGCCTCTACCAGGTCTACGTCACGCTGCTGCTCCTCGCGATGGGGGTGGCGCTCGCCGGTGGCGCGATCTCGGGCTTCGCGGGCCCCGGCTTGGGAGCGCGGGCGCTTTCTCGGGGCGATCGCCGGTCTTGCGCTGGGTGGCGTGGCCCTGCTGATCCACACCGGCGGCCCGGCTGGGATCGGGGCGCCACGATCGGCGTGCTCGGTGCTGGCGTTTGCGAGCCTGGGAGTGCTCGCAACCGCATCGAGCTGGATCGTGCAGCGTTCGCGCAGGGTCGCGCTGCTCGTTCTCCGCGCGAGCCCGCTGATCGTGGTTGGTACCGCTGGCCTGGTGCTCGCCGCGAGCGCCGGCGGGCTCGGGCGGGCGCTCGCGACCTGGTCGGGACCTTGGGGCTGGACGATCGCTGCGCTGAGTGGCAGGCCGAGCTGGCCGATCGCGACCGGGCTGATGCTTCTCGCGGCCGGCTACGCGGCCATGGCCGCGCCGGCTGGCCGGCAGCGCCCCGGTCGAGCAGTTTCTCATCCGCGCGGAGACGCGCACCGGGCTGACCGCGTCGGTCGTGCTGCTCGACTACCGCGCGGGCGCCCCTCACCCACCACGCCGCGCTGCGCTCGGGCGCCGGCAGCCTGCGCCGCGCGCCGCGCCCAACCAATCCCCGGCTCGTGGTCCTCTGGCGCGATGCCCTGGCGCTGATGCGGGATCCGTTCCGCGTCCTGTGGGCTGCCGTGTTGTGCGCCGCCGGCACCTGGGAGGCGATCGCGCATCCCGGCCGCCCGCTGGCGGCCGGGATCGGGGCCGGAGGGCTCTACTTCGCCGCGAGCCTGCTGTGCGAGCCGCTGCGAGCCGACATCGATCATCCCGACAAGAGCCGGCTGCTGCTCTGCTGGGACTTCGCGCGCGTGCTCGTCGCCCACTGCACGCTGCCGGCGATCGTGCTCTTCGGGGTCGCATCGGGAGCGATCGCCACGGCGGTCATCGCCGGCACGGCCAGTCCCGCTGCGCTTGCCGTGATCCCGACCGTCCTGGCGCCGTTGGTCGCCGGGCCCGTCGTGTGCGCCGCGCTCAACGCCCGGCGCGGGGGGCGAATCGATGCAAGCGTCCTGCTGGGCTCGTCCGGGAGCGATCCGTCCGGCGGGGGGCATCACCCTCGTGGCGCAGCTCGCCTCCTGGCTCCTGCTCGACCTGATCGCATTCGGAGCACCGACGCTGCTCCTCGGTGCAGCGGCAGCCCACGGACACACGGTCATCGCGGCCGCCGTCCTGTCGCTGGCCATCGGGGGAGCCGCAGTGGCGCTGCTACTGAGCTACGCGCGGCGATCCCCCACCCCGGATTGAGGGCCTCCGCTGCGCTTTTTGGCTTCTGGGCGAACTGTCGCGTTTCGCGCCCACCCCCCGGTCCCCAAGCGCTACGGTTCGCGCGGGTGTGCCGGCGAGATCAAAACTCCGGCCAAGCACGTTTGGCGCGCTCTCACCGAACCCGGCCTGGTGAAGCGATGGCAGTATGGCAGCGACCTGATCACCGACTGGGTGCTCGGCAGTCCCATCCGATACCGCGCGGACTGGGACGGTGCCGTAGTCGAGCAGTGGGGTCACGTCGAGGAGTTTCGGCCCACCAGCCTGATCAGGCACACCTTTTACGCGCCGCGAGAAGACCTCCGCGAAGCTCGCCCGGCGCCCCGAGCTGGACAAGGCGCTCCTCTCAGCAAACCGCAAGGGCGATCAGCTGGTGATCACCAAGCTCGACCGCCTCGGACGCTCACTCAAGCACCTGATCGAGCTCTCAAGGCTCCTACAGGCCCGGGGCGTCGACCTCGTCGTGCTCGACCAGGGGATCGACACCTCCACGCCCGTCGGGCGGCTGTTCTCTCAGATCATCGGCGCGATCGCGGAGTTCGAGCACGCGCTGATGTCCGAGCGCCATGGACGGGCTGGCGGCCGCCCGCGCCCGCGGGCGCACCGGAGGGCAGAAGCCAAAGCTCGGGCCACGCTAGGTCAAGCTCGGCCGCGAGATGTACTAGGAGACCGGCCAGGACGGCAAGCGCACACACACCGTCGCTCAGATCGCCGCCGAGTTCGACGTCAGCCGACCGACCATCTACCGCCACCTCGCCGAGGCGGCGGATTCAAACCCAGCGGCTTGAATGCCTCGGTTCATGGTGTTCATTGACGCTCCGGCCGGTGATGCAGCCGCTCTGGAGGACGCCACCGGCATTTGCTCTGATGATCGGATCGGCTACGTGATCAGCGGAGACATCGGCGGTCTACCGGTGCCGGCCAAGGTGCAATTCGATGTCCAGGCGCCCACCCCTGTCGCCGCGTTGAAGGAGGCTCGTGAGGCCTACGCTGGCTTACGCGCGGCGGCCGGCCTCGACCCCCCGAAGGGAAACGAGAGCCTTCGGTCAACGACGTCAATCCGCTGGTCTCATTCGATGCTCGTCACTTCCAGTTCCACCGAGCCGCCGAGCGACTCTACGACAACGGCGACTACACGTACGCGATCATCGCCGTCCAGACAGCGGCTCAGCTATTCATCGAAGGCGCCATCGAGTACGCGATCGCGCGTCGAGCCGCGGGACCGCTCGCCGAAGTCGTCCCGAAGCTCCTCAGCACCTACTCCATGATGGACAAGCGCGGCCCGAAGTGTGGATCGCTCTCAGGGGCCGGAGCATCCGCGAGCCCGACACCGTATGGCGCGCGTATCGCGCGCACGTTGAGCGGCGTAACGCGCTCGTGCACAAGGGTGCAAGCCCCTCGCGTGAGGACGCCGAGGTGCAGATGGACATGCCGTGGCCGCGATTGCCCTTGCGTCGGAAAGGAGCCGAGCTGACGGGCCGGACCTTGACGAACAACGGAACGAGAACTGCCGCTGAACGGTGGTGGATACAACGCCGCTATGTACCTCGCAGCCTTCAACAGGAACCTTGACGAACTTGGCACCATGTCAGCGGCGTGCAGTACCCGGTCGTGAAGCGAGGCAGATCTGCATTTACGTTCACGTGGACCTTCAGGAACGCATTCAGGGCTGATTGGCCCATCGAAGAGGGCGCTGGCCAGCTGAACGGCGAGCAAGCGGACCAGTGGGTTGGGCCTGGGCTTACTGGCCCTGACGGTCGCTGCCGCCCTCGCCGGTCTGTGTACGACCGCCGCTGGCTGTGGCCAAACGAGCAGATCGTCGTCGACCTCGTTGAAGCGTGAGCCGCGGAGGTTTCCTGTCTTCCGTCCGATCACTGTGGATGCGGCCCGCCCTTACACAACTCCAGGGCCACTAAGAGCCTCCGAGCGATCTCCGACCAAGGCCGATCGCGTTTTTGGCCGCTGGGTCGGCGATAAGCAAGCCGCTCTCGGTACCCAGGAGGGCCTGCGACTGGCGGCCGCACGTCGTGTCATCTCGACCACTGAGGGCGAGGCGGGGCTAGTTCCGGGCACGGAGGCGATGTGCTTCATTGGGACTGCGCGCGGATTTGGAGACTTCAGCACCTGCATCCCTCTCGCAGTAGTTCGATACGGATTTACCAGCGTGGTTGCGGTTCGGTCGCGCGTGCTCGTCACCGGCGTCGTGCCGAATCGCGCGCGCGGCATCAGCTTCTCGATGCAGGATGGATCGGATGTGCGCATTCGCGCTAACCGCGATGGCGCCTACATGGATCTTTTGCCGGGCCACCCACGAAGCAGCGGCTACCTGTAGAGCCCCAGCGTGAATCAGAGCCGCGTGGCATCGCGCAGTTGCTACTTGGAAGGCTGTGCGCCTCATGGTCCTGGCGATGGCCGATGGCCTTCCCGGCGTCCAGGCGCGGGCGCGCCGGCGATGGGTGAGGCATCTCGTAGAACGGGCCGAAGCCCGCGCCGCAACGCGCGATCCGGCGCGTTCTAGGCCCGTGGGGAACAATGGGTTTCGACCGTCAGCCGCTAGCGATGCGGCCCTCTTCGCCATGCTTCCCAACGATCCCGGCGCGGTGCTCGAGCACGCGCGGGTCAGCGCGAGGACCTCGGCCTCGGTCAGGATTTCCGCCGGCCGGCGCCGCGAGGCGACGCGGCGTTGCCCGTCCGCGAGCTGGTGGGGCAGGGTGAAGGGTTAGTGGCGGCTCGCCTGGTTACGCTGTTGTGCTGATGCAGACGCTGATCCCGGATCCCCTCCCGGCCGAGGTCCAGGCGCTGCTCGAGCGCCGCCGCGAGTGGGGCGCTGACCGCCACGACGAGGTCTGGGGGGGTGTGCTGCACATGAGCCCGCCTCCCGCGCCGCGTCACGAGCTGATCGTCCACAGCCTCCATGTGCTGCTGGACCCGATCGCGCGCGCCGCAGGCTTGGCGTTGCTCGGCGCCGCCGGCATCGGCGTCAAGGACGATCACCGCGTACCTGACCTGGCGCTGCTGCGCCCTCCGATCCGGCCGCAGTGGCAGCCGACCGCGGCGCTCGCCGTCGAGGTCCTGTCCTGGCGCGAGCCCGCGTCCAAGAAGCTTGACTTCTACGCCGCCCACCAGGTTGACGAGCTTTTGATCGTCGACCCCGAGGCGCGCGACGTTGACTGGCTGGCGTTGCGCGGAGGCGCCTATGAGCCCGTGCCGCGCTCGGGCGTGATCGACCTCGAGCCGGGCGAGCTCGTGAAGAAGCGGATCGACTGGGACCCGTTCCCCCTCACCGAACCAGAAGGCTCCTGAACCCCGCCGGAGGCCGCCCGCCGCGCAGTTCCTCTCCCCTGCTCGGGTCACGTTTACGCTCAGGCGGCCTCCATGCCCTGCTCATGAGGCACGTTAGTGACCCAAAACGTGACTCAGGCGCAAGACGACGAGTCGCTCGGCGTCGGTGCCGGATCTAGGCGCACTCATCGCCGCCATCTGGAGCGCGAGTGCTGATGCTGATGGGTCGGATCGCCCACACCGCTCGCTCGCCGCGCCGTCACCCCGGGAGGCAATTGCTGAGAGACTGTCGCGCATGAGGACGCACGTAGAGGTCGTGTCGGTGTGGCTGTGCCGTCGCCGGGCGCGTTTGATCTTGCCCTCCCGTGATGGTGCTCGCCGTCGACGATGAACGACCGCACCGCGGCCGTCTGAGGGAGTCTTTAGCGAGCGGCAGCGGCACGGCTGCGCGGTCATGGGTGATTGCCATCGCGTTCGGCCGTGTGGGGCTTGGTCAAGGGTGTCGTCGCTCGCGGTGGGGGGTAGGCGCGGGTGTATTCTCCCTGTATCTCCTGCTCGCGATCGCGGCATTTGGGAGACCGACGCTGGGCTCTCCGACGGGCGGCACGCTCGGGGTCGGCCCGGACGTCCAAATCTTCCTGTGGGGGCTTCGGTGGTGGCCGTATGCGCTGGCGCACGGTCTCGATCCGCTGCATTCGCAGCTGGTCTGGCCCCCTCGCGGCGTTCAGGTCCTGTGGACGACGACGGTCCCGTTATTGAGCGTTCTGATGACGCCAATCACGCTCACGCTTGGGGTCGCCGCGTCGTGGAATCTTCTCGTGGTGCTGGCGCCCACGGCCGCGAGCTGGTCGGCGTGGTTGCTGTGCTCAGAGCTGACCGGGCGTCGCTGGCCGGCACTGTTCGGCGGTGCCGTCTTCGGGTTTTCAAGCTTTGAAGCGGCTGAGGGAATCGCTCATCTGCAGCTGACCACGAGCCTGCTCATCCCGCTGGCCGCCTACCTACTGATCCGTCACGCGCGCGGAACCGTGAGTAACCGTCGCCTGACGTGGAGTCTGGCGCTCATCATCGTCGCCCAATTCCTCATCGCGCCCGAGCTGCTGGTGACCATACTGGGCATGGGGATCACCGCGGGGATCATGGCGCTGGTCGTTATGCCAGACCGGCGCAGAACACTCGCGCACGGCTTTACCTGGGGGGTGGCGGGCGTCGGCATAGGCCTCGTCGCAGTCTCCCCGCTCCTCATCACGATGCTTCTGCACCGGCCCGCGCACAGCAGCGCGGTCGACTACCCCGCGGACCTGCTCAACCTCGTGGTTCCGACCCCGGCGACGGCGCTCACCCTCCCGTGGACCGATCAAATCGCAACGCATTTCCCCGGTAACCTTGCCGAGCAGGGCGCCTACCTCGGGGTGCCGATACTGGCGATCATCCTCGCGTTCACCGTCGGGCACCGTTCACGACCCCGGGCCCGTCTGCTGACCATCATGCTGACCATCTCGGTGATCCTCAGCCTGGGATCGCGACTGACCGTCGACGGCCACCCCACGATCTGGCTGCCGTGGAGCGCGATCAGAAATCTACCCCTGCTGGGGGACGTCGTGCCGGTGCGCTTTGCGCTCTACACGTCCCTCATCGCGGCGGTCATGGTGGCCGACTGGCTCTCAGATCCCTCCCGACGCACCGGGGTGCGATGCGTCGTCGCGATCGCGATCGCAGCATCCCTCATTCCCGGACTCGCCTCGTGGCGGTCAACCCCGACAGCGTTGGCCGGCCCCAGGCTCAAACGGGCTCTCGCACACACCACGGTGCTCTCACTGCCGTTCTTCAACGTCGGAGACCGCGGCCTCTACGCGCAGGAGGCCTCCGGCATGAGCTTCACCATCATCGACAACTGGCTTCAGCTCCGCCCCCAGGGCCTCGACCCCGGCCTCCGGGTCCCCGAACTCGCCCAGGCCGGCCTCGCGCGCCTACACGGCGCCGGAGTGGTGCGGTTTGAAGATCAGCTGCGCTCGGCCGGAGTGACCCGCCTGCTGGTCTGGAGCAACGATCGCCGCCTCCTGCGCGGCCTGCGGCTCCCCGCCGAGCGCATCGGCGACGTCCTCATATATCGCGTCCCTCCATCCGCCTGTGTCAGTCCTTCGTGTGTTCGGAGTAGCGCTCGGAGTTCTGTCCGAGCTGGCCCGTAGAGTCACGCTTTGGATCCAAAGCGTGACCATATGCGCCCTCTCGGACGGCTGTCGCTCATCCCCGGCGGCCTCTGTTAGCTTCCAGCGCGCGTGGACGTTGAATCCTCTGTGGCAGGCGGTGCGGTCATCGCACCGGCCAGGGGAACGAAGTCTGCACGCCGGGGGATCGACGGCTTCGAGGCGGGTCTGCTGGTGGTGATGGGGTTGCTGTCGCTGTGGGTGGTGGGCAGCGACCTGTGGCAGCCGATCGCTCACGGTCTGGTCTGGACGCACACCGACGGCTACTTCATCGTCGATCAGCTGCAGTATTTGGCCTGGATTCAGTCCTCGGCGCAGCATTTTCTGGTCTCTGACCAGTATGTGCTGCGCTCCACGCCGGCCGATTATTTTCAGCCGGCGATCATCATCTCCGGGTTGCTGGTTCGGCTAGGCGTCGCGGCATGGTTGGCGTTGATGCTGTGGAAGCCGGTGGCGGTGGTTGGGCTGTTTTTGGCGGTCCGCGCGGCCGCTCATCACAGCTTCGGGCGGCGGCTGGACCGGCGGGTGGCGTTGACGTTGGGGTTGTTGTTCGGGTCGCTGAGCGCCGTGTACGGGTCGCTCGGGACGGTCGGGGACATGATGCCGTTCTGGCAGTCGTGGGGGTATCCGTTTGGTTTGATGGCTCTGGCGTTGGTGGTGTTCGGCCTGGTGGGCTACGCCCGGGCTCACACCCAGCGACGTCTGGTCTGGTGGCCGGGGCTGCTGGGTGCGCTGGCCGGGATGCTGCACCCCTGGCAGGGCGAGCTGATGATCCTGATCGTCGGCGGGGCCGAGCTGGTCTGCTGGCGCGCCACGCTGCGCTGGTGGCAGGCGGCGCGTAGCGACCACGCCAGACCCCGCACCCGGGCACGGCTGCTGACCGATCCGCGGGTCACGCTGCCCGTGGCCACGGTCGTTCTGGTGGCGGTACCGCTGCTCTACTACCTCGGCCTTGGCCACCTGGACCTCGTTTGGAAGCTGGCCAGCCAGCAGTCCAATCATGATTGGTCGTGGTCGGCGATCGCGATCGCGGTGGCGCCGCTGGCGGTGTTCGCCGCGCTCGGGTATCGGGGCCGTCCGGACGACTTTTTTGAGCTGCTGATCCGGCTGTGGCCGGCGGCTGCCTTGGTCATCTATCTCCTGTCGCTCACCGTGCTGGGCGCCACGCCGCTGCACGCCGTCGAAGGGATCGCGATCCCGCTCGCGCTGCTCGCGGTCAAAGGGGCCAGGCGCAGCGGGCTGCAGCGGATCCCCCACGGCCAGATCGTCGCCTGGGCCGCGGTCCTGGTCGGCACTGTCCCCGCGATCAGCTACACGATCGCCCAGGCCCACATCTATACCAACCCCACGCCGGGCAACGCCAACTTCGTCACCCAGGACGAAAGCCACGCCCTGAGCTACCTAGCCCACGACCCGACGCCCGGCGGCGTCCTGACCCAGTTCTACCTTGGGGAGTCGCTGCCCGGCCTGACCGGCCGCCAGGTCAACGTCGGTAACTGCCTGTGGTCAGAGCCGCCCTGCTACCAGCGTTCAGACACCGCCGATGCCCTGTTCGGCGGCCAGCTATCGCCCGTTGCGGCTCGCGTGTTCGTGCATGACAGCGGCGCCCGGTTCCTGCTGGCCAGCTGCTTGCCCCACGCCGATCTGCGCCGCCCGCTGGGGAGCCTGGTCGTGTCGTTCAAGCGCTTCGGCTGCGCCGATGTCTATCAGCTGGCGCCCCCGTCTCGGGCGCGGGGACCGCTGGCCCTCGCCAGCACCAGACCGCGCCGTCCTGATCTCCAAGGTCGTTAGGTCCCTCGCGCGACCCGCCATGCTGCGATTGGGGTAGGGTCGGCGAGAGGCGCCTGGGCCGCGCGGCTTATGTGAGCCCGACTGGCCTGGTTTCCTGCCGCCGCCACCTCGAACCGTGCATGCGGTTCTCTCGCACACGGCTCACCGACGTTCTTCACCGCCGGCATTCAGCGTCCCTGGCGCCACGGCCGGTTGGGTCGTGGCGCGACGATGATTCCGTTGAGGTTGATCAGCCCCAGGCGGTCTGGCGACTGGCGGGTAACGATTTGCCAGCCGTAGCGGGTTCGGCGCTTATGTCGTTTAGCGACGAAGCCCGCCATCCGGACCACGCTGTGGAACATGATCTTGTCAAATGATCGGGCGGGGTTTCCGTATCGGAAGTAGCCCGCCCAGCCGCGCAGGAAGCGATTGACGTCCTGCACGACATCATCGACGGGGACCAGCAGCCTGCGCCGGTCGGTGAGCTCACCAACTCGGGTACGGGCGTGCTGCATCGCCTGTCGTGAGGGCCAGCGGACCAGGAAGCACAGATGCCGTGAGCGGGGGGTGCTGCCGCGCACCCAGCGGTGATGGAAGCCGAGAAAGTCCAGCCCCCACCGCCTTCCTTCAGGTGCACGATCCGCGTCTTGGCTTGCTTGAGTTCAAGGCCAAGCTCGGCCAGGATTGCCGCCAGAGCCGATAGCGCCCGATCGGCCTCCTGCCGCGTTTGGCACATGACCAGCAGATCATCTGCTTATGCCGAGTCCCGGGTTATGCCGAGTTGGTGCTGGGATCGCCTCTGGCTGGGGGGGTTCGGCTCGAAATCCTCGGCATAATCAGAGCGCTTCCAGGAATGCCAGCAGCGTGTCTGGT
>JAABUX010002012.1_pt1 | contig 29557 bp, 36 predicted proteins | sample 5561851 | NCBI WGS metagenome assembly JAABUX01 (sample SAMN10711883, study PRJNA513361) | rock metagenome | isolation source: Antarctica rocks | place: Antarctica: Victoria Land, Richard Nunatak red sandstone | collected 2016-01-03 | reverse complement strand
CATCAAATAACAGCAGAGTACGCCCCCTCTCCAATCCACATCCACATCCACATCCAAATCAATCTGCTACCTCTCCTTTCCTACAATCATTCTGCCCAACCCCACTCCCAAAACCCACACCCCTCCTCTCCCTCCCAACCCAAAATGTCAGACGCATGGTCCACAGCTCCCCCCCTCCCTCTGAAGACCAAACTCGCAACACTGATCCCAGCCAATGAGGCGGCGAAAAAGTCCTTTGGTCTCATTGCTGGCAAGGCCAAGACAAGCATTTGCGACAAAACGAGTGATTTTGTTTTTAGATATATGGACATCGATGCGTGTCAAGGTCAGTTGGTGGAGTATCCGAGTGGGAGTGAGGATGAGGATGAGGATGTGGATGAGGGTGGGAGGAGGGTAGTGGAGAGGAAGATCTGGAAGGGGTGTTATGTGCTAGATTTTAGCGTCCCGGCACGAAGGCCAGAATTAGGTAGGTTGATCGGGAGTTTTTCGTTTTTGTTTCTGGCACTAGGGTTTCTTGGGGTTGTTGTACAGATTTGAGTGCTACGTATGTCTCAACGTGTTTTGCCACCATTGGAAGACATGAGGATAGCGTTCCCTGCAGCATGATTAGAACGACTTTGCTAATCGCATGATCTTGTATAGGATGGATTATAGGAGGCGGAGCATATAAGGACTCTAAAGATCATCCCGACATCCTACTCACCGAAAAGAAGCGCTCGGACGAAGTACGGCGCCAGCATGCCTCCCTAGTCCACAATCCCACATCAGGAGCTCTCTTGATCAGTGCTTTGGGAGGCCCTGTCATCATTGACGGCACAGAATCTTTCGAAGATGACCAGCGACTGATCCAAAAGCGCAGGACCAGCATCGAAATTGGAAGGTTGAAGTACATACTGGAATTGGAGCCCATCTCCGATGAGGATTACCGTACTCTTATGACTTCATACAAAAACGAACATGCACTTGGCAGTGACGATTACCCTGCAAATCTAACGGTAATGCCTTCAGAATGGGATCACACTCTTAACGAATACGTGATCAAAAACTCAATTGGTCATAGAGTAAGCGGCCTCGTCTCTGCCGCCCTACACAAAAAGACTGGCGACGCAGTCGCCATCAAAACCGTCAGACGGTACACCGATCGGGACGATGCACGTCTGGAAGCAGACTGGACGATGGCCGAAACCATCGGCTGGCACGAAAATATCTGCCAGTTGATCGAGATCCGATCACCGGCACCTGAAGACCCGGGGCGAGGCTACAGAGCATGTGGCGTGGACGAAGCTCATTTTGTCTATACTCCACTAGCGAGCTGGACCGTCGAGACACTGCTGGCAGTAGACAGAGTTGTCCCAGCCACACAATGCATCGGTCTACTGCGCGAATTCCTCGAGGGTATTGCATTTCTGCACTCGAAGAACATCATGCACCGCGACATCAAACCGTCGAATCTTGCTGTTATTTCACTAGTCCCTCCCAAAGCGATGCTGATCGATTTCGGCCATGCGAATGTCGGGCTCTGGGCGAGCGGCAGCTCGGTCGGTACAGCGGGTTGGCGAGCACCGGAGCTGGCTGACCTCGTCGCCAACCCTAAATCAGGCGGCGAATACAACGAGACTATTGATCTCTTCGGACTCGGTGTTAGTATGTACCGACTGCTCTGCCAGATTCCCCGAAGGTGGTGGGGAGATCGTATCAAGGAGCAAGATGTCGTCAAGATGAGTACTGCGCTCTCAAGGCTAAACATGGCTGTAGGTGTCGTGGATCTCTTAATTTCTTTCATGGAGTGGGATGCCACACAGCGGCCGACGTCTGCACAGGCCAAGGATGATTTGAACATGCTATGTGAGCGGCACGAACGTAGAATCTATACCATCGTTAGTGATGGCGGTTGCGGGTTGGGAGAGGATAGTCCAGGTGGTGGGGAAGCCGCGGAGAACGGATGGGAGAGCCAAAGTAAGAAAGCGAAGCGACACTCCAAAGGACGCCGGAACGCTTGGCGGTAGTAGAGATCGGGCCAGAGGAATTCCTGTGATTGTTTCAAGACATCCTTCACTTGAACGCATCCGAGTCTTCAAAGCAGTGCAGCTAGCCTCGCGGCATCTAGCCACCATTTGCCAACGAGACGACTCCGCTTTCCCTTCGCCTTCGGTTGCGTACCGGCCTTTGCTCCTCCACAAGGATCGCAGCAAACAAAGATAACCAGTGAAAGAAACACGCATACATCATGATTGGAGACACAATTCGGGATGCCACTGACCCTGAGAATCGAAACGACCCCGGAAGCTTCGCTCATCGGGAAGACAGCCGTGATCTGTGGATGCACACTGCTCATAGCTGCCATTAGTCAGAGAAAGCAGTAGCAGGAGCTCCAATTGTGCTTTTTTAACCTTGCGCGAAGATGAAAGCAATACCCTAGCCTGAGCCTGGTATTCCATCTTTGAGCTTCCGCCTGTTTGCGATTCTCATGGATGGTCCTAACCTGATGCCGAAACCCTCATCTATTCCCGGAGCGAGGATGACCTGACCCATCGGCCTTCCCTTGATGGCTATTGAAGACAATGAAATGTGAAGATATAGTGTTTCTAAAACCCTTTCAAGCCCGACTGAGTTTCGCCAAACAAGTACATATCTGAGGGGACCGCTAGATTCAGCGAGGGCCGCTCGCACAATTCAAGTGCCTTAAAGCAAACAAGGAATAAATATATTGCCATTATTTGGCATTGAAGACCTATCTTTGAGGCCTTTCGCTTCGAACGGGTGAGCTTACAGGGGATAAGATATGAGAAAGCCTTACCTGGATTCAAGATTGAGATCTAATTTGGTGGTTCTCTTTATCGCGTTGTAGCAGAGTTCTTCCTTGCGGGGGTATACATGCTTCGAGAAGGCTCTTAGCCCGCAATCCTCGGTAAGTTTTCTTCTGGTATCGACTACATGATGAGTAATCAGACGCAGTTGGGGTTGTGGACAAGACATAGAAGGACCGTTGAGACACCACCATGTTTTAGTAGGAGAGATATAGTACTGGAGGGATGTTTCTGATGTAATACCTTCAGGGCCTCATACATTTCCAATTGCGGTGCTGATTGTTATCTGCAGTAACAGCTTCTCTGGGGAAGCGAACGCCTAGCTGCCACTCATTACAGAACGTCCACTTGGCATCCGTAGAGTTTGTTCTGCGTTGAGTCCCTTGCAGTTCGGGGATCATCGCTGCCCTTGGGATCACTGCTGACGATGTAGTTAACAGTGCCGAATAGGAGCCTGTGCGCTCCAAGTCCCTTATGATTGACGAGTGTTCACTACTGTTCAGACGATCTTCTCCGCCTCTTCAAGCAACTCTTCAACCTTAAAACCACCATCTCCCTGGCTGAATTGTTCAAGCAATTTCCTTCTTTCCACCTTTTCTTCGGCTCCATAAAATCGCTGCAAGCACATCAGTAGCCATTTACCTTCATCCACCGTAATCCCTCGTCCATCTACCACACTTCCTTGAAGCAATACTAGGCCCTTAGAATCCGACATATCCAAGTGATGCGTAACTGTTGTATGTGGTTGCGCATATTCTCCCCTCAGCTTGAACTCGGCAAGATGGGTAAATAGGACGGTTGTGGTGGTGGGTGTTGGGAACGTCCATTGTAGGAAATGTATCTCTGCACCTTTGCCCTCTCTAGGAATCGGTAGTATAAATTGAGGATGCCGCTTGGCTGTAGTTTCAATGCGCTTATATATTCTTTCAGGTATTACGGCGCACAATGACTGCGGATCAGAGGCGTGACGGAGTCGCCAAATGTATTCAATCTCTTTCTGTGGGAGCTCGAGAGTCTTAGGAATGTCAATGTAGGAGGCAAGTGTCTTGATGCCTGGTGGACCTGAAGGCTTGCTGGATATGATCGGTTGAGAGGTAGAGAGTGAGGCCGGCTCCTGAGGCTGTGGGGGAGGCGGCGGAGGCGGGAATGGAGAAGCTACAGATGAGGACGGTGTAGAAGCTGGATTGAGTGCCTTCTTCCGCTGGCTCTGGATCTTTTCTTGATATGCCGCTTTCAGTTCTTCGACATTGCTAAGTCCCTCCCTACCAGGCCATCAGTCCCAAGGGCCCCACGGATGTAGGCCGCACCTCACGCTTTGGCTTTTCGGTCTAATTTTGTCCGATACTTTTCAATGATCCTATTAGACTGCGGATGGGTCACTAAGAAGCGGACATCGTGGACTTGGGCCCATCTTCTTTGAGTGCCCCTGAAGCATAATGGGAGAGGAAACGAGAGTGTATGTCGAAGGGTAGGGAGTCGAATTGCCGCCATGAAACGAGAATGCACCAAAGGAGCACCCAACGACGTACACCAGCTGCCATTTGTTGTCGAAAACGCTCGCTGAGATGCCAAGAGATACAGTATATCGACCTGCGCTAACATCGTTCAGTACTAGCCGAGATGCATCGGAGGCCCGCTGCCAAGCTTCTTATCTCCGCCTCATTCTCTTCACGCATATGCCCCGCTTGTTCATATCGCCATGCCCTTGCCGCGCTTGATGCCTTCTCTTTCGAATCCTTACTCGCTGATCAATTCTGTTTCCCCTCAGATTTGTTGGAACCAGCCTTAGGAGACTGACTAGAGCCCAAGTTGTGGAAACAGGATGCCTACGGACTCGCTGTACCCGAAGGTTGAGATCCCTAATCAGGACATCTGGGGATTTCTATTCGAGCGAAAGGATAGACCTTTTCCAGACGATAAAAGTGCCTAGCATAAGTTTCTATTTGATGCCCTTCTGACGACTCTCTAGTAATCTATCAAGATGCGATAACCCACAGATCTTACAGTTACGCGCAAGTGAAGAGAAATGCCATTGACTTTGGCGAAGGTCTCAAAAGCACGTGGGAATGGAACAAAGGCGATGTCATGGCCCTCTTCACGCCCAATTGTATCGATACACCCGTTGTCATATGGGGGACGCATTGGGCCGGTGGAATCATATCCCCAGCCAACCCCGGCTACACTACAGAAGAGTTGGCTTTCCAATTGAAAGACTCAGGAGCGAAGGCATTGTGTACCCAGAAGCAATTCCTAAAGATTGCGCTGAAGGCCGCGAAGCAGGTTGGTATACCAGAAAACAAGATCGTCCTGATAGGTGATGAGAAGGATGAGTCTGGGCGGTTCAAGCATTTCTCCTCAATACGGAACACTGCAGGGACCAACAGATACCGGAGAACAAAGGCGAATCCAAAAAAGGATCTTGCCTTCCTAGTCTACTCGTCGGGCACCACAGGACACCCGAAGGGGGTAATGCTGTGTCATGAGAACATTGTGGCAAACATTCTTATGCTCAAAGCCGGCGAAGGTGGTAATCTAACATATGACGGTGGCCTAGATGGCAATGGAGACAAGATATTAGCATTCCTCCCATTCTTTCACATATACGGTAGGTTTGATCTCAACACCCCAACTAAACGCTGGGTAACTAAGCGTACTACAGGGCTCACTTGCTTAATACACCAAGCCCTATATAGCGGTTTGACTACAGTCGTAATGTCTAAGTTCGAGATAGAAAAGTTCTGTTCCATCATTCAGGATCAAAGGATTACTTTTGCCTACATTGTCCCTCCAGTTGTTTTGCTTCTAGGGAAACATCCCATAGTGGACAAATACGATCTCAGCAGTCTTCGTATGCTCAACTCTGGCGCTGCACCTCTGACTCAAGAGCTTGTCGAGGCCGTCTACAGCCGATTGAAGGTACCCATCAAGCAAGGCTATGGCTTGAGCGAGACTAGCCCAAGCACACATACCCAGGTAGGCCATAGAGAATCCAGAATACGATGGTTGCTATTATTACTAATACATGCATAGCCTTGGGAACTGTGGCGGTCTACGATCGGATCGGTTGGCACACTCCTTCCCAACCAGACCGCAAAATACATGTCTCCCGAGGAGGAAGAGGTGCCCGTCGGCCAAACAGGCGAACTCTGGATCAAAGGCCCCAACATCTTCAAAGGCTACCACAAAAACCCAGAAGGCACCAAGAACGCCCTTACCTCAGACGGCTACTTCAAGACAGGCGACGTAGGCCACCAAGACCGCTACGGAAATTTCTACATCACCGACCGCGTCAAAGAACTCATCAAATACAAAGGCTTCCAAGTACCCCCAGCCGAACTGGAAGGCTTACTCATCAGCCACCCCCTGGTCAACGACGTAGCCGTCATAGGCCTCTACGCGAAAGAGCAAGCTACAGAACTACCCAGAGCGTACATCGTTCCGAAGCCCGGTGTCGAAGCTAGTCCGAAAACAGCGGAGGATGTTATGCAGTGGCTGCAATCCAGGGTTGCGAACCATAAGCGTTTGAGAGGGGGTGTGCGGTTCGTGGATGAGATACCGAAGAGTGCGAGTGGGAAGATACTAAGGAGGTTGCTGGTGACTCGGGCCTTGGAGGAGGAGAGGGGAGGGAGGGCTAAGCTGTAATCTGTACCTACGACTCTAGGGATTGATGATAACATGATTTCCCCCATCTGAAATATCATCTCCGATTAATCTCCAACTCGTCATGAGGATAAACCTTCCTGTTTAACCCAACATCGTGCAACGAGGCAATGATTCCCGATATGTAATCCTATAGCTAAATTATTGAACAAACATCAGACGGAGAAAGGGTCAAAAACATGTCCAATCCGGCTAGCATTGTCACATCGCACCATAGAATGAAAGCGAGCTGGCGAGAGGAAGCAGGATTGATTATTAGGGTAGTAATGTTGTATTTCAGTGGGTTTTGTGAATAGGTAATCCATTTTTCCCATGTCATTCCTCCACATATGCATTATATGAATATTCGTATTGCGCAGTATGAACGCCGTCATCAAGCTTAGGTTAACCTAATCTGGGTATGGCGTAAGCTTGAGTTATATGACATCGTGAAATGGAGGGAAGGGAGGGAGGGGAGGGAATGTGTGCGTTGATGGAAGTGGTGAGCGGATCCGATCCAGAAACCGAACGTTTCAACCTACACCAACACATCAACCCACCCACCCCCATTCCAAACCATCTTCATAGCCTCCAACCACCTTCCAACCCGCCATAACACCATTCCTCACCCTCCAGCCCTCCATCCTCTCTTCCTCTCCACTCCTTCTATACAATCTACCTAGCCAACTTCCTCCTTCTTCCTCCTCGACCCTCCATCTTTCTACGCAAAAATGATTTAACGCTGCGCGTGGGAGCGACGAGGCTGGGTTCCTTTTGTGTTGTTTTGGGGGGAGTGAGAGTGGTGGGTGGTGTATGGTAGACGGTGGATGGTGGATGGCGGATCGAGAGGAGGGTGGGGTGAAGGGCGAAAGGGTAATGGAGATGGGTGATGAATTATGCGTTTGGCGACGGCGTTCAGGGTCGATTGGATGGGGTGTCTCAACACGTCTTGGTATAGAATCATCGCTGCAGGCGCACCAACGTTGAGCGGCTGAGGGTGGAGGGAGCTGTGACTGTTTATCTGAAGGAAGTGTTGTATTAATATTATATATACATATCGAACTGTTGTAGTGAGTACCGAAGTAGATCATGACGATGATCGTAATTATGCATGGTGCGCTTCCGGTACTCCTCCCGAGATACAAATGCTTCGACGCTTCACGAGGCTACAGGAACAAGGACGGTGAGTCCGGTCAAGTTGCTCGCTAAATAGTAGGAAGGGTAACTCTTCCCTCCAGGAGCTGGCAGTCCGTTACCAAGCTGTGAGGGTACGATGTCCAAATTCACCGATGCCGGGTACATATTTCCGCCTGGGGTACCGCAGGCATTAATCATTCCTTGGTAGATCGTCTTCGAACAGCGATTAGCGTCTGGCGGCGGAGCCGGCATCAACGGGCCACAGCTCCAGTATAGTGTACCGGGCATCCAGAAACCGATCGCGCAACCGGTGTTCGAAGCCCATATCCACGTGTTCTGAACGGGGGGTGTGGTTCCGCTCAATGTATTGCAGAGCGACGGGATAAGTTGCTCGCATAGCTGTGCATTTATCTGTTGCTGCGTGGCACTCTCGTAGCACTTTATTCCATAAATGTCGGTGCGATTCGTCACGGGAAGGGGAGCGCTGCATGTGTCGACAATGCCAGGAACGGGAAACGAGGGACCGCAAAGATCACCACCACCGGCGGATGGACATGTAGATTTGACCGGTGATGCTGTGGTCGATATTATTCGTGACGGGCTCAGTAATTCGTTCAACAGTGGAGGTACAGAACTTGATGGGGTTGATAACGCGAGCGGGATGAAACTCGATACTGAACTCAGGACCGACGCAGATACTGCTGAAGCTGAATATGCCGATTCCAGATGTGCTGACGCTACAGATACCGAGGCCAACTTGACTGAAGCCGACATGGCCGAGACCGCATCTGCTGAAGCTGCTGAAGCTTGTGCCAAATTTGCTAGCATCAAAGAGACCGAGTATGATGCTGCTGAAGAGGTAGCCGAGGGACCACTTAATGAGGACGCCGAAGAGCCTGGAATAGCCGAAGCCGATATTGTCGACACTGAAGTCGAAAGACGACTCGATGCTGGAGCCGACGTAGTCGAACCGGGTACTGCTGCTTGTGCAGCCAAATAAGCTTCTACTGCAGACGCTGCGACTGCTGATACTGCGACCGCTGAAGCCGAAGACTGTGAAGCCAATACTGCTGCGACTGCTGCTGCCGAGTTTGCCATTGCTGAGACAGAAGCATCTGAAGCTGCTTTCAAAGCAAATGCTGCTGAATTTCCCATTGCCGAAACAGAAGATTCCGAAGCCACTCTCGCTGCGACTGCGGCTGCCGAATTCGCATTTGCCGCTGCTGAAATGGAAGCACCTGAAGCTGCTATTGCGGCTGCCACTGCTGCTGAAGCTGAAGCGTCAGAAGCTGATACTGCGGAAATTGAGTTGGCAAGGTCCGCAGTTGATGAAAAGCTACTTGATATCGAAGTCGCCGTTGATGAAGGGCTACTGGACACCGAAGCTGCTGTTGATAAAGAGCTACTTGTCGCCGGGTTCCCAGGCTGAACGTCTCCGGGCTGAACGGTCTTGTAGACATTGACGACAGTGATGAAATCAGTCATGTACGAGCCATACGAGAATCGCGCAGCAAGCAGGATGGCTGACAGAAGGGAGATTTGAATGAGCATTATCGTGACGATCTAACCAAACGTTGACAGAGGCATTCGGATACGGCTTGGAAGATGGAGAAAACGACGTGGATGTGAAATTGCAACGGCTTGAATGCGAAGGAAACATGGGAAAATGAATTTCTCGTGGCGCGAGTCGCAAGCTGGGTATTTGTATCACATCGTGTACAGAAAGCAGGTGACTCGATACAAAAGAAAAAAGCATAAGGTAATCCTGTCGTCCAGGTCCGAAGCCATCATATCAAATCGTGGGGTGAGATGCGATTCGCGACCATCCAACGGCTCGTGTATATGTCGTAAGAGCCGCACTCTCTGCGTTTAATTTGAGGGTTCGCCAGGCTGATCTGTTGTCGTGCGCTTAAGTACTCAGGTACGGGATATGCGCTTTTTCTTGCCGTGGTCTCTTACGGACCTTAAAGTACTTTACACAGCCTTTGCCAATCATGATGGCGGTACCGGTCGATGTTTGTTGCAGTGCCTCGCTCCAACATCATCCCACTGGTTGGAGTATTTTTGACCACGAAGTGAGTATCTCCCAACCAGGGGCTTCAGAGTAGCATTGGGAGCAGGATGGAACACTTGGACAGAAGGATGAATGACAGCCGCAACGGACCTGATGTCATTCGTCTCATGAGTGTGCCAGCAGCGGCTACAGCCTGACAAGGAATTAATGATGAAGATGGAAAGAAGTCGACGGGTTGGGAGAACTGAATACGAACCGCATGCCAAGACTTACTGTGAATCTAAGACATATTCAGACTAGATAGATGTGGTGATAGTAGCTCACTAGTTTAGTTAGTGTAAGCCTGGTATCTAAGCGAGTACGGCATTCTCGAAGCGGTTTACCGCAGTGTATGTACTCTATTCTGACGGCAAAGCTCGTCTGCTAAGCCCCTTTCCCCAGCTCAAAATCAAAGTCATGGCTATGATCTGGGGCTTCGATATGTTAAAAAGATGCGAACAGGTGCTGACTTTTCGAAATTGATAAGAGGCAAAAAGCAACCAGGACGATAATTGTACATTTCATAGAAAATAACATTTGCCAACCAAAACCGCTGCAAATCCAACATACTGACATTCCACGCCATGGCACAGTCTAAGTTTTCTCTCGTGTATAAGAACTCTTCGTGAAACCAGAATTCGAATCAAAGAGCATACCACACCTTACCCATGTTGCATTCCTCCGTTCGTTCTTCCAAGTTAATTGCAAGGGAAATGGGCTGACAAGTCACCACCGCTGATCCTGCCATGTCTCTCCCAGTTGCCGAAAGCCTCTTCCGCGGTACAGACTGGGATCTGGACAACCCCAACAGCCCTGATGCCGTTGTTGAAGATGTCGTTCAGCTGGTCATTATTGGTGGCATCGATCAGTGGCCACCCGTTCTTCTTGCCATTTGCATTGAAGCTGTTGACGGCCCTGGATATCGCACAGTTATTAGTCATACGTTCATGTAGAAGGGTTCACGTAGAGGCAAACGGATGTATGGATTTTGTAGCACTCACCCTGCGACGAAATCGTCCCTGATCACTCCTCCCCAGTTCTTACCGTCCAGTTGGTCAACACCTGGAAGGGTAGGGAAGGTATTGCTGGAGCAGGAGACAGCCATGTCTAGACCGCCATCACCACAGTTCAAGGAGGAACCAACTTCGGTAGACGCGGCCATGAGGTAGTATAAGCCGCCGTTGAAGCATACGAAGGATTTGCGACCGTCTTCAACGGAGACCCACTGCTCAATGGGGTTCTCAGTACCACACTTTGCTTTGGCATCACTGTATAGACGCAATCAGTAACGATTTTCCATCACGAAGGGGAGAATGTGTCGACGTACATTACGACAGGGCTGACTTTCAGATTGCTCAACGGCCATGCTTGAGGGATAAGGAAACCGTAGATCGAATTCTCCAAAGCCTTTTGCACCGTAGCTTCATTCACTGTATAACCTGGTTCCAGTACTTTCCCGCTAGTGATCATGTTATGGAGCATGTCGATGGACTTGTCGCTTCCATCGAAGAGGTTTTTGTTAAAGGTGTCGACAGTAGCATCCCATGTCTTCACAAGGTTGCCGAGGTTGGTGCTGAGGCTATTCTGAGCAGTGAGTTGGGCGCCAGGGATTGTGGTGTCCTTGGCGATGGTAACACCATTGGAGACAACTGGGTTCACCCAGTCTTTTAAGGTGCCCAACTGATTACCATTTTTGCTGAAGTACGGAACCCCTTTGAGTGCTATGTGCATACAGCCCGTTAGACGAACGGATACTGCATCATTTGGAAGATAAGCACGTACCTGAGTTCCAGAGCGGAGATGCAAACAGCGCAAAACCGAGCCCGATAAGATCAAGTGCCAATTTCACTTGTGCTGAGTCGTCCAAGATGGGCGCGAACGTCTTGGCAAATCCTCCCATGTCTGATAGGACTTGTCCCTGAGCTTTGCTGATAGCGTCAAAGATATCGAAATTGAGACTGCTGATGGCTGTGAAGGAGTTGAGGATGAACATGCCAGCCGGATGATTCACGTTGTTGCACTGCACGTAAGAGCCACATCCGTCTCGCGCTGAAAGAGCACCACACAGCATCTGCTCAGGACCGTGGAAGAAGTTGGACACTTCCTGAGTGAATGTCAGACCGCTCTTCCCCTTCTGTTTCCAGTCTTCCAACGCTGCTTTCCAAGCAGATTCCGTATCGACGGCATTCCAGCGCTTCGTTTGATCAATCGAGGCATCCGTGATTTCATGGGTCGTGCATTGAACGTTGTTCCAAGAAGGTGCATCTCGGCGGCCGGGAGCTGCGACAGCAAAGGCCAGGCCGCTGACAAAAGCCAGAAGACAGGCATGACGCGAGTACATCATGTTCGCGACAAGGAAAGTCACCACACAGATTCTGGAAGAGAGATTTGAAGATGAAGGAAGCGAAAATGGAGAATAAGGGGAGATGCAAGATGTTGTCGATGACTTGATTGCTCTTTTCAACGAGACATGCTTCTCCTACCTTGCCATTCCCTTTATACACCTCTGAACGACCCATGCCAACATTCGGGCCTCCAACATCTCATCATGATAGAAAGGCAGTGCAAGCGCCATCCATCTACGTCGGGATGAAGTGTTGGAAGTAAGCAGAGAGATTAGGGAGTGAAATGGCGAGAGAGGCGAAGTCGAAGTAATTACAACACACGAGCATCAAGTGTTTGAATGTTTGAAGATGATGGCTGAGGAATCGTCATGAAACATTAGCATATGGTGAAGTTCAGCCATATCTGTTGTATGGTGCAGAGATGTAAGTAAAGTACTTTAATCATCTCCAGCCGCTTGCATCGGATGCTGTCTTGGCGTTTGTATTGGCCAATCAGCGTAGTGTTATACTCCCCGTGCACGCTCTTCACTAATGCACAAAGCATAGCTGAACGGGAGCGAAGTCAAGACCTGCCGTACCTTACTTACTTTAGGTAGGGTCGGAATTCGGTGCTTGACTGCTGCGGCTGAAACACCTTGGCAACTGTCATTAGAGAGTCAATTGGGACCTCCGCCAGACGTCAAGCTTGTTGGAGAGTAAGCAGCTTGAGATGGCGGAGGTAGGCATGGGTAAGACGAATGGAAGTCCAGCAGTGCGACACATGGGCGCCAACCCCATCTCCAAAGCTGTTTTTGCTGCTACATGCTGACCCTCCCGGCCGTCCCTTTCTGCTCTGCTGTGCCGTGGATTGCATGCCTTGGCCACTGGCTATTCCATCAGCTCATGTCATCCAACCCACTTCTGCTTCACATAACCTCTAGCGTCGTGAAACAGCCGGTGAAAATTAGCTGAGCGGCCTGGTCAAAGGTGGTCCAGTCTTGATGAGCACGTGGAGGCTGCGCTCTTGCGAGGTTGACAAGTCGATGACGAATGTATCCGACATCTGATGAAGTCAGAAGTTGGTGGTTACGGGTACTGGTGATGTTGCAGTGTTGCATATGACGAGGCTCGAGCTTGAGATACTTGAATGTGAAATGCTAAGGTCCCAACGAGTTGGCAGGATCTTGCCAAGTTGATCATGTGGAGCTTTTTCTTCTGTATAACATCCTGTAAAGCCTAGAGTTCTTATGAATTCTGCGCTGAATGCTAGATACCATGCCACGAAGCTGTTGTCCTTATCGGATCCGATCCATCAACTGTCACTGTGTCGGCTATCTCCGTCGTAGATCCATCCGATTCGATTGGAAGACTAATTTGTTCAGAAATTGGTCAAGATACGACTTTTTCCTTTCATGCATCGTATTCATCGTCGAAGGAATCGCCTACTGCAGGACCAGTAGTGGAGCTATTACTTCAGGCGGGCCAGTTGCATTGTGGCTTATGCGGCGTATGAAAGTGTTCAATCTTCACCTTTCTGCTGAATCCGTTGGTAGCGTGGTGATGGGAACGTAAACCTTTGATTGACGTTACGGATCCTCCCATGGGACCGCGACCAACACCTTACGGCCAAGTGTTGAGAGGCGTAGCGCTGATAACGGCCCCTTGAATCAAGTAGTTGATCATATTTGTACCTTCCACTGACAGAATCTGCCTTGGTCCTCGATATTCGGGAAGACGAGGTCGTTTTTCGATTGGTTATATTGTGAGAGGAAACCGTACAACAACAAGTTTTCAAACAGGTATAGCAACAGCACCTCTTGCCTCCAAAGTTGTATTATTGTAGATCAGGAGCATACAAATCCCCAGAGAGGAACTAGAAGGTAGCGGAGCTGTTACTTCAAAGTAGCGTGGCTGATCCCTTGATCAAGCAAAGCATGCATGTCAGCCTACTGCAAACATTGGTTCGCGCCACTAAGCATGCTGCGCGCGGTCCAGAGGAATAGCGATTTCCGAAAGTGATAGAGCTTCCGAATAGTTCTATTGTCAAGAGCAAACCAGTCCCAGCAGTGCTGCATTACCTGTCGCTGGTTCAATCAAAGCGGGAAACACTGTATTGTCCCTTCACATTCGGGACACTATACTTGCCCGCCAATGCTGGCCCATAGCAGCTGATCTGTGCGCTCCTTTAGACTAGCAACAGCTCCATGAGCCAGATCATCTTCTTAGAACACATCACTAAGCCGACTGTTACAAGACTTCAAGCGCAACACTGGACTGCGCCGTGGTACGGCAGGTTATTTGCATTCGTTCCACGCAGTGCAGAGAATGAGATGAGTGCTTGTATGTATGGAATGCATCAAGCCTCGAGTAGATTAAGTACTTTACTTTGTAAAGGCGAAGATACCAAGCCACGAGCGCGCTAGACGCTACATGAAATGAGGCGGTAAACAGCTTGGAGATGTGGCGTTTTATTATTGTAGATATTGACCACATGCTTCACTGCACGCGTCTATGCTTGCTGTTCAGTCTTTACCAGATGCGAAATTAGAGCACCAAGGCGACTGCGTCCGAATGCGATAGTTTGAGGTTTCAGCAGAAGGTGCGTGTAAGCCGCCGTCCCTCAAACCGGCATCGCTGGATGTATTGGGTTTCATTGTGTTTGAATCGTGCCTCCAATGTCTGGGCTAATGGATTGACGGTCCTTCCCCTCAAATCCATTCCTATAGGCTTCGCCCTGGGAAAAGTGAAGACGGGCTGCCGCAGTCCTGGAGTATGTGCACAATAGCCGATAAGGATTAATGGTGCTGCAACGGGAGTGCTTAGAAAGAGGAAAATATCCCCAAGAATTATCAAAGAAATGCAGCAATACGACTGTTCTTTTCCACTGCGACGGCCAATTGCGCTGCTGCACACGCTACCCAGCGTCCAGGTCAATTACACGAAAGATGAAAAGAGGAGATTTCCTCGTACCCTCTCACCAATTGTGCTGAAACCTTGGGCTTTTGCGTATCCTTTCACCGTATTTATAGAATATCCATGGGATCGGGCACATGGCTAATGCGATGAAAGCTAACAGGGAGTTCCCCCAACCCAACCCCAGCGTAGCATACATCCTTTGTCCTGCGAGCGGTAGTAATGCACCTAGCAGAGACCGAAGTACAGTGTTAGCGGCGAGGGCGGAAGCGGCGTAAATCGTATAAGCGTCAACGAGATATGTTGCGATGGGCATGAAGGTAGCGAGTAATCCGAGTCCGACCAGACCGGTCCCAATGATGGGTGCGATCCAGAAGACTTGTCTTTCCGCAGTCCAGCCGTACATAAACACTGCAAATTTGATCAGAAAAGTGGAGATGACGTAGTAGGGGTACTCACGGCCAATGGGTATGAAGAAAGATCCTACCATCATGGGCGGCAAGCGGTACTCCGGCTTCATCTCACCGCTCTTCGCCTTCGCCTTCACAATCCGATCACTAGCGAGGCCGAAGATGATGACACCGAATAGAGATCCAATGCCGATGCCGAGAAAGGTTAACCCTACGGAGCCTTGGGAGAAGTGATATTGTTTCTCGTATACCTCGGTAATTGTGGTAAAGAGCAGGTATAGATAACCGTAGACAACGGCCATATACGTAGACAGCGCAAGAACAATTGGTGAAAATATCAACATTCGTATGGGTCGGATGATGGAGAGCTTGAACAGTGCCGCTGGTGTGAGTGGGGACTGCAGCTTCGATCTAAGATTCGTATTGCCTGTGGTTTTGCGTAACCTCCGGGCCTTTTGCTCTAACACAACTGGTGCGTACGTCTCCCTGAGGAACATAAAGGCAGAGATTGAGATAGCCCCGCCCTATTCAGTCAGCATGCGGTCTCCCGCGACTGTCCGGGAGTATACTCACAGCCATCGCGATGACCCAAAACACCCACCGCCAGCCCTTCGCTTGTGACAGATAGCCTCCAGCTACAGGTCCGATGACTGGGCCCATCAAGGGCCCAAGGGCCCATACAGCCATGACGCCTCCTCTTTTCTGTTGCGGTATCATGTCTGCAATCGATCCACCACCAATGGTCAACGCGCACGATCCGAAGAGGCCTTCTATGAATCGAAATCCGAGGAGCATGTTCAGATTGGTGGCGAGGGCACATGCGATAGTGAATATGACGAAAAGAATGTTGCAAACATGATAGACGGGGAGGCGACCGTAAAGCTCAGATAGAGGTGCGATGACCAGAGGACCAAATGCGTAACCAAGGACATATATAGACACCACGAAAGACCCCAACTCTTGATTAGTAGAGCCAAACTCTCGCATCATTTGTGGGACGCCAGGAGCAAACATAGATGAAGCCAATGGTCTAGTGGACTTCAGTCAGTATGGGCCTTGAACGAATGACAGTAATGCACCCACGTGAGGAATGTGATAGTTGAGATGACAAGAACATTGCCCCATTTCAGTTTGGTGGACCAATTCATAGGATTTTGTGAATCATCTGGACCATCCCAAGTCACAACATTTGGATCGGGCAGTGGCTGTTCGACCGCTTCCACATCTGTCTTGCTTGATGAGGAGCTGTGCGGATTGCCTGTTTCAAGGTCCACCTCTTTGTCGAGATCCGAGCGCGCAGGTGATTCCTGTACGTTAGCTGCTGTATACATGGTTTCAGAGGCCGATGATGTGGATTTTTCATTGTGAAGAGGTGTCGTTTCCTTCGGATTCAATGATGGCAGGACTTCAGGCGTAGAGGTAGTCCCATGCATTGTAGATGGTGAAACCACCTGTGCTCCAGGAAGTCTAGCTTCTGGATCTGCGAGAGGTGCCCATTGAGTAACAGTCGATGACGCTACATTGTCAATCGCAAGCTCGGGCTGTTCCGCGTCCACAGGGGGCTTGTACGTATTATAGTGCTTCAGAGGTATTGGATGAGAATTAGGTGGATTGACTGCTGAACGCGCAGAGATATTTGACGGCGCTAATTGATGATAATTCTGATGGACATTGGAGCCGGCAACCGCAAGTGCTTCGTCCTGATGAGACGATGCAGGATCTGCGGCGAATATGTCTGCGTCGTGTGCTTCCAAAGTGGCCAGCTCTACTCGCCGTTCTTCGTCGCTCTGAGGCAGTCTGGGGCCCATGGCTTGCGCCAGGGCATACTCTGTGTCTTGCCCACATTTTCAGAATTCATACAGCCCGTGTAGATGCTGAAAAGGGGATGTGAAGAGTAGAAGGGATGAGGAAAAATGGCATACTGGTACTCATCGTCGATGCCGAGAGGTGTGGCTGTCAAGGAAGTTCCCGCCCGCTAGCAACCGTTGCTTGTTTCCTATCCCTCGCTCGCTCAATCACATTAGTGGACGTTTCGAACCATCCTGGAAGATCAATGGAGACAGAACATGCTCCCAAGTCATAGAAAATTAAGATCGCTACAGTCGAATGCCCGATAATTCCAAGGTCTTTGAAGGAATAGACGCTATGGAACATCTCGGACTTAATGCATAGAAGTCCGACATCTCGGCATTCTAAGGTAGCCGAGGTACGAAGCTTACTCATCTGATCCGATTAATCGAGATAGCTTTTGCTACTCTACGGGTGGAGTAGCATCTTATCTCGTAATTCACTCTGCATTCAACATCGCTCACTAAGGTAGATCATAGGTTCAATGAATGTGGCGCGAATACACAACAAACAATTTCCGGAATCGATTAAATCAGGGATAATCCGTATGTCCTCATACTTATGTACTGAATCTCGTCGATAGCCTCCGCCAATTTTCGTAATATCCGCGTGCGCGAATAAGCAGAGAAGGCTGCAAGGCAAGCTCTGCCGAATTGGTCGTTGAACGCGCAAGGCATAGACGTGCGTGCTATTGGCTCCTTGTTGATTTGTGTGATCAAGGCAAATTAGCTACTCCACATGGCATATCTGACAAGTACCGCGGCTTATCAGACTTGCTTCTGAATGCTGTGAGCATAAGCTGTGGTCACTCTCGAAAATCGTGGACAGCTAATAGTGGAGGTATGAATGGCATGATTGAATGCCAGATTTGCACTTATGGATCTAAGTCCTGGAGGCCCAGCCTCAGTCTATCCGGCAGGAGACTTTCTACTCCAGCAGTGCTACCTTCATGTCTATCTAATATGCATGCATGCGTACCATCCTCCTCCATTCGTCAGAACCCAGCGGGTCTTCAGCTTTTTTCGTGATGTCATCTCTCTTCCTTTCCAACCCAGCTTGAAGATACCTCACCCACGCCGAGTGCCACTAATGGAACGCTATGCTTACAAAGTCAGCGTCAAGCCTGCATATGATCGCCCCATAGCTAGCCAGCAACAGCCAAAAGGACTACGTACTGTCATTATGACACTCGAAAGTGTCGAGCTTCGAGTGGTAACAGCCGGTGTATGATGGTTCCACAACATCTTGAATATGCTGAAGGTGTGTAATGCTCGAAACATTCAACTCACACGTCACGCATTTGATGTGAACACATCCATAGCGTATGCATTGATCGTTGTCGTTGGGAACATAGCATCCGCAGCGACAGCAGTGCCACATTGACATGATGGGTAGCTGCTGATGGGTTTGATTGTTGGTCTTTGAGGTAGGTGGGAGTCTAGACTGTGGATAGAGACTCCTTCAACAATATGTAGAGACACAAGAAGAGCGGCGGAAATGAGGACAGAATCAATGTAGGTGACTCGGACTGTAGGGGAGACAGAGCTTAGCATGGAAATATTAGGTGAGAAATTTCCAGTTTACGGACGTAGACAGGGAGTGTCACAATCCTCGAACCCGTGTTTAGCGTCGCCGTTGCTGATCTGTGACTCTCGAGTCATTGTGCAGGGCGGAGAAAGACTTAATCATAACGTGGGAAGTGTACGCATCGTTTCCAGCTGTTCAACCAGGTTTAATGATGAGTGGCTGGCTTTGCGTGGACCGCTTGTGTACTTGTACACACCCTAGTCTCCGTCCCAGCACCTCTGCTTCACACAGTGTTCCCCGTTGTTGAGACAGGCTTGCTTTGCCGAATAGTTGCGCTCAATCATCTCCTTCACTTCCCGTACTTTAGCTGCGTGTTTGTGCGGGAGCTCTAGTACTCCACTTTTGCTATCTGGATCAAGCACCACGAAGTGAAAATTCTGGACGTTCGCGAGTTCACACAGCTGGTGAAGCATACCAGCTTCTATGAAGATCTCGTATGATCGCTTCCAAGCTACATCACATCGTCTATCAATTATTTCACTCACTTGATCGAAATCGAGGTCCTCATAGTCGCTGTCGAACTCGGGTTCGACGCTCAACGTGAGGCTGAAGTTGAGGCGCTTGATGACAGTGTTCATGGACAGGATCTGTGCCAGATTCTGCAATGTGCTAGAAGATCTCAATAAGGAGGCGAAGTTAGTTTCGTATTCAGAGCGCACCGTCAAATCCCTATTGACAAACAAGGTCCGATGGGGCGCGTTGTGCGGTTCGGCCTCGTTGAAATAAAAGTCGCCACGAAATTTAATGTTCTGGAATCTTGCGAAGATGTATGGCTCCAAAAGACCATCCATAACATCAAGACTAGGAGCGCCTTCATCTTTAGAAGGCAGAGGACTATGCCGCCAAACTTGCTTGTGTTGATCGACGATATCGGTACCGTGATCAAAGCCCACGACATCTCCAGGTTCAAGTACGACCTCCAGGTCCGAATACATTAATGAGCTTGCTTCGGCGTAGATTTGATGATTCACCCTCAAGATCGCCAGATGTCGTTTCGCAGCGAACTTATCACAGTTGTCCCATTGACAATCGTCATCCTTATGATCCGATTCTGCACCATGGTGCTCGGCCTCGTCGCTAAGGGGGTCCCGAGTTTCCGAAAGACTATTGTCCTCAAAGACTAGTCGTCTGGAGCTCAGATAAGCAACACAGGGGTCGAGGAGGAGATTGCGGTAAATGCTCAGGCGTATCTCTGCATCAGCTAGTCAGTGACTGCGACGTGGTGACAGAAAGACAACTTACCGAGAGGGACCTGGAGTAGGTGGCATGGTGCTGAGAGTTGGCGTGAACTCATCTTCCTGGTGGCACTCTGAGTTTTGGCGCGTAAGGAAGAGTGATAACCCGCGTCAAACGCGGTAATTCGTCGATCACGTGACAATCAAATGCACATCACACCTTCTGTTATGAGCGCAAATGTAAAACCTTGCTTCGCTCACTACGATCGTGATATGCAAATGTTGACTCGATCCAGGTTTTTCGGCCATATTTACAGGGCACAGAAAAACGGATGCATTTGTGCAGCACCACCTTCGGCCTGTGATAGCTCATTCCCCAAGGTATCAAGCTTCAGACATCACTCCCAGCCCAGGTGTAGATGATGCTTCCTGCCTTATCATCAAGGCTATCAACGCGAGCCTACTGATGCTGGCTGCTTCCTGCTATTGAATTGTCTATATGGAAAACTTAGCGCAATTCTAGTCCGATCCGCTAGCGACAAGCGAGGACGGAGCTACAAGAGTTGGAGAGGCTGCGGGGAGGAATACAATCCATTGAAGGATTGCATAACGATGGAACAATATCTGGCTATCAGGCTTTGAGGTAACTAATAATTCACCTTAAAGCAAAGATGTTTCAGGCTTGGAGATCTGAACTTGTCCGACTGGTAATTATGCAATAGTATGATGTCATGAAAGGCAGGCCCTTGTACGAGAGTTTTTTCGCTGAACGTAATAGAGCAAAGCGATATTGGTGAGTATCTTCGTCTTCACAACGCACTAAAGATAGGATTTTCAAGCTCTGGTTTCCTTTCTGATACCAGTGATATCATCTGATTTACGATAAGAAATGCTACCTTTGATGGCTCTCGGTACAGCCTCTGATTGTTTGGATGCCGCCTATATCTAGGACTTCTCTTTCAGCTTATCAGCTCAGCGACTTCCCAGGCGATCACGAGGTATCCCATCATGGTAGATTATGGTTTTAACGGGCTGGATGATATTGATGGACCTTAATCTTCAACCAAAAGACGTGTCACGTCTCCCTTTTCCAGTCCACCCGGAAGTTGACAGACCACACGTCTTGGCGAATTGTACGACATTGCAGGATTTAGTACGAGGAGATGATCATGAAGCGGCCGCCAGACTGTGAGGCTGTGAAGCGTCCTGCATGGTTACATAAAGCTCCGCGCGCCTCCCTAAGCGGCGAAACAGGTAAGCCTCGAGCTATCGAATATACCAGATACTCCGGTGTGTCTCACCTAGTCCAGTGACAGCCGCCCTTTTCCCTTGCGTAACACATTTAGCTTCCATCTCGGTAGCTGCTCCATAAACTGTTCGCCAGTTCATGATATCGGGCCCGCTTTGGGTATGTATGGTGAGTACACAACGATCATCGTCTGGGTGTTCATCAACTTCACGCCTTTGGAAATCATGAGTAGGGGCAATGTCGGACGGCGAAGCTCACCAGAATAGAGACTGAAAGGCAAGGTGACCTCCTCCTCCGATCCCTTTGGTCCAAATATCTGGGTGTCGGTACCAAAGGGCATATTCTACATTTGTTGGAATGAGTCCCATCGTCACATCAAACCGTGTCGAAGCGCACAGGGTCGCTCCACGGTTATGAAAAAGTCTTCCATGTGCGAATGTTCTATGCCTGAGAGCAGGAATGAAGGGCAAAGGTTCATACTGAATCACGTACCTTGCGCAGGTTACGGCATGACCGGAGTGGTGGCCCCGTTGGCGGAGGTGTGATACAGGTTGTTAGAAATGGTTGATTGTTTTGAACCACAAGATTAACGCCTTGAGAATCGCCTGTGAGACTGTGAGCTTCACACCATCTTCAGGGTCGGTCTAAACCTGGGAGGAGCGAGTGAGGTCTTCACCAATCTCCACCTTGACCTACCTAGACTCTGAATCGTACCTCCTTGGACTGGAACTGAGCGGACACAGTTGTTGAATAACGACCGCGCCGCTGAGGTCAGTTCCTTGGCCGATATGGTATCAGAAACGGGATTTGCGAGAAAGACTTCGAACGCGCAATTTGTATCCGCTGCATAATCTCATTCAACATGTCCAACACATATTGGCTGACGAAACATTGAATGAAGCCAATGAAACTAGCTTTGACTCACTATCCAAGAATCTGGTCGGATTTGATAGGTCCCAGATACCCGTGCCTCTTCCGCCAACGGTCAAAACCTCTCTTGGAAGATCCTTTAGGTAGGAGTCCATCATCTGGATAGCATTGACGCAACGTTCGGGAATCAAACCAATACCTAGTCCTCTGCCGCATCGTGGACGAGGAATTCCAATCAGGCTCATCGAGAGATTCAGTCCATGAGCTACGGGATTCGATGTTGATTGGGAAACATTGTGATCCGGCGTTGGTAGGGGCAATAATAATCCTATGGACGGGGATGTCGACATTTCTTGAGCTGATGAAGCCAACGAGTCCGCTCGGTAGTGGAGCATGTGTGATGTAACAGATGGCAATATGCTAAAGACGCCAAGGCCAACAATGGGAGCGAGTGTCATCATGGTAAGCTTTCAGCTCAGGACAAAATCACACACGATATCTTAATCAGTGTCAACGTACTATCCAGGATCATAACGCCCGTTCGTCACTCAACTTCATATGGGACTATAGACCTATCGTCTCCATGAAACGCGAACCGTCTGAGACCGTTCTGTAAGCGACTTGCGACGCTCGCGCCACCACCATTAGGCGTGCACGACCAGGGACATGCCCTTCACAGTGACAATTTCGCTTCTAAATGGCCAAGACCAGATACGCGAGGCATTTCCCTTCTATCGTCCTATTGGCAAGGACTTTGCATACATTTCCAGTACGATTGCCTTCCAGCATCGTTCCATCCGAAAGGCGATCTGCATCGCATTTCGCTGGCAGCCAGATGGCTTAGCGATAAGTGCAACCGCAAACGCTCTTCAAGTCCGTTTTCGGCACCCTTTCATCAGCGTCAACTCCGATTCTACATATAGAGATGGCTCGCGGCCTATGGATGAGCAATGACAATGGAATGGCCCATGCTTTCGACAAGCAAATGCCCGAAAACACCTATTCTAATGATTTGTTGTACCGTAACCTGTGACCCAACTCTCAACACGACCTCAACTCCTTCGCTATAGGTATGTATCACTACCGAAAATACCCGTCGACCACCGCGAGCTTCTCTCCAGAACAACGTTTAACAGAAACAGCGTTGGGGACATGCCACTCTTAGTTATTAATACCCCAAATGAAGAAGACCCTCCTCCAACGAAGATTCCCTGTGCAAATGCTGAGTCTCTCCGTGATCGCCTATCATGCAAATAGCAGTCTAGACCCGTGCCCCATGTACTTGAGTTTAGCGCAAGTGTCCTTCGGTCGTGAGGAACTACGACTCCATACAGTGCTGACAGAGGCATTCAGGAGCCTCGCTGCAAATGGCTTTCTCCAAACGACGCGGTCACATGTCACCGGGCTTGAGAACCAGGAATACTGAACGGAATCTTGAGGGATCTGTACCAGGGTTACGGCAGCGCCTAGATCTGCCCGGCCATCTCGCTTTCCTTTTTGTGCCATTGGGCTGTGTCTCAGCCCATCACATGCCGACCACTAATGCGGGCACTCACATTCATCACCCATGGCGAAAATTCACATCGCTCGGTTCTGGGTATCCTAGCTTGGTTTGCGACATGACTCGGAGTGAATAACTGACTTCAAAGAGATTGGCCACTTAGAGACCTTACACTTCCATATGGGACTGACTGACTGTCAAGCAGGGAACAGTACTATTTTACTACTATGATCCCGAAGTTTGGATGTCATTGCTATCAAAGTAGAGAGTAAAGATTATGTGAGGCCATTGAGGTTTTACGGGCGCCAGGACATATGGTGGTATTTACAACGAGCCACGGAAGGAACGGTGAACGTACTTCACTTGGTCTCCTGATGTGAATAATTCGGTGGGTGAAGTGTCGATGTTGGAGTCGTCATCCTCCAAGCGTCTTCCGACTTCTATATCATCGATCTGCCATATTGATACTCTCACCTGCAATCCATATCATCCAGATCAGTGCCAAAGGCTTCCAAACTACCTCTACCTCGCCGACGACCATAGCAACCGGCCCTATCACTCACTCGCTTGCGAATCTCGCTCGCCTGGATGGAAAACACCAGATACCTCGCCACCTGCCCTCAGCTGCCTACCACAGCCCCACTTGGACACCCTCACCTCATCAAAATTGAGAGCATCGATCTGGATTACCCTCTTGATGATACGTGGGTCCGCATCCCAGACTTAGTCGTCACCCATTCTCTTCAATCACAAGCCAGAGACACTCGCTCGCTTCCTGGACATGATACACGACCTTAAGTTCCACCCCAAGCACAAGTCTGAACGTGGCTTCCTCGACTTCTGCATCATGCGCAAGGGAACTACCGTGACGGTAAGCTGTACACCCTCCGTTGTGACTTGTACGCCATTCGCTATGACTTTCCGTTCTAATATGGAGTACCATATAGTGCGGCTATCTTACCGAGTCGGCAATGCGTCGGGTGCAACTGTGGGACAGCCAGCATGTCTACCGTCTCGATCATGGTCCCGTTGGCAAATGGACTCCTGTGGTATGGAAAGCGTACCCAGGTCTGCAGGAGACTACGAAGAGAGAGATCTTGGAAATGGGAGGTCTTGCTGTTGGAGCTCCTCTCATGCATTGCGTATGGGAGGAACGCGATACTGTGGAGATTGTGGTGGAGGATTCTTGCGCCTTGTAGAGAGGCGAGGGGAGTGGGCTTAGGGCTTAGTGCTCATCAGGATATCGTGAGGTGTTTAGTATCGATTATGAGGCTGAGGGAAGTAGGATCTCTGGCGGATAGGTACTTGTACAATATATGGTACAGATTACGAGCGCAAAGGAGACGGACTTCTCGGCGGATAGGTACTTGCACAGCATATAGTATCGATTATGAGCCTGGGGAAGACGGAATCCTCGGCGGACAGGTACTTGAACAACATATAGTATAACTTACGAGCGTGAGGAAGACGAAATCCTCGGCGGATAGGCATTTGTACATCATATACAGTATAACCTACGAACGTGAGGAAAACGAAATCTTCGGCGGAGAGGTAATTATAAGCTAAAGAACTATCCCTCCATCCATTAGCCAAACAAACCACTCTTCACTATACTAGTATGAACCTTCCATCCGCAACCCTTGCGCCCTAACATAGCTCTAACATTCGGAAAGCACAGGTTCGGAAAAAACAGTGCGTTGGAGGGTATCTCTCGAAAGATAATGCAACAGAGAACGATTAGGGACTGCTAGAAAAGTTCGCTCTACGACCGCATCTCTTCTCGAATAGACTGCAAATCACTGTCAAGGTGTGAACTTTAGTACACGGTATGGATACAAGTCACGAAAGCGTCTTACCTTCGACGTCTCGATTCGCTATCTAGCTAGGGGTGAACGGCCAGGAGAAAGCGAAGACTAGTCATGTATATTGGGATGAGCAGCCACATCGCCGAATGGGTTAGTGGCTATGCAATAAACAGTATACGATAGACCTGGCGATAGATTGATTTGTAAGGTGGGCTCGGATATTCGAGATGCTTCACCTCAGCGGACACGGACAAGACAGTTTTACTTAGAAAATTATTAGCTATGGCGAGGAGGTGGACACAGAATTACATTAATTATACAGAAGACTCGATGAAAACATGCCATGACTTGATTAAGGGAGGATCAACCTGCAAATACCCACCAACAATGTCGAGCGCAGACTATCATGAAATGATCGTAGCGACCATCTGACACGACACCAGAACCACAGTATAAGGGCCACCAACGTCCACACTCCTCCATCTCTATTTTCACAAACGGATCATGTTGGCCGAGGCCCACACGGCAGACAATGGAGCTTTATACAACATACTGAAGCTTAGCCAGGATTGAGCAAGCCTCAGATCCTATGAGATCTTTTGCCAGACTCTGGATATGGTGTGCGGGGCCGATCATGGCCATGATCATGGATGCCTTTTATGAATTCGCCCTCGAAACGGACGTGACCATTGCTAGCGTCTCGGGGTGGAGAAGGTGGCATTGAATGTCCAGATTTGATGTGGCCGTTGTTTTGAGCGCTCAGGGTCTCTTCTTGAGCTGGTCTACGGCTCATACCGGCCGGGGTGGGCCCTTGCATAAGCTTATCATTTGGAACCTCTGGGGAGTGCTTACCCGTTGACTCGTCAGGATGAGCACGGATTGGGCCCGCTAGCGCTGAGGCGGCTCGATGCATTTGCCCTCCGCGTTGGCTTGGTGTATACCCGAGCTCAGGCATGAACTCATCTGTAGGTGACCGTGTTCTTCGTAGAGCGTTCGAGGTTGACGGGTGATGTGGACTTTTACGAACCCAAGAAGCTCTTTGTCGATCAGCGTAGGTGTGAGACTGAGCGTTTCCCATATTTCACAGTCCGTACGCTGATATAAGGTGTCTGTAGTGCGAATAGATGGCCGATGTTGTTAGTCTGCGGTATGTGGAGCGCGGCTGGTGGAATGACTCTGCAGATTTGAATGAATATGGAAAGCACTGTCAAACAGTATTTGAGTGATATGAGATCCAAAGGCGAAGAGTGTTGAAGAATGGAAGCAACGAGGAGAAGGGAATACACAATGAATCAAAAGTGCGCAATTTGTCGATGACAAAGAATATGGATGGACACAGTGAGAGTCGTATCCATTCGCAGGATAGGTACTAGACAACAAACCCCGACAAAAGGTGCTTTGTCGATCTTCGAATTTAGACCAACCCTACAGACAACAAACACATTCACAGTGATTGATCCCCCTCAGTAGGTGATAGCCATACCATAGATCTGCGATGCGACAGTAAACGTAGAGTCTTGTGGCTTTACACAATAGACGAACGGGTGAGTGCACTAGCAGTGCGATGTTATTCACATGCCTATAGAGATCCGATCACAGGTGAGACGACTGAGACAGTCGGCAATATGAGGTATTGGTAAGCTATTGGCGGCGTTCGTGATGATAATATGGAAACTAGCAAGTTATCAGATGTATCGAACGGAAGTCCAACCTATGGGTCGACGTAGCCCTTCACTCAAAGCAATTGAATCTCTGCATCATGCAATATATGCAATAGAACCGCCAGGTATCGCTGTCTCGCTCTAGTCTTGTGGCTCGTGCAATATGGTACAATGCCTCTTTCTCCTATGACCGTTGATGCACTCCTGCATCGTGAAAAACCGTACGCGCCTCTAATCACCCGGCGGTCTTTCAGGTGTCAGCTCCATGATCTCCTGCAGCCTTCATACGCCAAACGATCCCAGAGAGGTCATATTCTTCCTGCCCAAGTCTCTATCGTTGGCGCACCGGTTTTGAGACCTTATGCTTCCCCAGATACAGCACGCCTGATCGCTTCAGTACAGCTGGTCGCTTCAAGCGAACCCCCAACCTGCCCGGGATCAAGCGATGTGCTTCTCGACGATGTTTCTGGAATTGATTGCCCGAAGGAAAGGTCCTGTGACAGGCCGCGCACTTCCGAGGCTTCCTGGTGGTTTCCTCTACTGGGGGAGTAGCTGGAGGCGTAGGAGGAAGGTATTGTTCGGGCTGATTCGTGACTTTTAGGATCCATGAACAGGGTCGATTGAGAGCAGAATGTTCGGTATGTAGGCGAATTGGGTCATCGTCTCTCTTCCAATCTCTTAGCGCCAATTTACAACTGAAGCAAGTGACCCCATCTCCGGCTTTGTTACTGTGATAGAAGCCGGCTGCTGCCAACGATATTGGAAGTGGCTTGATATCAATAGGCCAGGTATGAAAGGATCCAAGCCTTTCCTCTAAGGTATTCATGAAGGTACCATTGTTCCAAGTGCATGTAGGGGTAGCGCGTTGGTGCTCGGCGATTGGATCTCCCTGCTCATGCCATCCTTCCATCCTAACCTGACAACAGAAGCATGATACGGCATCGCTTTCTGGCGTGCATTGGTAGAAGCCTGCCGCCGCCATATGTGCTGGTGCCAATCGGCCTCCATAAGGCCAATTGATGAAAGTGCGGAGGCGATCCTCAAGACGATCCATTATGTTGTACAAGGGGAGGGCTGTAATGCAATGTCTATGAATTGTTATGAGTTGGTCAACCCTCAAGAGACTTCAGATCGAGACGCGTCAAGACTGGGCCGTGCGTAAGAAAATGTGTCTGCACTTATCTATTGCTCCTGCCTCTCCGTATGATTATAATCTCTCGGAAACACACAGTCTTGCAATTGAAGAACAGGCCTGACTTCTAGACAGTGTAGACATTAGACAATGCGGAAGGAGAAGTGGTGGTGTAGGAAACACTACGGAGCAGGCTTGGGACAATGTTATGATGGGCGGGTGGGGTACCGGCCCTAGTTCTATCGAAAATCCAACGTTAAACATAGAATTCGTTTCCTAGAATTTTGATAGGCTACTTAAGTAGACTACTTTGAGGAAAACTGGATACTATAGAATAGTAATAGGAGATAGTATTAAGTATAAAGAAAGTTGATAATTCTAAGAGAAGGTAATATAAAGAATATATGAAATAGATCTATAAAATACTATATAATATCTTTTAGCGTAGAGAAGCGTAGTAGACTAGTAGGATTTAGTCTATCTAGATTAGTCCTAGGTCGCGAAGCTACTATTAGAAGTCTTTCTATTATTTTACTTCTTCTTTCTCTAATATACTATAACCGTACTAGATACTGAGCCTATTAAAGTAATTAAATGTGCTTACTAAGCTACCATAGCTCGTTTTTAAGTACTAATTATACTCTAGCGTCGTACTCCTTTCACTTTATTTGGACCTAGATCTGATTACAGTGGCGATAGAAGTGATGGATCATGCTCCCAGTGAGTGCAACAACTACTCTGCAATATATTGAGCTTAAAGTAACATCAAGCAGTACAATTCTCGCCTCTGAAAGCAATCAAGATCCCCTTGTTGATAAATCGCAACGCAGATTTTGTGGAACGGCCTTTGGGGCGATCGCCCCGCCGGCCACCGCCTCTTGGAAACGAAAGTGAGCGCCTTGTATGGGTCGCCCTTCCCACAGGATCTTTGGTACCCAAACATAAGGACCTCGCAACACCATGTGTATGCCCCACATACGCTTCGCCTTACCTTTAATGGCTTTCATCACGAACGAAAGCTAATTCGAGCCAGATACCCATTCCCACCAGGCTAACGTACAAACCAAATCTGAGACCTCCGCCTTTAATTGGAACCAATCCTCCAGCAAACCACCCGGTAAGCGCAAATGGTGACATAAGCAACAAAGGACGAACGATCATCGTATCACGCCAGGTATCTGTAGACGGCAATATCACTTTCGTCGTTGGTACTAAGTTTGCTGGCATCGTCAACCGTAACCCTCAAGAGATACCGTTATCTCAAATATTCGACCATGTATCCCAGGCCGAACTTCAGAGGTTTGAGAACCAAGATTTCCTTGAAGAAGACGTTCGCGAAGCGAGTCAGCCTCCACCGAAACCCAGAGGGAGACCGATAGGGAGTAAGCTTATCGACGGAAGAATTGTACTAGTTGGCGCCAGTACAGGCCAATTAGGAATACAGAA
>JAABUX010002011.1_pt1 | contig 29559 bp, 23 predicted proteins | sample 5561851 | NCBI WGS metagenome assembly JAABUX01 (sample SAMN10711883, study PRJNA513361) | rock metagenome | isolation source: Antarctica rocks | place: Antarctica: Victoria Land, Richard Nunatak red sandstone | collected 2016-01-03 | reverse complement strand
TCGCGCTCTCGCCGCGGCGGACCCTGGCCCTGCCGGCCGACGCCGAGGCCGTCGCCCGGTTCGGCCTCAAGGACGGCGTGAAGGTCATCGCCCTCGACCTCTCCGGGCTCTGAGAACGAAGGCGATCGTGCCAACCGGGCAACGCAACCGGACGCCCCGGCGGGAAACCGCCGGGGCGTCCCCGTTTCGAAGTCGCCCGCGGCTGGGGCCGATGCCGGGCCCCGGGCCGGTTGGCCCGAGGGGGGAATCTCAGATCCTCGAATCTCGGATCGGGAACTTTCAAGCGAAGATGATTATCTCAGATTTTGAAATATCAGATCTGAAATTTTCAAACAAGCTAACATCCTTGCCGATGAGGGTTGTTCACCGCCCGAGGGCGACCGCCACGCGCCGGCCGATCCGGGGGCAGGCGGCGGCGATCGAGGCGGCGGGCGGGCCGAAGCAGGGCCAGAGCAGGTAGGCGATCGCGTCGGCCGGGTGGGCGGCGATCTCGGCTTCGAGCCTGCGGAGGTACGCCGCGACGGCGGCATCCTCGTCGCCGGGGGCGACATCGCGGGGCGGGTCGATCGTCAGCCCGTACCGCCCGCCGGGCCGGTGGGCGGCGAACAGGAAGACCACGGGCGCCCGGGCGTACGCGGCGAGGTCGGCCCAGATGGCGAGGAACGTCCGGTCGACGCCGAGCAGCCGCCCGCCCCGGCAGTTCGGCCCGGGCCAGAGGATGTCGCCGCCGAGGTAGACGGCCATCCCGTCGCGGAGCGCCGAGCGGGCCCGGAGCAGGCGACCGACCGACTCGGCCGGCGTCATCTTGCGGCGGAGGAAGAACCCCGACTGCGGATGCGGCCCGTCGAGGTCGAACCGCCGGTGCAGGTCGCGCGAGACGTGCCTCGGCCGCTGGACGAGGAACCGGGTCGGCACCCCTCGGCGATCCAGCCAGTGCAGCGCCGGCAGGTGGGCCCCCAGGTGGCTCCCGACCACCACGACGCCCCGGCCCCGGGCCAGCGCCGCGTCGAGATGCCCGGCGCCATCCACGTCGAACCGCGCCAGGACGTCTCCATCAGCCAGGCCGTCGAGCGGATAATCCCGCGCCGAGTACCGCGCGAGGTTCGCCGCGACCGCCCGGGCCGTCGCCGCCTCGTCCCAGCCGGCGCCGAGGACCGCCCGCGCCCGCGCCAACGCCCCGGCGATCTCCCGCCGACGCCCCGGGTCCGCGATCGCGATCGCCCGCCCGAACGCCCCGAGGGCCGCGTCGCACGCCTCCGGACCCAGCCGGCGGAGGCCGGGCAGGATCGCCTTGTAATACCACGATTTCCAGCTCAGGGCGTGGCGAAGCTTCACGGAGTGACCCCGGCGCTGTTAACCGACGGATGCCAGCGTCTTCAAGCCTTGATAGTCGACCTTGTCCGTCGAGGTCGTCGGCAGGTTCGAGAGGAACTGGACCTCGTCGGGCACCATGTAGGGGGGGAGGTGGCGGGAGCAATGCCGCTTCAGGGCGATGATCGAGCCCTTGGTGCCGGGCTTCATGGCGACGAAGGCGACCAGGGCGATCCCGTCCTCGCCGGCCTTGGCGACGACGGCCGCGCGGTCGACGCCGTCGTGGCGGTAGAGGGCGGCCTCGATCTCGCCCAGCTCGATCCGGTAGCCGCGCTTCTTGACCATCCGGTCGCGGCGGCCGTGGAACTTGTGGCGGCCGTGGCCGTCGTCGGAGACGAGGTCGCCGGTCCGGTACCAGGCGCCCTCGTCGTCGAGGAAGAAGGCGCGGGCGGTGAGGTCGGGGCGGCCGAAGTAGCCGAGCATCACGCCGGGGCCGGAGACGACCAGCTCGCCCACCGCGCCGGGCGCCAAGGCCCGGCCGTGCTCGTCGACCACCCGGACCCGGGCCGGCGGGCAGGCCGAGCCGATCGGGAAGGGCGCGTCGCGGCCCTCGTCGATCGCGTCGGGGATCGGCTGCGCGGTGCAGACGTTGGTCTCGGTCGGCCCGTAGAGGTTCCAGAGCGACGCCGCCGGCCAGGCCCGCCGGAGCTTCTTCAAGGGCGCGACGGGGAAGACCTCGCCCGCGAACAGGACCAGGCGGGGGCCCGCGAAGCCCGGGGCGGCGACGGCGCCGCCGTGCTCGGCCAGGAGGCCCAGGATCGAGGGGGCCGAGTACCAGACGCTGACGGACCGCCCCCGGAGGAACGACGCCAGCCGCGCAGGGTCCTTGCCGGTGGCCTCGCCGATCAGGACCAGGGTCGCCCCGGCCCGGCACGAGGCGTAGAGGTCGAAAATCGACAGGTCGAAATGAAAGGGGGCGTGCGAGGCGAAGCGGTCGGCCGGGTCGAGCCCGAAGGTGTCGTCGCACCAGTCGAGGAAGGCGAAGGCGTTGGCGTGCGAGAGCATCACCCCCTTCGGCTTGCCGGTCGAGCCCGAGGTGTACAGGACATAGGCCAGGTCGTCCCCGTCATAGGCCGGGGCCAGGGGCGAGGGCGCGGCGTCGGCCATCACGCATTCCCAGGCGGCGTCGGTCGGGTCCGACGAGGGGCCGCCCACGACGATGAACCGCGGGATCGGCCCGGATTCGGGCCACGAGGAGCGCAGGTCCGCGGCGAACTCGGCCGCCACGACGACCGCCTTGACCCCGGCGTCGGCGAGGATCCCCGCCCCCCGGATCGTCGGCGAGCCCGGGTCGACCGGCACATACGCCGCCCCCGAGCGGAGCACGCCGTGGATCGTCGCCACGGCCTCCCGCCCCTTCGGCAGGAACAGGCCCACGCGGTCGCCCCGCCCCACGCCCCAACGGCCGAGCCGGGTGGCCAGCCGATCGGCCGATCGGGCGAGCTGGCGATAGGTCAGGGTCCCGCCCCGTTCGTCCTCGACGGCCGGGTGGTCGGGTCGCGCCCGCGCGGCGCGATCGAGCAGTTGACTGAGGTGGTGAGCGTCCTTGCCCATGATCGTGGTTTCTTATCGGGTGCGTGGGAGGCGGATCACCGGCCGAGACGGTCGGGGAGGCGGGGAAATCGCGCGGCGATCGGCGACGGCCGCCCGACTCCCCTCTTCTCTTCGACGCCCGCGACCCGCGGACGCCGCCCATCGGACGATCCTTGTCCCGAATGACCGGGCATCATGCCGGGATTCGCCATCGGGATCAAGGCCAAGGTTGTCCCGACGCCGACCCCCGCGTGGCATCGGGCTTGCATTCTCATCGGGCTCGATCAGGGCAGCAGACCCACATCCGGGGAGGCGATCCGATGTCCCACGACGTGAATGTCAACAAGATCGACGACAAACAGAAGCGTGAGGCCGAGCACCTGGCCACCAAGCTCAAGCACCAGGGGATCGGCCAGGACGAGGCCAAGAAGCGGGCCATCGAGCAGGTGGCGGGCGAACTCAACACCGGCGGCCACAACGGCGGGGGAGGCGACACGCCCAAGAATGCGGACAAGCACCACCCCCACAATGCGGAGGAGCAGACCGGCGGGCCGAAGTGAACCGATGACGAGCCTTCGGCGGAGTGGTCTTTTAACATAAATTATTGTTGATTCGTAGGGTGGATGAAATCCACCAGGGCTCGGGCCACGCCGTCGGATCGGTGGATTTCCTCCAGCCCACGGGAGGCCGTTTGGTTCGCTCTTTCTCAGGGTCCCGGCTCGAAGAGGGCCCGGCTCAGGGTGGGCTCGGCGAGGAGGGCCTTGGCGAGGTTCTCGAAAAGGAGGCGGTGGCCGCGGGCGTTGGGGTGGTCGTCGCCGGGGGCGATCTCGATCCGGGTGGCGTCCTGGTCGTCGAAGGTGGCGGCGAGGTTGATCAGGGGGACGGCGTGGCGGGCGGCGATCCCGGCGTGGCGGGCGACGGTGAGGGACCGGGCATCGTCGGCGTCATCGCGGCAGGCGCGGGGGATGAGGAGGACGGCGAGGAGCAGGTCTCGCGAGCGGCAGTCGGCGGCGAGGGCGCCGAGGACGGCGTCGGCGAAGATCCAGTAGCCGTCCTTGACCCGGGCCTTGAATCCGCCCCGGCGGTCGAGGTCGGCCCAGGCGTCCCGGCGGAGGCGAGCGGGGTCGATCCCGGCCTCGGCGGCGGCGCGGCGGAGGAAGTCGTACTTCAGGTCGACGCGGTTCTTGATCAGGCCGCCGAGGTGGATCTCCAGGAGGCGGGGATCGATCATGGTCGAGGCGGAGAGGACGAGGTCGGGGCGGAAGGCGAGGGCCTTGCGGCGGAGGGCCTCGTAGCGCTGGGCCGGGCCGTAGGCGGCCATCGCGAAGTTGAGGACCTCGAACCGGCGGGGGAGGCCGCGGCGGGCGGCCTCGGCGTTGAGCCAGGCTTCGAGCAGGTTTTCATACGTGTCGGGCGTGGCCACCCCCCAGCCCATGTCGATCGAGGAGCCGAGCAGGGCGATCCGATAGGTCCCCTCGGGCTTGTCGAGGGGGTACTCGCGGTCGCGCATCCCGCGCGAGTTGGTGGTGAACCGCTCGCCGAAGAAGACCTCGTCGAAGCCGGGCTTGAGTTCGAACTGGAGGAAGTCGCGATCGAGGTCGCGGGTGATCCGCTTGACCAGGTCGCGGTTCCGGCCGATGGGGTCGCCGATCAGGCCGAGTTCGAGCGGGCCGGGGGCCCCCCGGCTGTTCTTGCCGGCGCCGCCGATGAGCCCCTCGTAGTAGCCGCCTGCGGCGGCCGCGCGGTCGGCGCGGTTGAGGTCCTGCGACCGGGCGCCTTCGCGGGCATTGCGGGCCCAGCCGGCCGGGAGCGGGGCCAGGCCGACGGCCAGGACGGAGGCCGTGAGCAGGAGCCGGGCGGCGGACGGCCGGGCTGGTCTGGGGTCGATCATCGCCGGTCGCCTCGTTCCGATGGGGGGTCTGGGGGCAGGGCCGCCGCCGAGGGCAAGGCCGCGCCGAGCAACCGGGCCAGCCGGGCGTGGCCCCGGGCGTTGGGGTGGAAGTCGTCGGGGCCGATGGCGAGGGAAGCGGGTCCGAGGCCGTCGAAGGCGTCGGAGAGGTCGACGACAGCGGAGAACCCGGAGGCCCGGGCCAGGTCGACCAGGCGGGCGCGGTCGGCGGGCAAGACGGGCTTGCCGACGCGGGGGAGGAGGAGCCAGACGCTCGGCACGCCGCGCGAGCGGCAGTCGTCGACGACGGCGCGGTAGACGCCCGCCAGGATCGCCTCGCGGTGGGGCCGGAGCAGGTTCTTGTAGGTCTCCTCGTCGCCCCCAGGCCGGGCCCCGGCCCTGACCAGGGCCTCGCGATAGGCGGGGGCGTCCCAGCCGACGCCCTTCGGCAGGAGGGAGCGGAGCTTGCGGTCGTCCCAGCCGAAGTCGGCGGGCGTGCCCTGGAAGACGACGAGGTCGGGGCCCGACGCCCAGCCCTCGCGCGAGAAGTGCTCCCAGCGCTGGCCGGGGGCGTGGCCGGGCACGGCGTGGTTGAAGACCTCGACCGCCGGCCCGCCCGAGGCCCGCGAGCGGCCGTCGAGGGCCCGCTCCCAGGTCGGCTCGAACCCGAGGCCGTCGTCGACGCCCCAGCCGGCGCCGATCGAATCGCCGACGACGGCGATCCGGCGGGTGGCGGCGGGCTTGCGGGTCGCGTATTCCCGGTCGCGCATCCCGAGCGAATTGGTCGTCCAGGTCGCCCCGCGGTGCTCGGCCGAGACGCCGGGCTTGAGGACATATTCGCGGACGTCGGCGACGGCGACGGTGAGCGGGCCGAAGTCGGTGGGCGGGGGCTCGGGCCGGGATTGGCCCACCTGGTCGAGGCGGCGGCCGGCGTCGGCCAGGGCCTCGTAGTAGCCGCGCTCCATGCGTTCGAGGTCCGCCGCGTTCGGTCGGTCGGCCCGGGCCGACTCGCGGGCCCGGAGCGACCACCCGGGCGCCAGGCCCGGCGGGGCCACGCCCCAGGCCAGCAGGGCGGCCGTCAGCGCCAGGTGTGGGAGGGGGCTGGGCCGGGGGGTCATCGGTCCCTGTCGAGATGGCCGGGGGAGGGACGCGGGGAGCTGCCCGCCAAACTCATCCGTCAGACATCAACCCGCGATTCCACGGCGGATCATCCCGAGCCACTGGCCGAGGCCCGGGCTGGACCAGAGCGACCAGAGGAGCGAGATGGTGACGAAGGTGGCGGCCGTCTTCGCCGCCCGGATCGCGAGCGCGGCGGCCTTGGCCTTGCCGGGGCGGGCGGGCGGGCGCCGAGCGTCGAGCTGGACGTTGACCAGCACCAGGACGCCCAGGATGCCCCAGAACAGGGCGTCGGGCACGCCGAGGCCCCAGGTCCCGCGGAGCCAGAACTTCTGGTAGGCGTGCAGGGCCCAGGTCGTGACGAAGACCGCGGAGGTCGCCGCCATGAGGGTCGCCCACCGCGGCCGGCGCTTCAGGCGGAAGGCCACGGGGTTGAAGACGACCCGGACCATGAAGTCTTTCCAGTAGATGTTCACCCGACGCCAGTAGTCGGTGAAGCCCGAGGCGAGCAGGTAGTTGTGGTGGGTCGTGGGCAACTGGTGGCCGAAGAGGTGGAGCATCCCGCAGGCCAGGTGGAACTGGCCCGAGACCTGGAGGTACAGCAGGTAATTGCACGCGACGTAGGCCGCCAGGGTGGCCGGGCCGCGGACCTCGTCGGGGGAGATCAGCATCTCGTGATACACCAGGCGGTAGGCCAGCAGGTGCACCACCCCCTTGAAGATCATCCGGAGGCCGACGCGCTGGGTCTCGTGGACCTCGGCCGCGAAGTAGCCGCGCCGGAGGGTCCGGTAGTCGACGACGGGGAAGTGGAGGAAGCAGTAGTTGGGCAGCAGGAAGAAGTAGCCGAAGGCGTCGAGCAGCGGCTCGGGCCGCTCGGCATGCTTGATCTCGTACAGATACAAGATCATCCGGAACATGAGCATCGACCCGAGGACCGGCCAGACGACCTCGGCCATCCCCGGCCCGGCCGATGCGCGGCCGATCCCCATCGCGACCGCGGCGGCCCCGACGATCGCGGCGCGGGCCCACCAGGCGATCGGCAGCCGGCAGGCGAGGATCAGGGCCGACGCCGAGGCCGAGACGACCAGCCCCGGGCCGACGCCGAAGACGGCGAACAGGCCGACCACCGAGAGGGCCAGGAAGAACGGCCGCTTCCAGCGATAGGCCAGCAGGTAGTGGACCGGCAGCGCGGCCAGGACGATCGAGGTGAGCAGGAAGAGCGCCCGCCCCTCGACCCGATAGACCTTCATCACCGCCAGGAGCAGGGCCAGGTGGAACCAGATCGGCAGGAACTGGCGGAGGTCGCGGCGGCAGTTCTCGGGCTCGCCGGGGTGGAGGCCGGCCGGGCCCCCCGGCGCGGATGCCGGCGGGATCGGCAGGAAGCGGCGATGGGGCGCCACCTTCGGATTCGCGGCGACGGCCGGAGTTCGGGTCTCGGTTCCCAACGGCCTGCCCCCCTGTCGGTCAATGGCCTCGCGTGGGCGAGGGTCCGGGCGGACGAGGGCGAGACGCGGGGGCCGGCCCATCCTTGGACCGGTGGTTCCCCCGCCGCGGCCGCACCATCCTTGTCGCTTCGATCCGGGCGTCTTGCCTCGCGGCGGGAGGGCGAAGTTGGGGGCGGACGGGGCCGCCCGCGATCCGTCCCATCGGCGTCGGCCGGGCCTGCTCGGCCCGGGTCTGGCGTCCCTCCCCTGGACGACGACCGGGATATAACCGAGATCGGCCGTCGGAGTCAACCCGACCCGGCGGCCCCGGCGGTCGGGCCCGGCCCGGGTTGCGAGGTCGGGGCGTCTGGGGTATCGTCCCGCGCCGCGAGGGATGATCTCGGGTTCTCGAAGGGGGTTGCGAATGTCGATCGAGGGCGCGAGGCGGTGGGGACCGGAGGCGATGCTGGCCGTCGTGGCGGGGGCCGCCTTCCTGGGCTTCCTCGGCTCGACCGAGCTCTGGGGCAAGCGCGAGCAGCGGGCGGCGGCCGAGGCGCTGGACACGGTGGACCGGGGCCACTGGCTCGTCGCCGAGATCCAGGGCCGCCCCCGGCTGGAGAAGCCCCCTCTACCCCGATGGGTCGCCGCCGGCCTGATCCGGGCGACCGGGCGCCGCGACGAGGCGATCGTCCGCCTGCCCGGCGCCCTGGCGGCCCTGGCCACGATCGGGCTGGTCTACGGGCTCGGGCGCGGCCTGGGCGGCCGGTCGGTCGGCCTGGCGTCGGGCTTCGCGCTGGCGTCGTCGGCCTACTTCGTGGTCGAGATGCGGCAGGCGGGCAACGACGGGTTCCTCGCCCTGTTCACCACGCTGGCCCTGCTGGCCGCCCGCCAGAGATTGGACGGCGGCGAGGTGGGAAGGCCCGGCCCCCGACGTTGGAACCTGGTGCTCTTCCTGGCGATGGGGCTCGGGTTCCTGACCAAGGGGCCGATGGTCGTGCTGCTGGTGGGGGTGCCCGTGGCGGGCTACCTGGCCACGAGCCGTCGGCTGGGGCCGGGGCTCCGGCTCCTGGCGGACGGCCGAGGGGCGGCGCTGTTCCTCGCCTTGGCGATGGCCTGGCCGGTGCCGGTCCTGGTCCGCGACCCGACCGCGGCCCGGGTCTGGTGGCTGGAGATGGCGCAGAAGACGGGGGCGGCGGGCGTGATCCACGGCAACGGCCGGGGATCGGTGGCCCTGGACTGGGCGTGGATGACCCTGCCGTGGACGCCGCTGGCCCTCCTGGCGGCGGCCGGCCCGCTCCGGCGATCGGCGAGGGCCGGCCGGTCGGGCGTCGGGCTGGCCTGGTGGTGGGCCTTCGGCAACCTGGCGATCCTGGGATTCTGGGAGGTGGCCAAGCCGAGCTATTACCTGCCGTGTCTGCCGGGCGTGGCGGTGCTGGTCGGGACGGAGTGGGTCCGGCTGGCGAGGCTGGCCCGGCGGGCGTCGGCGCCCGGTTCGGGGGCGGCCCGGGGCCTGATCCAGGGGGCCTGGGTCGCGGCGTTCGCGGCGGCGACGGTGGCGCCGGTGGTGGCGAGTCAGGTCGCGCCGGGGGTCCTGGGCTGGGCCTGCCTCGGGGGCGGGGCGGTGGCGACATCGGTCGTGATGGGGGCCTGGGCGTGGCGGCGGGGGCGGGACGGCCGGGCCATCGCGTGGCCGGCGGCGGGCCTGGTGGCGGTCGCCCTGATCGGCTATGGCGCGATCGCCCCGGCCGAGAACCCGTCCCGAGGGCACCGGGCGCTGGCGACCGAACTCGGGCGACGGATTCCGGGCTCGACCCCGAGGGTCTGGTTCTTCGACGAGATCGACGAGGGGCTCTGGTTCTACCTGGAGGGGCACGACCTGGCCCCTATCCCCGCGCCCGGCGGCCGGGCCCGCTACAACCGGGGGTTCGACCTCCGCGACGCCGCCGCGGCCCGGCGGGACTTCACGCCGGGGCGGCGGGTCGCGCAGGCCCGCGACCGGCTGGCCGAGTGGGCCCGGCATGCCGACCCGGCCAGCCCTTATGTCCTGGTCCGGGCCAAGGTCTACGACCTCCCGGGCTTCGCCGACGACCTCGGCCCGCTGGTCGGGCCGGTCTACCGCGAGCGGGGCGTGAAGCGGAACGAGATGGTCCTGCTCCGCGCCCGGACCCCGGCGGAGGTCGCCTCGGGCGATCGCCGGGTCAAGTAGCAGAGGTGGCCCCATAGCCCAGGGCCCGGCACCATGAACGACGCCGGGCCGCCGTCCGGATCGCGATCCGGATGCCGGGTTGATGGACCTCCCCCCCTCCACCTCGGCGGGGCCGCAATTTCCTGCAAGGAGGCCGCAGGAAGCCGGAAGACTCGACACCCGCCCGCCTCTACGATGCTCCCGGTCGAACAACCGCGTTCGAGGGGGGAAGTCATGGCCGCCCGGCATCTCAGCGACGCAAGACAGTGGGACGAGATCGTCGATTGTTATGCAACCGTCGGCGAGTCGATCACGAGGCCCTACAGCCTCGACGCTTTGGACGGGCTGGACCTCCGCGAAGGGGGTACGCCTGCTCGACGTGGCCGCCGGCACCGGGGCGTTGTCGGTGGCCGCCGCCCGTCGGGGGGCGAGCGTGCTGGCGGTCGACTCCTCGACGGGGATGATGGCCTACCTCGCCGAGCGGGCGACGAGGGAAGGTCTGGCGGACCTGGACACCCGGGTCATGGACGGGCAAAAGTCGGACCTACCCGACGCCTCCTTTGACCTGGCCTGCTCGGCCTTCGGGGTCATGCTCTTCCCCGACCACCGGGCGGGTCTGGCCGAGATGCGGCGGGTGCTCGCGCCGGGCGGGTCGGCCGCCGTGGTGGCCTGGTCGCACCCGGACCGCATTGGCCACGTGAGGATCTGGAACGACGCGATCCGGGATGCCTTCCCCGGGTCCGAGGGCATCGATCGCCCGTCGGGCGGGCGGGCGATGGACACGCCCGAGGGGCTCGCCGGGGAGGTTGCGCGGTGCGGTTTCCGGGAGGTGCAGGTCCGCCCGCTCCGCCACGAGTGGGCGGTCCCTTCGGCCGGCTGGCTGCTCGCCCGGAAAACCGACCGCTACCCCCTGATTGAGCGCCTCTACGAGCGGCTCGGCCCCGGGTCCCGCGAGCGGATCGGGGGACGGCTGCTGACGAGGTTGGGCGAGGAGTACGGCGACGGGCCATTCACCCTGCCTGCGGAGGCATGGCTGGCCATCGGTCGGTGTTGAACACCAAAGAGGGAATCCATGAATGACGATACGTCGAGGAAAAGCGATGGCGACCTCATGTCCCGTCGGCGGGCGCTCGCCCTCGCGGCGGGCTCGGCCGGCGTGCTGCTGAGGGGCGTGACGGCGGGAGCCGTGGAGGAGCAACCGACGGCGAAGCCGGCCCGGCGGTTCGACGTGGTGGTGATCGGCGGCGGCCCCGCCGGGCTCGGCGCGGCCCTGGGGCTCGGGCGGGCCTGCCGCAAGGTGCTGGTCTGCGACTCAAATCAGGGACGCAACGCCCCGGCGGCGGGCGTGCACGGCTTCCTGACGCAGGACGGCACGTCGCCGGCCGAGTTCCGGCGGATCGCCCGGGATCAACTGAGGCCGTATGACGTTGAATTCCGAGACGCCAAGGCGACCGACGCCCGGAAGGTCGCGGGCGGGTTCGAGGTGACGCTGAACGGTGCCGAGTCCGTCTCCTGCCGCAAGCTGATCCTGGCCACGGGCATGACGGACGTCCTGCCCGAGGTCCGGGGCCTGCGGGAGTTGTGGGGCAGGGCCGTGATCCACTGCCCCTATTGCCACGGCTGGGAGTTCCGGGGCCGCTCTTGGGCCTTCCTCGTCCCGCCCGAGGCGGCCGTCGAGGTCGCGACGCTCCTGCTCGGCTGGACGAAGCAATTGGCGCTCCTGACGAATGGCCCCTCCCGGGTCTCCCCCGAACATCGGGCCTGGCTGGAAAGACATGCCGTCGAGGTGGTCGAGGGCCGGATCGGTCGACTCGAAGGGGATGCCGGGCGGCTGAAGGCGGTCCACCTCGATGGCGGCCGTCGCCTGGAGCGGGAAGTCTTGTTCGTGCGGACCCGGCTCCGGCAAGCATCGGACCTGCCCGAGAAGCTGGGCTGCACGCTCCTGGACCAAGGTCAGTCGGCGGGCATGATCCGGACCGAGCCGACCGGGGCGACCGAGGTCGAGGGCCTGTATGTGGTGGGAGATGCCTCCGGCGTCGGCGTGACGAGCGTCGCCTCGGCGGTGGCGGAAGGATCGACGGTGGCCGGCGTTGCCAACATGGCCATGCTCAAGGAGGACGCCCGGTAGGCGAAGCTCGGCCCCCGGCCAGCTCGCCGGGGGTGACCCCGAGCAGCCGCCGGAGGTGGTGGTGGAGGTGGCTCTGGCTGGAGAAGCCGACCCGGGCCGCCGCCTGGGGGATGCCGGAGCCGCCCAGCAGCAGTTCCCTCGCCCGCTCGACCCGGCGGCGGATGACGTACTGGCGGGGCGTCGTGCCCGCGGCCGCCCGGAACCGGCGGAGGAAGTGATGCGGGCCGAGGCCGGCGAGGGCGGCGAGGCGGCCGAGGGACAGGTCGCCGTCGAGGTGCGCCTCGATGTGATCGGTCACCCGCCGGAGTTCATCGCCCCCGAGCCCGGCCTCGGCCCGAGCCGGGCGTCCCTCCCCGGCATACTCCCGGAGCAGGTGGACGGCCAGGGCGGTCCCGAGCGATTCGGCGAGCAGCCGCCGCCCGTCCCCGCCCCCCTCGGCGAGCTTGCGGGCGACCGTCGCCGCGAAGGGGTCGCGACGCATCGCCGACGGCCGGAGGGCGGCCGACTCGCGGCCCAGGCTCCCGGCGACCCGATCGAGCAGGGCCGTCGAGATCCGGACCGAGACCGACTCGAACGGCCGGTCCCAGCGGACGAGCGTGGGGACGAGCGCCGGGCAGACCACGACGTCGCCCGCCGCCGGCCGGCCCGAGTAGGCCCGGTCCCGGCCGAAGTGCCACTCGACGTGCCCGGGGCTGGACAGGATCAGCGTCACCTGATGGAAGCCGTGGGCGTGGCGGATGACCCGGTCGGCGGGAGGGGACGTCCACCTCCGGACGCCGAGCCCGTCGGCGAGCCCCTCGTTGCCCTCCCCCATGGGCACAACCGCGACCGCGTCGTCCATCGGATGCTCCCGGGATCGTCGGTCGACCGATGGGGTTGAGGTCGTCGGGAGGTCACCCCGCCCGCAGGGCCGTCCGGCCCCCTCCCGATCAGTCCTCGCTCAACCGGCCCAGGCGGTGGCGTCGCCGTCGGCGACGGCGGCTCCGAGGGCGGCGGGGAGGCCGACGACCCGGGCGAGGTCGAGGGCGGAGCGGGTCAGGCCGTCGACGTCGAGGCCGACCTCGGCGAGCTGCTCGTCGCGCTCGGCGTGGAGGACGAAGCGGTCGGGCAGGCCGAGGCGGCGGACGTGGGCGGTGTTCAGGCCGGCGTCGACGGCGGCCTCGACCACGGCGGAGCCGAAGCCGCCGGGCAGGCAGCCTTCCTCGACGGTGAGGACGAAGCCGCATTCCTCGATCGCCTTGAGGATCGCCGGCCGGTCGAGCGGCTTGGCGAACCGGGCGTTGATCACGCCGACCCGCAGGCCGTGCCGCTCGCGGAGCCGCTCGGCGGCGCGGAGGGCGGTGCCGACCAGGGTCCCGCAGGCCAGGAACATCCCGTCGGTCTCCCACTCGAGGATCTCGGCCTCGCCCAGGACGATCGGCTGGATCTCGCGCTCGATCGTCTCCAGGTTGGCCTTGGGGTAGCGGATCGAGGTCGGGCCGTCGTGGGCCAGGGCGAATTCGAGCATCGGCGCGACGTCCTTCTCGTCGCCGGGGGCCATGACGACCATGTTGGGGAACATCCGCATATAAGCGAGGTCGTAGCTGCCGTGGTGCGTCGGCCCGTCGGCGCCGACGAGGCCGGCGCGGTCGAGGGTGAAGACGACGGGCAGGTCCTGGAGCGAGACCTCCTGGAAGATCTGGTCGAAGGAGCGCTGGAGGAAGGTGCTGTAGATGTCGACGACCGGGCGGGCGCCGGCCTTGGCCATCCCGGCGGCGAAGGCGACGGCGTGGCTCTCGCAGATCCCGGTGTCGAAGAACTGGTCGGGGAAGGCCTCGCGGATCTTCTGGAGCTTGTTGCCCTCGCACATCGCGGCGGTGAGGACGGCGACCTTGGGGTCGGCCGCCAGGGCGAGGTAGAGGGCGTCGCTGACGGCGTCGGTGTAGGCGCGGCTCGAGGAGATCGTCAGCGGGATGATCCCGTCCTCGTGGTTCCGGAACGGCGAGGGGGCGTGGTACTTGACCGGGTCGAGCATCGCGGGCGGGAAGCCGTGCCCCTTGTCGGTGAGCACGTGGAGCAGGACCGGGCCGTCCATCGCCTTGACCTTCTCCAGGTAGTGCCGGAGGGTCTTGAGGTCGTGGCCGTCGACCGGGCCGATGTAGGCGAAGCCCAGCTCCTCGAAGAGCATCCCGCCGTGGAGCGAGGCCTTGATCGCGTCCTTCATCTGTTGGAGCCAGCGGTCGGCCTGGTCGCCGACCAGGGGGATCGACGGCAGGAGCTTGCGGAGCTTCTTGTTCCAGTCGTTGTAGGTGGTGGCCATCCGCGCCTTGTCGAGGTAGTAGCCGAGGCCGCCGACGCGCGGGCAGATCGACATTTGATTGTCATTGAGGACGACGAGGAACTTCTTGCCCAGGCCGGTGGCGGCGTTGTTGAGGGCCTCGAAGACGATCCCGGAGGGGAACGCGCCGTCGCCGATGACGGCGACCGAGTGGCGTTCGTGGTGGCCGGTCAGCTCGTCGCCGGCGCGGAGGCCCAGGGCGGTCGACGGGGCGCAGCCGGCGTGGCCGGTCATGAAGAGGTCGAAGGGGCTCTCGGCGGGGTTGGGGTAGCCCATCAGGCCCCCCCGGGTCCGGATCGTGTGGATCCGGTCGGCCCGGCCGGTGATCAGCTTGTGAGGATAGACCTGGTGGCCGGTGTCCCAGATCAGGCGATCGGACCGGAAGTCGAAGGTCAGGTGCAGGGCCAGGCAGAGCTCGACGACGCCGAGGTTGCTGGCGAAGTGCGCCGGGCGGAGGTTGACGACGCTGATCAGCTCCTCGCGCATCTCGGCGGCGAGCCGCTCGAGGTCCTTCTCGGAGAGCGTCTTCAAGTCGGCCGGGGACTTGACCCTTGCCAGCACCTCGCTACTCATCAGCGGTCCCTTTCCAGTAGATCCAGGGCCAGGGCCCGCAGCCGGGCGCCGCGCCCCCCGAGGGGGGCCAGCGCGTCGACGGCCTCGTCGGCGAGCCCGCGGGCGTGCCGCCGGCTGCCTTCGAGGCCGAGGAGGCCGGGGTAGGTCCACTTCCCCAGGCCGTGGTCCTTGTTCACTCGCTTGCCCAACTTCGCCTCGTCCCCCTGGACGTCGAGCAGGTCGTCGACGATCTGGAAGGCGAGGCCCACCGCGTGGCCGTAGGATTCCAGGGCCCGGAGGGTCGGCCCGTCCGCCCCGGCGACGATCGCGCCCATCTTCAGCGAGGCCCGGAGCAGCGCCCCGGTCTTGCGGCGGTGGATCGATTCGAGGGCCTCGAGCGTGGCGTCGGGCTGCCCCTCGGCCTGGAGGTCGGCCATCTGGCCGCCGACCATCCCCGCCGGCCCGGCCCCCTCGGCCAGGGCGAGGACGCACCCGGCGGCGGCGGCGGCGGGCCGGACGTCGCGGGCGAGGACCTCGAAGGCCAGCGTCAGCAGGGCGTCGCCGGCCAGGACGGCCGTCGCCTCGTCGAACGCCTTGTGGCAGGTCGGCCGGCCGCGGCGGAGGTCGTCGTCGTCCATGCTCGGCAGGTCGTCGTGGATCAGCGAGTAGGTGTGGACCATCTCCAGGGCGCAGGCGGCGGGCAAGGCCGCCTCGGCGTCGGCCCCGCAGGCCTCGGCGGCCATCAAGGCCAGGATCGGCCGAAGCCGCTTGCCGCCGCCGAGCAGGCTGTACCGCATCGCCTCGGCCAGGCGCGACGGGCAGGCCCCGGCCCCGGGCAGGTAGCCTGCCAGGGCCCCTTCGACCCGGGCCCCGGCCTCCCGCATGTATTCGGAAAGGCCGGACACGACGGCCTCGATCGGCGTGGTTGTCGTCATGGGGCGAACGCGAGCGTCACGATGATCGGGCCGGTCCGTCGGGGGCGGGGCGGCCCGCGATCCATGCGAGACCTGGTCAACCCACCCTCGGGTTCCCGACCGGTGACCCTATTGTTGACATCGGGGGCCGGATTGTCCATCCGACACCGGCCGAAACCGGGCGGGATCGAGGGTCTTGCGGCTTCGGCGCAAGCACGGCTCTCTGGGCAAGATCGGTCGAGTTTAGCGTCACATCGTCACGACGCCGGCCCGACGCGGGCCCGGGTCTCCAGGCCGGTCCTCGTCGGGCCCCCGGCGCCGGCCGCCCGGGGCCTCGGCGGCCGGTGGCGGTGGCGGAAGATCTCGTTGTGGAGCGGGAGGGCCTCGGGCCGGAACGTGGGCGCGGTGATCGGGCCGAGGACGCGGACCACCAGGATCTGGCCGCTCAGCTCGCGGGTCACGTCGCTGAAGAGCGGGACGTGCCAGGCGTCGCGGCCGGCGAGGATCCGGAGCTTGACGTCGACGTCGCCCCGGACGTCGACGGAGCCCCGGCCGTCGAGGCTGAAGGCGTTGCCGAAGAGCTGCACGGCGTCGAGCGTCGTCTCGCCGTTGTCGATCCGGAACTTGACCTTGGCCGTGTCGAAGGCGGTCCGGGCCTCCTTGGCCAGCTTCAGGACGTTGAAGAAGCGGAGGGCGACGGGGAGGTGGCCGAGGTCGCCCTGCTCGACGTGGGCCTCGCCGGCGCCGGTGAGGGTGTGGGGGTCGTACCCCTGGCCGCTGACCTCGACCCAGCCGGAGAGCAGCCCCTTGACGGCCTGGTGGCCGGCGAGCCCCCGGGCGTACTCGTGGAGGTCGGCCGCGTCGACCGACACGTTGGCCGAGTACCGCGGCGTCACCTCCATCGTCGACCGGATTCGCCCGCCCAGGGCCCCGCCGAGGACCGAGCCCCGGACGTCGTCGAGCCGGGCGATCCCCTCGCGGACGTCGAGCCCGGCCGTCAGGCGGGTGACCTGCTGGCCGAGCACGCCGACGCTGTCCAGGTCGAGCCTGCCGCGGACCTCCAGCGCCCGGCCGTCGAAGGAGCCCCGGACGTCGTCGAGCTGCCCTTGGATGTGCTCCAGCGCCAGGTCGGTGCCGATCTCGACCTTGTTGTCGCTGAGGACCACCAGCGCCCCCTGCCACTTGCACCAGGCCGACTCCCCCGCCCGGCCCGACCAGCCGAGCCCCAGGTCGGTCGTGATCCGCTTGAGCGGGCGGTCGTCGAGCCGGCGGGCGAGCTGTGCCATCACCGGCGGCATCATCCGCCGGACCCCCTCGTCGAGCCGGAGGTCGGACACCTCCAGGCCCCGGACGCCCAGCCCGAACGCGCCGCTGTCCTTGACGTCGACCTGGCCGTGCGCAAACCGGACCGGCGCCCGCTGGAAGGTGAAGCCGACCCCGCTCATCGTCGTCGGCGGGGCCGTCGCGGTGTCGTAGACGAACCGGCCGGTCACGTCGTCCATCCGCATCTCCAGGGGGCCGGCGGGGGGCCCGAGGCCGGCGACCGGCAGGGGGTTGAACCGGAGGTTCACGCCGGTCTGGGCCCGGGGCGTGATCTCGATCCGGTTGCGGTCGACCCGCCGGGGGTCGACGTGGATCGTCGCCGCGATGTCGCTGGCGCCGGTGGGGTTGAGCACGCCCCAGGTCAGTTGCCAGGGCTTGGGCAGGGCGTCGCGGAGCTGGTGGTCGAAGGGGAGGTTGCGGGCCTTCAGGTCCATGTCGACCTTGACCAGGTCCCCCTTGACCGGGTCGACCCCGACCTTCTCGACCCGGCCGCCGGCCTCGATCGCCGCCTGGCCGTTGCTGCCGCGCATCTCGCTGAAGACCCAGAGGTCGGGGTGGATCTCCAGCCGGCCGGTGAGGTTCATCACCGGGTATTTCAGCCCCTCCCAGGTCAGCGAGCAGCCGGGGTTGAGCCGGATGTCCGCGTCGATCCGGACCCGCCCCCTCGGGTCGTCGCCGGGCTTCAGGGGCGGCTCGCGGCGGAGGTCGGCGTGGCCCCGGACCGTCCCCGTCGGCCCGAAGCCGAGGACCACCTTGCGGACGTCCGGCGGCAGGGCGTCGAAGAGCGCCGAGTCGACCGGCAGGGCCTCGACGTCGAAGCCGAGCCGGGCGATCGCCCGGGGGCCGGGGTCGAGCACCGTCCCGGAGACCCGCAGCGGCTTGTTGCCGACGAGCGTCTCCACCTTCAGGTCGAGCCGCCTGGCCGTGGCGTGGATCTTGCCCCGGATGTGGTCGACGGGGTAGGCGAAGTGCTTGTACTTCATCGCCACGTCGAGCAGCTCGACGTCCGACTCGGCGGCCACCCCGGCCCCGGCCGAGGGCCTCGACGCCCGGACCGTCACGTTGACCCGCCCGGCGGCGGGCGACTTGGCCGAGCGGCCGACCTCGGGGAAGTAGAGGTCCCAGAGCTCGCGGAACTCCGGCGGCGTCCAGCCCCGGAGCCGGGCGTCGAGCTGCAACCCGGAGGCGTCGACCTTGGCCTCGAACGGCCCCCCGGCCGGGTCGTCGAGGTCGAACTTCCCCTCCAGGGCGAACGTGGTCGCGCCGTCGCTCCCGGAGGCGGTGACCTCGGCCGGCCGGCCGTCGCGGGCCCGGAGGTCGACCGAGACGTCGCTGATCGGGAACGGCAGCTTGGGGCACTTCCAGAACCCCCGGCTCAGCCGGGCCGTGGCGTCGTAGCGGAGCCTGGGGCTGGCGGCGGGGTCGAACGAGAGCGATCCGAGGTCGGCGTCGACCTCGCCGCCGCTCAGGCCGACCAGCTCGAGCGCCGAGGCGACCGCGGCGGGGAGCCGGCCCCGGAGCGCCTCGGAGAGCGTCAGGCGGACCAGGTCCCCCTTCTCCAGGACGACCCGGCCGGTGCCCGGGTCGACCGTCCCCCGGAGGTGGACCCGGTCGAAGAGGTCCCCCTTGGCCGTCAGCTCGAAGGCCACGGGCGACCCGGGCCCCGAGGGCGACGGGATCTCGATGGACACCTCGCGGAGCAGCCCCAGCGGCGGCCCGTCCCCCTCGACGGCCAGCTCCACGGTCCCGTCCTGGACCCGGATCGGCGGCAGGGGACCCCCCTTGGGGCCGGGCCAGGGATCGGCCAGGAGCCCCTGCAAGTTCCAGGTCCCGTCGGCCCGGCGGGCGAGCCGGAGCGTCGGCTTGACCAGCCTCACCTCGCGCGGCTCGAACCGGCCCTTGGTCATCGCCCAGGGGTCGTAGCGGACCTGCAAGTACGGCATCCGCGCCACCGGCGACCCGCCCACGCCGCCCGGCTCGCGGACCGAGAGGTGGTTCAGCGTCATCTCGCCCGCGAACGGCCGGACCCGGGCCCGGAGCACCGCCACCTTGCACCCCGGCAGGTACCGCGGCGCCTCGCGGCGGATCAGCTCCGTCAGCGTGTCGCTGTCCGTGACGTAGTAATAGGCGGCGATCGTCCCGCCCGCCGCGATCGCCAGGGCCAGCGACAACGCCCAGGCGAACGCCCTCCGCACTCGGCGACGGATGCTCATCGGCCCCGGCCTCCGCTGGTCTGGAATCGATTAACGTTCACGCAATGACATTAAAGACGCGACTCATCGCCCCCGGATGCGGCCCCGGAGGCCGGGGTGCGGGATCTCGACGTCCCGGAAGCTCCCCCCGCCCTGCTGGGTGCAGACGTAGTCGCCGGGCCAGGAGCGGCCCAGGACCTTCCGCCAGTACCGGGCCCAGAAGTCGACCCGGTGGAGCCGGCCGTCGGGGTGCTGGTGATACCCGGTCCCGCCGTCGAAGCCGAGCCTCGCGGCCGGGATGGACAGCCCCAGGAACACGCCGAGCCCCAGGACCGCCGCCATCAGCCGCCGCACCGTGAACCGCATCCCAAGCCTTCGCATCGCCGCCCTCCCCCCCGATCGATCGGCCCGGCGGGACGTCCGCCGAGGAGGAGAGGGCCGCGAGGGCCGCGGCTGCGCACCGAGAATCGCTCATCGGCCAGCTCCCGCCGGCCGTCCCACGCCCCGGAGCCGCCCCAGACCGACCGCCGCCAGCCCCATCGCGGGGACCATCCCGGGAATCCGGTAGCGGATCGAGCTGACGAAGACCAGGTGCAGCAGGCAGAAGTAGGCCAGCGGCCCGGCCAGGAGCACCAGCGCCCGGGCGTCGCGCCTGCGGTCCCAGAGGCCGACCGCGACGAGGGCGAAGACCGGCAGCGTGACCACCGCCGAGGCCACGGCCACCCGGGGCGACCGGAGCGTGTCGGCGTTCGGCCAGGGGCTCCAGAACCGGCCGAGCTTGGCCAGGGCCAGCCCCAGGACCCGCCCCGGGTGCTCGCGGGCGAAGGCCAGCGACCGGTCGCGGAACACCGCGTCTTGCTCGGACTCGCCCAGGGCCCGGACGCCCGGCTCGTCGACGAACTCCATGGCGCTGGCGCCGGTGGCCCCGGGGCTGATCCCGTCGTAAAGGCTGGCGCCGACCCACAGCGCCGTCGGCACGAACCGGCCGAACACCCGGGCGTTCCGCGCCCACCACGGGGCCAGGATTGCCGCCGTCGCCATCGCCACGATCACGGCCGCACGCAGGGCCTTCCCTCGATTACCACGATCGATTCCGATGACCCAGCTTGCCAGGATCGTCGGGACGAACAAGGCCCACGACGGCCGGACCAGGATCGCCCCGCCCATCGCCAGGCCCGTCAGGATCGCCACGACGACCGGCCGACCCGGCCCGGACCTGCCCTCCGTCGTCCAGAACGAAGCCAACCCCCAGAGCCCGGCGAGCATCAGCGGCACGAAGACCGCCTCGGACAGGACCAGGGCCGACATCCCCACGACGTAGGGATCGACGGCCGCCAGGCCCGCCGCCATCATCGGCACCGTCCACCCAATCTTCGGTCCCCCGGGCACCGTCACCCGCACAAGCCGGGCGACCAGCCAGACGGCCAAGGTCCCCAGGACCGCCTGGACCACCCGGACCGCCGGCAGGCTCACGCCGAACACTTCGCGACAGGCCGCCAGGAACAGCGGGTAGCCCGGCGTCCGCAAGGCGTAGTGCGGGACGCCCCATTGCGAGACGAGATACGGCCGGCCCTCGACGATCGTCCCGGCCAGGTCCCAGTAGATCACCGTGTCCGCGAACACGCAGGGCTTGCCCTGCCCCCGGGCGTACCACGAGACCGCCGCCGCTGCGACCAGCCGCAACCCCAGCGCGACCGCCAGCACCGACGCCCACGACGCCGCCCGGTCGACCGCCCGGCGATGACTCGCGACCTCGGCCATGTTCCGCCGCCCGTCGTCGTTCGGATTGATTGAGGGGAAATCGATCGTCGAAGAAGTGTCCATCCGGGCGGCGGCGGATGGTACGTCGCCCGTCCCCCACGGTCAAGCGGGATAACCCACGCACCAACCCCCGGCCGCTCGTCCGACGGGCGAAATCCACCCGACGGAAGCCGACGCGAAACGAACCCAACCGCCGGCCTCCCGCAGGGTGGATGAAATCCACCAACCCTTCGGTCCGGCCCGAGCCGTGGTGGATTTCATCCACCCGACAAGAGCCGGGGCCAAACGAACCCAACCGCGACACATCCCGAGGTTCGATCGCGGGTTGGGGCGAATTTCCGGCCCCTGCTCTCATTATCGGGATGGGCAGCAGGTGTCTAACCGGGTTTCTCCGGCGAGGGCTCGAACCGGAGGCCGAGGGTCTGCCGGGTGGCCTCGGTCAGGCGGACCCGGTGGCTGATCCGGTGGCCGACGACCCAGACGATCCCGTCGCGGTCGCAGACGATCGGGACTGTCGCCCGCCGGGCCCGATCGACCCGACGCCCCCGGAAGAAGTCGTTGAGCGTCTGGCTCCGCCCGTCCATCCCGAGCGGTTCGAAACGTTCGCCCGGCCCGGCCTGGCGGACCACCAGGGGCGGGACAATCCGATTCAGGTCGACCGACTCGTCGCGGGATTCCTCACCATTCAGGATCGCCAGGATTCGCCCGTTTTCCCAGGCTACCACGCCGGGGATCTTCAACACGGCCGTTGTTGGATTGTCGGGATCGGGAAGAACAGGAGAACGGCGCAAGGTGAGGCAATCTTGGGTTCGTTTCGCCTCGACCTCGGCCCCGACCGACATCTGCGTCCGCTCGGCCAGGACCAGGGCTGCCAGCCGCCGCCATCGCCGGGCGTCCATCTCCCCCTCGGGCCAGCCGACGCTCCGCCAGGCGACCCGGATGATCTCGGCCCGCTCGAACGGTCGGAGGCGGGCCAGGCCCGGCCGATCGAGGACCACGCAACCCGGGTTCGCCTCGATGACCAGGCCCCGCGCGAGCCGGCCGATCCGCCGCGAGGCCGCCCGGTCCGTCTCCGCGGCCAGCCGGCCGAGTCGGACCAGGGCGGCGACGACCGCCGGGTTGTATTCGTCGGCGAGTTTCGGGAGCAGGTCGAGCCGAATCCGGGCGCGGGTCCGGGTGGTGTCGAGGTTGGAAGAGTCCTCGCGGAACTCCTGGCCGATCGCCGCGAGGTAATCGCGGACCTCCCGCCGGGACACGCCCAGAAGCGGCCGGATCAGGACCACCCCGGGGGCCAGCCGCCGCCGCCTCGGCATCCCCGCCAGCCCGCCGACGCCCGTCCCCCGGACGATCCGATGGAGGATCGTTTCCGCCTGGTCGTCGAGCGTCTGCCCCACCGCGACCGCCCCCGCCCCGCGCCGCCCCGCCACCTCCGCCAGCCACCCATACCGGGCCCGCCGGGCGTCCGCCTCGAAGTGGCCCGGCCGGGTCGGGGCCCACCGGCCGAGGTCGAACGGCAGCCCGTATCGCCCCGCCAGACCGGCCACGAACTCCGCGTCCCCCCGGCCCTCCGCACCCCGGGTCCCGTGGTCGAGGTGGGCCACCGACAGCCGCAACCCGAGGTCCGGCGCGAGGCCCGCCAGAGCCCGGAGCAGGCCGATGCTGTCCCCCCCGCCCGAGACGGCGACGACGACGACGGGGTCGGCGAGGCGGCCCAGGGATCTGCGGAGCCGGGCGAGCCATTGGGGGGAAGCTGGGTCGATCACGGCATCGGCTCGTGGAGGTCGGGCCCGTTCCAAGCCCGCTCGAATCGGCGTCCGTCCCAGCGTATCCCGACGCCTTACGCCCCGCAACGCTCACCACGCGCGGTCCCGCCCGGGCGGCCGGGCTCGTGTATGATAGTCGGATGGACGCCGAATTGCTGAGCTTGTTGCGTTGCCCTCGGTGCGGGGGCCTGCTCGATTTGACCGAGGTCGAGGGGGGTGAGGCCCTGCGCTGCGGGGGTTCGTGCGGAGCGAGCTACCCGGTGGTGGGGGGCATCCCCCGGTTCGCGGGGGAGCAGTACGTCGCGAGCTTCGGCCGGCAGTGGAACCGGTACGACGTGGCGCGGGACGAGGAGGACGAGGCGACGTTCCGGGTCAAGACGGGGGTCGACGCCCGCGACCTGGCGGGCAAGCTCGTCCTGGACGCGGGGTGCGGCGGGGGGCGGTATGCCCGGCTGGTGGCGATCCACGGCGGGAAGGTGATCGGGGTCGACCTCAGCTCGGCGGTCGAGAAGGCGGCAACGCTCTGCCGGGGGGTGCCGGGGGCGGGGATCGTCCAGGCGGACCTGCTCGGGCTCCCGCTCGCGGAGGGGGTGTTCGACCTGGCGTTCTCGATCGGCGTGCTGCACCACGGGCCCGACCCCCGGGGGGCGTTCCGCTCGGTGGCCCGGCGGGTGAAGCCGGGGGGGCGGCTGGCGGTCTGGCTGTATCGCAAGAACACCGCGCCCCAGGAGTGGGCGAACTCGGCGCTCCGGGCGGCGACGACCCGCCTGCCGGCCCGCGTCCTGGAGCCGCTCTGCGCCGCCCTGGGCGTCGCGGGGGGCGTCCCGGTCCTGAACCGGACGCTCAACAAGCTGGCCAACTTCTCGAACCACCCCGACTGGACGCTCCGGGTCTGCGACAATTTCGACTGGTACGCGCCGAAGTATCAATCGCACCACTCCGTCGAGGAGCTGAAGGGCTGGTTCGCCGAGGAGGGGTACGACGACCTGGCCGTGCTCCCGCCGGCCCGCCGGGGCCGGCTCTACGACTGGGCGTATCGGAACGACCTGGTCGTCGGCAGCGGCGTGAACGTGGCCGGGACGCGCCGGGCTTGATCCGTCGAAGGGGGAGGGCCGGGGATGCGGGACGGGTTCGGGGGGCGGGACGGCGGGAGGGGGCCCTCGGGCGCCTATGACCACCTGATCGACGCCGAGCGCGACGCGCTGTCGCGGGCCGGCAAGCGGGTCGACAAGGTCCCGCTCATCAAGGCGCTGAGGGAGGCGACGGGGTTGGGCCTGAGGGAGGCCAAGCATGTCGTCGAGGGCTACCTCGCCCGGCGGGCGGGCGGGCCGGCCGGGGCGGTCCCCGCGCCCGCGGGCTGGATCGACGACCTGCTCGACGCCGAGCGGAAGGCCGCGGCGCGGGACGACCGGCCGATCACGAAGGCCCTGCTCATCAAGGCCGTCCGCGAGGCGTCGCGCCTCGGCCTGAGGGAGGCCAAGGCCGCCGTCGACGACTACCTCCGCCGCAAGGGGGGCGAAGGGCTCCGGTCCGGCCGGGGCGGGTGGCTCGTCGCGTCCCTCCTGCTCCTGGCCGCGCTGGCCGCCGGGGTGGCGTTCGCGCTGGTGCGCCCCTGAGAGGTCCATTGCAAAGACTTGTTGATCTTGCAAAATCGCCCTTCGCGAGCCCGGGCGCGGCCGGATGGGCCCGACGGGCCCGGGGATCGAAATCGGGGATTTGCCGACGGGCGAGGAGCCGGCATGGAGCCCGACGGGGTCGCGGGCCGGGCCCGGCGTGGGGGGATCGGGGGGCCGACTCGACCGATAGGGCCGATCGCCCGGGTCGCGCCGCCCGATCGTCTTGCGCGTCCGCCAGCATCCCGACGGCCGGCACGTCCGGCGTGTCGCCGCCAGCCCCGGCGACCCGGTCATCGGGGCGGGGCGATCGGCCGGGGTTGGCACGGGGGCTGCCTTTGTAGACGGGCCGTGATCGCCAATCGGGTCGTACCGATTGACATCTCTCCGAGTCACTCGATTCGTAGGAGCGGTCCATGCTTTACACCATCGCGGATATTGAGTGGTCCAGCGGCCTCCCCCTGACGCCGGCCGAGACGCGGGCCGGCCTGTTCCGGACCCGCGAGGCGGCCGGTCGGGTGGCCGCGGGCCGGCCGACCCTCGCCGTGGCCCTGCGGTTCGACGAGGTCCGCGGGATGGTCGTCGCCCAGCCGCCCGCGGCCCGAACCTTACCCGGCGGCTGGACGGCCCCGGCGGTCGTCAACGACCGGGGCGGGGTCGTGGTCTTCTCGACGATCCCCGCGGCGCTGGTCAAGCTCGTCGGGCCCGCCTCGATCCGGCTCCACGGCGCCCACGCCGGGGCGACCCCGGCCGCGCCGCACGCCCCGGCCGGCGGCGGGGTCACTCCCGGGGCGGCCAGAGGTGATGGCCGGTCATGGTCGTCTCGACCCGGTAGAGGCTGACGCCGGCCGTGATGTATAGCGTCGACCGGCTGGGGCCGGGGCCGCCGAACTCGACGTTGCTGGGCGACTCGGGCACCGCGATGAACCCGTCGGCCGTCCCGTCGGGCCGATAGATCGACACGCCCGCACGATCGCCCGACCCGGCCGCCGCGACGATCCGGCCGTCGGCGGCGACGGTCATCCCGTCGATCCCGCGACCCTTGAAGTTGACCAGGACCCGCGGCCGCGAGACGGCGCCGGCGGGGTCGAGGTCGCACGCCAGGAGGGCCTGACGGGCGGGGCCGCTGTCGGCCACGTAGAGGGTCTTGCCGTCGGGCGAGACGGCCAGGCCGTTCGGCTTGAGGGCCGTGGTCTCCAGGCGGGCGACGGCGCCGTCGGGGTCGATCCGGAAGACCCCCTCGAAGTCCAGCTCGCGCGGCTCGTCGCCGACGTAGCGGGGGTCGGACACGTAGACGCGGCCCCCGGCGTCGACGGCCACGTCGTTGGGGCTGTTGAACCGCTTGCCTTGGTAGCGATCGGCCAGGGTCCGGATCGTGCCGTCGCGGTCGGTGATCGAGACCCGCCGCCCGCCGCCGGTGTTCGCCCCCTCGGCCGCGATCAGCCGCCCGGCCCGGTCGAAGATCAGGCCGTTGGCCCGGCCGCCGGGGTCGCGGAACGTCGCGACGGCGTTCGTCTTCGGGTCGAACCGCATGATCCGGTCGCCGATGTCCGTGAACAGGATCGACCCGTCGCCGGCCAGCGCCCCCCCCTCGGTGAAGCTCCCCGCGCCCCAGAGCTTCTCCAACTTCGCCCCCGGGGCGAGCACCCCGTCGGGCCCCTGGAGGGCGATCAGGACCAAGGCGAACGCGGTCGCGGGCATCGGGTCGTCTCCGGGTACGGGTAAGCGGGGGGCCGCCGGGAAAGCCCGAGGGTAAGGCGTCCGGGGGGCGGAGGAAAGGCCCTCGTCCCGGGCCGCCGGCCGGCCGCGGATCGCGCCGGTTTCCTCAATCGCCGCGGAGGCCGGGGCCGATACTGTCCGGAGTGTCGTGCGGAGCCCGGGAGGACGTCATGGCGAGATCGCGGGGCGGGGCCGGGATGCTGGGCGTGCTGGCGATCGCCGCGGCGACGACCACGGCCGGGGCGGGCGATCACCAGCCGCGTGAGCTGCCGGCCAACGCGGTCCAGCCGCCCGGGGCCAGCTTCGTCCGGGACATCACGCGCGAGCAGAAGGCGCTGGTGGTCAAGGACATGCTCCGGGCGACGGTCGCCGAGTCGCTCCGACGACCGCTCCGCTCGGCGGTGTTCGGGGCGGGCCGGCTGGCCGAGCGGGCCGGGGTGTTGGCGGCCGAGGCGGTGCCGATCGCCGCGATCCCCGGCCGCCAGTCCCCCGAGGCCGGCGGGCCCTGCACCCCGGCCCGGATCACCCCGCTCTGCGACAGCGGGCCGGCCTATCGCGCGCTGATGGACCTGATCGCCTCGGCGCGATCGCGGGTCGACCTGATGATCTTCGGCTGGGACGACGACGACGCAGGCCGGCCGGTGGCCGCCGCGCTGATCGCGCGGGCCCGCGCCGGGGTCGCCGTCCGGCTGATGGTCGACCGGGGCGGCCACGTCAGCGGCGAGGGCAACGCCCGGGTCGGGCTCGGGCTCCCCACGTTCCTCGACGCCCTCAAGGCCGAGCCCAACGTCCGGGTCGTCGAGACGCCCGACGCCTTCGCCCGGTTCGACCACCGCAAGGTCGCCGTCGTCGACGACCGGGTCGTCTGGACCGGCGGGATGACCCTCACCGGCCCCGCGCTCTTCCGCTGGCACAACTTCGCCTTCCTGGCCGAGGGGGCGATCGTCCCCCAGTACGCCGCGATCTTCGCCGACCGCTGGCGGGAGGTGGGCGGCGAGCCGGCCCCCGGCCCCGCCCCCCCCTGCCCCCCGGCCGACTCCGACTCCGCCGCCATCGCGCCCCCCAACGCCGTCGTCCGGATGGTCCGGACCGACTACGGCCACCGCTCGCTCAAGGAGGCCGTCTACGGCGCCGTCGCCTCGGCCAGGCATCACATCTACATCGAGAACCCTTATTTCAGCGACGAGATCCTCGTCAAGAAGCTGGTCGCCGCCCGGTCGCGCGGGGTGGACGTCCGGGCCGTCCTGACGATCCGGGGCGACGTCCGGGTCATGAATCAGCTCTCGACGCTGACCGCCAACCACCTCTTCCGCGCCGGGGCCCGGGTCTACCTCTACCCGGCGATGACCCACGTCAAGGCGATGTCGGTCGACGGCGACTTCGCCTACATCGGCACCGGCAACTTCGACGACCTGAGCCTGCGCAACAACCGCGAGGTCTCGCTGACGGTCCGCGGGCCGGGCCTGATCCGCGAGATCGACGAGGACCTCTTCCTCCGCGACATGGCGGCCTCCGAGGAGCTCCGCGCCCTGCTCCCGCCGCCGGGCCGCCCGCTCCTGCTGGAGGCGGCGGCGAACCTGTACTGACGCGGGACCGGGCCGGGCGCGTCGAGGCCGATCCGCCCCCACGCGCCCGCACGCAGCGGCGGCGAATCGGCGCGATCGACCTTGCGGGACGGGCCGCGATCGTGTTCCTTTAGACAGGTCGCGGGGCCCGGGATCGGCCGGTCCCGCGACCCGCCGAGCGATCCCCCGACCGCGCGAAGGAACGCCGCCGCATGGCCAGCCTGCCCCTGTTCGACCGCCTGGATGAGCCGGCCGTCTTGACCGTCACGGAGCTGACGGCGCGGATCAAGGAGGCGCTCGAAGGCGACTTCGCCGACGTGGCGCTCTCGGGCGAGGTCTCCAACCTCTCGCGGCCGAGGTCGGGGCACGTCTACCTGAGCCTCAAGGACGACTCGGCGCAGATCCGCGCGGTGATCTGGAAGTCGACGGCCCAGCGGCTCGCGTTCGACCTGGCCGACGGGCTGGCCGTCCGGGCCTGGGGCGACCTGGCGGTCTACGCCCCGCGCGGCGAGTATCAGGTCACGATCCGCCGGGTCGAGCCCGAGGGGGTCGGGGCGCTGGAGCTGGCCTTCCGGCAGCGGTTCGAGAAGCTCAAGGCCGAGGGGCTCTTCGACCCCGACCGGAAGCGGCCGCTGCCCCGGTTCCCCCGCCGGATCGTGGTCGTGAGCAGCCCGACCGGCGCGGCGATCCGCGACTTCCTCCAGGTGACGGGCCGGCGGTGGTCGGCCACGGAGATCATCATCGCCCCGGCCAGGATGCAGGGGGCCGGCGCGGCGGAGGAGATCGCCGGGGCCATCGGGCTGGCCAACCGGGTGGCCGGGGCCGACCTGATCGTGGTCACGCGCGGCGGCGGGAGCCTGGAAGACCTCTGGGCGTTCAACGAGGAGGCGGTGGCCCGGGCGATCGCGGGGTCGGCCCTGCCGGTGATCTCGGCGATCGGCCACGAGGTCGACGTCACCCTGGCCGATCACGCGGCCGACTTCCGGGCCCTCACGCCCAGCGAGGCCGGCGAGCGGTGCGTGCCCGACGCCCGCGAGGCCCGCCAGGCGCTGGACCACCTCCGGGCCCGGCTGGTCCGCGACGCCCGCGACCGCCTGGCCGGCGCCCGGCTCGGACTCGACGACCTCGCCGCCGCCCTCGACCGCGGCCTCCGCCGCCAGGTCGACGACCGCCGCCACCGCCTGGCCCGCCTCGCCGCCGCCCTCGAAGCCCTCAGCCCCCTGGCCGTCCTCGCCCGGGGCTATTCCCTCACCTTCCGGCCCGGCGACCCCGCTCCCCTCCGCGACGCCCGCGACGTCCGCCCCGGCGACCGGATCGAGACCCGCCTCGCCACCGGCTCGGTCGTCAGCCGGGTCGAGGAGGCCGAGACGGGCGGGCTTTGATCTCGGATTTCATGCATTATCAGATCTCAAGCTTCATCAAAACTCCGAAATGTCGCGAGCTTTGAAATCTCCGGGTTTCTCCGCCATTATCCCGATTCATATGAGGTGCCCTCAATGCCCGAAGAGGACGAGATCGGCTTCGAAGCGGCGGTCGAGGAGTTGGAGACGATCGTGGCGGAGTTGGAGCGAGGCCGGCCCGACCTGGGCTCGGCCCTGGCCCGCTACGGGCGTGGGGTCCAGCTCCTGGGACATTGCCAGGGCCTGCTCGACGGCGCCGAGCGGTCGGTCGCCTTGCTGACGGGCGTGGATGAGGCGGGACGACCGATCACGGCCCCGTTCGACGCATCGGCGACGGCGACGGCGACGGTGGCCGCCCGGGCTCCCAAGGCCAAGCCCAAGCCGGACCCGGGCGGGTCGGGCTGAGCCGACGCCGGACGATCGCCCGGCGCGAGGGAAACCCCGATCGCCGGCCCGGGAAGGCCGACGACCGGGGTCCTTGGATTCGGAACAGGTCGAGATCGCTCGGGCCGATCCGAGCAATCAGATGAAATCAGATCAGGCCGGACGAGCCGCCGCTCCCGGTGAGGCCGCCGGTGCTCCCGATGCCGCCGGTGCCCGTGCCCGTACCCCCGGTGGCCCCGATGCCGCCGGTGCCCGTACCCGTGCCGCCGGTGCTCCCGATGCCGCCGGTGCCCGTGCCCGTGCCCGTGCCCGTGCCGACGCCACCGGTGCTCCCGATGCCGCCGACTCCTCCGGTGCCGGTGCCCCCGGTGCCGGTGCCTCCAATACCGCCAACACCCGTGCCCGTGCCGA
>JAABUX010002009.1_pt1 | contig 29571 bp, 31 predicted proteins | sample 5561851 | NCBI WGS metagenome assembly JAABUX01 (sample SAMN10711883, study PRJNA513361) | rock metagenome | isolation source: Antarctica rocks | place: Antarctica: Victoria Land, Richard Nunatak red sandstone | collected 2016-01-03 | reverse complement strand
GGATCGCATCGTGCGCCGAGCGGCCAGGGCGGAAGCCGTAGCTATTTGGCTCAAGTCTCGCTTCCCACTCCGGCTCGAGGGCCAGTTTGACGAGGGCCTGGTGTGCCCGATCGAGCATGGCGGGGATATCGACAGCACACTACCCCATCTGCCCAGGCGTCTTCGGGATTTGTCACCATCACCCACCCGCATCACCCACTGCGCGGCCAGCGTGTGCGGATCGTCCGTATTCGCCGCGGCCCTGACCCCGATCTGATCGTCCGGCTCCCGAACGGGCTCCACGCCGCTGTCGCCATGAGTTGGACCGACTATGCGGCCCTACCCGCGCTCGACGCGCCGTCGGCGACCACCCATCTGCTCGCTATCGACGGCCTCCGGCGCGCCGCCGATCTCATCGCGCGTCTGCGACCGGTGGGACAGACGCCGCCGCGGCCGCGGCCGGCCATCCTCTCGTTGGCCTGGCGCCCAGTACGGGGCGTATCCACGCCGACAAGACCCTCGACACCTACAAGCCCATGGCCTTGCGTTACGCGCATTGGGCGCGCGGGCACCACGGCGTCCGCCACCTTGACGACCTGGACGCCGGCGCGGCGTGGCTCGTCGACGCCTATCTGACGGAACGACTCGCCGCCGGCGACAGCCCCCACACGCTACAGACGACACGGAGCGCCCTGCGCATGTTGCACCGGCCGGGCTATCCAGACGAGGTGCGCGAGGAGAGCGTGGCCCGCTTGGGGACCACCGTGGCCATCCCCAAGCGCCGACGCGAGGAGATCACGCGTAGCCGCGGCCACGTCGCGATGGACGATCAGATCGACCTCGAGAAGTATCGCCCCATCATCGCCTTCTGCCAGGCGATCGGCCCCCGCCGGCGCGAACTGGAGGCCCTTGTCGTGGGCGCTATCCGACCCGACGGCGACGGGGGCCTGGTGGTCCTGATCGACAACGGCAAGGGCGGTAAGCATCGCGCGGCGCCTGTCTTACCCGGCCACGAGGCCGCAGTGCTGACTCCGCTCGACGGACGCGCGGCGGACGCGCGCGTTTTTGATCGCGTGCCCGTGCGCCTGGACATCCACAGCTATCGGCGTGACTACGCGCAGTCTCTCTACTGCGAGGAGGGGCGCCGGATCCTGCCCAAGGCCGAGGGGCGGCTGCACATGGAGACCGTTGACCGCGACCGTGCGCTCTACGTGAGCCATGCGCTCGGCCACGGGCGCGTCGACGTGATGCTCAGGCACTACCTCCGATGACGCCCGCGCACGACTTCCCCCATTTCTTTAGGCTGCAACGCGGCCGCTTCGCGGAGCGTCTGGTGCCCGTCGACTCCGAGGACGAGGCCGAGTATGTCAGCGCGTCCTATTACTACAACGACGCTTGTGTAAAACCGCCGTTTTCAGCGGCAAATCTCGACCGATGGCGCGGCTATGCTGGCCTTCGGCACCCATTATTGCTGCCATTAGGGTGTCAACATCTAGCACAAAAGCGCCTCTTCATAGCTATTGGAAGAATCCGTCGTTGTAGTACTATGTCGAAAGGCTCAAAGACACCGACCGTACCCTGTTAGAGGCCGCGTCCGGGCGCGCCCAGGCGGCCCAGGCGGCGATGGCGCGGGGACGCCAGGAGGCCGATGGGCTACGCAGCCAGGTTGCTGACCTGGAACGCCACCTCGCCGACGCGCACGAGCGCCTGCGCGCCCAGGAGGCGGCCCATGCCGTTGAGCGTGCACGACTCGTCAACAAGAGGGAGGAGCTCGCCCGCGAAAAGCGCCATCTCCGCGACATGCTCGCCGACAAGGTAGAGATCCCGAAGGACTCCTTTAGGATCGAGATTAATCGCGACAATGTGGCGGAGGCGGTGCGCCTCATCCGGCTCGACACGATGCCCGGCGACGAGTATCGATTCACAGCTCTGGCTGAAGCCCGCGCGCTCGTGAAGACGTATCCCCATACGGCTCGTCTGCGGCGCATCCTGCTCACTAAAACGTTGTGGCAAGCTGAAATCCTCGTCACAATGAAGGGATGAACGCGGGATGAACGCGCTCAGGGTGTGTGATGGCACAGACGGCCCCCATTCGACGAAAGGTAGGCGACCCATGGCAGACCATCCCGACCCCACGCGCCGCACTGGTGGATCGAGTGCGGACGATACGACGACGGATGAGATCCTCGCCGTCATCGCGGTGGAAGAGCCGAACGGCGCCACCGCCGATCAGGTTGCCCGTGCCATCGGTCTTGGTCTCAACGGTGAGGTGGTGCAGAGTCTGTTGGAGGAGTTGGTTGAGCAGGGGTTACTCGATCGCCTTGGGATCGGTCACGGTGCCGTCTACACACTCAACGCGATGGCCTGACCCCGTGGCGTGTCCCTGCCCTATATCTCGCGGCGCTGGCTGCCCAGGTACTCATGCAACCACGCGTGCGTCGTCAGGTGCACGATACGCGGCCCCACCATCGTCGTCACCGTCTTGAGGCGGCCGCTCTGCACCGCCCGATACAGGGAGCCAGGGTTCTTTAATCCGGCCACGTTGCTGGCCTCCATAAGGGTGAGGTCGTCACTATCTCTCGGCACGTTCGCGCGTGGCCTCCGTCGTTACTGCTCTCTATCTATCAGGGCACCGCTCCCCGCTTTGCCGTCAGCCTCCATCCGAGACGGCGCGGCGGTGCGTCATAGACCACACGGACCGCACATCCCAGGCCAGGAGCCCGATGATCCCCCCGACACTGAGGATCGTCGGGTAGAGGGTATCGGAATCGCCCCAACCAGCGGCGTTGGTGACGTCGACGACCACAGGGATGAGCACGAGTACGGCCGCTGACAGCCAGAGGAGCGCATCGAACGGCACGCCCTCTCCCCTCTTGCGCGTCACGGCCCGATAGATGACACGCCACCCGCACACGCACAGCACGATGAGATAGACGGCGTTTAGCGCAACACTCATACTGACGTTGTAGCATCATCGCTACAAAATGTACACCAGTGTTGCGCAAAGCGTCGTCCTCACCCTTTGGCGCCCAACGTGCCTAGTAGCGAGGGGACCAGGCGTTTACCTGGACAGCTATTTGCCGACCTCTTGGACGAGGATATTTATGTTGAGAATGCTCCTAGCGGTAAGCCGGACTTGGTGCCCTTTGCATACGCATCATAAGATATTGGCCTATTGAGGCAGCGGAACAGCCGATTGCGCTCGGGCAGGACATCCCTCCATGCAGATCTATTGAAAGAACGTCATGACCGTCAGACGGGGGGAGCGCTCCCAGAGTTGGTGCCGATGGCCCAATTTGTGGAGACCGATTATTTCCTCTACCTGTGTGGGGAATTACGATCCGCACAACATTATGGGATTGCTTGGGCACTGTGGAGTACCCTATATCTACAACAAGCTCCAAACTTCCTGGTGAAAGCGCTCGGTGCGAAGTAGCCGAACAGCTTCTAAAGCCGCTTGGTGTCCCTGATCTGCCGACGTTTCGCAGCCGTTTTGCCGAGCGCGTACCTTTAAGCCGGAACCTTTTCGGTGAGTGGCGCTTGGACAATCCGTTTGACGACTTTGACCCACAACGTATTGGCACACGATAAGAGTGGATGCGTCAGCGCGCGTGCGCTCTGGAAGGGGATGAGTGTTAAAGAGTGGGAGTCCTGCATCGCCGAGCGTCGCTGCACAGGATGCGCAGCGCGTAGCGCGCTCCTCATGAGGGCGAGTCGTTGCCTGCGCATCGCGTTTTGAGTCTATCCCATCGGGCACCAACGTCAAGTACACACGGTGGGAGCACGCGCTTCGCCCCGGCCACTGGAGCTTCGCTGGCGCCTCGCCGCCCAAGCCGTCGAGGCCGCGCCAGGACAGGGTCGTGGTACGAGCGCATAGGTGAGGAGATGAGACATGGAGTGGTACAACGAACCGGCAGCGTGGCGCGCGCAGGGTGACACAATCGAGATCACAACGGTACCGGAGACCGACTTCTGGCGCAAGACGCACTATGGATTCATACGTGACAGTGGGCACTTCTATTACCGCATGGTGGCGGGCGACTTCACCGCAACGGTCATGGTGCGTGGGGCTTACACGACGCTCTACGACCAGGCCGGACTGATGGTGCGCCTGGACGAGACCACCTGGCTCAAATGTGGCATCGAATACGTGGACGGGGTGCAACAGGCGAGCGCGGTTGTGACGCGTGACTATTCGGACTGGTCTGTCGCCCCTCTGCCCGACAATCCAGCAGACCTATGGCTCCGTCTCCGACGGCGTGCCGAGGCCATTGAGATTGACTATTCGCGCGATGGCATGCACTATACGCTGCTGCGGACCGCCTACTTGACGTCTACCGCGACCCTTCAAGTGGGTGTGATGGCGGCATCGCCCGAGGGGCCCGGCTTTCAGGTGAGGTTCGACGCTTTCACCGTCGACGTCACCTCGCCGTGAGTGCCTGGTTCTGCGCCTTTCTCGATGAAGCTTGTTTTGGAACGTGGGCCGCTATATAGTGAGGAAAGCCGGGTTGTCGGGAGCACACCGCGCCAGAGGATGGTGATCGTGCCGACGTGTCCATTGACCCACCCTAATCTAGCGTAAGAGCGCCATCGTACATACCACTGTTCTGGATCTCCATGCGCCAAGCGCCCCGAGTCCGGTGCGCACGCTACGGAGCCAAGACGCGCCGACGCTGGAGATCTCTATGCGCCACGTACGTCGCGCGGTAGTCCTCGAACCCACGCTGGTAGACCGCAGCGCGCTCCGAGTCGGGGCGATAGGTCACGCCGGCGCGCGTCATCGCGCTTGCTGCCGTTTGGAGCGTCGAATAGTGCCGCGTCCCCACTGCCGCGCACATCGCGGCGCCAAGCGCTGCCGCGTGGACCTCATCAAGAACAGTGATGGGCACTTGCAACACGTCGGCATGAATATGCATCCATAAAGGGCTGCGGCTCCCGCCACCGCAGGCGACGATCTCATCGATCGTCACACCTGCCTGTTGGATGGTTTCCATGACCTGACGACCACCGTAAGCGACCGCTTCCAGCAACGCTCGATACAGGTGCCCCCGCCGATGGCCCACATTCACACCCCAGAAGACACCGCGGCTCGTCGGGTCACGAAACGGCGTCCGACAGCCCTGCAGGGTGTCTAGCCTGAATTATTCATGAGCATTTTGGTCTAATCAGATTGACCGCATCTGGCTGAACACCCACCCCTGTAGACCGGCTGAAGCGGCCGTAGAGCCGATTTTGGCGTCCAAAGTGGACTCTGGGAGCCTGCAAGGCCGCCATCAGCAACCAATCCAATTCGATGAATGTTTTCATGAATAATCCAGGCTAGCGCGCCGACGCCCTCACTACCGGGCGGCACGCCAGATGCCTCGTCGTCGAGGATCACAAAACTGCTTCCGGGCGCCAACTGATCGCGGAACCATCGCAGCGTCGCCGCCGCACTCGTTTGACCTCCGTGCACGGTCCACGTTCCCTCGCCGAATGCGTCGGGGACCGGCCCGCAGAGCCGTGGGTCAAAGCGCGGGGACGGGGTCAACGCGAGATAAGACGACGAACTCCCCAGAGAGAGACTGAGGCGACGTGGCGCGAAGACGTTTGACGCCAGAGCGGCCGCATAGCTGTCCATCAGTCCCTGTACGATCGGGAGTCCAGGCCGCAAGCCCGTCACGGCAGCCGCGCCCCGCGACACATACCCGATCACCGCGCCCGGTGACAGGACCCGCGCGGGCCACTTTGATGGCAGGTCCGCGAGGCCCACCGTGTCTAGCAGATCGTCCGGCCATCCCCCCTGCTCTCGCACGTAGCACCACTCGCCACTGACCGTCGAGAGCGACAGCGCCCACTCGCCTGTCAGCCGGTACATCAGCCAGTCGTGTAGCTCTACCAGATAGCGCGCCTGCTCATACCGGATGGGGTCGTGGCGCTTGAGCCACAGCGCCTTGGGCAGCATCCACTCTGGTGATACCATCCCCCCCGTGTACCACAGCGCACGATGCTGTGTCGCCGTGATCTCAACGGCTTCCTCGCTTGCGCGTGTGTCCATCCAGAGGATCGCTGGACCTAGTGAATCGCCAGAAGCGGCGACCAGCACGACCGTGACCGCTGTCGAGACGACGCTGCAGCCCACAATGTGAGCACCTGGAACCGCGGACAGCACGGCGTACACTGCATGTACCAGGGCACGCCATACCTCTGCCGGGTCCTGTTCAGCCCATCCTGGTCGTGGATACTGCGTGTGGTAGGGAGCACTGCTCTCGCCGCGTGCGTGTCCAGTGAGATCAAATAGGACGGCGCGCGCGCTCTCCGTCCCAACGTCAATGCCGAGCACGAGTGCATCGCCACTCATGCGGCCCCATCCACGATCACCATCAGCGCGCCAAGCAGCGCGTCGATCTCGGCAACGCCAATATGGCGATGAGTCACGAAACGCACGGTGGTTGGCGGACGTGCGGACGCACGGATACCCTGTGCTTTGAGCGCCGCCACCGTCTGATCCGCACTCATCCCGGCCCCATGCGTATCGATCAGCACCATGTTGGTCTCCACCCTGTCTACGTTCACCTGGATACCCGGAACGGCTGTCAATCGGATCGCCAGGTCACGCGCGCGTTGGTGATCCTCAGCCAGCCGTGCGATACCGGTACGCAGGGAAACAAGGCCGGCCGCGGCGAGAACGCCGGCCTGGCGCATGGTCCCGCCAAGCATCTTGCGCGTGCGGCGTGCCTGATCTACGAAATCGCGGGAACCGAGCAGCATCGAGCCGACCGGTGCACTGAGGCCTTTGCTCAATGCGAACCACACAGAATCAGCATCCACGACAAGGTCGCGAACCGGGACGCCAAGAGCTACGGCCGCATTGAAGATGCGTGCGCCGTCGACGTGGAGACGCAGGTCATGGCGATCGCACAGATCGCGCAACTCATGCATGACGTCAGGCCGGATGATGGTCCCGCCGGCGCGGTTATGGGTATTCTCGACGCAGAGGAGTGTCGTACGCGGGTAATGCTGGTTGGGCTGACGGAGTTTGGGCTCGATCAGGTCTGCCCGGAGGATGCCGTTGTCGCCCGAGATGGGCAGGGGCATCACACCCGCCACCGCGGCCAGCCCACCTGTCTCATAGTACATGAGGTGGGACTCAGCCTCGACCACCGCCTCGTCCCCGTGGCGCGTGTGACACATCACGGCCGTCAGGTTGCTCATCGTCCCGCTGGGCATGAAGATCGCGGCTTCTTTGCCCAACATCTCTGCCGCCAGTTCTTCTAAATCGTTGACCGTCGGATCTTGGTGGTAGACATCGTCACCCAGCCGCGCATGCCGCATCGCCTCGAGCATCTCGTCCGTGGGAAGGGTCGAGGTATCGTAAAAGCTGATGTCATTCATCAAAGTATTCCATTCCCTGCTCCCCTGGTTCTCTACTCAATACTGTGCCACAATCCGCGCGGGACTCCCGTCCCCTCGGCGGATCGGGAGCGGCAGTGCCATCACGGTGCAAAACGTGGGGAGACGCGCGAGATTCACGAGATTCTCAATGATGATCACTCCACGTCCTAACAGCGCCCTATGTGTATCGCCTGGATCGTAATCGACCGACGGGCAATCGATGCCCACCAGTCGCACCCCCTGTTCCGCCAGTGCCCGTGCCGCATCCACCGTGAGGTACGGGTAAGCGCTGAAGTACGTGGGGTCGTCGAACGCCCGCTCCGACCATCCCGTGTGCAGAAGAAGCCGCGGATGCTGGACCGGCGGGAGGTGGTCCAGCGTGATCGCGGCGCATTCCCCCATGCCCGTTAAGTGGACGATCTGTGCCGCCCCAATGAGCACAGCGAGGTCGAGCGCGTCAACCGTCTCGCCGCCCTCAATGAAGTGATGGGGCGCATCGATATGGGTGCCAAGATGCGAATCGAGCACAAGCTTCGATGCGCGCCAACCATGCGTGGGCAGATCGGCGTAGGGCGTGATCTCAGGGGGAAAATGGTCGGGATTGAATGGCATACCCACGGCAATCGGCATGGTTAAGTCAGTCAACGTCATCGTGATTCCTTTGTCGGCGCCTCGCCCTGAGTAGGCGCATGACCAGCCTGAGGCGCTCTCATATATTAGGATCCCCCGGAAGCAGCAGCCCTGGTTCGACGGGCGCGAGAATCGTTCCTTCGGTCGGCACATCCTCCTCTTGGCCGAAGACAAAGCTTCTTTGCTGGAAGCGTTGCGGCTGTCGCCGGCGGAGCACAACGGTCCAGACCACGCCGAGGATCAGCCAGATCACGACAGCGAGTTGGACGCTTTGGCCATACTCCCACCCCGCAGTCCAGAGCGACACCAGATACGAGTTCCAGAGGATATACACGACGACCAGCATCCCGACTATGGGGACAACGCCGTTGAGGAACCCGTTGAAGCGATCGCGACGAAAGCGCCAGAAGAAGATGATGTTGGCGGCGTTAACCGCGAAGTACGTGAGCAGCCCGAGGAAGGACGCCATCGTGCCCGTCCAGTTGTACTGGTTCGCGAGACCAAGCACCGCGCCCAGAACGAGGGTGACGATCGTCGTCAGGATGAGTCCCACCGTCATGGCGTTCCACGGGACACGATAGGTGGGATGGAGTTTGCCAAACCAACCGGGAATCGTGGCGTCGCGCCCCATGGCGTACAGCGCCCGACTGGTCGCCGCCGTCTGCGCCATGTAGATACCCGTAATCGACGTCATCGCCGAGATCGTGATGAGAATATTCCACCCCCCCCAATACTGCTTGGCGATCGCCGTGATGGGCGTGAACCCAGTGTTCATCAAGTTCACAATCGTATGCACCGACGCCGAGAGCGAAAAGGCCCAGGACACAATGATCCAGTAGATGCCGACGGCCACCACTGCCGCTATTGTGGCCAGAGGGATGTACTTGCGCGGCGTCCTGGTCTCCTCGGCGAGGGTGGCAACGGCATCATATCCGACGTTGGCTTGCAGGCCGAAGATGAGAGCCCCAAAGAGCGCCGCGCTTCCACCGACGGCGAACGACGGATTGAAGGGCTGGGCCGTGACATGATGCGCACTGCCTCCGAGCGCAAAGATCGTGCCGGCTAGAGCCAGCAAGATCAACGATTCGGCAAGCATGAAGATCTGGGTGCCCCGGATAGTGACCTTAACCCCAAAATAGTCGAACAGAACGACCAGTCCGGTCGTCAGCAAAACGCCGACGGCCCAGGTCCCATACCCCGTGGCAATGCCGAAGTAACCCAGAAATTCATTGAAGAACAACGCGAAGATCCCGGGCAAGACGATCATGGACATGACATAGAATCCAATGAACACCCAGCCCACGAACAGCCCGATGATCGGTTTGGTGGCGTTCCAGATCCAGGTGTAGACGCTCCCGGCGGCGGGCATCTCGCCGGCCACGACCGCGAATGAGAGCGCCGTGGGCAATGAGACGATCATCGCCATGATGAAGATGAACGGCGCGACCGCGCCTGCCTTCTGCACCATAGGGCCGAAGTTGAAATAGATCCCCCCCGCCGGTGACATGATAATCGCGCCTAGGGCCGCCGCTCCGACCCAGCCCATCGTGTTGGCCCGCAGGCCCTGATCGCCCGCGCGCGCGGCACGGTCCGCGGGAAGAGTGGTTGATGAACGTCGTGACATGCTGTCCTCCTCGCTTTGAATCTAGGTTGTGGCTGAGGTGGGTGATTGCTGGTGATCCTCCGGCATGGCGCCATTGATGGCGAGTTGCCCGCCGTCACACACAAGGATGGACCCCGTGACGTAGCTGGCGTCGTCTGAGGCGAGAAAAGCGATGCAACTGGCAATCTCTGACGCCTGTCCCACCCGTCCCAGCGGGACTCCGCCAAAATGGCTTGACGGCTGTGCGTCCAGGATGTGCGCGATGAGAGGCGTATAGATAACACCCGGGGCCACGGCATTGACCCTAATGTGGTGGGGCGCCAAGTCTATGGCCATGGACTGGGTGAGCATTATCAGGCCGCCTTTTGTCGTGTTGTAGTGCGCTAGCCTAGGCTCAGCCACCAATCCATTCGTCGAGGCCGTGTTGACGATGACTCCGCCCCCGCGTGTGCTCATCTGTGGCACGAATGCCTGGGAACACAGGAACGGCCCCGTCAGGTTGACGGCCAGTAGGCGCTGCCAGTTCTCAAACTCGATATCCTGGAACGCTCGTTCGTTCCACACACCGGCATTGTTCACTAGGATGTCCGCTCCTCCAAGGTCCGCAACGTGCGCGGCGAGCGACTGTACCCGATCGGGGCGCGACACGTCACAGACGACCGTGTCGATGGAACCGAAGCGGCTGAGTTCGTCGCGTGCTTTGTCCAGTTCCGCCTCCCTATCAGACACGGCGACCACCCGTGCGCCTTCAACGAGGAACCGCTCCATCGTCGCCTTGCCGATCCCGCTACTGGCGCCCGTGATAACCGCCATCTTGCGCGCTAGGCCGTTCACGTGCCCTCCTCATCTGCATCCACGTAACCCATCGTCGTATACAGGGCGTAGCTTGGGATAACCTCGAGCCGTCCATACTGACAGATGACCGGGACGTCGCTGCGCACCCGGATAGCGTATTGAGTCCGCAGCGGGACATCGCTGCGATCCCTATCGCGCGGATCGTCCCACCAGGGGACGCGCAGCGAACGCACGCGCTGGGCGTCCACATGCACGGTAATTCCTAGCGTCGGGTCGCGATCCTCCCAGTACAGGTCAAGCTGGACCGTGGCCGGCCGCGCGCTGACGTTGAGGACCATGAGCGATTCATGGGCCGCGATCGGGCCGCCGTCCCCTGGTGGCCGATCGCCGTCAGGAAAATACCAGGTGCGCGCACCAGCTCCGTGGGTACGATCATGTGCGAGCCGTGCGTCGCTGTCCATCGTCACTGTTTCTCCTTCATCCCAACCGGGATCTACTGCGCTACCCCGCGCTCCGCAGGCTCCCCATTCGCCATATGCGCCGCCTCATCTTGGGTGACGTCGTTGTCCGTGATCGCCTGCGCCGTGCGACTGTCGGTCACTAGAGCGGTGATGAATCCGCCGCGCAGCGCACCCAGCACGGCCGGGACTTTCGCGGGGCCGGCGACGATCCCAATACGCCGCCGCACACGTAGGAGATCGGGGAGCGCTATGGCGACCATCCGATCATCGAGGCTAGAGGCCACCAAACGTCCGTCCAGGCGATACACGTACGCGAGGATATCGCCGACAGCCCCTCGATCCAGGATCTCGTGCAGGAGGGTCGCGTCAATAACCCCTCCATACAACAAACGCGACATCGTCCCGTGCGTCAGCGCACCGATACCCAGGACGGCCACCGTCAATGCCTGATAGCGAGCATAGGTCGCCTGAATCGTGGGATCGTCCAGCAACGACCGTCGAAGCTGGCCATCGCCCACGACGGCTGGCGCGTGCAGAAGAAAGGGACGTGTACGGAAGCGCTGCGCTAGTTGGGCGGTCAGAATACTCGGGCTCAAGTCCGACTGTTCACCGGAGCTTCCGCCAATGAGCTGAACGATCTCGACGCGCTTATCAATGTGATGGGGCAGCTGATTCACGAGATTCTGGATCGTACTACCCAGAGACACGCCCAGGACATCGTCGTCGTCGAGTGTCTCGACGAGATACTGGCCGGCGGCGGCGGCCACGCGGCGTTTGAGCTCGTCATCATCGAGATGGTCGTTGTCGACGACGATCGCTGCGGTAAGACCGAACCGTTCTTCCAGGTCCTGCTCGAGTTCGGTGTACCACCGTTCCGGCTCCAAAATCGTGACCTGTACATATCCGTCGTCCAAGGCCGTCCGCAACAAGCGGGCAACCTGAAACCGGCTCAATCCAAGACGCCTGGCGATGTCTGTGTGAGATAACCCAAGGCGATAGAACTGGTAGCACACCTTCAACAAGAGACGCGGGTGCGTGTCGTTTGTGCTCATGTGAGCGCTCCTGCTCATCCGTTTGTCAGCGTGTGTCCATCATATAACGCCATCGCATGCTGTGTCAAGCCCAGATGTTACGCGAACGATGCATTAACTCCATAAGTTTGTGCCTGATAAAGAGACTGTGAGAAACATGCAACCATCTGTACGTTGTCATAAACGGGGGAGACAACGATTCCTGCATTCTTGGGCCATTTGATGACGTATCGGACCTAGTGTCATTGAGTTCACGATCAGCGACAAATGGGTCGTCCGACGGCGGCTTCGAGCGTCGTGAGATCGTGCTCACCCGACCAATGACTCTCCTATCGGCGCGCATTGTACCGCACTGATCTGGGGAGGCGGCGTGTGTACGGCGGGGTGCGTCATGAGCCGCGTCTGTCCTCCAGAGCGGCCACATAGCGTGCGGCTGAGCGGGCAACAGCGGCCTTGGCCTCGGTTGAGACAACATAGTCCCACCAGCCGCCATAAATGCGGTCAAACGGGAAGGGCTCCACCGCGGCGGCGATCCGCCGGACTGCTGCCGCTGGCAATGGGATCAGATTCGGGTAACTGCGCATGAAGGTCACGTACCGACGATCGAGCGCGACGGACATAGTATCACCCGTCAGCAAAGATCCGCGGCCATCGGCGCCATTTGCCCAGTGCAGGACCGCGCTGGAGGCAAAGTGCCCACCGCAGCGCACCAGGGTCAGGCCGGGGACAACGCTCCTGGTGTCGCCCTCCCACCAGTGGATCGCTGGATCGGGGCGCATCACCCACCGACGCGCATCCGCGTGCAGGTAGATGGGCGCGTGGAAGGCCCGGCTCCACTCCACCATGGACGCATAGAAGTGGGGATGCGAGATCGCGATCGCCGCGATGCCGCCCAGGGCCTCAACCGCGCCCACCGTGGTCTCGTCGATCAAACTGATGCAGTCCCAGAGGACGTTCCCCGTAGGCGTCTGAACCAGCAGCGCGCGCTGTCCTATGGCAAACGCAGGCTGGGTTCCGATCCCCGTGAGTCCTGGCTCCAGTGGCGTGAGGACGTTCTGATGCCCCTCCTGCAAGGTCTCCAGCGTCGTCCACGCCTGGCCACCCCACCTGATGAACTCCCGCTCATCCGTACAGATCGGGCAGGACGCAGGCGGTCGATCCGCTGGCGCATACTGGACGCCACAATTGACGCAGATGTACCCGGTCATCGTGTCACCCCCTGTCTCAAGATAGAGGCATGCCGCCCCCTCGGGTTCCGCGGCCGCCGCAGGTGGCACGTCCGCCTGCACGTCACCCCGTGCCAGTGGTGGCCCCGGCGCACGAGGGACTGGCAGCCCCCACTGCACTGGCATTGCCGTAGCGAGAGCACGGCTATAGGTGCCTATATTGGACAACCTGCAGCGCGTTCCCGTCTACATCGGCGATGATAATATCCGTTCCGCCCCACGCGTCATGATGCTCGATATCCTTGAGCAGCGTGGCCTGGGCTTCTGTCAACCGTGCCGCGACGGCCTGGATATCGGACGCCATAAAGCTGATGAAGACGGGCTGCCCACGGATCGCATCAGGCCCCCCGGCGGGGTCATTCATCTGCTTCTCGCCACCCGACTCCACGGTCAGCCATGGCTGACCAACGCCCTGCCCGACGATGACCTGTGCCAGTGTCTCGCTCTCCAGATTCATGCCAATCACATCACGGTAGAATGCCGTTTGCCCGGCCACATCACATGCTTTGATCTCGACATGCCCGATGTAGGGCTTGAACAGGTCAGGGCTCGACGGGCGTCCAGGAGTCTGGCACAGGGTCCAGCGCAGACCCTCCGGCGCCGTGAACTCAATCCGTCGTCCCCACGCCGTCTCTTCGACCGCGCCCGTGAACGGCACACCGCGCGCGCGTGCCGCGCTAACCACGGCGTCGAGGTCGTCCACATGGATCGCGGGCCGGATCCCCTGCCCGCGTCCCCAGGCGCGCCCGCGCCTCACGGGTCTGCCCCCGTCAAACAGCTCGCAAATCATGCTCCTGCAGCCGGTGCGGTAGGCGTCCCACCCGCCACCGAGCGAGGCCCAGACACCCAGGCTGGGGTCTTCGTCGGCATGCATGCCAAGAATCTCCGTATAGAACTGATAGGACGCCTGCCAGGCTGCCACATACAGGCCCAGGAAATTAAGTTCGGTATCCATCATGTCCTCCCGCAGGGTGCGACGATGCCAGATGCACGGGTGCCCGCCGCAGGGCGGCCAGCCGCATGCGGACGACCACGCTGAAGGGGAGCCGCGTCCACTGCATGTGGTCTGCTCGTGGGCGGCCTAGCGTCATGTCCAGCCTCCCCCCTATAGTCCGATGGACCATCGTCGTATGCTAGCTATGGTATAGCCGGTCGGGATTGCCGTGTCAAAGGGTCGTTGCCGCAGCGTCGGCTACCCTGTCGCTACGATGCGACAGGGTAGGGCTCTAGTTGCCGTGTCAAAGGGTCGTTGCCGCACGCGTCAGCGGCGGACGGCGGAGACGCTCCACTGCCCCGCACGACACGTATCGTGGTATATTTATGTCAACAATGCATCGCCGGCGTCGTTCAGGCGGTAGACGGAAGGAGGCGCGGACGCCATGCGCACTACAGCCATTCTTCACGTCGCCCAAATGTGGGCCGGATCGACCGATCTCCGCCTCGGTGAGACGCACGCGAGTTGACCACCGCCCTGAACGGGCGTGGTCACACGCAGTCTATAGTAGCGGAGGGCCGGCTCGACGCACCATAGCGCGGGGTCGGCCCACCACTGTGTCGAGACGGACACACGGACTCATTGACCCGCTGCGCCTGTCTGTCCTAGCGCTCCGTTCCTCAATGTGGGCGCAGATAGTGTAGACTGGCGGCACGAGGAGGTGCCGCCATGCCCAAGCTGCTATTCGCCCAGCCGCCGCTCGACACGAAAGAGGAGCGGCAGGTCCGCAAGCTGGCCGGGGCGCGTCATGCGCCTGGGGATTGGACCCGTCGTGCCCGCGTGATCGCCCTGAGCTGGCAGGGGCAGCGCACGACGGCCATCGCCACCGCCCTGGGCTGCCACCCGCAGACGGTGCGCGAACGCCTCGCCGGTTCAACGCCGAGGGGCTCGACGGCCTCGGCGATCGCCCTGGTGCCGGGCGCACGCGCCGTCTGACCGAGCGGGAGCGCGGTGTCGTCATCGCCCTGGCACGCGGCGACGCGCCCGGCAAGACGATCCGCCGCGGCGACGGAGAGTTGGACCCGGGGCGGCCCGACAAGGAGGCGCGGTGGAGCCTGGACGCACTGACCGCAGCGGCCCGCGAGCGTGGCGTGGTCATCGCTCGTAGCCAAGTGCGTCGCATCCTGACGAAGGAAGGTGTGCGCTGGCGCCGGACTCATACCTGGGGGACCAGCGCGGACCCCCACTTCGCCCCAAAAGAGCACGGGTCGTCGCCCTCTACACGAGCCCGCCTCCCGGCGCGACGGCCCTGTGCGTCGACGAACTCGGCCCCGTGACCCCGCGCGCGTTCCCGCCCGCGCCGGGCTGGTCGCCCGACGGCCACCGGATCAAAGCCCCACTGGAGTACAGCCGCGGTCAGGAAAAAGTGTGGGTGTATGGGGCGCTGCGCGTGCGCGACGGTCAGGGACTCACGCTCACCGCGCCGTCGCGCAACACCGCCGGCTACCTGCGTCTGTTGCAGGCCATCGACCGTGCCAATCCGGAGGGGGACCTGTACGTGATTATGGACAATCTCTCCAGTCATACGAGCGGGCCCATCCAACAGTGGCTGGCGGACCACCCGCGCGTGGCGCAAGTCCCCATCCCGACGGGCGCGTGCTGGCTGAACCTGCAAGAGGGGTGGTGGCGGCTGTTCCGACGTGACGCGCTCGCCGGCCAGACCTTCATCGACGCCGAGGAGATCGACCAGGCCACCCATCTAGCCACACAGCAACTCAACGCGCGGGCCAAACCCTGGATCTGGGGACGCCCGCCGCCGCCGCGGCGGCACCTCCGTCGCCATTTCTTGTACGCGCTTTGAGGAACGAAGCACTAGCGCCGCGCCGGCATCGAAGGGACCCTCTCGCGCGGTATCCGCACCTACGAGATGCGGCGGACCCGCTATATTGGCCTTGCCCACGTACATCTGGGCCATATCTTGACGGCCGTCGCGCTCAACGTCCTGCGCCTCGGCGAGTGGCTCGTTGATGTACCACGCGCCTAGACACGAACATCCCCCTTCACGTTATTGACAGATCAGAGCACAGGTACGCTTAGGCATTGTGGGCAGCTTGGATTGTCTCGCGGACCAAAATGGGGTCCGTGACCGTGTTGGTATACTCACGGTCTCTGCCGGAGCCACCCATACCGACGTGTGGATTGCGATAGCACATGCCGCTCGGTTTGTTGTGCAAGGCGGCAAAATGAAGCTCCCTAAGGTTTGCCGCGCGCCGCACGGCGGCAATGTTATCTGGCGCGAGTGCGCCGCAGCCCATGACGATGATGCGGTCACTGGCCTGTTCGTTGATCCGTCGGAGAGTGTCCATACCTTCGATCGCTGTCTCGCGTTGACCACTGGTCAGCACACGATCCACGCCGCAGTGGATCAGGGCATCAAGGGCTTCAGCCGGGTCCCTGGTCATGTCGAACGCACGATGGAATGTGACGCTCATGGGGCGCGCGAGTTCGACCAATTTTCTCGTGCGCGCTACATCCACCTGCCCGTCGGCGATGAGACAACCGATGACGACTCCATGCACCCCTGCCGCTCGGCAAGCTTGAACGTCCGCGCGCATCGCTGCGTGCTCGATGTCGGTATAGAGGAAGTCTCCCCCGCGCGGCCGCACGATGACATGGACGGGGATCTGTGAATGCCTCAGAGCTTCCTGAATCACGCCGAAGCTCGGGGTGAGGCCTCCTTCCAGCAGGCTCGCACAGAGCTCGACACGGTTCGCCCCGGCTGCTTGCGCGGCGAGGAGTCCATCCACGCCTTCGATGCATACTTCGATAACGAGTTCTGTCATGAAGTGCGTCCTTTCTTCTCTTCTCTCCCCCATGGGAGAAACGGAATAACTGCCGTCGGGGCCGGCGCGCCGGCCCCCGACGGCAGTGGAACAACCCAAGTTGATTTTACGTGGACTCGGTCACATGACGGACGTACCTTGTACAAGGAAATACTCCCACACGCTTGCGGAAAAAGATTCACTAGCGAATGAACATTCTGTCGCGATTGTGGGCTAGATCGCCGAGAAACGCGCATTCTGCGCGTATTATCTTGGAGAGCCTGCCATTATCGGGGGATAACTTCCCACGTAGTACGTCTGTCATGGCTCTTCCGCACGTAACGTGGTTGCGCGGGGCGGGAGGGATCGCGCCAACAGAGGGTTCCCGCCGGGCAAGTCAACCCGCTTCGGCTATGTGATCCCTCACACCCCAAGTCCAATTCACGTTATATGCGGAAGAGCCTTTGTCATGTGAACATGTCCTTTTTACGCCTGGGCATGCAGGCTGCGCGCTGACACGATAGTCGTCGGCTTCCAGGTGAAGTTCCGCTGGAAGGGGTAGGTCGGCTGCTGGCTGCACCGATGCGGAAGCCGTTCGATGTCCTGGTCCACCGCCCCTGGGGAGAGCGCCATGAGCGCAGGATTGGCGATGGCGGCAAGCTCTGGCGACAGATATCCCGATTTGACGACGAGAAGATGGAACGCTTCAAGGCGCAGTCCGAGGTCAGTGAAGTCGCACAGGTTGTGGAATGGGCGCCGACGCGCTGTCAGCACAAGGGTGACACCGCCGACGCGCACCACCGCCTGGCGTTCGCGCGGAGTATCAGTGGGATGCAGGAATAGCGCCTCCACCGTCGTCGTGACGGGTGAAGCGCCTTTCCCAAGGGTCCGGCCGATGCTGAGGTCGATGCTGCTGCCGGTGCCTTGTTGGTAGCACTCGTCGGTCGCCGGTTGGTCGGCAATCCCGGCCATTAAAACATTACGCACATTGCGATCCAGCATGTGGCGCAGGACATCGGGCCGATCGCCAACACCGCCCGCTGTCGGGTTATCCCCCGAGTCAGCGAGGATCACGGGTCGGGTCGCGGCTTGCAGCGCCCACTCAACACACTCCTCAATCGACCCTGTGCGCACGCCGAATGTGAACGCCGATCGCGCCTCCCAGTACTTCTGAGCGAGGAGCGTCGCGCCGCGGTCGAGGAGCGTGGTGTCGGTCCCAGTCAGGACCGCGCTCGCGGTCGCGCGAGGTTCGTCAGCCCAGACGTAACCGACCAGGAGGGAAGCGTCCATGACCCCGTCCTGCGCATCGATGCCGGGGAGTATGGCGTAGAGGGCCTTGGCTGGCTCGTCCTCTGTACTGGTGCGCTCACCTGGCAATAGTACGGGGATGGGCGCCCACACGAGGCTCGGGTGGAGGCGCCGCTCCAGGCTCTGCGTCAGCATGTCACAGGCCCGGCGCTGCGTTTCTTCTACATCGATATGGGGAGCTGTACGGTACGCGGAGAGCATGTCGAGGTTATCGATGACGCGTCGGCTGATATTGCCGTGCAGATCGTAGCTGGCGGAGATCAGGCAGTCCCGGCCGACAATATCCCGCGCCGCTTGAATCCAGTCCCCCTCGGCGTCGTGCATCCCGTCGACGCACATGGCTCCGTGCATCGCCAGGTAGATTCCGTCAACCGAACCGAGGGCATGGAGTCGGGCGAGGAAATCCGCCTTGAGGAACTCATACGTGTCTCGCGCGACAGGGCCACCGGGGATGGCCCGCGCATGCAGGGAGGGGAGAAACTCGTGCGGGTAGTCGCGGAGAAACAGAAAGCTCTGGTGCGCGGTGAGTTCGTCCCCTCTAAGGACCTGGAAGTCGCATAGCGTGGTGCGAATGGGGCTGTATGTACTGCACTCGATGTGTATTCCTCCGACGGCGATGCGCATGTGTGTCTCCTTCCTCGGTCCACGGTCGAAGTGTCGATTCATATTTGTATCACTTATCGTTTGCGAAAATTGGAAGTCAGTGCGAGAGCATAACTACCAATACAGGTAGTAGTAGCTATCGAAATAACGCTACATGTAGAAGGCTTCACTGGTTGAGCGGAGGGGAGGGCGGGATGGCCGGCGACGCACTGACCTGTCATGACCATTGAACCCTCCGCAACCGTGACCTTTTGTTGACAATAACCACGGCATCCGCCTGTTTACTTACCCGCCGCGAGTGGTTACCAATGCCAGCGACCTTCCAACCGCTGAACACGCTTTAGACTCGTGCGAACGATAAGAAGCTGTACTAAAGTTTACACTGTGAGCGGGCACAGGGATGCGTTCGCCGCCGAGGCAGCAAGAGGCACGGGTCAAAGCTGGGATGGTTGCTGATAGGATCTCATGTTAAGGGTTCCATTGGACCCTGCTGAGATGACACGTTTTGGCCGGACAGGCCATCGGACGAACCGGTCGCACCGGCTCGCATCGACCTTCCCCAGATATCAGAAACTCTCGTGGGGCTCTATATTGGCTGATCCACAAGGCCTGTTCCGAAAATCTTTCATCTCTCTCAGCAGACGCCAACGGAACCGCTTCTACTACTTAGCGCTCCATTCCTCAATACGAACATCAATAACGATCACCAGTGCATTCAGGCAATAGCGCCGCGTGTTTACGCTGCCCCCACCTCAGGGGCTGCATCCGGGGGGCGGTTTATACATACCCGTATCGAGGAATGGAGCATTAGGCGAGCCGACCGGCGACCCACGTCTCCCGTGCGCTCCGCAGCTAGTAGACAACCTCGGCGGCGCGGTGAGCGCGTGTGGCACCCGTGTCATTGGGGGCATGCCACCGGCCTGAACCTGTCTACCCCTCGCACGCATGGTCGATCGAGATCGACGCAACGTCCTCGATCGACGTGATCCCGGCGCCACGTCTCTTTACCTATCCACAGTCTCCCACGCCGCGCCAGGCTCCGCGAAACCTCCGTGACGCGCTTTCCAACGGTCTATGCCAGCACGGCGGGAACTCATCGGTCGGCCCACCGCGATCACGTCGCCGACAACACGCCCCCGCAGGCGCGCTGCACGATCGCACAGGGACGCGCCAACGGAGTTTTACTGCGTCCTGGTTACCTTCGACAACCCCTCAGGCGCATCCGGGGCAACGCCACGCGCGCGCCTGAGCCAGCGCAAATTGCTGCGCCTGGACCGTCGCCGTGATGGCTGACATGCCTCGGATAGCCCATCGGGCAAGGGGAGATTGGCCTCATGTCCCCGTCATCATCTCGTCCCCATCGCCGTCGTCGGCTCCCGAAACTCTTCGTGGATCTCCAGTGGGCTAAAGGGCCAGTGATGCTCGACGCGCGCCCAGATCAGGAACATCCCCACCCCCGCGGCGAGCCAGAGCACCGAGAGGCCGATGGGTGTCCACCCAGCGGAATAATAGACGTAGACCCAGCCGGCCAAGGCGATCAGGCTGGGAACCGGGTACAGCCACTCCCGATACGGCCGCCGCAGGTCGGGCTGCCGCCGCCGTAGCACTGTGAGCGCGGCCACCTGCGCAATCGATTGTACAAGCACGCTGACCGCGAGCAGCATGTTGATGACCGTCGTCAGGTCGAAGAACGACCCGATGGCCGTGATCAGGCCCATCACGAGCAGCGCGATGTGCGGGAACTCATAGCGCGGGTGCAGCCGGCCGAAGGGCCGAAAGAACAGCCCGTCGCGCGCCGCGTTGTAGGGGACGCGGGAGCCGCCGAGCAGCCCGGCGAACACCGAGGCGAACGCGGTGACGAGGATGAGCACGGTGACGACAACGGCGGCTCCATGCCCCCAGGTGCGCTCCAGGACCAGCGAGGCGACCGAGGACGAATGCGCCACCTGCTGCCACGGCACGACGCCGACCACGCCAATGTTCATGGCAAGGTAGAGGACCATCATCCCAACGATGGAGATAATGATCGAGCGCGGCAGGACGCGACCGGGATCGCGCAGTTCGCTGCCCATATAGGCCGTGGTGTTATAGCCGAGGTAATCGTAGATGCCAATGAGGAGGCCAGCACCCAGACCGGCGAAGAAGTGGGCGCTGACACTGAACGCCCCGGGCGGATAGGTGAACGCGAGGTGGGCGTTGAAATGGGTGAGCGAGGCCACGATGACAGCCCCCACACTGAGTACCATGATGACCCAGAGGAGCGTACTGAGCAGGCCGATCGATTCAATGCGCCGGTACAGGGCGGCGACGACGAGCGCGGTGACCGCCAGGGACACCAGGTGGATCTCGAGTGCGCTCATGTGGGGCCAGAGATAGCCCAGATACTGGACCAGCCCGATGACACCCGTCGACATGATGAGCGGGATGGACAGCATGGCGGTCCAGATGAACAGGAACGGCATCAGGCGACCCGTCCGATACTGGAAGGCCTCGCGTAGGTAGAGATATGTCCCGCCAGCACCAGGCATGGCTGCGCCAAGTTCTGCCCAAATCAACCCATCGGCGATCGCGAGGAGGGCACCGGCGACCCAGCCGATGACGGCTTGCGGACCGCCGAGCGTGGCCACCATGATCGGGATGGTGATAAATGGGCCAATGCCGCACATCTGCGTCATATTGATGGCGATCGCCTGGAGCAGACCGATCCCGCGCACGAAGCCCGGTTGCGTCTCCTGGTGGGAGGCGTCGGGAACACGTGTACGCCCGGAGACGCTCTCCCGCGCCGAGATGGACGTGGTCGCCCGGTTCGTCGGATTCATCGTCTACCTCCTCGTATCAGTGTCGGGGGTGGCTGGGGTGGCAGTAACTACAGCAGAAGGCGTGCCTCGCGTCGATACTGGCGTGCTGTGCCACGATGACGCACAGCCAGCAGGACGCAACACGTTGTCGATGTCATGGGTACCCCTTGACCCGGACACCGGGCACGCGTCCCGCGCCCAGGCGCGCGATCTTACCCGGCCGGATCTATCCTCCTCTGCGTGCCTGTGACGGTCGTGCAGGAGGGGCGGTGCGCACAAAACGCTGTTCCCACATGCCGAGGCGAGTGCGGGACGCACTTACACTCCCGCAGCATCCAGAATGGATTGGGCCAACTCATGGCTTTTCAGGGCATCTTGGGCGGATTGGATAAGCGGGCGACCGCTGCGCAGGCAGTCCAGAAAGTGATCGAGAGCGGCGGTAAAGCCCCGTTTGGTCAGGGTTGAGGTCCAGGGATCGTGGGTGTGTGTGTCGATGACTCCATCATGCTGGACGTGCAGCGCCTCCAGATCGTCGACCCAGGCAGAGACGCCGGCGCCGAACACCTCGACCCGTTCCCGCATACCGCCGCCGCGGATAGGCTGAGACAGCGTGCACGATCGGCCGTCGGGATAGTGGAGCAGCGCGCTCAGGCCGGCGAATGCGCCATCCGCATTACACTGAACCGCCGCATGCACACGGTCAGGGTCACCCATGAGCCACCGCGAAAGATCGATCAGGTGAATGACATCATCCCACACGACATCGGCCGGTGAGCGCCACGTCTCGCGTGCATGGCGGGCCTTGACCAGGTGACATTGTCCGGCTGTCTGGTCTGGGAACAGCGCAGCAAGCCGCTGGTACAAGGGGGCGTACCGCCGGTTGAAGCCCACCATGACAAGCTGTCCGGTGCGGCGCGCGCAGTCTGTCACCGCTCGTGCGCTGGCCACATCCAGGGCCATGGGTTTCTCAAGATAGACCGCGATGCCAGCCTCCAGCAACCGGCACGTCAGGTTGGCATGCGACCCCGACGCGGTCAACACGAGGGCGGCCACCGGACGGAGGGCGATCACCTGATCGACGGTGGTCGCCTGTAACGGAAAGCGGTACTGGGCGGCCAATGCCGCAATGTCCTGGCCACTGCGGTTAGCCAGGCCGATCACGTCAACATCGGATCGGGCCGCCAGCACCGGGAGATGGGCCTTCCGGGCAATGTCCCCCAGTCCCACCACCGCAAGGGTTATGCGCTGCGTCGTCATACCACCATGCTCCTTCCCCACTGTTCGCATACCGCTGTTAGGCCGTCGGCCGGCCCTCGCAACGGCCGCATGACCACAATGCAGGGATTGGGCCGCCGGTTTGACACCTGCTCCCAGGCCAGCGTTGCCGGACATACCTCCGGAGCGTGCCACTATGCCCAATGGCCACGCCGAAGAGGTGAACCCACTGGACGCTGCCGCGTCCGATGATCTACCGGAGGATCTTTGGACACATGTGCAGCATCGTAGGAAACGGGCGTTGAGGTGTTGATCAAGCTTTCGTCGGCACAGGGCCCAAAGTGGTGCGAGAGATTGCATATCCACTGATCATTTGCGCAAATGGGCGAGTGGTTTGGGATCTGGGGAGGCCAGGCTGGCGTAGAGGTCAGCCGGCAGGTGGAGCAGTGCCAGGATATGCTCTTGGGGGGCGTGAGCGGGGTGACATGGTGATGCACCCCATCAGGCAGAACGACCGCCATGCGCGTGAGATGCGGGAAGACGGCGATCACTCCGTTGGTAGTGGGACGCTGCGTCGTCTGCCGGCGGGAGGCCGGATTGATGCCGGCGAGATGCTCGCCACGCTGCTGCAACGCGGTGCACAGCTGGTACTCGGTCAGCGTCAGGACGCGCAGGGCCAGACACAAGGGTCAGGTCAGCCGTCGAGCGACGGCATCCCCTTCTCGGCGGCACGACGAAGGGACCGGGCGGGGAATCGATGCGCCTGCGGCCGCAAGAGGAATGGATCGGCGTGCCGGTGCCGGCCCTTCTTTCTTTCACCGGAGGTATGCGCGCAGCCCCAAGAGCGTCTAAGCGCAACCGCACATAGGCGATACGGAAGACACGACACGACTATCTGCCGCGCTGCTTGGTCAGGTGCGGACGCTGCCTGCGGGCTGGCCCACCACGTCTGGACCAACGGACGCTATGTCTACTATCGCTGCCGTGGCGCCGATACCTTACTGAATCGCGTGCGCCCAGACCCGTGCCAGGCACGCCAACTGCCCACGGCGGATCGCGACGCCCTCGTCTGGGCGGCCATCTGTGCCGTGCTGAACGAGCCACCCATATTGGAGGAAGCCGTGTGTCAAGCGCAACAGGGCTGGCTGCATGCAGCGCCAGATTGAGCGCCTCATCGATGCGTACACGGCGGGCGGGCGCACACTTGAGGAACGGGGGGCGCGCCGGCGGACGCTGGAAGTACGGGTAGATGGGGTACGGCGCGAGGAGCAACAGCTGACGGCGAGCGTCCGGCATGACACGCAGATCCAGCAGGTGACTGTCGACATGGAGCGCTTCCGCGAGCAGGTCGCTGGGCGCATGGTCCCCGCTGATTTCGCGACCAAACGTGCTATGGTAGAGTTGGTGGTGGATCGCGTTGTCGTTGACGCGCCAGATGTAGACATACGCGACGTGATCCCGTTCACAGGGGTAACGTAGAGAAAAGGTGTATTGCGACCACACTATCGAGCAGGACCACCGGGGTATCAAACGACGCTACTATCCGAATGCGCGGCTTCGGCTCGTTCGCATCTGCCGCGCGCTACTGCTCCGCCCACGACGGACTGCACGACCACCTCCGCTCCCGCCAGTGCCTATATGAGACGATCTCCTTCGCGGACCAACGGCTGCTCTGCGTGGAGCGGTGGGGAGAGGTATGCGCGGTGGAGGCCGCGTAGGCGAGATTGGGTGAGCAACACCACGGGCCGGTGTGTGCACAAGCCCCATTGCGTTCCGAGTTCTGACGCATCCTCCGCTTGCACCACGACACAGCCGGCGCCCCCTGCCGCCGCCATGACCCTCTCCGCTTCAGCGATAGGGTAGTCGCGATAGAGCACATCCAACTGCGGTGTCAATCACTCGTAGGCAAAGTGGCCCAGCTGTCACAGGTGTAGGTGGGCATCAAGCCGACGCGGCAGAGCGGCTACCGCCGTGAGCGCAGCCATTCCTCGTACTCCTGCCGCCCCGCCTTACTGAGTGGATAGTAGGTCTGCAAGGCCCCTCCCTCGGCCAGCCGCATGCGGCTGAAGCCCTCCCAATCTTCGTGCTCAAGGGTATGCTGGAGGACAGTTGGGGCCGCTTTGAGCGGCAGCAGCACTGCGCCGTCGTCGTCGGCGATGATGATGTCGCCAGGCAACACCAACACACCGCCGCACGAGATCGGCACGTTGTAGGCCCACGGATATAGATTGGCCTGCGAGGCATAGTTGGGGGTTGTGCCGCGTGCCCACACAGGCACCGCTAGCTCCTCGATACGGGCCCAATCGCGCAGATAGCCATCGACCACGATGGCAGCCCCACGCCGTCCTTTGAAGTACGACAGCAGCATCTCACCGAAGCAGCCGGTATAGGGGTCGGCATAGGCTTGCACCGCCAGGACGTCGCCCGGCTGCACCGCTTCGAGCACGGCCCACAGGGCGCTTTTCTTCTCGGAGTACTCCTGATTCAGCCCAGAGGCGATGTCTTCGCGCTGCGGCATGAACTGCAGCGTAATCGCTGTCCCGACCACCTTGGCGCCGGGACGGCGCGTCGTCGGACCCTGAATAAAGGCCCGCCGTAGGCCTAACTTATGCAAGATAGCGCTGGCGGTCGCGCTGCTCACGGCGTGGAGCTGCGCGATCAGCGCCGAGTCGGCGCGCTCAAACGGTGGCCCGACGATCGGGAGCACCACATTGGGCGCCGGTAAAGCGGTGTGGTCGTGTGTCACTATCCTCCGCTGCTCCTTGTTATGCACATCCACTATCTCTCTCCGGGCCTGACGGCGCCGGCCCATCGTTCCTCAGACCACGGCAACGCAGACGACGGCTGATATGCGAAGCGCTGCATCGTCAGCTCTAACACAATCTCCGTCGCTGGCCGGAGCGACACCTGGAACTGCGCCGCCCCGATCGCCACGCGTGTCTCTATCGTCGTGAGCGCCGGGGCCGTCGGGAGGCCGATCGGTCCCAGATCGTCGGTCTCCGCGACGGTGTAGCGCGCCGCGATGAAGCGATGCTCACCGAACGCACCGCCCTGTACGATCACCTGGTGAGCCTGCACCACGCTGAGATTGATCAAGCGCAGGCGGATACCGTTTGCGTCAACGCGCTCGACGAGGGCGGCCACCCCTTCGGGCAGCCCGGGGCGTCGGCGCTCCGCATCGGCGTAGCGCACCTGAGCCATGAGCAAGCCGCCGTTGTAGACGATCTGTGGAGCGCCCAGGGTGAGTTGCAGCAGCGCCTCGGTCACAACAGGGTTTAGATCCTGCCAATGGTGAATGCTGACCTGCGTCAGGTCCGCATCGTCGGCCGCTATCTGGGCCAGTCGCCGCACGACCTGCCCATAGCTCTCGCGCAAGATAGCTGCCGGGTAGGTCGGGTTGTCACCGGCCAGATAGCGCGTCCACGGCTGTTCGTGGCCTGCATCCTCCTTGGTGCGAAACGGGAGCACCGTCCGCCAGTCGTAGGGGCTCCTGGCGCGCAGCGTCTCAAGGCGCTCCCAATCAGCTTGCTCTTGTGACACAGCCCAAACGGCCACCGGAAAGATCGGCGAGAGTGGTTGGTAGTCGAACCAGCCCGCGTCGCCGTAGCGGTAGGGCACGACGAAGAGCGGCTGCCCCTCCTCTGGGATCTGCCCGATCCAGTGGTGAGCCAGGCTCATCTGGGTCGACGCGGTTGGGCGCGTCGCGCCGTGTCGCAAAACCCCCTCGATCTGTTGGCGGGCCAGGTCCAGATAGTCGAGTTGGCGCGTGAGCAGGTAGGCGTTCGTGGCTGCGACCGTCGCGGCGGCGCCGATGTTATAGAAGCCGTGCGGCCAGGTCCAGCCGTACAGGCCGCCGTACCATTTGCCGTCGATGTATTCGCCGACCTGACCGGATAAGCCAATGTTGTCGGGCAGCAGGCCGCCGTTGCGCGCAGCCCGTTCGACCCAGGCATCGACGTACTCGACCACCCAGCGGCGGTACTTCTCGTCGCCGGTGAGCAGGAAGGCATTGGTTATTAGGCTCGTGACGCAGAGGTTGCCCGCGACATCGCCGCGCCCCATGCGCCGCTCCATCACCTCACCCATGCGTCGCCCAAGGGTGGGGTCGTGCAGATCGTCGTAGGTGGTCACGCCTGGAACATCGGCGTAGGGAAGGCCGTATTGTTGCATCCCCTCTGCCCACGGATAGAGCGGTTCGCCGTCGAAATAGCCCCAGCGCGGGCCGCCGCTGCCGTTGTGAGCGGCGCGGATAATTTTGTGCACGGGGTCGTAGTTGAGCGCTTGGGGGTCTTCGTTCAGGTAGAAGCCGGCGAAGCGGCGGGCCAACTCCACCAACCGCTCGTTGGTGGGGTCGGCCAGACACAGAAAGTAGAAGTAGATATAGCTTTCGCCCTGGTGAAACTGGTCGTAGCCGCGCTCATACTCTTTATGGACGAGGCCGAGCCCGGTCAGCTGCCGCGTGACGGCCTCCCACTGCCGCTCGGCTAGGGGCAGCAGGTGGTCGCCGCCACCAAGCAGGTAGAGCAGCGGCCAGTTGTAGAAACTTTCGTAAAAATCGTCGGCGCCATCGCGTGTCTGCCAGTTATCCGCGCCAAAATCACGCCAGATCAGCGTACCATCAGCGCGAGTATACTTCCGCAGAAACGGGCCGACGGCCTGGTCCATGGCCGCGAACAGGGTGCGCTGCAGCAGCGCCCACTCTGGCGGTGCGAGACACGGGACCGTCGCCTCAATCGTGATCATGGATGCACTCCCCTTAGCCGCTCCAGGTCGGCCCATAGCTGTGGCGCCACGGCGACGGTCGCGGCCTCAATATTGCGTACAATCTCCGCCGCCGTCTTAGCGCCGACGATCGTTGTGGCGAGACGTCGTTCACGCAGACTGAACTGCAGGGCCAAGGAGAGCAGATCGACGCCACGTTCGCGCGCCCAGAGCCACAGCCGCCGCGCCACCGCGACATCGCGCAGGTGGTCGTCAGAAGCCCAGGTGAGGACCTCGCGCGCATACACCTCGGGGGCAACTCCGCTGAGCAGACCCATGGCCAGCGGCGAGCCGTTGATGACTCCCACGTGGTGCGCCTCAGCCAATGGTAGAATCGTGGTCGCCGCCGTGGTGCGGATCAACGTATAGTCGAGATAGGTCAGCACGGCATCGATGCGCCCGGAGCGGATCGCTCTTTGGTGCAGCGCGTGGTCGCGCACGCCGAGGCCGATGGCGCCGATGACCCCCTGTCGCTTGAGGTCTTCGAGTGCGGCGACCGCCCCCGCTGCCCCGAGGGCCTGCGTCAGGTCAGGAGGGTCGTGAACGAGCAGCAGATCGAGGTAGTCGGTGCCGATCAGGCGTAAACTGTTTTCGACGCTGCGATAGGTTGCCTCCGCCGAGTAGTCCCCGCGCCACCGCGGATGGGTGCCGGTCTTGGTGGAGAGAACGAGCCGTGCCCGGGATAGTCCCTTGAGCGCTAGGCCAAGGCGGCGTTCACTCTCCCCGTAGAGCGGTGAGGTGTCGATGTAGGTAATACCACCGGCGACAGCGGCGCGAATCGTCGCCACTGCCTCCTCATCGCTGACCACGCCGTACGTGCCGCCGCCGAAGCCGGCCCCGCCCAGGCCCAACACGCTCACCGTAGGTCCGCCATGCCACAGGGGACGGCGCGGCAGCGTCGGCGTCCCGTCAGTCACCATGTCTGGCACCGCATCTCTCCATCCTATCTCGTGACGATCAGTGCTTGTGATTGGCCTTGGCCCAGGCGTTGATCTGTGCTTGAATGGTGGCAATGATCTGGTCTTCACCGGCCGCCTTCAAGGCTTGCATAAAACGTGGATACCCAACGGCCGGATCGACCAAGCCTTTCTGGAGCGGATCCCCGTACCGCTGGTCAGCCGCCGTCACCTGGGCCACCTGCGTCTTGATCTTATCGGTGTTCGCCACGAACCCAAGCGCCACCGATAAGGTAGAACTCTGGTTTACCCTGCGCTGAATAGGCCAGCTACCGATCTGATTCTTATCGGTGTAGTACGAGTTGAATTGATTGCCGAACATCCAATCGGTATTGGGGTAGTAGCCGTCGGTCAGCGAGGTCTGCCCTGCGGGCAACCCAATAACCTCGTTGGCCTTGTCGACCCAGACATAATTCTTGCCTTCGATACCGTGCGCCATCAGGTTGTAGGCCTGCTTGTTGGTGTTGAGCAACTCTAGGAAACGCATGGCCGCCTCGGGGTGGGCGGAGGTGCGGCAGATCCCGTTGAGCGTCGCGTTGACACTCGCGGTTGTAAGAAGGGGCGTGGTAAAGGACTGCCCCACCATATCGTAGCCGTACTGTGCCTTGCTCTTGGCCGCTTCAGCGGCCGAGGCGCGGACCTGGTCGAGCGCGACCGCGAACTTGCCGGCTTGGAACTGGGAGAGCGCTTGTGCGCTCGGCAGCAGATCTTTCGTCGTGTAGCCAGCCTGATGCCACCGCCAGGCGAGCGTTACGGCGTGCTTGAAGGCGCCGGTCGTACTGGGGTCGATCACGTGCAAGGTGCGGTCGGAGGCCCCAACCCCCGCGATTTGGATGGAAACCGACCCTTGCAGCAGGGGGTCGATGCCATAGGTCTCAGCCAGATAGGCGGTACCAGCGTTCTGGTTGTCGGTCAGCAGAGGAGTGACCCCTGGGTTAGCGGCCTTGAGCTTAGGGCTCTCTCCTAAATAAAGTAACCATTTGAGGAGGTGGTGTGTTATGCTGACGTGATGGAGAAGCACGAGGCGCCAGCCGCATTCGATCTGATGCGCGCCGCGCTCAATGAGCGGCAGTGG
>JAABUX010002008.1_pt1 | contig 29595 bp, 26 predicted proteins | sample 5561851 | NCBI WGS metagenome assembly JAABUX01 (sample SAMN10711883, study PRJNA513361) | rock metagenome | isolation source: Antarctica rocks | place: Antarctica: Victoria Land, Richard Nunatak red sandstone | collected 2016-01-03 | reverse complement strand
TTGTCGAAGGCAAAAACAATCGGACCAAAGCCATCATGCGTCAAGCGTATGGGTATCGCAATCGACATCATCTGCGTTTGCGGATTTTGCTGGGAAACGTGATATGACTTTTTCACCACTTTCCCCCGGAAGGATGGAGACCCATAGGAGTTTGCTCATTGTCTCCTGTGGTCTATTCAGTTATAATGCGCTGAGAAGATTATTTACTATCGTCTATGCAACCCCCCTGCTTCATTATGGCGGCAGGTGGTTTATACATATGCATGTATACATTCTATATTTTATGTAGAAGGGGAACTTTCGTTCATGTCTCGAAGTTCAACAGAGTTAATGGGAATACCAGATGAACTCTTTCACTGGGTGCCCGATGAGATGGTCGTGATTGTTCGTTTGCCCCGTATTCCTATAGATGACACGCAGGATATTGTAGCTGAACAGGTTCGCACACAACTCAATACGTTTCTTGCGCCCTACGGCGTCGCCCTCGAAACATATGGCATGCATGGACGGTGGTCAAAAACACCGACGATGCCACCCGTCCGACGCCGCTCATTTATTTTCGGTCTACACAAAAAACAACCATTATTAGCTATTTTCTTTCATGCACGGCGCACAAATCCTTCTGTACCCGACCCGTTGCCGCTTGCTTTATCTCATATGCAGGCGCGTTTAGAGCAGTTGGCGAAGGTCGGTTTGCATATTGTTTCTGCGATGCCTAACTGGTTGGTGAGTGCTGCGCCACTTATGTATGCAGATGGTGGCGCGGCGACACCACCGCTTCCCGCGCCCACACTCGATGTACCTGCACCCAGTAACACGCTTTTAGGGTGGCATATCACACTTGGGGAACAGGCGTTTCCTTTGGATGCAAGAGGTGGTGAAGATGTGCTAGTTGCTATTCTCGATACCGCCCATCATCCCGATCGAGTCCGTAGTGCTGCGAGCCGCTTGGAACTGCGTCGTAACTGGCTCTTGCAGCGCCTCGCCTCCGATTTACGTAACGAAGATGGTTCGTTCTCTATAGAGTATGATCGCTATCCTATCAGTAGTGACGTGCGTTCGGGCCGTGATCGCGATGGCGACGCAAAATACTATTCGATGCCCGATCACGGCATCTCGGTTGCTGGCCTGATCCGCGATGTCGCGCCCCGTACACGTATTCGCCTTATCCGTATTCTGAACGATTACGGCGGTTGTGACCTCTACAACCTGTTCGCGGCTCTGACGGACCTTGAGCGCGAGCTTGTCTCCGGTTCAATTCGCCGCCTTGTAATTAACCTGAGCCTGACGGTGATGCCTGATATTCGGCGTTTACCCTTCTTATGGTTCGACAATAGAAAGTGGCCTACGACACAGTTGTATGGCGTTATGCGTGTTCTCAATCATATTGAGGAGGGATTACGTCTTCTTTTCGAGAGCCTATACGCACATGGCGCCCTCGTAATTGCCGCAGCGGGAAACGACTCATCGAGTGCAATACAACAAGGCCATGCACCACGTCCTCCACGCGCACCAGCCCGTTATGAAACAACGCTGGGTGTGACGGCTGTGAATAGTATCTATGCACCATCGAACTTCGCGAACTCCGCGAGCATCCCACCGTTTGATTCGGGTGTTGCAACCTTTGGCGGTGACGGTGCAGGAGTGATGGATAGTAATGTGCTTCCCGATGCGGTACGTGGTGTGTATATCGCACCCACATTTCCAACGGGTGAGCAAAACATCTCTGGTTGGGCTGATTGGTCTGGCACCTCGTTCTCAGCGGCTATTGTGACTGGCCTTGCCACGCACCTCATGTCCCAGGGTTGGTCGGCATCGAACATCATCACGCGTCTCTCATCAGGCCCAGAGCGGCGCGGTGAGATGCTATTCGGCTCAGCACCCAATGTGCCAAGTCTGCTCGCCAATGTCATTCGTGTGCAGCAACGCTTTGGGTTATAAGGGGAATAAAATCGCGTCTATGGGATGTTGCGATTAGTGTAGTGAGGAATATCCGTGTGTCTATCTTGACGCTTCATGGCGTGTAGCTTATAATAGACGTAAATGGAATGTCAAAAACATCCGATATCCAAGTGTAGAACAACAAAAGGGTTGAATTGTCAATTCTTTTCTGAGAGGAAAGATACATGATCGAGCAGAACCAGCAAATGGCGGTCGAGACAACCACAATCAGCATGACAACAGCTGCGGCAGACAAGGTGAACGAGCTTCTCAAACAAGAGAACGATCCAAGCCTGGGCCTTCGTATCTTTGTCGCTGGCGGCGGCTGCTCTGGCCTGCAGTACGGTATGACGCTTGACGAAGAGCAGGAAGGCGATACCACCATCGCACTTCATGGCGTCAATGTCTTCGTCGATGAGATGAGTATCGGTTACATCTCTGGTAGCGAAGTGGATTATGTCGATAGCCTGATGGGTGCTGGCTTCACCGTCAACAACCCAAACGCAGTTTCAACCTGTGGCTGTGGACATTCCTTCAAAACCGCCGCCGATACCGGCGAGTCGCGAAGTTGCGGCTGCGGCCACTAAGAAAAAGGATAGCAGAGAGACCCTCGTGGTCTCCTGGCTTTTTTGATGCGGTGCCTTATGCAACCACTTCAAGCAGTGACCGACAATGTGAAAAAATGGTTTTCCCTGACGTAGTATTTATGTCAGCGAAAACCGTTTTCGTTATGTGTGTTCTCTTTTGCTAACGTATAGTTAAGGAGCCTTCATGAGCGATAGACTTGCACATCGTCCCCGCTATCACGGCACATTCAAGCACATACGCCCCTCACGTCATTTACAGAAAGAATATCTTCGCAATCGTTGGGCATATCGACGCCAGACACCACACCATGAAAAACACTCCCTTGGTTATAGTCTCTCTCTGGTACCACTTGGCTATAAATTTGTGCGTGGCCTGCTCGTTCGCTACGCTTGATAAATTTCGACAACCGAATCCGTAGGGGCCATAATTCATTACGCCCTTCCCACGATTTCTATTGGGAACAGGGCGTAATGAATTATGGCCCCTACAAATCTTCCGTATCATCGGCATTTGTAATATTTACCGTATTGGCGAGCATACGTGTCACCAGACCTACCATATCGCTGGTAAATTTCGAGTTTGCGACAACCTTCGATGCTCCAGCTTGCAGTGCTTGAGCGCGAGCTTCGAGGTCCATATGTGAGCCAAATGCTAGCACAGATACGCCATGATTTGCCGCGACACGAATGGCGGCTTCCCAATCGACGCCTTTAGTGGCTGTATTAATGAGAACCAGGGCAGGTTTCTCGTCGGCTGCAAGCTGCTGCTCGAAAGCTAGCAAAGTACGTACCGTTGTCACGTTCATATCGTGGTGCTGCAACGTATCGTGTATCTTCACCGAGAAAAAAAGGTCTTTTTCTAACGCAAGTATACGTGTTGTCACCGTTGTATCCTAATCGTCTGAACGTTCGTACACAGGGCGGCGGAAGAGATCGCCCAGTTCCTGGTTAATCACGTCAATATTCATGTAGAGATCAGGCGTCAATACATGATGCGTTCCATTGCAGTACGGCTTGTCACATTTCTTGAAGTGGCTTGTCTCGAAGATCAGGTTGCCATTCTCGACGGTCATCCAGATATGCTTGCGTGAGTAGCCATCGCCCCACTTGAGCAGCAGACCGCCGCTATATTCGTCGAAGCGTCCTTGCCCATAGAGATAGTCGCGATTGAACATGTTCAGCACGTCGCGCACGCGGCTGGCATCGATGACCTTTGCCACTTCAGGAGCCATCTGTGTGGTAGCCTCTTGCGCCAGGTCCTCTTTAGGGATATATAAATGGCGCGAGCTATGTTGCTCTTCGCGAATCATCTGCTGAATCGCCTGCCCTTCTGTGTCAGAGAGTCCATGCCCCTGACCCAGGATAGGGTCTTTTTTCGCTTGACGATTATTTTCGGGTTTATATGCACCACTCATGGCGAAAACTCCTCGTATCTTCTTCATCTGCACGACTATGTTATCTTATTACTGTACCACGCATCATACGACTTTGCCACGTTCGACATAGTAGCTTTATTCATTTTTCAACTCCTTCAAAAGAATCATATCGTAGGCACGAAAGCCAGACTTTTCATATAGTCTAACTGCTCTGCTTGTAATTTTCCTATGTGAGTAAGCAAGGCACTTGCTTGTTGCCCCTCGGCTTCGCAATGTCGAATGATATAAAGTTCCTTTTTGTGGTTGTATGCCTTCATGTGCAAACTCCTGGTTTGGCAATCTTTCTCGGTGCATGTGCCTGAATCACATGCCATACTGCGGGTGTTTTGGAGCTGACTTGATAGCTTTCTTGCCCCAACTCACATCCTAAATCCCAGAAGACAAAGCCTGATACACCATTTTTTTCGCCAAGCGTATAGATTTGTTCAAAGAACTGGGCACGAGCCATGAAGATTTCGTTGTACGTTTCACCGGTAGGTGTTGCATCTCCCATACCCTGTGGTAGGCCAAACTCTTCATCGACCATTGGTTTCTCTAACTGTTGGGCGAAGGAGGAAATAGTTGGAATGAGATAAATATCTTTTTGCGAGTACGTTTTGAACGCCACAATATCGTTGTGGGGTAGTGCATAAATCTCGTGCCACCACGGGGTCTGTGGTGTTTCATCTTCCATATGGTTAAAGCCGCCGGCCGTGATAAGATGATGATTTTGATCGGCTTTGCTCAATTCATCAGTTACAGCACGATAGAAGTCAACAAGATGGCGCGTGCCTTCGATTGTCTTCGGTGGGGACGGTTCACCAAAAATAGAATAAAAAGCAATGGAGGATTGATTTCTGTAATGCATACCAACCTTGTCGAGAAAAGCTTTCCAGTTGTTAAAATCATATGGGTCCCGCCCTTTACTTATAAGTAGCCAACGGAAAGCGGAAATATCCATGACGACAAATATCCCTTGCTGCTGAGCCGTACAAACGAGGTAGTCCATATTTTTCCAGATTGTAGTATCTCCGGTTTGCTGGTTTGGAGTCTGGTGGTCCCAGAAGTCGGTTGGACGCGCAAGGTTCTGTCCCGCCTGGGCACCCATCATGAGGGCTGCATCGATCTCATTGGTGAAACTGGCTTTCTGCCAATGAGATGGTCCTCGATAGAAGGTATACCCGTAGAGTTTGAGCGGTACATTTTGATAGCTGAAGTGTGTACCATCTTTTTTGACAAAAGTCGTCGGTAAGGTATTTTTTTGATCTTGAGGACAATGAAGAGTTGCTGAAAGTGGCGAACTAGTAGCTATGTCTATATTGCCTACAATCGTTTTGTGGCTTGCTTTAACCTGAAAGGGATTTGCACAGGCAGAAAGGCTGCTTGCGCTGATTGTTAGCATTATGAAGAGTATAACCCTCCATGAAGGCTGACGCACTTTGTGTGCATTATTGACAGCTATACCGCGTACATTGGTCACTGTCAACGCGTATATTTGGAACAATCCGTTCATCTTATCCCTCTTCAGGTGTGTTACAAGAGACTGTTGACCTCAAGGGTGCATCTCTTTTCCTGCTGTTCCCTGTGGTGCCATTTTGTAACTTACTCTCCTCTTGTACTGCACAAGCATATGTAGTGGTCTGGTGCAGCACACCCTTATTATCTGTCATGACACGTTGTTGTTTCAACGCAACACTATTGTAATACAGGAACATTCTACGAGTTGCTCCGGCGAAGACCCAGAGACGCATGCCAAGAAACGATAGAGAGAAGGTTCCACTGATGGCGATTACTTTAGCAATATTTGCCCAGAGAACAATGTTGCTAATAAAGGGATGAGCTATTCCTGCTATAAGCCAAAGTATGAGGTTGTTAAACATGATGCTACATACGCTCACGACAATGAAACGCATAATTTCACTCCCTGTGGCGTTCTGTCTTTGCTGAAATGTCCAGTACTTGTTTAGCAGGTAGCTGTTAAATGCTCCCAGTGCATATGCAAGCGAGTTGTAAACAAGCAATAGAACTACATTTTTTGTAGGAAATCCTAGCACAAAGAGATTGAACGCAACGATATCAATAAGAGTGTTCATCACTCCGACCAGGCTAAAACGTAGAAATTGCATTGTCTGGCTCCCTACAAAGTGTTCCAAATGTTGAATGTATCGAAGGTGACAACTCTTGCCACACCGGGATTATGTGATGTAACCGCTAGACCCGCCATCATCGCACCGCCTTCGTCTATTTCAATGCTTGAACCGTCGATAGCAATCCAGTCGCTGCCATCTTTGGAAGTGTACGCCGTAAAGATATTGCCACTACGCACGATCTTCAGGTATACCGCCCCGCCGGGATTATCCGGCAAGATAGCCTCGCCTGTGTTATCTCCTTGCTTTTTGCGATATTGCACCATGATGCCATGCTGGGGCGTGATAAAGACGCCGTAGTAAGGAGAACCTGCATCAGTATTTTTACGTAGCATAAGTCCTCCTTTTGCGTAATCATTTCCCCCTTGTGCATCTACTCCTGTTTGAGCAACAAAGTTTACGTGAGCACTAAGAACACCATCGCCGTTCATTTGCTGCCAGGCAAAGTGGAACTGATCAGTCTTAAAGAAAATGTCGAAACCACCACCTTGCAATGTCCAGGTAGCGGTAGCTCTGCTGAAAAGTTGACTACCGTGTGGGGAAGGATAACCGATATCAGCGCATGACCACTTATCAGGGCAAGCTGTTGGGGCAACTACAGCTGTATCTGTCGCGCTAAAGGAGTCGATCTTGGTGAAACTCATAAGTGTAGCATTGTGTGATGTAAGTGCTACTCCACCTAACATTGGTCCTTGTATATCCATAGGCACACTTGAACCGCCCAGAGCACTCCAGGTGACGCCATCTGGAGAAACATAGGTTGTAAAGATGTTTTTCCAGCGTGTTACACGCAGATATGCTGGCACTTGAAAAGCACTATTGGTTGTTATAACCTGCGCGTTTAATCCTTTGATCGTGCGGTAGCGCACTGTAATCCCCGTATGAGGTGTGATAAAAACTGCGTAATAAGGAGCATCACTATCGGTACTCGTTCGTAGCATGACTCCTGCTTTTGTCAGCGCATCTGTATGTTGTAAAGCAGTAACATGTGCGCTTACGGTACTATTATTCGCAAGTGAGCGCCAGACAAAATGAAACTGATCCGAAACTCCCCAGATATCTCTACCTGAGCCTAGTAGAGTCATACCATCATTGCTGACTAGCTGATCTCCTACTAATGCAGGATTTCCAATATCGCCACAAGTCCAACCATGTGGACAAGATGAGAGGGGACGAGAGGCTAGTAGAACATTACCTGGCTTACTCAGTGTGACATGTGCATAGGTGACGGTTCCCAACATTGCATTGACTCCTGAACTTGAGGCAAGTCCTGCAGAAACCTTGTTGGGCATGACTAATGTCACCGTGCTACCCGGCACTAAGGTGTACGCTACACCATCCATAGATACTGCCGCTTGAAACGTATCACCTATGCGCTGTATCTCCAGATAACGTGCTTGCTCTTGGATATTTGGTGTTCCAAATGCGGTAGTAGTTAGTGCCGCACCTGCGAAACCAGTGCGATATTGAACGATTAATCCACGCTTTTGTGTTAGCATAATGGCGTAGAAAGGTGAGCCTCGGTCTGTATTTTGTCGCACCATAAGTCCAGCTTGTGATGCCGATCCAACAGACTGCTGAGATACAACTTGAGCTGTGATTTGCATATTTCCACTAATATTTTGATTAATAAAACGTACTTGATCATAGGAGAGTCCAAACCCACCTATACCTGTGCCGCCTGCAGAGACACTCCATATTTTGTCTGCTAATACCTCTGAACCATTAACGCTTGGTGCCCCAATATCCTGACAGAGCCATTCTTTTCGGCAGCTTGAGTTGGATTGCACAACAGCGTTGTGCAATCCAAATGCGTAGAGATAGCCATCAATCGATCCCATGTAGATGATGCCGCGCGAAATAGCTGCTGGTCCATAAAGTGTACCTCCTGTCTCATAGCTATAAAGCCGTGTGCCAGTCATTGCGTCAAGCACTTCCATCGTGGCACCTTCGCCAGCGATGACGAGTCCATTTGCATAACTTAGCGCAGGCACAACAGGAAACGGGACACCATGCTCCCAGAGATATTTTCCTGTACTAGGATCAATGGCACGTACTGCACCTGGGTATCCTACACCATGAATAGTGGTATGACCGCCCGCCATATAAAGTATGCCGTGAGCAAATGTACCGGATGAAACACTCCCTTCGCCACACGGTGGACATTCTCCACCAATACCTGTTTGCATCTCCCATAGAGGACCGGCACTAAGATTCGCGCGATCAAAGGCATAGGTGAAGCCATTTTTGTTGGTACCTGCTACCATCTTGCGACCATGAGTATCAGAAAAGAGAATAGGAGAGTTACCCCAATCATAGTCACCCCCAGATTGGGAGAGCGGTATCTGCCATGAACTTTTTATTTGCATCGTGTTTACGTCTATCGCAATAATAGCTTGCGAAAGTGTTTGCCATATCTGATTTTGCGTGCCGGTGGTTACGTAGATAGTGTTAGTATCTGCATCAACCGTAGGTGAGGTCCATATACCACCCCCAACCTCTTTTGGATTGACAAATAACGTGCTAGCTACAACTTGATGGGAGGCCAAACTGACTTTGAGTAATTTGCCTGTGACCAATGGATTGTCGCAGTTGCTTGCTATTCCGATATAGGCATATCCCTTGTAAATAAGTGGACTCGACCAGTTGTAGAACCCTTTTTCAGCACTGTTATCTCCTGTAAATACTTTCCACAGTACCGCACCAGTGTAGGCATCAAGCGCGTACCAGTAGGAATCACCACCGCCAACATAAACAATGTCATTTTGTACTGTTGCGGACGAGGTAACTCCAAGCGAAGGTGGAACACAGTTACCCTGCGTTTTTCCCAGGTATGTTTTCCATTTCTGATATCCTGTTAGTGAATCCAATGCGTACTCATAGCCATCCCATGAGCCGATGTAAACAGTGTTCTTTGCAATGATGGGCGAACTGGCAATGCCACCACCTGTTTTGAACCGCCACGAATTCCCCAACTGTGCTGCATTCGCTGGCGAAAGGAGAACCTCTCCACTCGCTGCTGTACGTTGTGCATCATGCAAATAGGTCGGCCAATCGTCGCCAGGAGCTGGAGGTGGTGTGCCTGTGGCTGTAAGCAGTTGTGGCGTATAAGAGAGTATAAGCACAAACAATAGAGTGAGTACTAAAGCCAGTGTTGCAAGCGTCCATAAAGGTTTATTGACTATGTGCTGTTTCATGTTTGCCTCTGATTTGTGCTAGAAAACATATTTTTTGTGTTACGCATAATGAGTGATATTTGTGTTGCTCTACAACTGTGGCAAGTAGATCGCCAGATGTAGGTTGTCTACTGGTGTTTGCTGAACTGGAATCGACGCACAAGCTATGTTGAGCAATGAGGAAGGTTGGGATGGGACGATTTGACAATACTAACCCATTACGATGATATAAGCTCAATCCATCAGGCTCCTCGATATCGCGGGTATATTGCTTGTTGAACATGGGCGTAAGATGCTGTGTTACCTGATCATATTTGTTTGCTGGATTGACAATAATCCAGGCTACCGTTGAAAATGGGTTACGTAAAGCCTGTTGCCAGAATTTTCCCGATCCTTCGTAGATAACATTTTTGAAGTCAATACCAGCTTCTGGATTGAGCGCATCGATCTTCGTATCATAGAGATCCTCCAGAATTTTCCCTCCATTATAATGTTGAGCAAGGTAGATAGTAACCTGATGTGAACGAGCGCAGGAGAGGCCAAATTGTCCGTCCTGAAGAGAAACAATGCCAGTAGAGGCGGTCCATATCGTTTGCCCTATAATGACTCCAATGATGACAAAGTGTATTAAGCCGTGCAAACGGGGTAAGGAGAGATTGCTTATCAATGCGGCAAGAAAAAGTGCTGTAGGCGCGACCATCTGCACACCATAGCGTGCATTATAAATTTGGTGTTCAAGGTCTGGTGGAACTGCTCCAGGAACATAGAGTGCCGCCTGACCAAGATAGAGTGAGGCAATATAAAAAGCGAAAGGAACGAGAAACACCAGGGCCGCCATTGTCTCTGCATGTAGGCGCCGCCGTGCAACAAAAAACACTACGCCAATAGCACCTAATACCAAGAGGACAAGCCCCACATTGAGTACTGAATCTATTGTGTAGTAGCGGATGGACTGCCAGAGATCATGATAGGTGAATAGTACGTGTGCGTCAATCAAGGCTTTTTGTTGTGCCTGTGAGGAGAAGGGACCACGCTGGAAAAAGAGCATATCTCCGAAAATGAGGCGACACCAGAGCAACCATAGCAGGATACCTAGCCCACCTAGTGAACAAAAGACGATCACATTTGCCTCGATCTGTGCCCACGGAATACGTTTCAGGAAGCCGATCACTATCATCATAGCGACCATTGCGAGAAATAAGGCCCAGCCATCATAGCGTGATAAAGTTGCTAGAAAGGTTGCCAGTGCTGCCAGAATCAGGTTGTTCAGCTTATCATCCTGTGCCCATGCGAGAAAGTAGTACGAAGAAGCTGTGAGGGTAGCAATGAGTACAATCTCGCTGAGGGCAGTACTCTGTAGATACAATACATTAGGATTCAAGATGAAAACGAGCGTACCAATAAAACTGGCACGACTATCCTTTGTTAATCGACGTGCTGCAAGAAAAAGATAGATTGCCGAAATGAGGTAGCAAATCATCGAAGGTAAAGAACCGGCTATGCCAGTACGCCACAGATAATCATTCCATATGAATGGCAGCATGACCAAATGTGGCAGGGGTAACCATACTCCTCCAAGTTGCGCGAGACCTGGTGTTGCATTATCGAAGACACGTCGCACAATCAACATATGTGCATAGGTATCTCCATAGAGTACAATCTGATGCTTCTGGAAGAAGTACCAGAAGGCACTGATGCTAACAATGTAAGCAACAAGAATAGTCGCGGTTAACCACCCATCACGAGGTACTTGCTGCCTTTTTGCATGTGGCTCTACTGCCTTGAACTGCTTTTGTGCTACCTTTGTGTGTACCTCTGCAGCCACAATGCCGAGGATAGCCGCTGGTGATTGCCGAATCATCATCATTGCTCCTTGTCCTCGAATAACACAAGTTGTACGGGGGTGGTAGCACGTATGGAAGTAGTTTCAGCTAAATCAGAACCTGTTTCCTTTTGTTGCATCCCTCTTATAGATGAAGTGTAGAGCAGCTTTTGCCAATGCTTAGAAGCTAGTTGAGGCAAACGTATCGTAGCCGTAGTCTCGTTAAAATCAGCATCGTCGAAGAGTTCTAATTGCACGAAGTGTTCTGCATTCACATGCATCTTCAGCCGTACCGTTTTTTCTGTGAACTCGATCTCAATGTCATCATCGGTAATCGAGATATTTGAGGAGAGGCTAGTTGTCGTTTGTAGTGCGCCCGAAAGTCCCTTCGCTCGCAAGATAGTGACGAACTGCTCTATCTCTTCTGGTGCTTCAGCATCTTCGGTTATTACCGTAATCTTTGTCATTGAGTTAGTTTTGTGAAGGTGAAGACCATGCGTTGTTTTTTCCCAGTAATGCGGCTTGAAAATGAGTTGTTGTAGTGCTATGAACGCTGCAATACTTGCCATTGCCCAATAAATAGGAATGGTAAGTGTCCATTTTACAAGATGGTAGTGACCACGTTTCATACAACCGAGCAAATGTGAATAAGTATAGAAAAAGTTACCAAAGATGAGACACATTGCCCCCATATAAAGTATCGGCCCCGGAAACAATGTGTGATAGAGTTCTATTGGGTGTAGTAAAGCGTAACATGCGACAAGTGCCCACATAAAGGGATTGATGAAGAGTACCCCCGTTTTCGCACCGACAAAGAACTGTAACGAGAAAAACTCACCCATTCGTTCAGGATGCAAATAGACCTGCGGATGCCGCATATAGACCAGATAAGTTTGCATGTATCCCTTGATCCAGCGCGATCTCTGCCGGAGCCAGTTTTTGAATTGTGAGTTTGCCTCTTCATACGTTGTCGAGTCTAGTACCAGCGTTTTGTACCCGTAATGAGCCATACGTAACCCCAAGTCGCAATCCTCGGTTACATTGTAAGCATCCCATGCTCCAAGTTCACGTAACGTACTCGCGCGAAAGTGGTTAGACGTACCTCCTAGAGGAAGTGGAACTCCCAGCCTCTGCAATCCTGGAAGAGTTAGATCGAACCATAAGGAATATTCTGCTGTAAACCAACGTGTCAGTAAGTTTTGCGCCGAGTTATAGAAATTGAGTTTTGCCTGCACACAAGCCGTTTTCTCGTCTCGATTGGCAAATGCCAGCACAGCTTTTTTGAGTTGTAACGGTTCTGGAATATCCTCCGCATCGAAAATGACTACATAGTCTCCTGTTGCATACAACAAGCCATAATTACAGGCACGAGGCTTTGTGCGCGGTTTTCCATCAGGGACTGTGATAATCGAAAAATGTGGCGGAAGATGCAGCGATTGAATCGCCATTCTTGTTTGTGTATCTTCAGCTTCTGTAAGGAAAAGAATCTGAAGTTTGTTAGTGGGATAGTCAATTTTCTGCATCGCTCGCACAAATTGTGGCACGACCTCAACCTCATGATAGAGTGGGCAGAGAATAGTGTAACGAGGCCACTCTACATTTACCAGAGCGTTAACAAGCCTATCATCTATATGTTCTTCTGCTGAGATATTGAGTGTCTGGGTCGCTAACACAGCGGTAATCAAAAGGTCCGTAAGGTAAATTACCGATACGAACGCAATAATTGCGACTACCATACCAATATGGAAAAAAAAGATGCCCAGCAGACAACCGCAAACGATTCCACTGAATACACATATCTGTCCTCGTGTAAATGTTTGTAAGGCGGAGAACTCAGGATGAAAAGGAGCAAATAGCTGTATTTTCTGATTGTTGATAGTGGTAGGTTGTAGGGACTCGTCTTTGTATGCTTTAATCCTTTTTTGATCGTTAAGTATGCTGTTACGTTCGGCATCCTCGATAAACCAATTTGTATATTGTTCTATTTGTTCGCTCGAAAGAGAAGTATCACTAAATATTTCTCTCTCTTTTGACGAAGATATACTAATACTATTATGAGAGATGGATGAATAGTCCATATAGCTCCATTTTCTCTCTAATGATAGGTTCACAGCCAGGAGACACTCTAAAAGGAACTATTGTATGTGTCAGAGCGAAAAAAAGCGATTTTGCTCAAACAAATGCATGAAAATCATTCTGTGTACATAGAGAAATGTAATGAAAATGCAAATGAGTCACAGAAAGAAGTATATCTTATACGCGAAAAAAGATATACTAGTTAATAACTAGATTTTTTAGTAGCCATAACCGACTTTTCTCGCTATGATGCCCGCTTCTTTTGAGGTTTCATGTCGTCGCTATAACGATGTAAGCAATAGAATTTATTGCAATAGTAACCGAATTATGTGGTAGTAATGACCAAATTTTTGCTGAATGATATCCCCAAAAAGAGGATATGGCGGTCAATTATTCTAGTATTAAGCAAAAAATAGTTAAAAAGATACTATATGAAACATAATGAAATATAAAATGTCATTCAAAGCAATGTTTGTAGTCATTCGTATCTTGTGTTATTCTTGTACATATGAATTTTTCGCAATTAAAAGCACTACGAAACTTCTTTATGAGGATACTGAAGAGTTAATGCAATTAATCACATACCTGCACGTCTTTTAGTTATGAGTAGATGTATATGATTTAGTTTGAACGCAAGGAAATGTCATGCAGAACATCCCAAGCATGGATAAACCAACAAGAGAAAATAGGAATGGCTCTATTTTCTACTATTCATTACACGGTCTGCTGCCAACAGGCCACCTTTTGGCCTCGAATGTCAAGATACGCTCATTGTCCCTTGTTACTGATGGTCCTTTAATTATTGAGCAGCAGCAACTCACAGATTGTGAGTTGCGTGTGCTACTTCCTATTCTTAAAGCTTTTCCCACATATTGCCCCTATGATGTTTTATTGGCGAATATCTCATCAGCGAGTGTGACGCAGAACACAATCAAACAATGGCGGCAGCACTTAGAGATGGCTCAGAAAGATGGAACCTGGCCTCAAGAGTTGCGGCCCCTGCGTCGTGCCCTATCATCATTGCGTACTAAGCTTCATTCATTTGACCTTGAAATCTCTACGGTACGCGAGAGGGGATGTAGTTTAACTGGTCTGTTACCCGTGAATCCTTAGCCAATATTGGCTGTAAAATGGTAAAACCGTCTATGGCAGCATAAGCAGTTTTCCATTTCTACATTATTAAGGAATGCCTTTTTCATTTTTCAGTTATTGTGTTGATAGGTACGTAAGAAGTATACTATGGAGTATGGAAGAAGAGCAGATTCCCGTAATCGTGATTGACGATACACCTGTCAAACGACGAGGGGTAAGCGAGTTTGTGGAGGAGACTCCGCATCTCTCCCTCTATGCACAGGTGGGCGATATTGATAGTGCGGTCAAACTCATAGAGACGCTGAGCCAGGAGCAGTTCAAGGGTGCTCAAGTACCACGTTGGTTAGTACTCTCCGATCTCCGTTTAGGCAATGGGAATGGAGTTGAACTAGGCCGCATGCTGCTTGATGCGGCTCCTAATCTGCGTATCGTCATCTATACGCAGGACCCCAGTTGGACACTTGCCGCCGAGGTATTTCGCCAGGAATATACAAAACGTGGTACGCCGCGTAGCACGACCAGGAGACAAGGACGTACACAGGGGTTACATGGCTATGCGCTCTTCAACAATATGGACCCATTGTACCTTGAGCGCATCGCTGCAACGGTTGTCTATCGCAACGAAACCTTCATCGACCCTGAAGTTCTCAACTATCTCCTTAAACGGCTACGCGGGCAACGCTTGACACCACGCCAGGAAGAATGCGCCTCCCTGATTGCCAAAGGCTTCAGCAATGACGATATTGCTATTCGTATGGGCTTTCTTAACGCAAGGGGAAAGCCAAATATTGGTCCCCTGGAAAACATCGTGAGCGAACTCTACAACTTCTTTACGATAGATGGCGCGCCTAGCGACCCCGGAAGACGTGTGTTGCTTGCTCATGCATATGAGGCGTATGCAGGTTTACGTCGAGACTCTCAGGACTCCCTTGAAGGAAAAGAATAATATTACTGCTGGACCTGTGACTCCAGGAGCGAACCAGTGTTGATAGTGTTTTCCATTGTGGGCAGAGGAATGCGTAACAGCACTTTGGTACCGTGATTGGGTTGTGCGCGTGGGATAGATTTGATTGCAATCGCACCACCAGCTTCTTTCGCTTTGAGTTGCGCTTTGAAAAGACTTGTTTTCTCCGGTGGTACGCTTTTAGGATCAAAGCCGCGTCCATCGTCGGTGATGAGAACTTCTAATAGCCCGTTGGTGTTGATGGTGCGTACTGTTGCAAAGCTTGCCCCTGCATGATTGTAAATATTGAGCAGGGATTGTGTAACCGTGTAGGAAATGGCTTCAGCGATCTTCGCCCCATCCTCCGTCTGTTCCAAATCAGGACTCAGCGTATCGAGTGCCCATAAGTCTGATTGCACCTTCAATAGCGATTCAGAATGCAATGCGGGCAGGTCCTCGCGAATAAGCTTCTCAAGATGGAGACGCAGACCCAGGCTACGACGTTGATACGCATCCTCAACCAGAAGCTGCAAGCCGCGTAGGTCGCCCTCTAACTCTTCACTAATCTTGCGAACCTTGCCTAATGCCTCGACAATTGGTTGTACAGCAACCTTGTGTTCTGGATCATGCTCAGCCTCGACGCGCAATTTGTGTTGCCAGTGACCAAGTAAAGAACGAATACGAAGAGCCTGCTGTTTGGGTTGATCGTGAATGCGTTGTGACAGGAGCGAACGTAGGTGGGCATCGGCATGTAGCAACAGCGATGTAGCTTGTTTCAAATCTCTATTCACCTGCTGCACTTCGCTATTGACCCTGCGTAGTTCCTCCGCTGTGCGCTTTTGTTGTTGTAGGGCTGTTTCGCGTTGCTCCAATGTAACATGTAGCTGGTCAACAAGGCGTAGTGTGCGGATAGCATACAAAAGGAGGAGCGGGTAAATTGTTGCCAGTGCATAAAAAATTGGCAGTGGTAGTAACGTTTGACCTTTGAGAAGGATAGGAAGAACGCCAAAACAAAAACCTAAGCCAACGCCACCAATCCATAAGGTCAAGAGGTCGCCCACACGCTTGCGTACACGTGTAGGAATAACATCGCGCCCTTGCTTTTTCGTTCTTTGTGGTAGCAAGTAGCCCGTTTGAATGAGCGAGTGTATACCGATGCCAAAGCTGATAAGGCCACCTAGTACACCATAACTCAGGCTAATGATAAGGTTAGGGCGCGTGGAAACGTGCTGTCCGAAGAAAATGTATGAACTCCATTCATAGGCCAGCAATGCTAGAATTGGTAAATAGGGTAGCGCATCTATCGTCATACGAGGCATACGAGTGGTACTTAGAGCATCGGGTTTATACGTTAAGCTAAGATGAATAAAAGCGGCACCAAGTAGCGCAAAAGACGGTATCCATAGTAGTTGAAAAACAGCATCCGCTGGATATGCATGCTGCACATTCCCCCAATGACTGTAAAGCAAGAGCAACATTGCTGGTGGCAATAATGTAATGCCTTCGACTACGCCAGCCCAATCCTGAGCAATCATTAACAGAATTGCCCCAATGACAAGCCAGCTAACACCAGCGATAAATGCGAGACCATAGTTTTGCCACCACATATCCCAGGTGAAAGTCTGGGCAGGAAGCGTAAATGTTGTATGAGAGCCATTGCTATTTGAAAGTGTATAAGTTATGGTCTCGCCAGGATGAGCATGTGCATAGACGCGCTCAAGCCCTGCCGCTCCCTGCTGGTTATTTGCGCTCACGAGATGAGTATTATTCGTGAGCGAGTTCGTGGTAGCGTCAGATGATGGCAATTGAGCAGGAGTGGAGACAACCACCACCTGACCGTCTGTATCGACGGCCCAAATGAAGCCACCAAACGTGTTCCCCACTTCATTAAGTAAGCGTATATGTCCTAGAACGCTGATAGTTAACAAGACTAGTGCGATGACAATATACCCTATTATGAACCGGGGGCGTAGACGCTTCCACCATGCTTCAGTTGTAGATTGCGAAGAAATACACACGTCTAAGTGTAGCATGTGAACGTAGCTCTATGCAAGCCAAAAAATAATCCGATTCTTGAAGAGAGAGGGGCTATGTGGTATACTAGCTAAAGAATAGTTGCACGCTTGTACAGCTATTCATTTAAAGAAGGAGTGTCTGCTATGGCTACTCGATCCGCTAAGACAGCGATAGTGAATCCATACATGCAAGGCGATATGTGCCAGGAGCGCACGATACATGTCGAACATGCGCTAGAAGTGCGGCGTAATCTCTTAGTCGATGAAGATGCGACAGAGATAGCGGCATTGTTTTCAGTGCTGAGCGACCCGACACGTCTACAAGTGGTACATGCTTTGTTGTATGCTCCAACAGGAGAGCTTTGTGTCTGTGACCTTGCAGCAGGGCTAGGTCGTGACGATACAACAATCTCACATCAGTTACGTGTGCTACGCAACCAGAAAGTGGTTGCTATGCGTAAAGCTGGTCGTATTGTCTATTACCGCTTGATCGATGAGCATATTCGTCAACTTTTTCGTTTGGGTATCGCACACGCGAGCGAAAGTACTCCTTCACGTACACGGGAAGAAAGCGAGGTGCCAGCATGAGCAGTATTCAAAGTAGCCATGCTGGTCACGCTCATGACCACAGTCACACACACGCTGGACATAATCATACACATGGCATGGCGAAACAAACGCTTCGTATAGCCTTCCTGCTTACTATACTCATTCTGTTAGCTGAACTGGTTGGTGGCTTTCTTGCAAACTCGCTGGCCTTGCTTTCAGATGCAGGCCACGTTGTTACTGACCTGTTCGCACTCGGTCTGGCGTGGTTTGCAGTAGTGCAAGCGGAACGTCCTGCGAATGCACAGAAAACATTTGGCTATCACCGCGTTGGCATTCTGGCCGCATTAGCCAATGCTGTAACACTTATTCTTATAGCTGTTGCCATCTGTTGGGAGGCTGTGCAGCGTTTTCAGCATCCAGAGCCGATTCAACCGTTGGTGATGTTTTTCTCGGCGAGCATTGGTATCGCGATCAATCTGTTTATAGGCTTCGGCCTGCGTAAAGAAGAGCATAATATCAATGTACGTGCCGCCGCCCTACACGTCTTTGGCGATGTTGGTGTCTCTGTTGGCGTTATTGTAGCCGGTGCCATCATTCTTTTGACGAAGTGGACGCCGCTTGACCCTATCCTCTCTATCGCCATTTCGCTCCTGATAGTGGTCAGTTCCTGGCCTATTCTTCGTGAAACGGCGGATATTCTGCTTGAGTCTACCCCTAAAACTATTGCGCTACCACAACTTGTGGCAGATATGAAGCGTGTCAACGGCGTCAAAGAGGTACATGACCTGCATGTATGGAGTATCACCAGTGGCATGTATGCCCTTTCCTGCCATGTGTTGATCGACGACCTGCCACCAAGTGGCAGCTCGCCCATCTTACAAAGCTTAAAAACCATACTCCATGAGCAGTATAACGTTGATCATACAACTATTCAATTCGAGTGTAGTATGCAGGGTGCCTGTTGCAACGAAAGTGATTTGTATTGTTGCATGGGAGCCGCTACTAAAGAGAGTGATTGCGGTTGTCAGGACGATCATTCAATACACGCTACCATATCAGCAAAAGGCGATGCTTCATAGTGGGAAAACCATTGTTGATTATTGTGAACGGTCTGCCAGGCACGGGAAAGACCACCCTGGCAAGGCGGCTTGCTGCAGATGTCCGACTTCCACGCTTCTCTAAAGACGCTATGTATGAAACCCTCTACGATGCGCTGGAATGCCACAACAATGGACTTCCCCCTCTGCTAGGCTCTGCAACATTTACCCTCCTCTATTCCGTCGTCGGCTCAGTGTTAGCCGCAGGTCAAGCTGTGATCGTTGAGGGATTTTTTGGCCGTCCTGAATTGCGAACTGCTGAATTTCTCCATCTGCAACACATGTACGATTTTGAGCCATTACAAATTTTATGCAGGGCAGATGGGGCTGTCCTTTTAGATCGCTTCCTTGCACGAGTGGGAACCGAAGAACGACACGTTAGTCATCGTGATCTGGAATGGATTGAGCAAAACAAAGAGCGCCTTCTACAGGGACATCTTTCTCCTCTTGCTCTTGATGGTCAGCTTGTTGAAATTGACACCACCGCTCCTAACAACTTTGATTATGCTGATCTCCTCCAACAAGTTCAAGTGGCTCTCTCTAGCACGTTTACCAGTTGATCACGTTTCACTCTCCTAGACATTCCCCGAACGTAGTTTATAGACCTTGATCGCGATTTGAAGCGTGAGCCAGTTGCTGCGCTCCTGTAGCTCAATCTCACACAGAGATTGCAAACGGTCCAAACGTTGGATGAGCGTGTTGCGATGCACAAAGAGCCGCTCTGATGTCTTGGTTAAGTTTCCAGCACACTCTAAGTACACTTCCAACGTGCCGAGCAGATCGGTATTTTTGCGCTGATCGTAGCTATCAATGAGCGCAATCTGATCCTGGTAGACATCGCGCAAATCGTCCATACGTGCGATTTTGTACAGATAACGGTAAACGCCCAGATCGTTGAAGTGTGTTACCAGTGGTTCGCTACGTATCACTTTTTCGTCTGCCTGTAAGTTCTGCCCCATCTGTATTGCTTCGTTGGCTTCAGCAAAACCACGTCGATAGTCTCTGCTATTATTGCACGTATTCCCAATACCGATGGAAAGCAAAACATTGTACTCTTGGTGCAGTTGACGCGCAATATCGTAGAGCCATGTTTTGAGCCGCGCCCCCGTTGGATCTTTGCTGAGCGAAATGATACAGGTAATCATATTTTCATGTTCATAGAGTAGTGAACCAACGTAGCTATCCTGAATACGACGGCGAAAAATGCCGCCAATACGCTTATACATTGCCTGTACGCGCGACCCCTGTGTAGAGCTATCGTCTGCCATCGCTTCTTGCGCTCGTTTGCTCTCTTTACTGCTGGTGGTCGTGAGAGTAGGTGGCTGTTCAGTAAGAGTCTCTACATGGGAAATCTCGATAACGACAACCGCGTGTGAACGTGTAAGATCGCAACCAAGAAAATTGGCACGTTGTCGTAGCGAATCTTCCGATTCCGACGCACCCTGCATCAGATCGTCGAAGAATCCTTTTACGAGATTCTTCTGCGCTAATTGGTTCATGAGGTGGCTATTTTTGATAGCAATAGCAGCTTGATTCGCGATAGTTGTGAGTAGCGTCTGATCTTCAGCCGAATAACGTCGCGGCCTGCTGGAATAGCAGTTTATCAGTCCAAGTTGTTCTGTACCAGCAACAAGTGGAGCAGAGATCAGCGTTCTATAAGCTATATCTTGTAATGGATTCAGTTGTGAGGGCATATGCTCACTTATGTCCGCGGAGATACCATTCTGGCTTTTGTCTGCGCTGAGGGTGCCTTCGTTCAGTTCGCGTAATTGTTCCAGAACAGTGCGGTCAACGTCAATCGACTGGAAACTTGTTCGCTCATTAAGGTTCGGTGAGGTTGCACGCACTACCAGCCGTCTAACATGACCTGCTATCTCTAACTCTCGCTCGCGTGACGAATCTATCAACAGAATAACGCACAGATCGGCCTCCATGATTTGGACGGTCAGAGTTGCGAGTGAGCGCAGCATATCATCGAGATATAAGCCTGAACTGATGGTCTGGCTCAGAATCGACAAAGAGGTCAAGATGCTCAATTTGCGTTGCGAATTTTCATAGAGTTGCGCGTTCTCTATCGCGCTGGCTACCAGTGCCGCGATATTGCTGACAAAGCGGTGGTGTTCTTCGGTAAACTCATATGGTGCCACCGCCTGTAGCGTGATGACGCCGAGCAGGTGACGCTCCTTTGTGATAATTGGGACGGTCAGGATGGATTGAAACTTTTCCTCCTCTAGCTCTGGAAAGTAGTAAAAGCGTGGATCATCCATCGCTTCGTCCTTCAAAAACACGGTTGTATGATGAAGGGCGACCCAGCCTGCGATGCCTTCACCCAGAGCCATCTCGATCTTACCGACGAGATGCTGGTGACGCTGCGTTGCGCTAGCAAGGACAAGACGCTCTTTCTCCTTGTTATACATGTAGATAAATGCCATCTGGCACTGTGTGGTGCGAACAACAGTGTCCACAAGATGATGTAACACTTCATCGAGTCTCAGCGTTGAGCCGACAGTAGAAAGCACTTCGTTAAGCAAGAGGTTTTCCTGTGTGCGTACCTCAAGTGCATGTTGTAGTTCAGCCTTCTCTTTACGCAGTTGTTCTACCGCGTGTCCCTCATCATCTGTTGTAGCAGAGAGAGGGTGTTTGTTGGTGCCGACTTTGAAAGACATACGACCTCCGCTTAAACATGATTACACATACGGATTGAGTATCCATATTTTATCGTTGCACACACGAGCGAGAAAGTATGCAATGCATCTTCATAGAAAGAAGCGACCGTCATGATGAGTGTCACGTCATCACATCGGTCGCTTCATTGCGTTCGCTTTGCGTGTGGGTACTATGTTATATATGTGTCTTGCTATCATTGTACACATTTTCTCTTGCTACGTCCAGGGCTATGTTTAGGGATACAAGGAGACCTTTACATCTCTTTGCAAAAATTCATTTACTCTGGCAGCGTCAGAACACCCTTTGGACCACCAATAATTGCTCTCTCCGCCATTTCCAGGAATAGACCTGTTTCGACGACACCAACAATGTTATGCATATTCGTGTTGAGGCCAATGGGGTCTGAAATGCCGCCGGGGAAGGCGCAATCGAGAATGATGTTGCCATTTTCCGTGATAAAAGGTTTCTCTGCGATCTGGCGTAGCGTAACGTTGGCTCCTAATGCTGTCAGGTGCTTGCCAACGGGTGCGATGGCGAAGGGCACAACCTCAACGGGAACTGGAAAGTTCTGTCCCAGATGCGTTACTTGTTTGGTGGTATCGGCAATGACAACGAAGCGGTGTGCAGCGGATGCGACAATTTTCTCACGTAACAAGGCACCGCCTGCACCTTTGAGCAGGTTGAGTTGAGTGTCGATCTCATCGGCACCGTCGATGTAAATATCTAGCGTGGGGTGAGCATCGAGGTCGGTGACAGGAATACCAAGATCGGCGGCTAGATCGTGCGAAGCCTGCGATGAGGAGATAGTTCCGACAATGTGTAGTCCCTCTTGCACACGCTTTGCCAGTGCGTAGATCAAGAAATTCGATGTCGAGCCAGTGCCGAGTCCGACGACCATGCCGTCCTCGACCAGCTTTGCCGCGGCAGTCGCGGCCATCTGTTTCCACGAATCCTGTTGTATATTGTGTGGCATCATTGCAATGTTACCTCTTCAATTTATATACTGTTCTAACCAACAGTAAAGATGAGAAAAACGCTCTTATTAGGAGTATATCATTATTATTGTACATTTGGTCATTGCACCTTTTTCTGGTACGGCCTATCTATCTGATGGGACTCAAAGAGGTGATAAGAGAAAAGCGTAAATCCAAAACGTACTACATCTTGCTATCCCAACAGCATCGTGATACACTCTTGCAAGGAATCAGAAAGCAACGGCTCAAGAGAGAACCATGCAATTTTTGTGTGGTTAGCAACGGTGCCAGGCTATATGGAGAGCAACGAATGTTTCTTCATGTGGTAGCACAAACACTTATGGCAACTATTTTCAGGCGGTAGGAATCATGGCTGAACAATGGCGTATTTTTGTGGTTGAAGATGAAGAAAGTCTCAACCGTAATATTGTCAGTTCTTTACGGAAAGATGGCTACATTGTCAATGGCGCAACCAATGGGCGTGATGCCGTGCGTACCTTGTGGGCAGAGGAGCATGATATTGTTATCTGCGACCTGAATACGCCAGGGGCAGAAGGCTTTGAACTGTTGCAGTGGTTGCGTGCCTATCGTCCAAACACACGTGTAATACTTGTTGGCGAAGCGATCCCCACGCTCCGTACACAGGCATTGGAGGGCGGTGCGGTCGGCTATCTCGAAAAGCCACTTGACCTGCACCTGCTGAAAGAAGAGTTACGACGCCTGCTTGTGCAGACGGGCTTTTCTGCTGACCTGGACTCATTCGATTTGTTAGACGTGATCCAGATTATTTCGGCGAGCCGAAAAAATATTGCTTTGCTGGTGAGTACTGGTCTGGAAGAGCGTGGCATGCTGTGTTTTTACAATGGTAATCTTGTGTGGGCGGAATATGGAACATTGCGCGGCGAAGAGGCTTTTTTCGCGCTGGCAGCCCACAAGAACGGTACTGTCGTCCACCAACCGTGGCATCAGCAGGTGATACCGAACGTCACACAACCGTTGTCGCGGCTCATACTACAGGCATTTCAATATCGCACAAAATACAATCAGATCGAGCAACAACTCAGTGATGAGCATAAGAAACTTCCGCCATCCCCCCTTGTAGAAGATGAAGATGCTCCTTTCTTAGTGCTGACAGAACATGTCACCGATGAACCACAAGAACCATTTCCTGTTCAAACGGATGCTTTCGTATCTCTGAATACGGTACATCCTGAACAAAAGCAAAGAATGCAAGAAAGGGATGGCAAAAATGATATGAGTCAAACTGAAAAAGAATGGTGGGAGCAAACGGGAAAATTCTCCGGTGTCAGTATGCGCCCTCTGGCAGCGAACGTACCCGCGACACCTCTTGTCGAAACACAGGTTGACGAAGATGAGAAGAACGTACCTCATCTAGCTCAAAGAAAGACAACGACCGATTTAAGTAATGGCGATGGTAGCAAACAAGGGTCAGTAAAACGGCATGACCTGCCTTCCTGGTTAACAGATCAACCGACGGCATCCGCTATGCCAGCCATACGCGACTCTTTACCGTCCATCCCTGCGAAAAATTTCAGGCCATCTTCTCCCGTAACGCCTATTGTGCCAACCCCTGCGGAATGGCAATCAGTACGTCCCCAGGTACGCACACCACGAAAATTGGCGGAGCAGAGGGTAAAGGAGATGACTGGCCCTCAAAAAACGTTGCAGACAGACACAGCCAGTCGGAAAGCTGCTTCTCCTGAATGGCAATCATCTGATGGCGAAGGTCAACCGCAAAGTGGACCTCTGCAAAACCTTGACGCATTAAGTACCACGCTTCCAATGTCGCGTCGTCAGAGTACGAATGGTATGCGTCGAACAAGTTCATCCAACTTGCAGGCTATGCCGCCTGGTGATAATGCAAAAAGGAAGCATGATTCTACCGCTCTTGTCTCCGCATTGCGAACGTTAGGATATTCCATTAATGGTTTTGTGGCGGCGGCAGTGGTAAGTATTGACGGACAACCAATTGCACAGGTTGCAGTGGATGATATGGATTTGGCACCAATGTGCAAACATTTTAGTGTGATTCTAAAGAGCGCATTTCAGTCGCTCGATGCAGGTGCGTGGGGCGAGTACGAACATATCGTTTTGACGAGTGTTGACCGCTATGTGCTTCTGCGTACCATCGGTGGCGACCACAAAGCATTTCAGGTGCTTATAACAACCCGTGCAGCAAATCCCGTCGCAAGTGATGAGGTGATGGCAAATGTCGAGGGCGCAATCACTGCCGCTCTACACTAATACAAGAGAAAGTTGAAATTGCATGAGTGATGATTATGGGAAGCTTCCTCATACAGAGGAAGAGAAAAAGAATAATAGTTTTTCGTTTATCGTGGGCATTGTGATTGTAATAGTAATTATGATTGCTTTTGTGCTTTTATTCAATCACTAAAGCAGTGCATATAGATATATTTTGCTGAGAATATACCTATAGCCACATCTATACGCAATTTCATTACTCTTTGTTCTGACGGCTCTCGATTAGTTTTTTCAGACGTGCAAGGTCCTGCTCTTTTTGCTCATCACCACTACTCCTGGTGCCTTCATGTTCTGCCTGCTTATCAATGCGCTTTCTGGCAGGAGTTTTCAGCACTGGTTGAGGTGGCAGGAGTGAAGCAGATTGTAGATCATGAGCTTCTGGCAACAACGGTAGCTCCTGTGCGAGGCCGTTTTTGTGTTTGAGGGTGCGAAGCTGCTGCTCGACGACCTGCTCTTCTGAAAGTTGGTCGAGTTGAGTATCGAGATTGCGATTGTGTATATCCGCAAGGGCACGAGCGCGAGCTTCTGCTTCCAGCACTGCATCTTGCGCTTTTGCAGTACGCTCTTTATCTTTTGGATTACCAGTCATGTTGAGTGCGTCGAAGACACGTTGTTGCAACAGTGCATTTCGTTTGCGTGCGACGAGCAGGTCTATGGTTGTTTCGACCTCTGAGATTTTCGCCTCTAGCTGACGGAGCGCACCGCGCATGGTTGTCACCAGTTGCGCTTGTTCTTTTTGTTGCTGCTGATAGCGTTCGGCCTGTTTCATGAAATCGTTATGACGAGTGAGGGCCGAACGTGCAGCATCGTCATTGCCCTGTTGGATTGCCTGCTCAGCTTTTTTCATCCACATATCTGCTTCCACTACACGCTCTTTGTTGCGCTTTTGCAGCTTGTGATCTTCTGCGATAGCGGTAGCGACCTGTGTTTTCACCTGTACCAGTTGGTTACGCATATCAAGTTGTAGTTGGCGCAGAACCTTTTCGGGGTCATCTGACTTTTCAACTACCGTATTGAGATTTGCACGTAGGAGAGTGAGCACACGTTCCAACAAATTCATAGAAAACTCCAGACTGTATAATAACGGGTATCATCTGGCCCCAAGGGAGGATGCCAGATGAATGATGCTTATTTCCCGCACCTGATGAAACACGATAGATGAAGTGGGTACATAGATCGCGCTTCTACTATGAATACGAAGTACCACGCCCAAACGGTGCAGTACTTCGCGTTCTTCCCTACTTATTGTCAGGTGTTGTCGCGTCAATGGTGCCGAGTTTGCCATTGACATGAACGGTTCCATTGCCATTAGCTCCGTTGTGTCCATCTTGATTTGCCATCGCGGGAATGTTGTTCATCAGATCACCGATGCGTGTCCCACTGAGCAGTTCAAAGAGGGCTGGTACCTGTGCAACCATGTTTACAATGTCGCCTGTGAGACGACTGGCCCCCAGTCCACCGCTGCTGCCGCCGGTGCCATTCCCACCGCCGGTAGAGACGATTGTCACCTTGTCAACCTTGCTGAGTGGCTCGGCGATGGCGCGTACAATCTCTGGCATATTCGTGAGGAGCTTATCCAACACAGCGGCCTGATTGTATTCATGGAAGGCTGCGGCTTTAACCTTCATTGCGTCGGCTTCTGCTTCACCTTTGGCACGGATGACTTCCGCTTCCGCAAGACCTTTAGCACGCACAACGTCTGCATCCGCGAGACCTCTAGCACGGTTGGCTTCCGCATCACCTTGACCACGCGCCTTTGATGCATCAGCTTGCCCCTGAGCCTCAAGGGTGAGACGCTGGCGTTCTGCCTCTGCAACTGTCTCGATACGGCGACGTTCTGCCTCTGCCGCCTTTTGCACGGTCGCTTGTAGTTCTAACTCACGGCGTTGGATTTCGGCTTGTTGCACCTTGATCTGCGCGATCTTTTCGACCTCTGTCACCTTGATAGCTTCGGCGATGACCTGCTGCTGTGAGACGTTGGCCTGAATGTCATAAGCTTTATCGGCTGAGGCTTGCTGACGTTTGACCTCGCCATCGAACTCGGCTTTTTTCAGTGATAGATTTCTCTGTGATGCTGCTTGTAGTGCGAGCGACTCAGTTTCGGCTTTTACACGCTCCTGGTCGGCTGACGATTTGGCGACCGCTGCTTCACGGGAGGCGTTTGCCTGTTGAATCTGCGTGTCACGTGTGGCGATGGCGGCGGCGATATCGGCTCGTTTACGATTCTCGACGATCTGTGGACGACCCATGTTGGCGATGTAGTCGTTTTTGTCACGTACATCCTTGATGGTGAATGAAATGACCTCTAGTCCCATCTTCTCCATATCGGGAGTGACGGTTTTGAGCATCTTGCCACCGACATTTTCGGGGTCTTTCACCAGGTCTTCGACGGTAAGCTGACCAACGATACCTCGTAGATGGCCTTCCATGACGAGGCGGATCAGATTTTCACGGTCTTCCTGCGGCTTGCTCAAGAACTGCTCGGCGGCAGTTCTGATGCTCTGCTCATCGGAGCGTACCTTGATCTGTGTCACCGCTTCGACGTTGACCGCGACACCCTGCGAGGTATAGAGGTCTTGTGGCGGTGCGACATCGAAGGACATCAACTCAAGCGGAAATTCTTGAGCGCGTTGCCACAGTGGAATTACAAACTGTGCGCCGCCCGTAATAACCTTTGTGCCGCCTGTACCATAGACGATAAGTGCCTGGTTCGGGCCAACTTTGCGGAGCAAGTTGCCGCTAATACGAAAAACAACTAAGATAACGATGATAAGTGCAACAACACCAATGCCAATTGTTAGAAGAGGATCCATATTATTTACTCCTTTTGAGTATCTTTTCGCATAACAAATTGGGTATCTTTCGGCTCTGGTTCCTCAAGAAGTGTACGCAGTGTCGCTAATTCATCTTCATCTGGCACTGCCTCAGATGGGATGTCTCCGTGATCGACATGGTTTACAAAATGGTCCCACGTATCCACCTCGGCGATGCCGCGCTGATAGTTGACGACAACGACCTCCTGATCGCGCTCCAGACGGCGACCATCGACGCTCCGAGCCGGAACACTTTTACGCATGCCACCGGGGGAGACATAGAGAATTTCACCAAGGCCGTTTTCCTGGATGGTGATACTGACCTTGCCCAGCATGCCTGTACGATCTGAAACATCCTGAATGGTCTCACCCTCGCTATCCCCGAAGAAGCGACTCAAGAGAACGAGCAGCAGTGCTGTGATAATCAGACCGCCGACAACTGCCAGCACAAGGGTAAGTGGCAATATGAAACCAGCAGTATTGTGGAAGATATAGCCGAAGAACCCGAAGCCTAGTAGGAACACGGCAATCGAGGTGGGATTCGCATAAGCAAACAGTGTGGAGGTGTTGCTGGACGCATTACTTGTCTTTGCAACCGCTCCCTTTCCCGTATGCTGTGTACCGTTCACGTGAACGTGTCCGGCGTGGATATGTCCAACATGAGTACCACTATGCACTCCATGAGCCGCGTGTGTACCGTGTCCAAAGCTCCCCAGTAGGGCAGACGCTACCATAAAGAGCAGCCCAAAGAGGAAACAGGCAATGAATACTAAAGAAAGTGGATCAGTGACGATTGGCATAGGTTTGCTCCTTTAGCTTCAATAACGTCAAGAACGATACTGCCGTTGTCGCACAACGTCGATCTGCATATTCAAGGATACCAATAATACTGGCTAAAACGCCAGCAATGCCCATTATGGAGGCAACCAGTAAACACAGAAGTACCAGTGTACTCGATGTACTTACTGATACTCCCACAAGCGCGAGTATCGGAAATAGCGTATCTGGGAAGAGACTGATGGCCCCCAGTAGCAGCGAACTAGCGAGAAGGACTACAGGTGTCAGCACAGGATGACGTTGGATCAACGGACTCCGGGCTACAAGATGCTGATGAGCGGGAGGTTCTTTTTGTCTCTGAAGCATTGTATTCCTTCCTTGTGTTGTTCAAAGCACTGGTATTCTCTATGTCCCTGTTTGTAGTACACAAACTTTCTAAGAAACACTGTTCATATAAATAGACGTGGCATGCTTATGAAATTACAATTTGAGTTCTTGAGCTAGTCAATATCCACACTTATGTTTGTAACCGCATCGACAATTGCTTCGAGTTCATCTATAGAAAGACCCATCAATCTCATGAAGAGCGCGAGATAGCGTCGTGGGTTTTCCACATTTGCTAATTGCTGAAAGAAATCCTGTATCTCTGGTTCTATATGCCAATCCTGGGCACTTGCCGTTAGCCATGTCGTGAGTCGATCACTTTCTGTGCCCATATCGCTCATGAGATCAATGCTATAATCGGGTGGGTCGCTAATCAAGTAGCTTGGATGGACTTTGAAGAAGCGCGACAAGATATCACGACTGGATGCAGTCAAGTGCAACCGCTTACTGCGTTCGAGTTGCGAGAGGTACGCCTGACTCACCTTCTCGCCTAATTCTTGCTGCATTGCTTTGACAACCTCGACCTGAGTCATTGGCCGCCCTAAATCACGCAGATCGCCCTCGACCGCTCGTAAATGTTTCATCTTTTCCGCTAAATTCATTGCTTACCTCACATAGCTATTTGCTATATTTAGTATAGCTGCTTGCAATGCCCCTGTCAAGAGAAAGTGAGATGAAAAGAAAAAGTCCTGTTTAGATTGGGTTATTAATCAGGGCTTCTCAAAAGTCTGGGGCAAGTAGCAACCAAGCGAGAGCCTCACGAGGAGAAGCTGAGAAGTGGCGAAGTTGACGTGCGACGTTAGAGACGTGATGGAAATCCATCAAGGACAACACGAC
>JAABUX010002007.1_pt1 | contig 29618 bp, 20 predicted proteins | sample 5561851 | NCBI WGS metagenome assembly JAABUX01 (sample SAMN10711883, study PRJNA513361) | rock metagenome | isolation source: Antarctica rocks | place: Antarctica: Victoria Land, Richard Nunatak red sandstone | collected 2016-01-03 | reverse complement strand
GCATTACGGCACGTCGAGGGCGAGCGCCTCCTCGATGGCCTGCTCCAGCGGCAGGGCCTGCCCCGCCGCCCACGCCGCCGCGAACGCCTCGTCACCGAGCGCCGCGCGGAGGTCGCGCACCAGGCTGTCGTGCGCGGCCAGCTCAATCGGCGGGGTGGGACCGCCGAAGGCGGGGCGTCCCGCCTGCGCGGCCGCGCAGAAGGTGGCCGCGCGTTCCGGTTGCCCGCGCGCGCTCAGAACGGCGGCCAGGTTTTGGAGCACGGAGAGGATGCTGCGGCGGTCTGCGATGCCCTCGAAGATAGTGATGCTCTCCAGGTATAGGGTGACGGCGCGCCCGAGGCCGCCGCGGCGATGCGCCACCATGCCCAGCCGCTCCAGCGTGAAGGCGATGCCCCGCGTGTCCCCCGCGGAGCGTAGGGCGGTCAAGCCATCTTCCAACGTGTGCGCCGCGTTCGCGAGATCGCCGCGCACGGAGAGCGCGTACCCCAGGTTGCTGAGGGCGGCGCCGGCCCCCCATGTGTTGCCCGTCGCCCGGCACAAGGAGAGATTCTCCTCTTGCAGCCGGATCGCGCGCTCGACATCCCCCTGGTCCTGCGCCACGATGGCCAGGTGGTTGAGCGCGGTCGCCGTCCCCCGCGCGTCGCCACGGATCCTGTATAGGCGGAGACTCTCCTCGTGCAGCATTTCCGCGCGCGTGGCGTCGCCCTGCGCCCACGCCAGCGAGCCTGCCCCGGCGAGCGCCTTGGCCCGCGCGTCGGAGGGCGCGGGCGCGCCATTGGCCGCGCCGGCGGCGTCGAGCAAATCCTGCAGCCAACGGCGTCCCTCGGTTAGATGGCCGTGCATGAGCCAGAAGCGAGCCAGCGCGCCGGCCAAACGCAAGCCTATCAGCGCATCCCCGCGCTCCCTCGCCCAGCTCAGCGCCGCGCGCAGGTTATCCCCTTCGCGCTCCAGGCGCGCCAACCACAGGGACTGCGCTGGCCCCTTGAGCTCCGGCTCCGCCCGTTCGGCCAGGTCCAGGTAGTACAGCGCGTGCGCCTGGCGGGCGGGCGCGGCCTCGCCGCTCTCCTCCAGCCGCTCCAGCCCGTACTCGCGGATCGTTTCGAGGAGGCCGAAGCGCGGCTCCCCATCCGTCTCCACCTTCTGGCGCGCCAAGCTCTTGTCGACGAGCGATGAGAGGCCGTCCAGCACGCTCATTGACGGGACGTTATCCGTGTCGCATACGGCCTCGGCCGCCTCCAGCGTCCACCTACCCGCGAACACGGCCAGCCGGCGAAATAGCCGCTGCTCGTCGGCGTCGAGCAGATCGTAGCTCCAGGCGATGGCGGCGCGCATCGTGCGCAGCCGCGCCGGCAGGTCGCGCGCCCCGCCCGTCAGCAGCTGTAGGGGCGTATGGCCATACACCCGGTCCAGGCGCGCTACCAGCGCCGCCGGCGTGAGCACCTTGACCCGCGCCGCCGCCAGCTCGATCGCCAGCGGCAGCCCGTCCAAGCGCGCCACGACGGCGGCGACCGCGGCGGCGTTGTCCGCGGCCAGCGCGAAGTCCGGCTCGACCCGCCGCGCCCGCTCCACGAATAGGCGCACCGCCGCGACCCGCGCCAGCGCTTCGTGGTCGGGCGCGTGCCCCGGATCGGGCAGGGCGAGCGGCGGCACCGCGAACTCCTGCTCGCCGCCCACGCGCAATACGGCGCGGCTCGTCACCAACACGCCTAGCCCCGGGCAGGTCTGCAGCAGGTCGACGATCAGGTCCGCCGCCGCCACGACCTGCTCGAAGTTGTCCAGCACCAGCAACATCCGCCTATCTCTCAAGTGCGCCCGCAGGCCCTCGCGCGCCGTTTGCCCGCCGGACTCGTGCACCCCCAACGCCCCTGCTATCGTCGCGGCGACGAGGCCGGGATCGCTCAGCGCGGCCAGCGGCACGAACGCGACGCCGTCGGCGTAGTCCTCCCGCACCATCTCGGCGACGCGGATCGCCAGGCACGTCTTGCCCACCCCGCCGGGCCCGGTCAGGGTCAGCAGGCGCATGTCCGGCCGCTCCAGCAGCGCCGCCAGCGCCGCCACCTCCCGCTCCCGGCCGACCAGGGAGGTCAGCGGGACTGGCAAAGGGGGCGCGGATAGGGCGTCGGGGGCCGTGGACGCCCCATGCGGCCCCCGGCGGCGTGTCACCGACCGTTCCAGCAGCGCGCGCCCCTCGTCCGTGAGCCCCAGGGCGTCGGCGAGCAGGCGCACGGTCTCCCGCTGCGGGGCGCGGCGCTCGCCGCGCTCCAGCGCGCTGATGGCGCGCGGGCTCAACCGCGCCGCCTCGGCCAGCGCCTCCTGCGAGAGCCCCGCCACCACGCGGTAGCGCCGCAACAATTCGCCGAACGTGTGAGCGTCGATGTCGATCATCGCCCTATCCTCTCCCATCCCAACCGCCGATCACGGCCGCCACGGCCTCGTCGTGTCCACTGGGAGCGCCGCAGTCCCTGCGGCCTGTGTCCGCAGCGCGGCGTATCCACTGGGACCGCCGCAGTCCCTGCGGCCCGTGTCCGCGGCCACGCCCTCCGCTAGCACCGACACGCCCGCCCGCGATGGCCTGCCGCGGGGCAGCGCAGCGAGCCGCCACGCTCCCAGTGGATACGCCGCGACGGGCTTGCCGCGGGGACCGCGGCGGTCCCAGTGGATACGACACGCGCCGCCCGCGACGGCGTGCCGCGGGGACTGCGGCGGTCCCAGTAGAAACGACGCGCCGCTGTCCGCTGGATATGTCAAGTCGCATCATCGCGGGCAAGGGCCTCGTCGATGGCCCGCTCCAGCGACAGGGCCTGCCCCGCCGCCCACGCCGCCGCGAAGCCGTCGTCGCCGAGCGCCGCGCGCGTGTCCGCGACCGCGCGGTCGTGGTCGGGACGGTCGACTGGCGGCCGGGGCGCGCCGAGGGCGTCGCGCGCCGCCCCCGCCGCCGCGAGCAGCCGCGCCGCGCGCCCCGACTCGTCCCACGCGGCGGCGAGGTACGCCAGGCCCTCCAGGCAGATGACCGCCCCGGCCTTGTTGCCCAGTCGCCGGCACAGGGCAAGGCTCTCGTCGTACAGGGCAGCGGCGCTTTCGTCGTCGCCCTCCGCCCGCGCGACGCTCCCCGCGGCATGGAGCGCCTGCGCCGTCACCCGCGCCACGCCAAGGTCGCGGGCCAGGGCGAGGCCCTCTTCGCACAGGTTCTGAGCCCGCTCGACCTCGCCCTGCGCGCACACGACCAGGCCCAGCAGCGCGAGCGCCTGGACGATTAACTCTTTCTCGCCCAGCGTGCGCGCCAGGTCCACGGTCTTCTCGCCCCAATCGCGGGCCGCCCCGAGCGCGCCGCGCCGGTACTCGGCCGTCCCCAGGTTCAGGTAGACCTGGCCGCTGAAGCTGTTCACGGTGCTATCGATCGACAACGCCTCCCGTGCTACGGCAATCGTCCGGTCGTAGTCGCCCCGCGCCAGCGCCACCCAGCCCACATGGGTGAGCACCGCCGCGATCGCCCAGGCGCCGCCCAGCCCCCGCGTGATGGCCAGCGCCTCGTCGTACAGCTCCGTCGCCCGCCCGTACTCACCCCGGTCGAGCGCGATCATGCCCAGCATGGTCAGCGCGAAGGCCATGCCGTAGGCGTCCCCGAGCTCCCGCGCCAGGGCGAGGCTCTCCGCGAGCATTTCTTCCGCGCGCGCGTACTCGCCGAGCGGAACGGCGACCCCACTGATGTGGTAGAGCGCCTTGGCCCGCACGGCCGGAGACACGCCGCGCGGCGCGCCGTCCGCGCCGTCGCCGGACGCCTCCGCGGCCAGGAGCCGGTCCAGCCACGCCAGGGCCTCGCGCCGGTGGCTGTGGGTGTACCAGAAGTATGCCAGTCCCCCGACCATGCGCAGCCCGACCTCGACCTCCGCGTTGTCGCACGCCCACGCCAGCGCGGCCCGCAGGCTGTTGTGCTCCTGCTCGAGCCGCGCCAGCCACGCCAGAGAGTCCGGCCCTTTGACCCCTGGGTCGGCCTGCTCGGCCAGGCCGAGGTAGTGCGTGGCGTGCGCGCGCCGCGTCGCCTCCTCTTCCCCACTCTCCGCCAGGCGCTCCAACCCGTACGCGCGGATCGTTTCCAACATGCCGAAGCGCGCCTCGCCGCCCTCGCCTTGTAGCCGCAGCGCCAGGCTCTTGTCCACCAGCGAGGCCACGCCGTCCAGCATGTCGGGCGAAAGGTCGTCGTCCCTGTTGCACACGGCCTCGGCCGCCTCCAGCGTCCAGCCGCCGATGAACACCGCCAGCCGCCGGAAGAGGACTTGCTCGCCCGCGTCGAGCAGATCGTAGCTCCAGGCGATGGCGGCGCGCATCGTCTGGAGCCGCGCCGGCAGGTCGCGCGGCCCGCCCGCCAGCACCTGCAAGGGCATCCCGTTGGACGCCCGCTCCAGGCGCGCCAGGAGGGCCGTCGGCGGCAGCACCTTGATCCGCGCGGCCGCCAACTCGATGGCCAGCGGCAGCCCGTCCAACCGCGCGCAGATCGCCACGACGGCCGGAGCCGTCTCCGGCGTCAGCGCGAAGTCCGGCTTGACCCGCCGCGCCCGCTCCACGAATAGGCGCACCGCCGGCGCCTGCCCCAGCGCCTCGGCCGTGGCAGGGCGCGCCGGGTCGGGCAGCGCCAGCGGCGGCGCCGCGAACTCCTGCTCGCCGCCCGCGCGCAGTGGCGCGCGACTCGTCACCAGCACCCGCAGCGCGGGGCACCCTTGCAGCAGGTCGACGACGAGGTCCGCCGCCGCGACGACCTGCTCGAAGTTATCCAGCACCAGCAGCAGGCGCCTGTGCTGTAGGGCTGCCCGCAGGCCCTCGCGCACTGGTAACCCGCCCTCGCGCACGCCGAGCGCCCGCGCCACCGTCGCCGCGACCAGCGCGGGATCGTCGATCGGCGCCAGCGGCACGAAGAGGACGCCGTCCGGGTAGTCGGCGCGCGCCTCCTCGGCCACGCGCAGGGCCAGGCGCGTCTTGCCCACGCCGCCCGGCCCGGTCAGGGTCAGCAGCCGCACATCGTCGCGACGCAGCAGCGTCACGACCGCCGCCGCCTCGCGCTCGCGCCCGATCAGCGACGTCAGCGGGACCGGCAGCGGAGGGAGAGGCGACGCGCCGGCGGCGGGGACCGCGCGGGGGCGACGCCGCCGGGTGATCGAGCCGGCGAAGACGGCGCGTTCCGCAGCGGTCAGCCCGAGGGCGTCCGCCAGCTGGCGGGTGGTTTCCTGCTGTGGGGCAAGCCGCTCGCCGTGCTCGAGCGCGCTGATCGCGCGCGGGCTCAGGCCCGCCGCCTCGGCCAGCGCCTCCTGCGAAAGGCCCGCCGTCACCCGGTAGCGCCGCAACAACTCGCCGAAGGTCCCCGTCTCGACCGTCGCCATCGCCCACCTCCATTCTCTCGCCGGCGGCTCGCCGCGCGGCGCCGCCATACGCATCATGTGTGATAGTACCATGCCCGGCGGTCGCCCGTCATCCTCGCCCCACGATACCACGATAGGGCAGGGTCTGTGAAAAGTCACAAGCCCTGCCCCGCGATGCCGGCCTGTACTTGTGCCGGTTAATTGTGCGTCTCGTGCCTGGTCGCCGTCGACGGCGGCGCTCACAATAGGGAGTAGAGGTTGGCGAGAGTCCCGGCAGTAGGACATAAGACATAGGACATAGGACAGAAGACAGGAAAGGACGGTGGCCAATGCCCAGCACGCCCATGCTTGCCCCGCCGCGCGCGCTGTGGGACGGCGCGCACGACACACTCGGGGTCCCCGCGCGGCAGGGACGCGGCCTGCCCGCGTATCAGGCGTACCCCGCGCTCCCCCCGGCGCCCGCGCCGCGTCGTGAGGAGCGCGCCCGCCGGGCGGCGGAGGGAAGAGGGCGGGTCATGGCACGACAAGCCGCGACGATCCTGCTCGTCACCGGCGACCAGGAGGGGGCCGACCTCGTGCGCTACGCCCTGGCGCGCGAGGGATATGTCGTCGACGTTGTCGGCGCGGGGCGCGCGGCCGTGGGCCGCGCCCGCGGAGCGGACATCGGCCTCATCATCCTTGACGCCGACCTCTCCGGCCGTGAGGGCGTCGCGGCCCTCGCCGCGTTGCGCGCCGCCACGCGCGCGCCCGTCGTCGTGACGGCGACGCGCGCCACGGACGAGGACGTGCTGGCCGCGTTCCGCGCCGGCGCCGACGACTACGTGACGAAGCCCTTCAGCATGCGGATCCTCGTCGCGCGCGTCCAGGCCATGCTGCGCCGCACCCGGTCGCGGCCGGACGCGGTACAGGAGGAGATAGCCGCCGGGCTGGTCTACAATCTCGGGGACGCGACCTTCGACAGCGCGACGCACGAGGTGACCGCGCCGGGCCTGCATGTCGCGCTGTCGCCGACCGAGAGCCGCATCCTGCAGCTCCTGCTCACGCGCCGCGGCCATGCCTTCTCGCCCGCCTCCATCCTGGAGCGTATCTGGTGGGGGCACGAGAGCCTGAGCAGCGCGCGTGTGATCAAGACGCATGTGTACCGCCTGCGCGAGAAGCTGGCGCTGCTGCCGAGCGAGGACCTGCACATCCGCACCGTGCCGGGCCTCGGCTATAGCCTCCCGGCCGCGGGCCGCCGCGACGAGGGCGACGGGAATGACAGCGGCGACGGCGGCGACGAGGGCGACGGCGGCGACGAGGGCGACGGGGATGACGGCGGATGGTGAGGACGTCCCATGCCCCGTCGATGAGCGCCAGCTGAGGCGAGCGGCGCATCGACACACCGCTCCGTGATACACTACGGGTGTCGTCGCTTCCTGCATCAGCCGCAACGACGCTCCTCGTGAGATACCTCTGGCGGGGGCGTTCCCCACGGGATGTGACCCATGCGAGAAGGGGCAGGGGATCTCGAAAGAGCCGTCGCCCGGCCACCGGGGCCGAGGAATCTGTCTGGCGACTCCGCTTCTCGACGCGCCACGCTGGCAGTAGCTGCTGGTCACCTGGCGTACCGCGCACGCCAATTAGGGAGTCGTTGCACCGTATGGCTCCCACACACGCCGCCCCACAGGCAGGGCAGGCGCAAGCCCCTGGCTGAAGCCAGGGGTCGGTGACATCGAGCGCTGGCCGGAGATCCTGCCGCACTACCGCTACGTGACGCTCCCGCGCGACGAGGGCGAGCGGCGCCTGGTCGAGATGGCCGCCACGCGCGACGGCGTCCCCGTCAAGTGGGTCTCGATCCAGGAGCCGTTGTCAGAGGCGGCGTGACGCGCGGCGGGGATGAGGCTGGAGCGGCGTTAGAGAGCGGCGCCGCGCACGCTTGGATGAGGATGGTCGTGCTCCGCAACCGCTCGCTGCTGGCGATCTCGCTGGTCGTCGCCGTCACGTTTATCGGCATTGGTATGGTCGTGCCCGTGCGCGTTCTCTACGCGCAGTCGCGCGGCGCCTCGCTCGCGATCATCGGCGCCATGGCCTCCGCCTTCCTGCTCTCCAACTTCCTCTGCCAATACCCCGTGGGCTGGCTCTCCGACCGCTGGGGACGCAAGCGCATCATGGTCTGCGGCTTGATCGCGCAGGCGGCGCTCGGGCTTGTCTATTTGGCGGTCACCGATCCCCTTGCGTTTGTCGTGCTGCGCCTTGTCGAGGGGGCTTTCGCGGCCGCCGTGCTGCCGGCGGCGCGCGCCTTGGTGGCCGATATTGTCCCACCCGAGCGCCGTGGCGAAGCCTACGGCGTCTTCGGGGCCTTCCTCAATGCCGGGTTCCTGCTCGGGCCGGCGCTCGGCGGCCTGTTAGCCACGACCGGCTACGCCAGCGCTTTTATCGGCTCGTGCGTCTTTCGCCTGGCCGCGCTGGCGATCGTGGTGACGCTGGTCCGGGACGAGGGGCATGACCGGCCCGCCGCCCGCCTTCGGGCGCGGGCCGCGCCGCGTCGCGCGCTCGTCACGCGGCCGCTGCTCGGCGCGTACATTCTGGTCTTCGGGGATAACCTCTACTTTGGCTTTGACCTCACCTTGATGCCGCTGTGGATGCGCCAACACCTGGGCGCGCCGGTCGCCGCCATTGGGTTGGCCTACGCGGTGTGGGCCCTGCCCAACATCATCGGCGCGCCGCTGGGCGGCCGGTTCGCCGACCGCGCGCGCCGCTCCAGCCTGATCATCGCTTTCGGGCTAGCGCAGGTACCCCTGTACGCGGCCTACGGGCTATCGAGCGCGATCGCGCCCGTCATCTTCATATTCGGTCTGCACGGCGCCGTCTACGCGCTCATGCAGCCGGCGGTCGACGCCACGCTGGCGACCGCGTCCCCACCCGAGGCGCGGGCGCGTGTGCAGGGCGTCTACAGCGCCGTGGGACTGGCAAGCGCTTTCATCGCGGCGAACACGCTGAGCGCCCTCTATGGCCTGAACTTCCGGCTGCCGCTCTTTGTCATGGCCGGTGGTTTCGGGCTCTGCGTGCTCGTGGGCGGCGCGCTCATCCGCCTCTCCGAGCGCGACGGGCCGGCGCCGGCGGCCGATCACGCCACGACCGCCGAGGGGAGCGCCGCCCGGTAGGCGGCCGCGGACGCCAGATGAGGTCTATACATGTCAGCGGGTTCTGACCAACGCCACCCGCGGCCTTCCCTAATCCCTAATCAGCGCTTGCACGTTATCGATCAGAACAGAAGTATGTGACTGTCGTTTCCTGACGTTTGACGCCTAATCACCGCCGCCGCGCGCCTCTTCGCCCATATTGAGGTAGTGACGGATCATGATGGCGGCGGTCGCGCCCTCGCCGACGGCCGACGCGATCTGCTTGGTGCTGCCGTGGCGGCAGTCACCGGCCGCGAAGACGCCGGGCATGCTCGTCATCAAGGTCTCCGACGTCAGCACGAAGCCGTTGGCGTCGAGGTCGGCCTTCCCACGCAGCAGTTCGGTGTGCGGCGTGAGGCCGATGAACACGAAGGCCGCCGCCGTGGGTAGCGTCTCCTCGGCGCCGCTCGCCTCGTCGCGCACGCGCACCGCTGTGAGGCGGCCGTCCGCGCCCTCGAAACCCGTCACCTCGGTCTTCGTGCGCACCGTCAGGTTGGGGTACTCCGGCAGCTTGTCTTGCGCCGTCTTGCCGGCCGTCATGTGGTCACCGCGCACCAGGATCGTGACCCCTTTGACGAGGCCGCTGAGATAGGCCGCTTCCTCGGCGGCGCTGTTGCCGCCGCCGATCACCACCACGTCGCGCCCCTTGTAGAAGGGGCCATCACAGGTGGCGCAGAAATGCACGCCCGCGCCGATGTAGTCGTCCTCGCCGGGGGCGTCGAGTCGCCGGTAGGTCGAGCCGGTGGCGACGAGGATGGCGTCGGCGCCGTAGCGGGAGCCATCGGCCGTGGTAACGAACAGCCGGTTGTCGCGCCGGCCAATCGCGGCCACCTCGCTGGCGACGAGCGTTTCCACGCCGAAGCGCGCGGCCTGCCGCGCGACGCGGTCGGCGAACTCGCCGCCGGAGATGCCCTCGGGGAAGGCGGGGTAGTTGTCGACGCGCTCGGTGATGGCGGCCTGTCCGCCCGTGCCGGCGCGGTCGACGACGAGCGTGTCGAGGCCCTCGCGCGCGGCGTAGATAGCGGCGGTCAGCCCGGTGGGGCCGGCTCCGATGATGATGAGGTCGTACGAAGCGCACTGGGCCGTGGTCTTGAGGCCCAGCTTGGCGGCGAGCGCGGCGTTGGAGGGTTCGACGAGGATCGAGCCGTCCGCGAAGACGATGGTGGGGATGATCTGCTTGCCGTCGTTGTAGCCCTCGACGACCTGTTGCGCCTCGGGATGCTCGCCGAGGTCGACCCAGTTGTAGGGGATGAGTTGCTCGCCCAGGAACTTCTTGGCGCGCCGGCAGTCGGGGCACCAGGTCGCGCCGTAGACGGTGATGGAGGGAGTTGCTTCAGCCATCGTCGTGTTTATCCTTATACGCATATCGGACGCTTGCGAACACCGCTACTCCGTCGCGCACCGCACCTCTACGAAGTGGATTACGTTTTTGATGCGCTCTTGAAGGACTAGTTTATCCTGCTCAAACCAAAATCCGCTCCCCATGCCACAATGCGATAAGAAGCCGTAGTGATCAATGCCCGGACGCGAATGGTAGGGCACGTAGACGATTTCGCCATATCCTTCGAGCCATGTCAATATCTTGGACTTAGGCCAGCCCTCGACATGGCGCGCGACCGCGCGAGCTTGCGACCCCAGATCCACTACCTTAAACTCCGGCATGGCGCGCTCCATTCCCTCACCTACGGGTCTATGACGCCGGTATGCCAAGGTGGAACGCCAATCAACCACGATCGTTGGCTTAACCTCAGTCTAGCGTAAGCGACTGGGAAGCGGTTGTCACAGGCTTGTGGAGAATCTCACTTATCCATCAACGCGCGGAGCGTGGTCACGGTCCGCCAGTTCCTTCCGGTGCTCGTCGTGGCGAGCGTCGCGTCGACGTAGGCGTTGGTCAGTTTGGTCCGCGCGGCGCCGTGTGGAAGCCGCAGGTAGATCTCTTGACCGCGCACGATGAACGTGTCGGGCGGCGAGCGGTCGGGATCAAGGGCGGCGACGCCGCGCGCGGACGGGAGGACCGCCAGGAATAAGACGTGGAGGGTCTCCGCCGCCGCTCCCTCCGCGACGAAGGGGTTATGCCGCATGACGTCGCCGATCTGCGCGGCCGTACGCACTATCACGGGTACCCGATAGCCGAAGCGCTCCGCGATGCGCGCCGTCATGACGTCGGAAAGCGACGCGACGACGTGTGGGTCCGCGCTGAAGATCACATTTCCGCTCTGGATATAGGTCCGCACGTCGCGGCATCCGGCCGCGACAAACAGGTCGCGCAGCTCGTTCATGGGGAGCTTGTTGGCACCTCCCACGTTGATGCCCCGCAGTAACGCGAGGTACGTTGCTTCCATCGTCCTAATCTCGCCCCTTCAGCTTTTCTTGATTGATCAAAAGTAACACGAAAAGGTGTGTGGTGTCAACGTTTGCAAACCTGTTGCTTGCCTTGTCTCGTCACCGTGTATCGACTATCATAGCAAAAAGGTGTGCGCTTGCTTCTGGAGTTGCTCACCGATGGGCGTCAACGTGCGATTGAGCGCTGCGCGGACGCTGATGACCGCTGTTGAGGACAATGGATGTATGAGCACCGCACTACACCTCCCACCGGAACCGTTCGCGCCCTGGGCCGAGATCGTCGCCAGCTATGGGCCGGTCACGGTCGACATCCTGCTGACCTTGCCGGACGATGGCTACCGCTACGAAGTGGTCGAGGGAGTCTTGGTCCGCATGGCCGGTAGCGGGTTTGACGCGACGACCCTTGGCCTTGAACTGGGCGCCGAACTGCGCAACTATGTCCGGCCGCGCCGCCTTGGCCGCGTGACAGGCGCCGATGGAGTGTACAAATTTTCTGGCGCGGAGACAGGTCTGTTGCCTGACGTGGGTTTTATAGAGGCCTCTAAGATCGCGTTGATCGCGGACCGGCGTAAGCCCATCCCCTTCGCGCCCGACCTGGCCGTCGAGGTCGCGTCGCCCGATCAGAAGCCCGACGATATGGCCGCGAAAGCGCGCACCTACCTTGACGGCGGCACGCGCCTGGTATGGATCGTGTGGCCCGACCGGCGCCAGATCGACGTATGGCGCTCCGGCCGCACGGTCGGCCCAGCCGCGGCGCTCCACGCGAGCGACACGCTCGACGGTGAGGACGTGATCCCGGGCTTCGCGTACCTCGTGGCCAGCGTCTTCGCCGACCCGCTCGCCTAACAGCCAAAGCCGCTTCGTCTACAAGTCCGACGGCCCCGGAGTGTAGCTCGTCTCGACCGCCCACAATTCCGCCGCCGCCACGATAATGTCGCACACGGGGTCCTTCACGTCGTAGTACGCGTCGGCGTCATGCGGATGGAGGCGGGCGAGCGCCTCCTTGATCTGTCCATAGGCCCCCGCCGCTCGTGGGTCCGCGCGCAGGTAGTCGCGGAATAACAGGGGATAGCGTTGGTTGGCCCGGCCAGCCTGCCGGACATGCAGGTTGGCGCGTCGCTGCCCCTCCGGCCCACGAAAGATGTACTTGCGCCACTCCTCCGGTGGATCATTCCGTCCCGGTGGGATGTGGTCGCCGTCGATGCCCTCCAGAAGCGTATACCCCAGGGGCGTGAGGGCCGTGACGAACGCCTCCTTGTCCAGCGCCTCCACCGTTACCTGCATGTCGATGACGTCCTTCGCCGCCAGTCCTGGGACAGCAGTCGAGCCGATGTGGTCGATCCGCACCGCTACCGCCATGGCGCCCATAGCCGCGCGCACGGGGACGCCGGCGCGACGGAACTCCGCGGGCCAGCGCCGGTCGTACGGCACGATCTCAATGAGGTTCTTCGCGCTATTCATACTATCCCCCCTTCTCCGCCCCAGCATCGGGACGATGTAGATATTTTTCCATTATACATGTGCCGCTGGCCTCTGAAATCGGGCGTCGACGTCAGCCGGATCTACCCGTGACGGGCGCTGCATCAGCCATGTCACCGTCTCCAACACCGAGACCTCGCCCACGATCTCGAACCCAAACTTCCGGTAGAACGCGACGTTCTCCGGCTTGTCCGTTTCGAGGTATGCGCTATCACCCACGCTATCCATCCAGGAGCAGAATCGCGCCATCATGCGCGTCCCGATGCCCAACCCCTGCCGCTCCGGCTCGACCGCCACGGGGTCGAGGTGCCAGTGCCGTTCGCACGGGTCGTGCCGCGCCCAGGCGTTGAGGACGAGCGACTCGCGCGCGAGGTTGCCGAGCCCGTGCCGGAGCAGCGGCGGCAGCATGCGCAACTGGCGCGGGAGCGACGGGGCGCATGTGCCCGGCGGGGCCACGCCGATGATCCCCACGAGCCCCTGGTAGGCGCCCAAAGGCGGGCACTGCAACACGGGAAGTAGGGCGCGAAAAGCCGCCTCGGTCCCGGTGAGCCGGCGGCGCGGATCATCGCCGAAGATGGCGCGATTGATGGGATTATCGCGAAGCGCCCGCGCCGCGACGCTTGCGGCCGGCGTAAGCTCTTCACGACGCAATGGTCGAAGGTCGATGTTCATACTACTTTATCCTCCATCTGTTGGGTCATGGGCGCTCCTTTGTGCTGTCCCGTGGCGGCCGGTCGACGGGGCGGGAGTCCGGCGCGCGCTCCGCGTCCCCCTCGTCCCGCGCGAGGCTCGTGTCGTAGGCAAAAAGAAAGATGTATGCTGTCAATTGACGTGTTGTCCCCTTGAGAAAGAAAGGTTCCACTGATGAAGGATGTGGACATCCAAACGTATATTCGTAGCGGTGTGCGTCGTGGTCGTGATACGGAGCGGGCCGGCCCGTTCCTCGCCACCTTCTCCCGCCACAGCGACAATCCCTACCTCAACTACGCGATCCCCGACGACGGCGCGACCCCCTCGCCCGCCGACGTGGCCGTCCTCGTCGCCGCCTACCGGCGGCGTGGGCGCACGCCGCGCCTGGAATACCTGCCGAGCCTGGCGCCCGCCGTGGAGGCCGCGTTGGTGGCCGCCGGCTTCACCGCCGAGGGACGCCTGCCGATCATGGTCTGCACGCCTGACTCCGCGCGCGATCTGCCCGTTCCCTCCGGCATCGCGCTGATCGCGCCGACCTCGGACGACGACATCCGCGCCATGGTCACGGCGCAGAATGAGGCGTACGGAGAGGGCGCGCCCAGCGCCGCGGAGGTAGAGGCCCGGCGCGCCAACCTCACAGCGGGCGGGCTCGCGATCCTCGCCCGCGACATGGCAACAGGCGCGCCCGCGGGCGGCGGCATCTGCGACGTGCCGCTGCACGGGTCCACGGAACTTGCCGGCGTCGGCGTGCGCCCCGCGTTCCGTCGCCGGGGTATCGCCGGCGCGCTGACCACTCAGCTCGTACGCGACGCCTTCGCCAGAGGTGTGACCACGGTGTTCCTCACGCCGGGGCACGATGCTGAAGAGCGCATCTACGCGCGCGCCGGCTTCTCCCGGACCTCGGAGCAACTGCACATCTCGCTGTCGCGCTCGTAGGATGATACCCTACACCTATGACAACATCCTCTACATCGACCACACCTATCCTTGACGCCCGAGGAGGCCGTGCGCGCACTGGCTAGGAAACGGCAACGCGATCCGCCGGCGACTTCTCCTCTGCGCCGGCAGCGTCTTCCGCTATGAGATATGTGTGGGGTGGGGGGATAACCCGACCACGCGCCCGCTGAAACGCGATCCACCCTTCGATGGCCTCGTGGCCCATGTCCACGGCCTCGACCATTGTTCGCCCGTGGGTCATGCAGCCCGGCAACTCGGGAACCGTTACCACGTAGATATGGTCGAACGGATCCCACTGTAACAGCATCGAATAATAGCTAGCCTCATCCTGGGGGTTTTGCCGGTTCCTCGTATCCTCAATCATGACGTTCCTCCTCTACCTGGCCGGCCAGCGTCTCGCGCAGGTCTCGCAACGCGTCGCGTACCTGTCGCTCTTGGTATCGCTGGGCGTCATCGCCGTTTCCGCCGGCCAAGGTCACGGCACGTTCCGGCAGGAGGGGATGCTCCCAGTAGGTGTGACTACCTTTGCCACGGGCGGGATCGGTCGTGAATCCTGCTCGTCGTAACTCCGCCCGCAGTTCCCTCACCTTACGCGGCATAAGTGTACCTCTCTTAGAGAGTATTGTAGCGTCTTGAATGATACCCTACACCTATGACAACATCCTCTACATCTACATTGACCAACCCTACCTTAACGCCTGAGGAGGCCGTGCGTCTCCGACGGGCGTCCGATCCACAAGTCTCGCCCGACGGGCGTGCGGTCGCGTTCTGCGTCGCGCCGCTCTCACAGGAGGGCGAGCACCCCACGGGAACGATTATGCGCGTATCGGCCGATGGCGGCGCGGCGCCGCGCCCGTTTACGACCGGACCTGGCCTCGACAACGCGCCGCGCTGGTCGCCCGACGGCGCGTGGCTGGCCTTCATCTCCGACCGCCACGAGCGCGACAAGCCCGCCCTCTACCTGATGCCGGCGGACGGCGGCGAGGCGGAGCGCCTCGTCACGGAGCGCGGCGAAGCCTCCGATCCGCGCTGGTCGCCCGACGGCGCGCGCCTCTCTTTCCTGCTCAAGGAGATCGACAGCGAGGACGAGGAGAAGCGCAAGAAGGAGGGGCGCGACGACGCCGTCGTGGTCGACGACGACAAATACACGCGGCTGTGGCTCGTCGACGTCACCTCGCGCGCGGTCACGCGCCTCTCGCCCGACGGCGTGAACGTGTGGGCGCACGCCTGGTCCCCGACCGGGGCCGGCGACACAAATGGTGATTGCATCGCCCTCTTGCACACGGCCACGCCGCGAGTCAACGACTACTACGGCGGCTCAACCCTGAGCACGCTGACCGTGGGCGGCGACGATGCAAGATCGGCCAATGCCAAGGCTGGGAGCGCGGGCGCCTCGCCCGTCCCCGTAACGTTTGAGGGCGTGGGTTCCCCACCTGGGACGGGCGAGCAGCGAAGCGAGCGTCCCGCGCTCCCAGGAACGACGTCCACGCCCCCCGACACTATAGCGGGCTTGTCTGTCGGGCCATTGACGACGGTCTGCCGCGTCGAGGGGCCGACCGAGTCGCTATGCTGGTCGCCCGATGGCAGCCGCCTGGCCCTCGTCGCGCCCGCGCTGCAACGGCGCTTCACCTCCAGCGCCGTCGCGCCGTTGGTCGTGGCGGCCTCCGGCGGCGACCTACAGGCCCCCGTGCGGGACCACCCCGCCGAGTTCTCCTACGTGGCCTGGATCTCCGATGACGCGCTGGCCGCGGCCGGCGTCGAGGGGCTGCACGGCGTCTACTACCGCGTCACGCTCGGCGGCGAGGTGACGTCCCTCTTGCCAGATGGACAGCCGCTAGCAGGTTCGCCGCGCGATGTGGCGCTCGGCCTCGACCGCGCCACGCTCGCCGTCGTCCAGACCACGACGACAGCGCCCGGCGACGTGTGGGCGGCGCGCCCCGGCGAGAATCTGACGCGGCTGACGACGCTCAACCCCGACCTGGAGGATCTGGCCTGGGGCGAGGTGGAGCAGGTGTCGTGGCACGCCCCCGACGGCCTGGAGGTCCAGGGGCTGCTGGTCAAGCCAATCGGCTACGAACCGGGGCGGCGTTACCCCACCGTCATACACGTCCACGGCGGCCCCGCCTGGCAGTGGAGCGAAGGCTTCTACGCCACCTGGCACGACTGGGACCAGTTCTTGGCCGCGCGCGGCTACGCCGTGCTGCTGCCGAACCCGCGCGGCAGCACCGGGCGCGGCACGTCCTACGCCGGCGCGAACTACGACGACGTAGGCGGCGGCGAGTGGCAGGATGTCCTCGCGGGCGTGCACTACGTCATCGGACGCGGCATCGCCGACCCCGACCGCCTGGGCATCGGCGGCTGGAGTTGGGGCGGCTACCTCACGGCATGGGCCGTGACGCAGACGGATCTTTTTAAGGGCGCGGTGATGGGCGCGGGCCTGTCCAACCTGCTCAGCGATCACGGGCAGACCGATATCCCCGACGCCAACCACCTCTACTTCCGCGGCCTGCCGTACCACGACGCCGCGGCCTACTGGGACCCCTCGCCCATCAAGCACGTCGCGCGCGTCAAGACGCCGACGCTGATCCTGCACGGCGAGAAAGACGACCGCGTCGCGCCGGCGCAGGGGCGGGAGTTCTACCGCGCGCTCAAGACGCTCGGCGTCCCCACCCAGTTCGTGCTCTACCCGCGCGAGCCGCACGGCTTCACCGAGCGCGCGCACCAACTCGACGTCATCAAGCGCGTGCTGGACTGGTTCGAGAAGTACGTGAAAGGAGTGACTAGTGTTTAGTGCTTAGTGTTTAGTGACTAGCGGCAGTCTAAACACTAAACACTAAACACTAAACACTATGGCGAAGAAACGCCTCGACATCCTGCTCGTGGAGCGCGGGCTGGCCGAGAGCCGCGCGCGGGCGCAGGCCTACATTATGGAGGGGCGCGTGCGCGCGGGCGACCGCGTGTACTCCAAGCCCGGCGAGGCGGTCGACGAGGCGGCCCCGCTGACGCTGGAGCAGCCCGAGACCTCCTACGTGGGCCGCGGCGGCGAGAAGTTAGCCCATGCCCTCGACCGCTTCGGGCTCGACCCGACGGGGCTGGTCACGCTCGACGTGGGCGCCTCGACTGGCGGCTTCACCGATGTGCTGCTGCGGCGCGGCGCGGCGCGGGTCTACGCCGTCGACGTCGGCTATGGTGAGTTGGCCTGGAGCCTGCGCGAAGATCCGCGTGTGGTGGTGATGGAGCGCACCAACATCCGCTACCTCGAACGCCTGCCCGCGCAGCCCGCCCTCGCCGTCATCGACGTCTCGTTCATCTCGCTCGACAAAGTGCTGCCGGCGGTATGGCGCCTGCTCGGACCCGACGGGCGCGTCGTGGCGCTGATCAAGCCCCAGTTCGAGGCCGGGCGCGGGCTCGTCGGCAAGGGCGGCGTCGTGCGCGACCCGGCGACGCACCGGCTGGTATTGGAACGCGTGCTGGTGTACGCGGACGCCGCGGGCTGGCGGTTGGGCGGTCTCGTCGCCTCGCCCATCCTGGGGCGCGCCGGCAACCGCGAGTTCCTGGCCCTGTGGGGCAAGACGCCCCCGCCCCTGCCCATAGACCCACAAGCGGCCATCGACGCCGTTATGGCAGAATGAAGATGCAGCGCCCGCGTTCGCGGGCGCATAAACGCCGGCCGGGTTCGGCTATCGTAAGGGACGCATCGGCGTGCGCCCTGTCGGTCAAAGGGCATGATTGTGGACGAACTGATTTTCTTGGTGGAAGAAGCGCCGGAAGGCGGTTATACCGCGCGCGCTCTCGGAGTCTCGATTTTCACCGAGGCTGATACTTTACGAAACTTACAGGAGCAGATCCGCGACGCCGTACATGTTCACTATGATGAGGCCGACAGGCCAAGGGTAGTCCGGCTGCGTGGAGTAGGCTAACCAGTGGAGAACACCACCACCAATCCCCCCCTCAGGAGCGCGGCGGTGCTGCTGCACCCCAAGATCAAGCGGTCTCAAGAAATTGCCGATATGGTCTGCGCGGCGTTGGACAACTGCACCCTGCACGTCTCGCGCGGCTCGGCGTGGGACGCCGAGCAACTACACGAACTCCTACCGGCCGTCGACGTAGCGATCACCTTGGGGGGCGACGGCTCGATCCTGCGTGTCACGCGCATCGCCGCCCTCTACGGGACGCCGCTGCTCGGCGTCAACCTGGGCCACCTGGGCTTCCTGGCCGAGATCGAGCCCGACGATGTCGCCGCGCGCATCCCGCCGTTGGTACGCGGCGGCTATTGGGTCGAGCAGCGCGTCATGCTGCAGGTCGAGCACCGGCGCGAGGGCGACCTGATGGGAACGTACCAGGCCGTCAACGAGGCCGTGGTGGGCCGTCGCGCGCTCTCGCGCGTCGTGCGGGTGCCCGTACGCCTGGACAGCCAGGAGTTGATTACATATAAGGCCGATGGCGTACTCGTGGCCACGCCGACCGGCTCGACCGCCTACTCGCACGCGGCCGGAGGACCCATCCTGCACCCCGAAGTGCGCAGCTTCGTGCTCACTCCCATCTGCGCCTACCCCAACACCAGCGGCTCCATCGTCATGCCCGCGACCACACGCGTCCATCTGACCGCGCTGACCGATCACGAGGCGGCGCTCTCCATCGACGGCCAGGACGACGTGCTGATGCTCAACGGCGACGAGGCCGCGCTCTCGCTCAGCCCCCACACCGCGCGCTTCCTGCGTAGCCAGCCGCGCGACTACTTCTACGCCACGCTCCCGCGCAAGCTGCGGCTATAACGGACGCGGGGCTCGCGCATTACTTTTATCTATTATGTCAGGGGGCTTGGCGTATCTATGTCAGGGGGCTTGGCGCGGTCTGCGATGGCGTCGTCGACCGCTTGCTCCAGGGGCGTCACCTGGCCCCGCGTCCACTGTGTCGCGAACAAGTCATCGCCCAGCAGCGACCGCATATCCGCCATAGCGCGCGCTTGAGCGGCGTGGTCGTCCGGAGATGGCGGGGCGCCTAGCGCGGCGCGGAGAGCCATCGCGGCGCCGAGGAGCCATACGGCGCGCGCGGTGTGTCCCCGCGCCTGGGCCATGTCGGCCAACCCCTCCAAGCACACGGCGACGCGCACCTTGTCGCCGACACCCCAGGAGACTGACAGGCCCTGCCGATACAACTCTGTCGCCCGCTCGTCGTCGCCCTGGATGCGCGCTATTCTCGCCAAGTTGTCCAGGCTGAGGGCCATACCCCAGGCGTCATTCAAGCCGCGCCGGAGCGTCAGGCTATCCTCGTGCAACTCTGTTGCCCGCCCATAGTCTCCGCGGATGCGCGACACTTCCCCCAGATTATCGAGGCACAGGGCCACGCCCCATGTGTCCGCGAGCCTCCGGCGCGATTCCAGGCTTTCCTCGAACAACGCCGACGCGTGGGTGTACTCGCCCTGCTCCAACGCCACGACTCCTCGAATGCTCAACGCGTTGGCGATGCCCTGGCTGTCTCCGCGGCCGCGCTGCAGGGACAGACAATGCTCGGCTAGCTCAATCGCCCGCCCGTGATCGCCCTGTCTGTGGGACAAAACGCTCGCGGCGTACAGCGCTTTGGCCCGTGCGGCAACCGCCTCCGCCCGCGTGGGGTCCCACGGCGCGGCGAGGAACCTTTCTAGCCAGCCCAGCCCCTCGTTTAAATGACCGCGCACGTACCAAAACCGGCACAACGCCCCGGCTAGGCACAGGCCCAGGTCTTCGTCCCACCGCGCGTGGTCGGGGCTATCCTCCCTGGCGGTCCCTCTTTGTAGTCCCTGTTCTACCTGTTCTCGCTGTTCTACCTGTTCTCGCCCCCACTGCAGCGCCGCCCGCAGGTTGTCATGGTCCCGTTCCAGTCGCGCCAGCCACGACGCTTGCGCGGGACCGCGCAACTCCGGCTCCGCCGCCTCGGCCAGCGCGAGGAAGTAGCCGGCGTGCCGTCGCCGCAGTTCCGCGCCCTCGCCACTCGCGGCCAGACGCTCTTGTCCATACTCCCGGATCGTTTCCAGCAAGGTGAAGCGCACGCTGCCATCGACCGTATCTTCCGTGCGCAACAGACTCTTGTCCACCAGTGATGTCAAGCCATCCAGGACGTTGAGCGAGGGGTGGCCGCTCGACGCGCAGATCGTTTCCGCCGCGGCCAGAGCGCATCCGCCCACGAAGACGCACAGGCGCGCGAACAGCAGTTGCTCGGCTGTCTCCAAAAGGTCATAGCTCCAGGAGATCGTCGCGCGCATGGTGCGCAACCGCGCCGGCAGATCACACGCCCCACCCGTCAATATGCGCAGGCTGTGATCCAGCCGCGCCAGCAGTATCGCCGGTGGCAGAACCTTGATGCGCGCCGCCGCTAACTCGAGCGCCAGCGGCAGTCCGTCTACCCGCTGGCAGATGGCCGCGACGGTGGGCACGGTCGCGTCGGTCAGGCCAAACTCGGGTTTGACCGCCCGCGCCCGCTGCAGGAATAAGGTCACCGCCGCGTACCGCGTCGCGCCATCCGCCGTGGGCAGACTGGTCGGGTCGGGCAGCGCCAGCGGCGTCACGGCGTATTCCTGCTCGCCCTGTATGTGTAGAGCCGCACGGCTTGTGATCAACACGCGCAGGTGCGGGCAGTTCGCCAACAGCGCGGCGATGAGCGGCGCCGCCGCCAGGACGTGCTCGAAGTTATCCAGCAGCAACAACAGGCGCTTATCGCGCAGGTAGTCGACGAGACTCTCGCGCGGTGAGCGACCACTGTGCTCCCACACACCCAGTGTCCGTGCGATCGTCGTCACGACCATGCCCGGCTCATCAAGCGGCGCCAGGGCCACGGCGACGGCCCTATCGGCGTAGAGATTTCCCCACCCTGCTATCACATGCAGCGCCAGACGGGTCTTGCCGACGCCGCCGGGGCCGGTCAGCGTGAGCAGGCGGATGTCTTGCCGCCGCAACAGATGCGCCACCGCCGCTTCGTCGTGCTCGCGCCCGATCAAGGGGGTCGGCGGCGGCGCGGGAAGCAGGGAACGCGCGACACTGTCACGCTGGGATCGCCCGGGCGCGGACGCCAGTCCGGCGCGAACGGGACCACGCCGGCGCCGCACCAACGTTTCTAACTGGACGTGGTCCGGCTCCGACAGGCCCAACGCCACGGCCAGCAGGCGCACTGTCTCGCGGTGAGGCGCCTTCTTGACCTCGCGTTCGAGTGTGCTGATTGCCTGCGCGCTTAGCCCTGACCGCTCGGCCAGCGCCTCTTGCGAGAGCCCCGCGCTCATACGATGGCGTCTAAGCGCCTCTCCAAACGTCGGCGACCGATCTGTATCCATAGGCCCATGCCCGTTCGCGCGCCGCCGGTCCGCGCGCCTGTTCCCCGTGGGCGAGATATCCCAGTGTGCCCCTCTGACCCCGCCGTCCTATGCTCCCGTGTCCTTATGCTCTGCATGATAGCACGCAGCGTTGAGGATCGTCCGCGTAACGTAGCAGTAATCGTATGGGGTAATCGTATCAGTTGTAGGTGGTCATGGCCGTCAACGCGACGCACAATAGAGCATGAAGCGGCGCTCAATGACCCCCTAATGAGGGGGAGCGACCGTGCGAAAGGACTCTCAGTCAGATGCCTATTACGCTTCGTCTGTCTCGCGCTCTGGCCGTACTGGCCGCCCTGGCCGCCGCGTTGCTGCCTGCAACGATGGGCGGCGCCGTTGGTGTTATTTGGTTGCCCGCGGTGCAAGCCACCCATCTGGCGCTGCCGCCGGAGCAGAACCTGCTGCACCCGGCGATGGCGAGTGACCACAACGCGGCCTTTATCCTGACCACCCGGTACAACGGCAGCCAGGGGGCCGCGACCACGACCAACGTCTTCCTCACTGTTGGCACGCCGGCAAGCGTTCCCGGCACGGACACCTGGACCACGCATCAGATCTCCCCCCAGGGACCAGACTACGCCACGAGCATGGATGGCATGACCTCCCTGGCGATCGATCCCTCGACGCATCGGCTCTACGCCGCGTGGGTCTACCATCTCACCGCCTGCCACAATCCCACCGGGTGCGACGCGGTCGGCGTCTGGACCTCGAGCGACTTCGGCAGCAGTTGGAGCGGGCCCACCAATCTCGCCCAAGGGATCTTCACGGGGTCGCCATCGGTCGTGGCGGCACACGGCAAGGCGTATGTGGCCTTCGCTGCGGGCACGCATCCCGGTCCCTGCAACGATGCCACCAGCCGCACCATGGATGTGCTCCTCGCCACCTACGACAGTAGCGCATGGTCCACGCCACGGAATCTGACCAGTTGCGTCTCCGCCGGCAAAGCCTTCGAGGGATTCGACAGCCCCAAGCTGGCCATCGATGACCAGACCGGCCACCTGCATCTCGTGAGCAACACGAACGACAGTATCAACGGCCTGTGGTACATGGACAATGTCGGCGGCGCGTGGTCACCGCCGGTGCGCATCGTCCCGCCCCCCGACCCGACGGAACTCCCCGCGTCGCATGCGTCGCCCTTCGACTACAGCATCGCGGCCAGCGCCGGCGTCACCTATGTGGCTTACGTCCATAACCTGCATCACCCGGAGACCGCCTTTGGCTACCATGACATCTACCTGACCACACGTCCCAACGGCGGGTCATGGACGGCCGGCGACGTGACTCATGACGCCGCCAACTGCAACAAGTACGACGTGTCGCTCGTCGCCCGCCATGGCCGCGTCGGGCTGGCCTACATCGTGGGCTACAGCGGCAATTGCCCGGCGGGGGTGGTCGGCTCGAACTACAACGTGGCCCACGTCCTCACCGGCACGCCCGGACACTGGACCATCGACACGCCTCTGAGCGGTCCCCCAAGCTGTACGAGCCCGGCGCTCTCCAGTGACGGCGACCTCTTCCGTCTCGCCCTCAGTTGCGGTCACGGCCTCGGCGCGGAGAGCGGGAACGTCTTCTACGCCCCTGAGTTCCTCGATGTGGTTGGCCCCACGATGACCCAACTCACCGTGCCCGCGACCGCCGCGGCCGGCCCGATCACGGTCAAGTGGCAGGCCCAGGACCCCACGCCCGGCGCGGGTGTGGCCTACTACGAGGTGCAGGTCAAGGAGGATGGCGGCGCCTGGCAGGACGTGGTACCGGGCGGGACGGCCTCGACCTCCCTCACCTACACGGTGCGGACGGGGCACGGGTACACCTTCCAAGTACGCGCGCGCGATAAGGTCAACAACTGGGGCGCCTGGAGGACATCGAGCCCTGTCACAGTCTCCTAACACATCCTGGGAACGTGCTGGGAGCGTGCTCGCGGCAGGAGGTATCCCGTGATCGGCGCTCCTTTGCGAGTGTGCGCGGTCCTACTCATCGCCGTGGCTCGCGCGCCGCATACCGTCTCGTGAGTATTTCTACGGATGATTTTACGGCGGCGCACGCCTATAGTGGATACAGCCTGTTCTTAGTGCAAAATCAGGGAGCTTTGTGTGACGTGGCGCCCCCGGGGACCGCCGGCATTCTGCCGGCAGCGGTAGGCCGGCAGGATCGGGGACCCCTCTGGGGAGTGGTCCCAGGGGGTACGCCGCGCTGCAACGTAACCCCTCGGAGAAAACATTAGCAAGGCAATCAAGCGCATAGATGCGCCAAGCGCTAATTTGTGTGTGGCGTGCGTTATTATCTATGATGCGCGATTATACGCGATCCGCTCTCCGTTGTATCGTTGCGATCACTACGACAACTGCCTGATGTAGTTAACAGGGCAGGAGCGATAGCCCTGCCGGGAGAACCAATCTCATGCTTGCCCAGGACGAGGGCTCGGGCGGGAACGCCGCCTTCCAACCGGTCCGTCTGGCCGCGACGCCGGATGCGACGCGTACGGCGCCAGGCGGGCGCGGCGTCATTATGGTGAGCGTGCGCAACGCCAGCAGTATCGTCGATCGCTATCGCATCGCGGTCGACGGCGTCCCCGACGAGTGGTACGATCTGGACAAGCGCCTCATCGCGCTCTTTCCCGGCGCCGAGGAGCGCGTCACGCTGACTCTTCACCCTCCCAGCGGGACCGCTACCGTGGCCGGCGATTACGCCGTGACTGTGCGGGCGCTGTCCGAGGATGATCCGGCGGCCCAGGGCGCGGTCGTCGTGCCGCTGGTAGTGGACGCGATCGGCGCCCTGACCATGGATGTGCTGCCATACCAATGCGAAGGACGCGCCGGCGCCTTCCGCGTCGTGGTAGTCAATGCCTCGAACGCCGCCGCCACGATCGACCTGACGATGCGCGATGATCAGGAAGGGTTACGCTTCCAGCCAGAGCCGGAAGGGCCGCTGACCGTCCCCGCCGGGGGCGAGAGCGCCGTCACGATAGCCGTTGTCCCGACGGTACGGGAAACCATCGGCGTGCCGCACCCCTACCAAATCGAGTTTCGTGGCGTCAATGTGGGCGGGGACGGCGGGGACGGCGCGCCCGATCCGTTGCTGATGCGGCCGGCCGTCTTCACGTTTGTGCCGCGCTACACCGCGCTGTCCCTGCCGCGATGGATACGCCGCCTGCCCACCTGGGCGTTACGGCTACTGGCTCTGCTGCTCCTGCTGCTCCTGTTAGGCACGGGTGCCGGCTTGGCGCAGGTCCTGGGCAAGCCGGCGGCCTCACACGCCGCGGCGCCTATACAGACACGGCGGCCCACGGGCCCCCTGCCCCAGATCAAGCAATTAACCGTCCAGGTAGGGCCACACGGAGCGCTCCTGGCCCGCTGGGCCGTCGCGGGTACGACCGATGTGCGCCTCAATGGGCGTGCGGTGGCGCCGTCCGGCCAACAGGCGCAGCACGTCACGAAGCTCATCACCCTTGTCCTCGTCGCCAGAGGCGCGGGTGGGACGGTCACACAAATGTTACGCGTCGCGCCCAGACCCGTCGCCGTCGCCCTGCCCGCGTCGGCGCTCACCCTGCCCGTGATCCACTTCACCGCACGGACCGATCCACGTACGCGCCAGGTCGCGCTTGTCTGGAGCGTGACGGGGGCGCAAGCGACGCTGCTCAACAACACGCCGGTCACGGCCACGGCGCACAAGGTCATCACGCCGGGACAAACGACCTATGTGCTACGAGCAAGCAATGGACTCGGAACGGTAACGATGAGCATCGTGCTTCGACGAATCGTCGTACGAATGCCGGCGATCGATCGCTTCGACGTCGCCCATCAACGCGCGGGCCAACCCTATCGGCTGGTCTGGCGAACGCGTGACGCGACCACGGTGACGCTCAACGGTCAGCGGGTCGGAACCAGTGGCGCACTGATCTTGCAGTCCCCCGTGCGGAGCATGGTCTATCGCCTCGTGGCCGGCAACGCCGATGGGCAGACGACGGCCCTTATCCAGGTCGACGTCCGCCCGGCGCTGGCGCCGCCCGCGGGTGCCGTCGTGCTCGTGACGCCGCGGATTCTGGCCTTCGCGCTCCGTCTGCGCAAAGACAAGGGCAAGACCATCGTCACCTGGCGCGTCCATGATGCCGCGCGCGTCTGGCTGCAGGGCGCGGTCGTACCCGGCGCGGGTGAGATGACGCTGCCGCCGGGGTCGAGTGAGTTGCATCTGCGGGCTATCAACGATGTGGGCCTGGAAGATCGCGTGCTGCGCATTGCCCAACCCAGTCCCCCATCTACCCCGACACGCGCGCCCACCATCGCGCCAACGGCAACCGCCATGCCTATCGCGGCCACGGCGACCGCGCGACCCGCGGCGACGGCGACGACCATGCCCACCCCTACGGCTACGGACATTCCGCGGCCCCAGCCGATAGCGACGGCCACACCCGCGGCAACCGCGACACGACTGGCAGCACCCACCAGGACAGCTGTACCAGCCGCGACCGCTACGCGCCAGCCGACGGCAACGCCCGTGGCGGTCGCGACGGCGCCACACGTTCCATCGGCCACGCCGACGCGCCAACCTACATGGACGCCCGTTCCGCCGGCGACCGCGACACGACGCCCGACGGCAACGCCAGCGCCGACAGCGACCGCGACGCGCGCGCCCACGGCGACGCCCAGCCCGGCCGCGACGCCCACGATGCGGCCCATCATTGGCGTCACGCATGTGGACCCCAATACATCGGATCCCCGTTTTGGCGCCGATGAGGCGTCCGTCCAAGCCGATGTCGCCGACGCGATCGGCGTGCGCTGGACACGCATCCCGTTCGGCTGGGATATCGTCCAGCCACGCGGCCCGACCTCCTGGAACCCGTTCGCGCTCGACAAGAATGGCAGCGACCGGATCGTCGACGGCGAGATAGCGCGCGGACGCTCTGTCGCGGGGCTGCTCGTGGGCACGCCCCGTTGGGCGCAACAGCACCCGGAGCAAGGCAATCACTCGGTCCCCATCAACATCTTCAAGCCGTGGGACGACCCTCAGAACTACTGGGGCGCCTATTGCCGCCGCATCGCCGCGCACTACGCCGGCCGCATCGACGACTGGGTCATCTGGAACGAGGTCAGCATCCCCCCGAATCCGGATGGTACGCGCGCGCTGTGGACGCAGTGGCAGGGGACGCCGGCGGAGTACGCCCGCGTGCTCCAGGTCGCCTATCTGGCCATCCACGCCGCCAATCCCCACGCGCGGGTCGTCATGTACGGTGAACCCTACTGGTACGACCATGGCGCCTATCTGACGAATATCTTCAACCTCCTGGCAAAGGCCGACCCGACCAACCACTACCACGGGTACTTCGACGTGGCTAACGTTCACCTCTACGTTGGGCCGCCCAGTTTCTACCCCATCATCACTGGCGTACGCGCCCTCCTTCAATCGCACGGCTGGGGCGACAAGCCGATCTGGGTCAGCGAAACCAACGTCGAGCCTTACGACGATCCCGCGCGCCCGCGGCCGCGCACGCAGTTCCGCGTGACCATGCAGGCGCAGGCCGCGTTCCTGGTCGACGCCTTCGCGTCGTACATCGCCGCCGGCGTGGACCGTGTCGCCGTCTATCGCATGGCCGACGGGCGCGACCCCACGCCGCTCGGGCTGGTCGACGCGGCCGGCCGGTTCCGTCCGGTCGCCTATACGTTCCGCTTCCTCGTCGGATTATTCAAGGATGCGACGGCCGGTCCAGGCGCGTATACGCCTGGCGACCAACTCGACCATAAGTCCGGTGTCTTCAAGGTCGTGCTGACCAAGCCGGGGGAGCGCATCACCGTGCTGTGGAATCAGAGTGGGACCGCCGCGACGTACACGCTCCCCGCCCACGCGGTCAGGGCGACACGGTACGATAAGTTCGGCGCCGCGACGCCGGTGACGCCCCAGGGCGGCGTGTATCGCTTCGATCTACCGGGTGGGCGTGACTACACCAACCCGTACGACCCGCGCATCCCTACGGTGGGGGGCGATCCCGTGATCCTCGTGGAGCCTACCTCATGACGACGCGGCGGCGGGAATCCCCGTGTGGCAGAGGCGGAGGTAGGGTCATATCACTAAACCGTTTGGGGTGTTCGTTTTGGATTGACAGGCCAATAGAAAAGTGGCAAGATAGTGAGCAAGTTAAGGAGAGACACATGGGAACGCATGATCTTTTCGCCGACACGGAGCAGGGGCATAAGAACCGTGCGCGCCAGAGTGAGCGCGCGTCCGTCGAGTTGGCGCGGGGCGGCGGCACGACGGCAGGATTGCTGCAGGGCTTGCAGCGCACGGCCGGCAATGCGGCTGTCAATGCCCTATTGCGACAATATACTATCCAGCGTTGTGGCGCCACGCCGTGCAATTGCTCGCCCGAGGAGAGAGCGGCGTCCGCGTCGCGGGAGACATCCGTTTCCCCAGCGCAAGAGGACCCCGTGGTTGGGCTCATCGCGCGCGGCGACGACGCGCTGCTCGGCGTGCCCGTGCAGCGCGCGGTCATGCAGCGGGATGACGACGACCCGCCTGATCCACCGGACCCGTGGGCCGATCCGGCCAAGCGGCCCGATCCGATTACCGGACCTGGCGGCCCAGGTGATACCAACGACCAGGGCTTTACGTGTGGCATAGAGAATGGCAAGTTTACGTGTCACGTCGATATTGGCAAAGGTGACCCCCTCCAACTGCCCGGCCAGTTGCCCGGCAATTGGTCTTCGTCGCCAAAGAATGATCCGACGATCAAGGGGCCGGCCGACTGTCCGCCGGGTCAGTACAACAAGCTGATGATGAAGTGTTGCGCCGTCGGCACGCACACGGACGCTTCCGGCATGAACTGTGTCCCCGACCAGCAGCAAGAGCAAGTTCCCTTCACTGTGCCGCCCGCGCCGCCCGAGCAAAAAGGTGATTTCCCCGACAACCCGGACCCGGATATGCAGAACGCCTGAGACATCACCCTAAAACCGCGGCGGCGCGTTTAAGTGTATGGGCCAGCGCCCCCGAAGTATGGATGGGAGGGCATGCGTGATGAGCGAGTCAGAACATTCGAAGGCGCCGCGCGACGCCGCACGGCAGCAGCGGCCCGTGGAACCCGCGCCGCAGGCCGGCGGACAGCAGGCGACTCCTCTGTTTGGGCCGGAGTTCCTGCTCACCTTGCAGCGTACGGTGGGCAACCAGGAGGTCAACAACCTGCTCCGCCGGTATCATGCGGCGCAAACGGCTCCGGTGAGGCTGCCGCTGGCGGACCCGCCGGATGCGGGCCGCATGGCACTCCAGCGCGCCACGGTCATCGCCCCGGACGGCGTTGGGCACGAGGAAGACGAGAACGCTTTCACCACGGATGCGACCGGCGCTCAACACGACGCCGCCGGCAACGTCGTGACTTTCCGCGCCCCGGACGGCGTCTATGTTGAGGAGGGCGCCGCGTCGCAAGGCGGCGGCCAGCAACAAGGCAGTGACGCCGGGGCGAGCGGCGGCCAACAGCAAAGCAATGATGGTGGGGCCAGTGGCGACCAACAGCAGAGCAGTGACGCCAGCAGCCAGCAACAGAGCGCCGACGGCGGGGCGGGCGGCGGTCAGCAACAAAGCAGTGATGGTGGGGCCAGTGGCGGCCAACAGCAGAGCATGGATGGTGGGACGGATGGCGGCCAACAGCAGAGCACGGATGGCGGCCAGCAAAGCACGCTATCGAGCAACGGCCCCGCACTGTCTTCGGGTGAGCAACCAGCCTCCTTCCAGGTTGGGGGCCTGCCTTCTTTCCGCTACAACGCCCCATCCGTCCCGATCGCCACGGCCCACGTCGAGACACCCGAGGCCTCCATCGACCTGAGCCTGCTCCTGCGCGGCAGCCTGACCGCTACTTTCCAGAACTCCGTCCGCGGAGGCTCTTTCGATATTGACCAGGGTGCCTTCCGCGTCGAAGCGAGTCGCGCCGTCGACGGCATCGTGCAGGGACTGCGGGTGAACGGCATCGGTGGCCAACAGTTAAGCATCGGCGCCACGGTCGGCACGGAGTTCGCCCAATCGGAGGTACGCTTCATCCCGCCGAACACCATGGCGTTCATTGGGCAGGCGCGCGTCGCTTTCACCCGCGACACCCCCGTCGGCCAATTGACCATGACTGGACAACCCGGCTTCGAGCTACGTGTCACGGTAACTCCCCATCTAGGCCCGCCTCAACTCGATCCGGTACCGATTGACGAGGAGAGTTGGTTCTCGCGCCACGCCGGGGCGCTCGCCGCTGTCGGGGTGGTCATCCTGGTGGTCGCGGCGGTCGCCCTCGCGCCGGAAACCGGCGGAGGCAGCCTGATGCTGTTGGGC